>ORMF012619193.1_pt1 | contig 10079 bp, 9 predicted proteins | sample 1779871 | NCBI WGS metagenome assembly ORMF01 (sample SAMEA104232316, study PRJEB22302) | groundwater metagenome | biome: forest; feature: aquifer; material: groundwater | place: USA | collected 2011-08-07 | depth 5.4 m | reverse complement strand
TTGCCTCGCACAATCCGGCGTCCCCCGCGTCGGCGAAGAAGTAGCCTCGGGCGAGCAGCAAGTGGCCCTGGGCATCTTTCGGCCGCCGGTCTACCGCTCGCAGTCCCTGGCGGATGAGCTGAAGCGCCTCAAGCAGGTCCTTCCCCTGGTCCTCGTCCAAGGTCCGCACCTGCTGAGCCAGTGCTTCCGCGTAGCGCAGATTCCCCAACGCCGCGGCCTCCGCTACCGCCTGAGCTAGCTGCGTCGGTATGGTGGGCCCTACGTCACCCATGCATCCTAATCTCCGTCGTGTCCCCATCTGCCCGAGCGGTCAACATGCAGTCAACCCGCCTTCCGGACTGCCCTCTTCTGACGGGCGCACAAAACGGACAGTGGCCAGCGGAGCCATGGGTGATCGATGGAATCGCTACCGCGCCCGGCTACGTGCCCCGGGATCATCTCCTGCTATGCCACGGGCACCTTCACGCGGTAGAAGCGTTCGGCGTTGCCGTAAAGAATGGCGTTCTTGTCATCGTCGTTCAGCTCCTCGTTGTCCAGGAGCTCCTCAATTTCGTGTTTGCAACTGCCGGCGGTGACCTCGTGGGGGAAGTCCGAGGAATAGACGAAGGGCTTGTTGCCCACCACCTTGATGGCCGCGCCCAGCTCGGGCTCATCGCCCTCGCAGCCGATGAAGATCTGGATGCCCTGCTCCTTGACGATACGGCGAAGCTCGCGGGCCGCGGCCTCGGGATCCCGAAGCGGTAGCAGCCCCACACCCTGGAAACGGGGGCTGCGTTTGATATAGGTCTCGTACAGCCAGTCGTTGTAGGCGCAGGTCGCGACCTGCATCCAGTCCAGCGAGGTGATCTTCCCGTAGCCCAGCGCCACGGTCGGGTACAGTACCGTAGACTCGATCCCCACGTCGTCCAGGAATTCGAGCCACCCATCGGGACCGACCCTGCCGCGATTGAGTATCTCCCGCGGCACCATCACCAGGTGGCCGGCGTGGAAATGATCCAGCGGCGGGAAGAGGTTGGAAAGGAACTTGCCGGCGTAGTCGCGGTGTGGGGACGGGAGGTACCGCTGCATCGCCTCTATGTCTTCGTTTACGTGCCCATCGCTGTCGATAATCCTTGGTCCCACCATCGCGCTACTCCTTCAAGACGCGCTCACTATATGTGGAGCGCAACCGGACGAGAACCGGTATCCCAATGTCTCCCGCATTCCCACCTGGGCCCCGCCGATGTTACTGAATGCCCGCCAGCTCCAACATCAACTTTTGGGTCTTTTCGATTTCATCGGACATTTTGGGGTCCGGATTCGAGCCGACCCAGATGTACTTCTTCCCCGGAACGGGGGCGTAGCCAGGAACGACCGGGGGAACATCGAGGCGACGGCTGGGTTCCTGGGTGCTCTTGTTGAATGCGGTCTGCCCTTCCTTGGTCAGGAACCAGTTGAGGAACACTTTTGCGGCGTTGGGATGCGCCGGTCCCTTGAGCATCCAGGCCTGGTAGCCCGTCCCAATGGTCGCCGCCTCAGGGACATCCAGCGGGTTGATGTTCTTCCCGAGTCCCTGCGCTTTGAACTCGTCCAGCGCCTGGCCGACCACTCCGGTGCCGAAGGCGTACCGGCCCCGCACCATGCCTTCTGTGATGAGCCGGGTATCGCGGCTGAACACCGGCTTCTGGTCGACGATAAGTTTCCTGATGAAATCGTCGCCCATGTTGAGCCGGAGCGCCGTAGCCGCGGCGAAGGTGCGGCCGGAGCGAGGGTCTTCTATAATGATCTTCCCTCGCCATTTGGGGTCCAACATGTCCTGAGCGGTTTTGATCTCCCCGTCCTTGACCAGGTCGGAATTCGCCCAAAACCATGTGGACACGTACTGGGCATTGGCATACCCGTAGCGCTTTTCAGGGTCCAACCATCCCGCCTCGAAGCCGTCCTTCCATGCTTTGTCGTCCAGCACATCCGGCCGGAAGATGAGCGGCCGTAGCGGCTGCACCGCACCTTCCTCGGGGAGGATCTTGGCGAGTTGATACGCTATGAAGACGAGGTCGAAGGAGTAGACTCCGGCCTTGTGCTCCTGGAGGATCTTCGGCAGCATCAGGCTGCCGGATGTCATGGTGGTGAGCTCGGGAGTGATGCCAGGGAAGGCATTCGCGAAGTCCTCCACCAACGGCTTCACGCCGCCGTACGCCCCCTGGATCCAGCCCAGGTCCACCCGCCCCTCTTTTTTCGCTGCCGCTACAGTCTTCTCCCACTCCTGCTCCCAGGCAGCGCCTGGGGCAGATGAACCCTGTGACACTGGCGCCGGCGATGACGGAGCCGCTGGCGTAGCGCTCGGGGCGCAGGCGGCGGCGAACGCCGCGCCCGCCATGCCCGCACTCTGCAGGAGATTCCTCCGGCTGATGACGTTGGCCCCGGTTTCTACGCGATTCATGAACGGGCCGCGCCAATGTTGAACCCCCTCAGGTATGACAAGTGCACGCCCGAAATGAGTCCGTTTCGGAATGGCTCTTATCACTTTTTAACCCCGTAGCGTTTGGTGACCGGGTCCACGCTAGCTATCAACCACTCTGGCTCCACGCCGTTGTGCTCTTTTGCGGAGCGATTGATGACGCCGTTCAGGCCTTGGACTCCTGTCTGGTTCTCCAGCGCATCCCGGATCTTTTGGGGGTTGTCGCCAGCAACCCTGATCGCCTCGGTTAGCGAGAGCACCATGTCGTGGCCACCGGCAGCGGACACCGTGGGCTCTTTGCCAGTTTTGGCCACATACTTTTTGGCAAACTCCGTCAAACGTGTTTTTGCCGGGTCACTGCCCGGCAGGTCCTTGTACACAATGATCTTGGTGGCACTGGTGTTGAGGATGTCTGCCGCTTCACCCGACAGTTGCACGAAGTTGTCGGTAGCATTGGAGAGGTGTGTGATAAAGATGCCGGGGTAGTTCATCTGTTTGAAGTTTTTGGCAACGATGGCTGACTGCGCGCCGGTGATGGTCGAGTACACTACTTGCGCCCCTGCGCCCCGCAATTTAGCCAACGCAGGTGTGACATCTGTGTCGCTCGCCTGGACCACTTCGATAGACACAAGTGTCGCGAGCCGTTCGATATCGGGGACGGTGGAATTGCGCACTGTCTCCACTTGGGCACCGGCCAAGGCGATTAGGCCCACCTTGGTCGAGCCGCGCTCCCGGGCCCATGCCATCATTGTGTCGACCATCTTGGAGATTGGAATCACCGTGAAGAGGTAGGGGTTCATGGGCCCGATGACCCCCACGGCCGAAACGGCCGGCATCTTGTTTTCTTCCAAGACGGCCTGAACAGAGGCGCTAACCGCTACGGAAGCGGGCCCGATGAGGCCCACCACCTTTTCTTGTTGGATTAAACGCTTGACCCCGGAAATGGCCACCTCGGGCTTGGACTCATCATCCGCATGAACAAGCTCGATGCGCCGCCCGTTGATACCCCCCTTTGCGTTGATCTCGTCTACAAGTATTTGCGCCCCGGCCAACTCCTCAGACCCGACAGCGCCCAAGGGGCCAGTAGTGGAGAGGATCGCTCCGATCTTAATAGGTGCGCTCGGGATAGGCGCTGCCGCCGGAGCGCCGCACGCGAGGCCCGTGATGACGAACCCTGCCCCCAAAACCGCAATTAAACGCGCAAGGCCGCTTTTGGAACGTTTCATTGACTCGCCCTCTCCCTTGAATCGGAAAATGCAGCAACCAATTTCATAGCCCTGGATCATTCACAATTTCTCTCTGACGCTGCGTCTATAGTGACCCTGTGCGGACGGCACCCCTGATTTATCACCGAGTTGTGAACTCTGTCAAGTTTTCTGGTTGAAGCCACGATCCACCACCTACCTATTCGCAGGGGGCTGGGGGGGTTGGGCAGCGGCTCGATTCATTGCGAGCCAAAGGTTTCAGCACCTCATGAGGCCGTTGGCGCACCGGCGAGGTCCTGCCGGCGCCGGTTTTTCGGGCAGTCGATGGCATCAAAATGGGAAGGCGGGGCGCGGAACATCCTCCGGTTCCGAAATCGTTAAGGGCCGTCCTACCGAACACACCCCTGGAAGCGGTTCTCCGCCGTCCGCTCCCGCTCTACAAAACTTTGACGCCCACCCGTAGCGGGTGCGGTTAATGACAGGTTCTAAAGGAGAATATATACTGCGGGAGCGACGAGTCAGTGCAGTGGGAACCTCGAACCCTGAATCCGCAAAAAAGTGAGAAAGAGGTGCGTGATGGCGATCAACGGCGTGCAAGTCATCGATGGGGACGGCCATCTGGTGGAGTCCTTGGACGACATGATGGAGTACCTGGACCCGCACATCCGAGGATGGGTGAGTGACGAAAAGAGCCCGCTTTCCATGAGCCGGAAGAGTCTTTTCGGCACCTTGGACGGCATCCACTTCGCCGACGCTATTCTGGGCCGGCCGGAGCGGGAGCGGGTGGACCCCAGCGAGGAGCGGAAGGGTTCTGCCGAGGACTGGATTCAATTGCTTGACAAATCGGGCATAGAACAGACTGTCTTGTTCCCCACCGAAGGCCTCTCGCTTGGCAACATCGATCTCCCTTCTTACGCAGTCAGTGTGTGCAGGGCCTACAACGATTACGTGGCCCACCGCTACCAGAAGGTGGATCGGCGGCAACACCCCATGGCCCTGATTCCCATTCAAGACCCGCCCGCGGCGGCACGGGAACTGCGTCGCGCCGTGCGGGAACTCGGCCTCATTGGCGCCATGCTGCCCTGCGCGCCGCTGCCCTTCCACCTGGGCCACGAGTTCTACTGGCCCATCTACCAGGAGGCGGCGGACCTGGATTGTGTGTTGGGTATTCACGGCGGGTCCAACCGAGGGCTGGGGTTGGGTTCGTTTAGCAGCGCTGTCGCCTCGCATATTCTGCACCACCCCATCCCGTTGATGACTACGCTAGTGTCCTACGTGTACCACGGCATATGGGACCGTTGGCCCAACCTGAGGGTTGCGTTCCTGGAAGGGGGGTCGGCATGGGTGGCGTTGGTGTTGGACCGCTCTGAACGTGACTCGGAGTACATGCCCTCGCCCAAGAAGTCGATGCACGACCATTTGGCCAGCGGCAACATTCTGATCGGTTGTGAAGGTGTCGATCCGACCATTCCTTATCTCGCCACCAGGGTGGGCATCGAGCCCTTTGCCTACTCCACCGACTATCCCCATGAGGTCGACTTCAAGTCTGCGGTCCACGAGGTGGAGGAGACACTGGAGGATGAGGGGCTCACCGAAATCCAAAAGGCAGCGGTCTTGGGCGGTAACACCAAGCGGTTCTTCCGCTTGTAGCCCGGTGCCGAGTCTTCCATCCGCATCCACTCGGGGTGGCTATCCGCAACTAGACAGGAGGACCCATGCAACGTCCAGTTTTTAGCCAACAACAGCCTGGCGTCAATGGAGTCCCGTCTCGGCGGGGCTTCCTTCGGATCGCTGGCATCGGCGCGGCCGCCCTCGCCGGAGCATGCGCTCCAGCGGCGGCCCCGGCGGCGCCTGGCGCGGCGAGCGGGGCGCCCGCAGGGAGCGGATCGGCTCCTAGCGGTCCAAGCAAGCAGGCTTGGGAGCAGGAATGGGATGATCTGGTGGCCGCTGCAAAAAGGGAGGGAAAGGTCGATATCGCCTGGATACTGGGACCTGCTGGAGGGTATCAGAAAGCTGTGGACGACTTCATGAAATCCTTTCCCGGCATCGAACCGGGCCTCACTATACAACCCTCCGGCAGCATCATGGTTCCCAAGATCCTCGCCGAGCACAATGCCGGTGTCTATTCCTACGACCTGGTGTTCACCTCGTCGACCTTTATGGAGCCGATGCTGGCGGTCGGCGGAGTGCAGCCCATCAAGCCCCTGATCACCCGTCCAGACGTTATCGACGACACCAAGTGGAGGGAGGGCTTCGTTGCAGGCTGGACTGATCCCCAGAAACAGTTCGGCTACGGTTACTCGGTCACCGCGCCCAAGTTCTTCTGGATGAACACGGACTTGGTCAAGGGCGAGGAGGTTAAAACTGCCGCCGACCTGCTGAACCCCAAGTGGCGCGTCCGTATGATCCTGGCGGACCCGCGGTCGGGTTACACCTACGCCGCGGCCACGGCCTTGCGCTTAAACCTGGGAGATGACTACCTTCGTAAGCTATTCGGCGACCAGAAGCCGGTGTTTAGCCGTGACAACCGGCAGATCACCGAGGCCATGGTAAAGGGCCAGTACGCTATCGCCACCGGAGTGCCGGTCCAGATCCTCGATGAATTTAAAGCTCAAGGCTTGGGAAAAAACCTGAAAGTGTTCACCGTGCCCGAGGCGGAGCACATCAACTACAACCACCAACTGTGGATGCTGAAGAAGCCGTCCCACCCCAACTCAGCCCGTGTGTTCATGAACTGGCTGCTGACCAAGGAAGGGCAGACCGCCTATGTTGGGAGTACGCGAGAGAACAGTAGGCGCACGGATGTGCCCCAGGGAGACCCGGACACGGCGCCCCAGCCAGGCAAGAAGTACCTCTTCCTCTCGGGCAACCTGGCAATGAACGACGAACTCGCAAAAACCCAAAAGCTGGGTCAAGATATCGCCGGCCTCCAGTAGGAGCGCAGAAGGCCAATAACGGCTCAGGGTCAGCCTGCTTCTCTGGCGTAAACAACACCCGATAGCCGGATTGCACCGACTCACGACGCTGCGGAGCCATCAACAGGAGAGACGCTATGGCTGTATTGATTATCGGCTCTGGGCTCATCGGCTCCCAGATCGCGCGAATCGAGGTGGAACGGGGCGAGCGCCCAGTCATCTTCGAGTTGACACCCCAGCCCGATGCGCTCGGCGAACTGGTCGACCTGTCGAAGGTCACGATCGTGCAGGGAAATGTGCTCAGCCCGTTGGAACTGGCCGGAGTGATCCGCAGTGAGGGGATCACGCATATCATGCACACCGCTGCCAACGCGCTGCTGACCGACGGCGCTCAACGAAATCCCTACCCGGCCGTCGAGCTGAACATCATGGGCACGCTAAACGTCCTGGAGGCGGCTCGCCTCTTCGGCGTGCAGCGGGTGGTCATCTCCAGTTCCGCCGTCCTCTACAGCTCCATGTCTCCGGCGCTCGAGCCGGACAGTCCAGATAAGGAAGAGGCGCTACCCCGGACCGGCACCTTCTACGCAACCACCAAGCAGACAGTGGAGAACTTGGCGCTCAACTACGTCAGCACCTTCAACATGGATGTCCGTGCGGTACGCTATGCCGCAGTGTTCGGCCCATGGCGGGGCCGGGGGGGCGGCGGCGGGGCGACGCAGGCCATTCGGGAGATGGTGGAGCACGTCCTGCGCGAGGAAGCGGCGGGCTTCCCCGAATTCCCGCAGCGGATAGAGTTCATCTACTCCAAGGATGCCGCGCTCGGGACGGTGCTCGCGTGCCACGCCGAGGGCGTGCAGAGTCGCGTGTTCAATATCGGGATGGGGATGGCGGTCTCCAGCCAGGAGATCATAGACACCCTGAAGCAGATGATACCGGGAGCGCGCGTGAACCTGATAGGCGGTCGCGGTCTGGCGAGCCCCCAAGCGGGTGGAAGCGGTGGAGTGTACGCCGCTCGCCGGAGCTCGAGCATGGACCAGACGCGGTCCAGCACCGAGATCAAGTACCGGCCGGCCTACGATATGCGGGCAGCGCTCGAAGACTACATCACGTTCTACCGAGGCCGGAGCGCGGGCTAAACCGAATGCTCGGGCGGCGCAGATCCGAGTTGCTAGGCCGCGCGCTGTCGGGCCAGCCTCGCAACCGATGCCCAACTTGGTGGCATCAGTCAGATAAGTGTTGGTCAGCGCCACAGGTTGCTGAACTGTTGGGCCACGATCTCTTCGTATGAGCCGGAGCCGGGAGTAGCCCCAGGTTCCGGGCGAATTCGGTGGTGCGCCGGATCATTTCCTTGGTGACCTGAGGCTTGTAATACCGGGCGTCATGTTCCACCTGGCTGGAGATGAGGCTGGCCTCCCGAACTGCACGCCGCGGTGTGTGCGGGGAGGGTCCCCCTGTCCGAGGCGCAGCGGGTGATGGCGACGGACTGGCACCAGGCCGCGGCGCTAGTGGGGCGATGAACACGATTGCGTGTCATGGTGTGTCCCCGGTCCGAGTGGGGATTCGTGTGTGTGCACGCGGAGTCGGCGTCAGGCTTTTCAAATGAGAGCGACGGTCCGCGGCAATCGAGCCCGCTGACGCCGGGGCGATTACGTCAGCCTGTAGCCTTGGACAACCTTGTTATCTCGCCCTGAGCAGCGCGGCACCGAGGTCCAACCAGCGGCACGCCATCTTACCGAGGCATATAATCAGAGCGGCGGTCCAGCGGCAAAAAGGAGGTGCTCCCAATGTCGAACCTACGCGGGTTAGCCGAGGTGGTGCTTTCAGTCCGTGATCTCGACAAATCCCTGCGCTTTTACCAGGATGCTCTGGGGTTGCAGGTTATCTCGCCGCCCGCCCTCAAGGGTGCAGTGTTCCTCCAGGTAGGAGGGGCTCAGGACATCCCGCACCAGTTGGTGCTGGCGCCCCTGCCGGAGGGCTCTCCTGCCTTCCCCCGGGAACGGGTCCAGATGCAGGTGCGTCATTACGCCATCGAACTGGACTCGGGGGCCTTTGAGAACGAGCGGGAGCGGCTGCAGGGTCTTGGATTGGAGGTCCGCTACGGTGAGCATCCCTTCCTGCCCCTCCGCTCCCTCTACATCGATGACCCAGATGGCAACGAAATCGAACTGGTGGCCCGCCAGCCGTAAGGTCCGTTGGCACCGGACCTGTGCGGTTGCTTTCCCTTCGGCCTCAGGTTTACACCGGCGGCGCGTAAGCAGGGGTTTGCACAGAGGTTTTCATGAAGAACCGAAATCTGGCAGCCACCTGGGAATACCACGACGGCACCAAGCACTCCTACCGCAGTGTGCACGCCCCGGGGTTTTCCCTGGACTGGAGAGCCTGCACGGTCTGGCCGGCGCCGCCGTCACCACCGAGTGTCACCATTTCGTATGGTGCGATCCTTGGGCCATTTCGTGGATTCCGATGCTCACCGTTGGGCGGGGAGGCCGGAGCGCCATGCGATGACGGGCGTCAGCGCTTGGGAGCGGATGCGCATCCAGCGGGTGTAGAACCTCCGCATCCAGGCTGACCACGGGGTGTTTGAGGCGGTAGCCCAGGCTTCACTGAGCGGGACCGCCGGGTCGGCCAATTCGTAGACCGCCACGTACTTGCGGGACCCATCCACCGGTGCGAAGCGGCGAGCCCGCAACACGCCGGGCACCGCCGCGAGGTTGGGAATGTGCTCGGTGTTGTACCAGGCGTTGAACTCCTCGTCTTGCTCCGCCGAAATTTGCAGCCCGACGAAAAGCGCCGCTGGCACGTCCTCAGGCGCAGGTGGGGTCGCTTCCGAGGCGGGAAAAATCTGAGCACAGACAAAACGCACTTGGTTGCGGACGTAGGGCGCCACCAGCTTCTTCCATTGATTGTCCCGGTTCGCGAGGGCCTTGTAGGCGGCTCCTTCCAGGACCTGGGTGCTATCCAGGTCGTAAAACGCTTGGTAGGTGGGCGATCCCTCCAGCGCGTGGAAGCGCCTAGCGGATTGGAACCCGGGAATCGCTAACCGCTCCGGGACGTGCTCGGTGTCATAGACTCGATTGAAGTCCGCCTCGTAAGCAGGGTCGATATCCATCAACGCGAGCAGCAACCCTGGGGCTTGGTCCGGCATCGTCCTACCTCCCGCTTTCCACTGGGTTGGGTCTTGTCGCAGGCATTCTACTCCAGAGGGCAGGCGGCTGGCGCCCGGCCAACCATCTTGCCATAGGCATGAAGCCTCGGCACGCCTCTCAGGTCCGGTTCTGGAGGGTGCGCCAGACCTGTGAGTCGGATTGAAGGAAACGAACAAGCTGGCTGGTGGTGAGACCAAGTGCGTTCGCCGCGACGGCGTAGCCGCCCGCGGCGATCAGAGCGTCCAAAACAGTGGCGACAATGAGCGGATACGCCGGGTTCGCTGGGTTAACCGACAGTCTACCGTCGACGGTTCGTTGCGCTGTTAATTCCGGTGGCAATTCCGGGGCTGAGGCGTCGAAGCTGTTGCGCAAATGG
>ORMF010194033.1_pt1 | contig 10079 bp, 8 predicted proteins | sample 1779871 | NCBI WGS metagenome assembly ORMF01 (sample SAMEA104232316, study PRJEB22302) | groundwater metagenome | biome: forest; feature: aquifer; material: groundwater | place: USA | collected 2011-08-07 | depth 5.4 m | reverse complement strand
CAGGTGGGACAAAGATTTGCACGGCCTTGGAGAACGGCAGTTCATGGAAAGCCTCCACGGTCTTTGGTCCGCGCACTGAGACCCTGAACCTCCGTCGTTGCGCGCCAGCGTCGTGGAGGGCGCCCGGCCCGGTGGGCCTTTGGACCCGCCCAGCCCAGCCCAGCCAAAGCGCCAGAGGACTGGCGCACTCCAAAACCTGGCGGCCTGTCGAAGGTTCATGGGTAGGGGGATCGCCTCGAAAGCAGTTGCACTCTCACTGTGAGCAACATTCATCCTGGGCCTGTGTGAAGCGCCAAAACTTTCTTTCGCGCCCGGTGTAGCCGGATAGACTCAGTGGCACGACCATGACCCTTGAAGCACTCATCGTCTCGGCCAGCCAGCAGGGCGCCAGCGACCTCCATCTCGCGGCCGGCCTGCCGCCGGCGCTGCGCATTCGGGGGGGGTTGCGCACCGTCGGTGAGCCGCTGCCGGCACCGGCGCTCCTCGAGATGGCCCGCGGCCTCATCGGCGCGGAACAGTGGCCCGCCTTTCTGGAGCGTCGCTCGTTCGATCTCTCCCGGACGATCCACGGCGTGCGCTGCCGCATCAACGTGCTCCAGACCGCGCGCGGGGTCGGCCTCGCCGTGCGCTTGCTTGCGTCGTTCCAAGCGACCGTCGAGAAGCTGAACCTCCATCCTGACCTTAAGAAACTCGTCGCGCATCAGACCGGTTTGATCCTCCTCAGCGGGCCGACCGGCTGCGGCAAGTCCTCGACGCTCGCGGCGCTGATCCAGGAGATCAACCTCACGGACGCGCGCCACATCATCACCATCGAAAGTCCGATCGAATACTTTTTTCGCCCGCGCCGCGCCTTTATCCGTCAGCGCGAGGTGGGCCGGGACACGCCGAGTTTTTACCAGGCCCTGCTCGACTCGCTGCGCGAAGACCCCGACGTGCTGATGGTCGGCGAAATGCGCGATCCGGAGACGATGCGGCTGACGCTCAACGCCGCGGAGACCGGCCACCTCGTGATGAGCACCGTCCACTCGGGCACCTGCGCGGAGGCCCTGCAACGCGTCGTGTCGGCCTTCCCGGCGGAGATTCAGAACAGTGTGTGCGCGCAACTCGCGGATTGCCTCGTCGCCGTGATCGCTCAGCGCCTGCGCTTCCGCCCCGACCTGAACATCCGCGTGCCCGAGTGCGAAATCCTCATGCCGAACAACCCGGTGAAGGCGCACGTCCGCAGCCGTGAGTTTTTCAAGATCATTTCCGACCTGGAAATCGGCGCCGAAGCCGGCATGTGGACCTGGGACCGCTACCGCCGGTGGCTGGAGAAGAAGACGCAATGGTTCGTCCCTGGTCAGAGTGCCGAGCCGCCGGACAGCGAAACGAACGAGGCCGAGATCGCGGCGTCTGTGCCCGCCGCTCTGCCGCCGCTGCCGGCCGCGTCCAAGCCTGCGAAGCCGGAGGCAGTGGTCGCGCCCAAACTCGCCAACCCGCCGCCGGGCCGCATCGAAATCGAGCCCGTGGAAGGCGGCTTGGGCGAGCTGATCAAGAAGTTGGGCGACCCGTCGTGATGTGCACGGACGGATTCGGTTTGCGTCGTCGTGGAAAGGCCTTGCGACAAGAAGCCGCAGTAGTAGTCTGCGCACATGAGTGACAGTTTGCTGGCGTTGGGTGTGGATGACAGCCTGCTGGAGTCGGCCGCGCGGTGTCTGGATGCTCAGAGCGTGCGCGCGCTTGGCGCTTTGGAACTCGACGAAGCCCCGAAGGCGCGTCTCGATCTGCTCGCGCAAAAGGCCAACGACGGTCAACTCACGTCCGAGGAAGCGCGCGAGTATGACCGTTTCATCGAGCTTGGAGACATCCTCGCCACCTTGCGATTGAAGGCCGCGCGGCAACTCGACTCGGCGCACGCCGGATGAACCAGGCCCTGCGCCAGGTTGTCCGCGAGCGGGCCGACGGACGCTGTGAATACTGTCGGTTGCCGGATGCGCGTCCGCCTGCCGAGCCATTCCACCTCGAGCACATCGTGGCACGTCAGCACGGTGGTCTGACGATCCTGGAGAATCTGGCCTGGGCGTGTCATCGCTGCAATCGGCACAAGGGGACAAACCTCAGCGGGGTTGATCCGGACACAGGTGCAGTTGTCCCGCTCTTCCATCCACGGCGGGATGTGTGGAAGGAGCATTTCGCTGTGGAGGGTTACCGCTTGCGCGGACTGACGCCGACCGGACGCGCTACGGTTTGGCTGCTGCAGATGAACGCCGAACGCCGCCTGGACCGTCGCGCGGAGTTGATCCGGCGAGGGTGGTTTTAGAGTGACACCAGGTCGAACGCGCCCACGTTCCTCACCTGGGGGCGGTTCGCCGCGCGCTCGATGAATCCCTTGGATTCCTTCGTCTGCCTTCAAAGCTGAGCCTCCTCACGTCGGCTGCTACAGGAATCACAGCAGCCTCTTCAGCGCCTCAGCCACTGCGATTCCAACAAACGTCCCGATCACGTAGCCCCAGATGCCCGCCAGCAAGCCGGGCAGCACGAGGTTCGACCAGCCCTTTGAGATCGCCATCGCCGCGGCGGACGGCGCGCCGCCGAGCGTCGCGTTCACGCTGAGGAGGAGTTCTTCGAGGTTTTGGCGAAAGAGTTTTCCGACGACGAGCGTGAACACAAGGTTCGTGAGGGCGATTACGAGGCAGAAGGCGAAGAGCACCGGCACATTGCGCACCACTTGCCAGAGGTCGGCGCGCAACCCGATCACGAAGAAGAAGACGTAGAGCAGATACATGCCGAGTTCCTCGGTACCATTGATCCGCTCCATCCAGCGATGGCAAACCGTCGTGAGCACCACGATCAGAACCGTGATCAGCACAAAGGAGTTCGCGAAAATGGCCTGGACGAGCTTCGAGTCCGTGTGCGCTTTCACGAGACCGGTGAGCTTGATGGAGACCGCCGCCACCGCGAAGGCCACCGCCAGCGCCTGCGCGATGTCGAGCAGGGCGACCTCCTTCCGCCGCCAGTGGCGGGCCGCGAGTGCCTGCGGGTCCTCGCGCTCGCCTTCCAACGAGTGCGGATGCGCATAGCGCGCGAGGAAAAACCGGCTGGTCGAAAGGATGAACAGCAGCGCAAACACGCCCGCCATGATGAAGTTGTCGGCGACGATGAGCGGGTTCGCCAGGTCGGCGCTCACCTGGTAGGAGTTTTGGATGGCGACGAAGTTCACGCCCCCGCCGATGTAGCTGCCCGTCATGATCCCTGTGACCTCCGGCACGCGCGGAAAGCTGCCGCGAAAAAGGAAGCCTGCCAGAAACGCACCGAGGACTGTGCCGACTGACGCGATGTGAAAGCAGAGAAACATCTTGCCGCTCTCGCGCACGATCTTGAGCACGTTCGCGCGGAACAGCAGCAGCGGGATCGCCACCGGCACGAGGTAGGCGTCCACCACGTCGTACGTCGGCGCCTCGGTCGGCATCAGCTTGAAGTTCGAGAGCACCATGCCGACCACGAGCATCAGCACCGGCCCGGTCATCTTCGCCGCCCAGCGGTAGCGTTGCTCGGCGTAGATGCAGACCGCGACGCCGACGATCATGACGGCCCAGAGTGGCCAGGGGTCTCCAGCGCTGATCAAAGTGTGCATGTCGCTGCTCGGTGACGCAAAAACTCGCCTCTGCGCGGTTCAGTTGTTGTCCTGCAGGTTGCTGGGGGGATGCTGCCAGCAGCCCGCGCAAAAGGCCAGTGGTAGATGTAACTTGAACACGGCCCCGGGGCTGTTGACGCGAGGGTGCAATTTTACCCTGCCCTTGGCGTTCGCCTGGGTGCGGCTGGCCCAGGTCTCCAGGCTTGCTGTCTGCACGCGGCGGGCGTAGCCTTCGTGGCATGAAAACGCTGACCGTCGAGGAAGCGGGCGCTGGCCTGAGCAAGTGGGTGCACCTGGCGCTGACAGGCGAGCGCATTCAAATCCGCCAAGGGGATGCTGTCGTGGAGTTGCGCCCGACCGGGGCGAGCGCATCCGCCGAGGCGACGACGCAACTCCCGCCGCGCGAAGCGCTCCGCCGATTGCAGCACGAGGCCCGGCTCACGTCAGATCAAGCTGAGCGTTACGAGCGCGAAGTGCGGGAGGAGCGGCTCGCTGCCGAAAACCGGCCGGGTCCGTGATTCATCTCGATACGAATTACCTCATCAGGCTCCTGGTGAAAGGATCGCCAGAAGCTCTCCACGTGGATGGCTGGCTCGCCGCCGGTCATCTGTTGGCGACCAGTGCCGTCGCTTGGACCGAGTTCCTGAACGGGCCGGTCACGCCCGTGGAGATCAACCAGGTGGAGGCGGTACTCGAATCGCGCATTGTCCCGTTTGCTCGTTCAGGAGCGGTCGCGGCGGCCGAATTCTTCAATCTGATAGGCCGGCGACGGGGCTCGCGTTTCGATTGCCTGATCGCCGCGACTGCGGTCTTGGCGCAGGCGGAGGTAGCCACCGTGAACGAAGGAGATTTCAGGCCGTTCCTACAACATGGGCTAAAGCTGGCTGCACCCCCCCCCACCCCCGCCCTCGCCGTTCCCTGCGGCGCCATCACACCCAACCGGCGCCAGCAGCTAGCGGCTCCGGCGACCCAGCTCCATGTTCGCCAGCAGAATGCTGTGCACGTTGCCGTCGCGGCCGACCTGAAACACCAACTGCTCATCGACATAAAGTCCCGGCGGCATCTTGAACACGGTTCGATTCAACGGCGTAAGGCGGTAGTCGAATTCATTCTCCGTCATCGCGTAAAGATGGCCGTGCTTGACCGTGATGATTACCGGGATGAAGGACGGCCCGTAGCTGCCAAGGAACTTTCTCCACTCGGCCGGGATCTCACGCGTGGCGCTCGAATCGGCGCGGCGGAACTTCTGGCTGAGTGCAGTGAAGCCCTTCACGCGCCCGGAGTCATCGCGCTCGAAGGCGACTGATCCTTCGTGCACAATCCGGCCGTTGGCCTCGAACTTCAGCGGCTCAGTCGGGGTGAAGCTCATCCGCTGGCCGGAGATGTTCGCCGCCAGCCCGCCGTCGTCCGGCGTGAGCTTCGCCCAGAAACTTTCGGACTCGTACGCGCCCGCGAAGGCCGCCAGTTCCGCCGCCGTGAGTTTCAGCGCGGCTGGCTTCGATGCCGGCTTCTCACCGAGTTTCGCTTCGAGCATTACCGCGAGGGCGGCGTTGTTCAGCTTGCGCATCGGGCCGACGGCGATGTCGTCGTTGATCAGCACCACGACGCCGAGCTTTTCCTCCGGCAAGGCCGTAAGCGCAGACGTAAAGCCGTACACCGCGCCCGTGTGGTTGACGGTCCTGTGGCCGCGAAAAGAACTGACGTTGAAGCCCAGCCCGAAGCCATTGGTCTCTTTGGTCAATTGCACCGTGAACATCTCGGCCAGCGTCTCCGGCTTGAGCAGTTGCCGCTCGCCGGCGCGCCCGCGTGCGAAAAGAAAGCTGAGGAACCGCGCCAGGTCCTCAGCCGTCGTGTAGAGGTTGCCCGCCGGGATCGTGCCCAGTTCAAAGTTCGGCGACTCGATTTCACGGAAACCGTCGTGTCCGTCGGCCACAGGCAGATAGGCGGTCGCGAGACGCTTCTTGAGTTGCCGGTTCAGCAAGAAGTCCGAACTGTTCATGCCGATCGGACCGAGCAGGTGGCGCCTCTGGTACTCTTCAAAAGGCAAGCCCGCGACTCTTGCCAGGATGTTTCCCACGATCGTCGGCCCGACGTTCGAGTATTTCGTCTTCGTGTCCGGCGGATACACCAACGCGCACGAAGCGATGCTCGCCACGGTGCGCGCCGTGCCCGGCTCCGAAGGATCGAAATAACTGCCGACCGGCGACTCACGGATCATGCCCGAGCGATGACACATCAGTTGCCGCAGCGTGATCGGCTTCGAGTCCGCGAACGGATTCACGATGCGGAAGTCGGGATCGGACTCCGTTGTCGGCTTGTCGAGATCGAGCTTGCCCTGCTCGACGAGTTGCATGGTGGCGAGCGCCGTGAAGAGCTTCGAGATCGAGCCAGCGCGATAGACGGTGTCGCTCCTGGCGGGCCGGCGGCGGGCTTTGTCCGCGTAACCGAAGCCGCGCGCAAAGATGAGCCGTTGATCGTCCACCAGCGCGACGCTCACGCCGTGGACGATGCCGCGTGTCAACTCCTCCCGGATCACTTGCTCGAAGCAGCGGATGGCCTCGGCGTAGTCAGGGGGTTGCGTGTGCTCTGCCGCCAGCAGTTGTGAGCCAAGCCCCAAGAGCACGAAGATCGCGACGATCAAAGCGATCCGCGCGCCCCGCCGCAGCCGGAGAATGCGATTGTCGGAAAAGCGAGTTTCGGAGCCGCGGTGATGGGTGACGCGCACGGACGAACCGTAGCGGACGCAACACCGGACTTCAAGACCAGTGCGCGCAGCTTGATTTCAGCCCCCCGACTGTTGAACAATCGCCCGTGTGAAATACTCCCGCTCAACGCTGCGCGTCGCCGTCGTAGTTTTGCTGATCGCCGCCGCCAACATCCTCGCTGCCGGGCAGGTCTTGGACATCGGCAGCCGCCTCGAACTGTTCGTCGATCATTTGCTGATCGAGCGAATGGAAGGCACGACGCTGAAGCTCCACGAGCCGCAGCCGGCGGGCGTGGTGCTCAAGTTCGACCAGCCGTGGGAGGGCATCCACTGCGGCTACGTCACGGTGATCAAGGAGGGCGAAGTCTATCGGCTCTACTATCGCGGGCTGCCGAAGTCCGGCCGCGACGGTAGCGAAGACGAAGTGACTTGCTACGCGGAGAGCCGCGACGGCATTCATTGGGAAAAGCCGAAGCTCGGTCTCTTCGAGGTGCACGGCACCCGCGAGAACAACGTGATTCTGCACGGCTATGCGCCGGCCTCGCACAACTTCTGCCCGTTCCTCGACACGCGGCCCGGCGTATCCGCGGCGGAGCGGTTCAAGGCCGTCGGCGGCACGCAGGCCAGCGGCTTGATCGCGTTCGTGTCGGCGGACGGCATCCGCTGGAAGAAGCTGCGCGACGAAGCCATCTTCACCAAGGGCGCGTTCGACTCGCAGAACATCGCCTTCTGGTCCGAGAGCGAAGGCTGCTACGTGCTCTACTTCCGCACCTGGACGGGCGGCGAGTATCGCGGCTTCCGCACCGTGAGCCGCACGACCTCGAAGGATTTCCTCCACTGGACCGAGCCGATGGAGATGGACTTCGGCAACACGCCGCGCGAACACCTCTACACGAGCCAGACGCATCCGTATTTTCGCGCGCCGCACCTCTACGTCGCCACGCCGATGCGTTTCGTGCCGAGCCGACAGGTGCTGAGCGAGGCGCAGGCGCAGGCGCTCGGTGTCGCGAAGGACTACTTCGGCGATTGCGCGGACGCGGTGTTCATGACGAGCCGGGGCGGCCATCGCTTCGATCGCACTTTCATGGAGGCGTGGATTCGCCCCGGCACCGACCTCGGCAACTGGGCCTCGCGAGCGGGCATGACCGCCCTCGGCATCGTACCGACCGGGCCGGCCGAGTTGTCGGTCTATAAGCAGGCGCATTACGCGCAACCGAGCGCGCATCTCGTGCGCTACACGCTGCGCACGGACGGCTTCGCGTCCGTGCACGCGCCGTATGCCGGCGGCGAGATGGTGACCAAGCCGCTGCGCTTCGCGGGCAAGGAACTCATGATCAACTTTGCCACCTCCGCCGCCGGCAGTGTGCGCGTGGAGATTCAGGACGAGGCGGGCAAGGCGATTGCGGGCTTTGCGCTCGCCGACGCGCACGAGCAAGTCGGCGACGACATCGAGCGCGTGGTGTCGTGGAAGGCGGGTTCGGACCTGAGCGCGTGGGCGCGAAGGACGGTGCGCCTGCGGTTCGTGATGAAGGATGCGGACGTGTATGCGCTGCGGTTTCGATAGTTAGCGTATGGACTTCAGTCTGCTGGAGAAGCCTATGATGAACACCCTCTACTCACTGCATTTTGCCCGTTTGGTGACGGCCGTGGTGGTTTTCGCCAACGCCGGTGCCCAGCTTCTCTTCGCTCGCGAAGCCGAACACCAGGTCGTCACCAGCAACAGTGTCATGGTCGCGATGCGCGATGGAGTTAAGTTGGCGACGGACCTTTACCTGCCGGCCACGAATGGCGCGCTGGTGCCGGGGAAGTTTCCGGTGATCCTCACGCGGTCGCCGTACAACAAGGAGGGCGCCAAACGACAGGGCGAGTATTTCGCCGCGCGCGGATACGTGTTCGTGGCGCAGGACACGCGGGGGCGCTACGCGTCGGAGGGGGTGTGGCACTTCATCAGCGACGACGGGCGGGACGGCTACGACACGGCGGATTGGATCGGGCGGCAGGCTTGGTTCAGCGGCAAGATCGGGACGATCGGCACGTCGTACGTCGGCGGCACGCAGCACGCGATGGCGCTGGAGAACGCTCCGCAACTCGCGACGGTCATCCCGGTCGATGCGGTGTCGAACATGGGCTATCAGAGCATGAGGAACGCGGGCGCGTTCGAGTTGCGGTTCTGGAATTGGATCATGTCCATCGGCACGCCGCATGGGAGCCGGGCCGTGCGCGATCCAGGGACTGCCGCGGCGTTGCTCGAGATGGAAACGAATCGTCTGCACTACCTGAAAAATCTCCCGCTCCGCCGCGGCACGACACCACTGAAGCTCGCGCCGGAGTACGAGGATTGGCTGGTGGAGGCGATGAAGCACGGCGCGAACGACGACTTCTGGAAGGCGGCGAACATCCTCGACCACCCGCACCGCTACAAAGAAATGCCGGTCTATCTGGTCGGCGGCTGGTACGACTCGTGGGCGGGCAACACGACGGCGAACTTCCGGGCGCTCACGCGGGCGATTCGCGGGCCGGTGCATCTGATCATGGGGCCGTGGATTCACGGCGCGCAAGCAAGCTCATCGCACGGACAGGTCGATTTCGGAGCAGACGCCGCGATCAAGGACGAACTGGCGTGGCGGCTGGAGTGGTACGATCATTGGCTCAAGGGCCTCGACACCAAAGTCGGGAAGGAAGCGCCGTTCAAGACCCAGGTCCGTCTCTTCGTCATGGGCACGGGCGACGGGCGCAAGACGGAGAAGGGCTTGCTCAACCACGGCGGCCTTTGGCGGGACGAGCACGAGTGGCCGCTGGCGCGCACGCGGCACACGAAGTTTTACCTCCACGCAGGCGGCGGGCTTTCGACCGGGCAACGTCTCGAGGCGCCCGCATCGACGAGCTTCACGTTCGACCCGCACAATCCGGTGCCGACGATCGGCGGCAACATTTCCTCCGGCGGGGGGATCATGCTTCAGGGCGCGTGGAACCAACGCGGCGGCGAGCATATCTGGAACTTCAAAGAGCCGATTCCGCTCTCGGCGCGCAACGACATCGTCGTCTTTCAGACGGAGCCGCTGACTGAAGACCTCGAAGTGACTGGCGAGATCGAGGTGAAGCTTTGGGCGTCGTCGTCCGCCGTCGATACCGATTTCACCGCGAAGCTCATCGACGTGTATCCGCCGAGCGCGGACTGGCCCGGCGGCTTCGATTTGAATCTGGAGGACGGCATCGTGCGGGCGCGCTTGCGCGAGTCGCTGAAGAAGGAGAGGCTGATGAAGCCGGGCACGGTCCATCCGTTCACGATCCGGCTCTATCCGACCGCGAACGTGTTCAAGAAAGGTCATCGCATCCGCGTCGATGTTTCGAGCAGCAACTTCCCGCGCTTCGACGTGAACCCGAACACGGGCGAGCCGCTCAACGATCACCGGCGCATGGTGAGCGCCGTGAACACGATCTATCATGACCGGCGGCATCCCTCGCACATCGCGCTGCCGGTCATTCCGCGCGCACAGTAACAGGGACGGTCTTGATTCCCTTGCGGGCACGCCTGGGAGTCAGGAACCGGAACGGCATCGGATTTCGTCCTCGTCCTTCGTCCTCGTCCTCGTGCTCGATCTTATGGGTGGGAAACGGATTCGAGGACGAGCACGAGAGCATCGGGCCGGAAGGCGGTTCAGGGGGAGCCGCCACGGTCTTTGGTCCGCGCCTTGGGACCATGAACCTCCGTCCGCGCGCGAGCGTCGTGGACTGCGCCAGTCCTCTGGCGCTTTCGACCTG
>ORMF010333169.1_pt1 | contig 10080 bp, 10 predicted proteins | sample 1779871 | NCBI WGS metagenome assembly ORMF01 (sample SAMEA104232316, study PRJEB22302) | groundwater metagenome | biome: forest; feature: aquifer; material: groundwater | place: USA | collected 2011-08-07 | depth 5.4 m | reverse complement strand
TTCATGCGCTTCTTGCCTTCTTTTTGTTTTTCCCAAAGTTTTTTCTTGCGCGTGATATCCCCGCCGTAACACTTGGCGGTCACGTTCTTGCCCATGGCCTGGATGCGGGCGCTGGAGATGATCCGCCCGTCGCAGGCCGCCTGGATGCGCACTTCAAATAATTGTTTCGGGATAAGGTCTTTGAGCTTGCTCACGAGCGACAACCCTTTTTCATACGCCGATTCCTTGTGCACCAGGCAGGAAAACGCGTCGCAGACCGAATCGTTGATCAGAATATCCAGTTTGGTGATCTTCGCCGGCAAAAATCCTTTTAATTTGTAATCGATCGAGCCGTACCCGCGCGTGACGGATTTGATCATGTCGTTAAAGTCTACGATCACCTCCGAAAGTGGGATGTCAAAAAGAACGCGCATGCGGTCCGACACATATTCGCTGGAAACAAAAATGCCGCGCTTGTCCTTGGCTATTTGCATCACGTTGTCCATATGCTCGACGGGGGTGAGGATCGTCACGGTCAAATACGGTTCCTCGACACTCTGGATACTGGAGCTGTCAGGAAGCGCCGAGGGACATTCCAGGTCAATGATCTTTCCCTCACGGGTGTGCACGCGGTAGCGCACGTTCGGCGTGGTCAAAATAAGATTGAGGTCATATTCACGCTGCAAGCGTTCCTGGATGATGTCCATGTGCAAGAGCCCTAAGAAGCCGCAGCGAAAACCGTTACCAAAAGACTGTGAACTCTCCGGCTCAAAGACAAAACTCGGGTCGCTCAAGCGCAATTTGTCGATCGCCTCGCGCAGCGGCAAAAAATCCTTGGAATTGACCGGGTACACGCCGCAGAAAACCAGCGGATTCAGTTGCCGGTAACCTTTCAGCGGCTCGGCCGCGGGGTTAGTTGTTTCAGTCAGGGTGTCGCCGATACTCACCTCGCGCGGCTCGTGGATGTTGCAGGTGATATAGCCGACCTCGCCGCTCGTTAATTCCCGCGCCTTGACCGCTTCGGGCGCGAAGACGCCGATCTCCTCGATATACGCTTCCCGGTTGGTGTGCATCATCTTGATCGCCATATTCTCGCGGATGACACCGTTAACGACACGCACATAAATAATGATCCCTTTGTAAATGTCGTATTTCATGTCGAAGATCAGCGCCTGCAAGGGCTGCGTGTCATCACCCTCGGGCGCGGGGATGAATTCGACGATCTTTTCAAAGAGTTCGCTGATGCCGATCCCTTCCTTGGCGGAAACCAGCTGGATGTCCTTTTCCTTGAAATTAAGAATTTCAATGAGCTGCAGCTTGGCGTGGTCGATGTCGATGTTGGCGATATCGATCTTGTTGATAACCGGCAGGATCTCCAGGTTATTCTCAACGGCCAGATAATAATTGGCCACCGTCTGGGATTCCACACCCTGGGAAACGTCGACGACCAACAGCGCCCCTTCGCAGGCGCGTAAGGACTTTTCCACTTCGTAAGTAAAATCCACGTGACCGGGGGTGTCGATCAGGTTGAACGCGTACGTTTTTCCGTCGTTGGCCTTGTAGCTAAGCTTCACCGCCGAGGCCTTGATGGTGATGCCGCGCTCGCGCTCTAAATCCATATCATCGAGCATCTGGTTGCGGAACTTGCGTTCGTCGATCGCGCCAGCGTGCAGCAACAGCCGGTCGGCCAGGGTCGATTTTCCGTGGTCGATGTGGGCGATAATGGAGAAATTGCGGATGAGGGATTTGTCCATGTTGACTATTAGCCATTACTTCTTGATATGTTTTAATATCGCGTCCACCGCCGTGTTGACCGTCAGCTGGGTAGTGTCGATGACGACCGCGTCGTCGGCCACCTTCAGAGGGCCCACGGCACGGGTAAAATCCTTGTGGTCGCGTTCTTTTAATTCCGTCTTGAGGTTGCCTTCATCGATCTCTTTGCCGTTTTCCCGGAGTTCCTTGATCCGCCGGTTGGCGCGCACCTCAAAATCGGCGTCGAGGTAGAATTTGTACGAGGCATTGGGAAAAACGACCGTGCCGACGTCGCGGCCTTCGATGACGATGCTCTGGCGTGCGCCGATCTCGCGTTGCAAGCCCACCATCACTTCCCGCACGCCGCCGGTGCGCGCGATGTAAAAGGTCTTGTTGGTCACCTCCAGCGAACGGATGGCCTCGCTGACGTCCTCGCCGTCTAAAAGGACCTTGGTGCCGCTATTATGGTTCTCCAGCCGGATCCGCGTCCTGCGGGCCAGATCGATCAGCCCTGAGGCGTCCTCCAGGTTCATCCCGGAACGGATCGCTTTGAGGGTCAGCGCACGGTACATGGCGCCCGTGTCCAGATAAAAAACGCCCAGCCGTCGGGCCAATTCCTTGGCCACGGTGCTTTTGCCCGCTCCGGCGGGGCCGTCAATGGTGATGACCTGGGGAGGATCTTTAACCAATGCTGTCACGCTTTTCTTTCGCTCTCTCAAGATATGGCAATAAAACTTTCTGGTCGCGCTGGATAATGGCCTTGCGCAAAAGGGCCAGGTCCTTGACCAGGGCGTCCAAGGCGTTGATGACGTTCTTGGGATTAGTCAGGAAAATATCATTCCACACTTGAGGGGATGAGGCGGCAATGCGTGTTGAATCCTTAAGCCCCTGCGGGGCGTGCGCGAGATATTCCTTGGCAATCGACCCGACCAGGGCGTAGGCCAGAAGATGCGGCAGATGGCTGACGTGAGCGAGGATCTTGTCGTGGTCTTCAGGCGCTAAGACCTCCACCTGGCAGCCAAGCTTGGTCCACATGAACTTTATTTTCTCTTTGGCGACCGGTGTCGTTTTTGCCGTCGGGGTCATGATGCAGCGCGCGTTGGCGAAAAGGTCCGCGTACGCGAATTCCACACCTTTTTTCTCCGAACCGGCCAAGGGGTGCGAGCCGACGAACATCCCCGGCTGCGCCAAAACACTTTCCGCGCGCTCGACGATCTCGGATTTGACGCTGCCCATGTCGGTCACCAGGCAGCCGCGTTTTAAATGAGGATTGATCAGCGCGAACTGCTGCAGGATCGCCTGAACCGGCGCGGCCAAGACCACGAGGTCCGCGTTGGCAACGGCCTTGGGCAAGTCGGTAAGACCTTCGTCAATGGCCTTAAGCTGAAGCGCCTGGTCAAGCGTGACCTGACGATGACTGACCCCTACGATCTCGCTGGCCAACCCGTGTTTTTTAAGCGCGAGCCCCAGCGATCCGCCCATAAATCCCACACCGACAATGGTGACTTTGCGAAAAACTGCATTATTATTGCGTAACATTTCTCCAAACATGTCAGATCTCCCGCGAAACGGCGGTGGCGACGCTTTTTAATTCCTTCATCAGCGCCGCGAAGCGTTCAGGCTTCAGGGACTGCTGTCCGTCGGAAAAAGCCTCTTCCGGATTCTCGTGGACCTCGATCATCAGTCCGTCACAGCCGGCGGCGACCCCCGCCCTGGCTGCGGCGCCGACGAAATCCCACTTGCCCGTCGCGTGGCTAGGATCCACGATAATGGGTAAATGCGATAACTGCTTGACGACCGCCACCGCGTTGATGTCCAGGGTGTTGCGGGTCGCCGTCTCGAAGGTCCGGATACCGCGTTCGCATAATATAACGTTAAAGTTCCCGTTGGCCAGTATATACTCGGCGGACATCAACCATTCCTTGATGGTCGCGGCGATGCCGCGCTTGAGCAATACGGGTTTGTGCACCTTACCCACTTCCTTTAATAATGAAAAATTCTGCATGTTCCGCGCGCCGATCTGCAAAATGTCCACGTAGCGGCAGATGAGCCCCACGTCGCGCGGGTCCATCACTTCGGTCACCGTGGCCATGCCCGCTTCCCGGCCGGCCGCGGCGAGATATTTCAACCCTTCTTCTCCAAGTCCTTGAAAATCGTAAGGGGAAGTCCGCGGCTTGAACGCCCCGCCGCGTAAAATGGTGGCTCCGGCTTTTTTTACTTTCCGGGCGATCGCGAGGATCCCCTCGGCGGTCTCGATCGAGCACGGGCCGGCCATCACGTGGATACGTTTGCCGCCGATCGCGATCTGGTCATTGATCGGGACAATGGAATCTTCCTTCTTGAATTCCCGCGACACCAGCCGGTATGGCGCCAAAACCGGAATGACACGCTCAACACCGGGAAATACCTCAAGCGGGGTCACCTGTAAAACATCTTCAGGCCCGATCAATCCGATGATCGTCCGCTCCACGCCGCGCGAAAGGTGCGCCTTGACCCCCAGCTTCTCGACCCTCGCGACAATATGGCTGATCTGCTCTTCGGTGACGTCGGATCTCAAAATGATGATCATAAGCTCTCCCGCAACGCATTTAAAAACCGTTTATTTTCCGCTTCGGTGCCGATGGTGACGCGAATGAACTGTTTTAAACCCCAAAAACTCATGTCACGCACAATGACACCTTTCGCCAATAACGCTTTGGCCACACGGGAAGCGTCCTGACGCGTATCAATTAAAACAAAATTGGTGTAACTTTCAACACCTTTGAGTCCCAATTTCCGTACTCCCTGATAAAGGACTTCCCGCTGACGTTCAATTTTGCGGCCGAGCGCGCGATAATACGCCGGGTCATTGAGGGCCGCCAGGGCCGCGGCCTGCGCCAGACTGTTGACGTTAAACGGTTCGCGGATGCGGTTGAGACAATCGATTGTTTCTTCGCTGGCAATGCCGTAACCGACCCGCAATCCGGCCAGGCCGTACATCTTGGAGAACGTGCGCGTGACGATGATATTTTTGTGCTTTTTTAAAAGCCCCAGCGAATCGACGTAATCTCTGGCGCGCACGTATTCATAATACGCCTCGTCGATAAAAATAAGAATATCCTCACGCAGACCGCTTAAGAAATCTTCCAGCTGTTTCTGGGTGAGGTATTTGCCTGAAGGGTTGTCCGGATTTCCCAGGAAGATGATACGCGTTTTATCGGTCACGGCGCGCTTCATGGCTTCCAGATCGTAATAAAAATCCTTCAAGGGGATCGCCTTGACGTTGGCGTCGGCGATCTTCGCGGCAATGCCGTAGATAAGAAACGACGGGTCCGCGATGATGACCTCATCGCCGGGGTTGACAAAAACGCGCACGGCCAGAACAATGACCTCATCGGAACCGTTGCCGAAGATAAGCTGTTTAGGGGATACGTTGAGCTTTTTGGCGAGGGCCTGACGCAGGTAAAAGCAGTCGCCGTCGGGATAACGGTTGACGTCTTTCGCGGCGCGGCGAAGGGCCTGCAGCGCCTTGGGTGAAGGCCCGTAAGGGTTCTCGTTGGAGGCGAGCTTGATGACGCTTTTTAACCCCAACTCCCTTTTGACTTCATCAATGGGTTTACCGGGCACGTATGGCTGGACACGAAAGATCGTCTTTTTGGCAAGTTGCCGGATCACAGAACACACTTTCCTGAATTTTTAGTCGATGACCGGGTAGGAACCGACCACCTTCAAGTATTTGCACATTCCTTCGAGCTGAGCCAGGGCCTTGCGCACGTTCTGGTCGTTGCGGTGCCCCTCGAAATCCACAAAAAAATAATAATCCCACGCCTTTTTCTTGGCCGGGCGCGATTCGATCTTCGTCAGGTTGATCTTATTTTTAACGAAGGGGGTGAGCATCGCGTGCAGCGCGCCCACCTTGTCCTTGATCGAGAACAGGATCGTGGTGCGGTCGCGTCCCGTCGGCGGGACATCATGTGTTGCCAGAACCAAAAACCTCGTCTGGTTATGGGCGATGTCCTGAATGTTGCTTTTAACGATCGGCAGGCCGTAAATTTTCGCCGCCAGGCTCGAGGCGATGGCCGCGGCGCCTTTTTCCCTGCTGGCGCGCTGGGTGGCCTCGGTCGTCGAGGCGACCCAGATCTGTCCGGCGTGGGGCATGTTATTAAGCAACCAATGCCGGCACTGCCCGAAGACCTGCGGGTTCGAATAAATATGTTTGATCTCTTTGACCCGGGGCGTGCGCGAGAGCAGATTGTGCGAGATCTTGACCATGATCTGGGCGCAGGCCTTCAATTCCGAATCGACGAGCAGGTCAAAGGTGTGCGTGACCGCGCCTTCGATGGAATTCTCGATCGGGACGACCCCGTAATCGCAATCACCGTGCTCAACCTTTTGGAACACGTCCTGGATACTTTCACAAGAGACATACGCGACGCGCGATCCGAACTTTTTGCTCGCCGCCAGGTGCGTGAAGGAGCCTTCCGTGCCCAAATACGCGATGCGCAAAGATTTTTCCAAAGCGAGCGAGCTCGACATGATCTCGCGATAGATCGCCTCGAAATCTTCATACGCCATCGGCCCATGGTTGAGCGCCTTGATATGTTTCAGGACTTCCTTCTCGCGGTTGGGCGAATAAATGCCCTTACCGTCCCTGATCTTTTCCTTGCCGATAGCGAGGCTAAGCTGGGCCCGCTGGTTCAGCAGCCCGACAAGCCGGCGGTCTAGTGCGTCGATCTGTTTACGTAAAGCGTTAAGTGTTGTTTTCATCGGATTGTCCAGATGTTTGCGCGGTGAGCGCGTCGGCGGACATTTGCGCCTGCGCGACGGCCTCGGCCTGCCCTTCCTCCGGCACAGTTTGTTCTGCGGCGGTTTGTCCATCCCCATTGTCCTCTTGCGCCGGCGCCATCAAATTCGGGAATTCTTCCAGGGTCGGAAGGTCTTCTAAGGATTTCAAACCGAAATATTCCAGGAATTGCCGGGTGGTGCCGTAGAGAAACGGCCGGCCGGGGACGTCCTTGCGCCCGACAGGCTTGACCAGTTCCTTGGTCAACAAGTGCGCGATGACCCCGTCGGAGTTGACCCCGCGGATCAATTCGACCTCGGTGCGCGTGACCGGCTGCTTGTACGCGATGATGGCCAATGTTTCTAAAGCCGGCTTGGACAATTTTTCCTTGTGTTTGGTCTTGTAAAAATCACGGATATAGCTGACATAACCGGGGCTGCTTAGCATCTGGTAGCCGCCGGCGATCTCGACGATCTTCATGCCGCTTTGGCGCGCTTCATATTCCGCGCTTAAACCCTGGATGGCCTGTTTGATCTCGGCGGCGTTTAAAGTTTCCAGCACGCGTTTGATCTGATCGAGCGCCACCGGTTTTTCGTTGACGAACAACAGCGCCTCGATGACGCCTTTGACATGCCGGTCCTGCTCATTGTTTTCTTGCGGGATCTGTTCTGTCATATTCTTTTCCGTTTCCTGTAGCCCGTCAGTTGGGACGGATCCTTTGGTTGTAAATTTCGTTGAGTAATTCTTCCGCTGTTTTGATCGTTTGCGAACGCTTAAGGGTCTTCGCGATCATTTCCTGGGCTTCGTGGCGCTTGTACTGAAGCTGCAACAAGACATCGAGCGCCTCTTCCTGCCAGTGCGCGGGCTCCTTGGCCTTCGCCGGCCGGCCGGCCTTGTCCTGGATCAGGCCGAACTTGCCCATTTTCCCTTGCAGTTTGGCAACGATCTCTTTGGCCCGCTGGATACCAATACCCGGAAGCGTTTTTAAATAATCAATGTCGCCATCGTGAATGGCGCGGGTGATCTCCGAGATGGGTTTATCCAACGCCCGCACCGCCGCGCGCGGCCCGATGCCGGAAACCTTGATAAATTGCAAAAAGAAATCTTTTTCGATCTCATTGATAAAGCCGATCAACATCGGGATCCCCGCCGACGGGCCGATCTGGAAATAATGATAGATGACCAGGTGAATGTCGCCTTGCGCGTCCTTCGTTTCGTCGATGCGCTCCAGCACAAAGGCCGGTACCACGATCTCGTAAAATACGCCGTGGACATTGACAATGAGCGAATGGTCTTGCTTCTCAACCAATTTTCCGGAAATGCGTGCGATCATAATAATGTGGTCCGGCAGTGCAAGTGAATATATCCCAATGCCAACGCGAGCGCGTCGCTCGCGTCCAGCGTCAATTTGCTCTCATCCAAGGCCAGGGCGTGGGCCACGACCCGGCGGACCTGCATCTTCGAGGCGTTGCCGTTGCCGCTCAAGGCCTTCCGTATGCGTTTGACGCTGTGCTCGGCTAACCCTAAGTCTTTTTGCGCGCACAACAGACAAATGACCCCGCGCACGTGGCCCAAAATGCTCGCCGTGGTGGGGTGATTGTAATGCGCGTACAACTTTTCAAGGACCAAAACATCCGGTTCGTACTGATCGATCAATTCGCCAAGTAAACTGTAAATCGTCTTGATACGGTTCTGGATAAAATCTTTTTGCTTCGGCTCGATCGTTCCCGTTTCCAGCAAGCTCACCCGGCCGGCTTGATATTCCACCACACCGTAACCGGTCGCCTTCAACCCCGGATCAATGCCGATGATTCTCATTTTTTATTGAGTGATCTTGTCCATTTCCTCATCAGGGATATCGAAATTCGCATAAACATTCTGTACATCTTCTTGCTCTTCCAAAGCCTCCATGAGCGACAACAACGACCTGGCCTCATCACCGACAACCCGCACATACGTGCTGGGCAGCTTGGTCATCTCGGCAGTGGCAATGGGGATCTTTTTGGCGGCGATGGCGTCCTTGACCTTCTGAAAGCTGGCGACGTCGCAGGTGATCTCGTAATTTTCTCCTTCGGAGTTGATGTCTTCAGCCCCCGCGTCGAGAGCGATCTCCATCAATGTTTCTTCGTTGGCCTTGCTCTTCTCGATGGACAGGAACCCTTTTTTGGTAAAAAGATATGACGTTGCTCCGGGTCCGGCCAGAGAGCCATTTTTCTTGGAAAGGATATTACGTATCTCCGCGGTCGTGCGGTTCTTGTTGTCCGTCAATCCTTCGATCAATATCGCCACACCGCCGGGACCATACGCGTCGAAGGTCGCTGCTTCATAAACGACACCGGGAAGCTCACCGGTTCCCTTCTTGACCGCATTGTCAATGTTGACCAGGGGCATGTTAATGCCTTTAGCGCGCTCGATAGCCGCTCTCAAACGCGAATTGGAATCAAGGCTACCGCCGCCGTCTTTGGCCGCCGCCGTGATCTCGCGAATCATCTTGGTGAACGCCGCGCCGCGCTTCGCGTCTGTGGTACCTTTTTTATGTTTGATCTTTGCCCATTTTGAATGACCTGACATGCTAAATACCTCCATCACTATTTAACGATTTATTTGAAATTTAAAAGCAGGCCAATAAGCCGAGTTCTGTTCCCCGTAAAGGGTGACGATTATTTAACTGACTCCAAAGATCGCTCTTTGGACTCTTGCGGCCTACCCGGGAATATTGACGGAGCGGATCACTCCGTGTCTTGGCAAAACTTTACGTACCGCGTGCCAACGACTCTTCCCCTATTCGGCCTTACTCCATGCAGAGATTGCTCGTTTCACTCGCCCCCTTCGGGGGCTCGTGGAATCATCGCTTTCCATATTTCTATGGTAGCGATGATTACACTCCCGAGGAGGCAACTCGTCTCTGTAGCTCTAATCTTCCGAGCCTTACCCTATGTTCAGGGAAAGGCGAGGAACTCTGCGTTAACAGAGTGCATTATCCTTCGGAGCTCGGACTTTCCTCCACGCTGTTGTCAAACAGTGTGGCAACCATCTTGGCCTGCTTTTTGTTTATATTGTGCAAAGAACTGGTAGCCAACCTATCCGCTTCTTTGTTCTTTTCGCGGGGAACGTGGGCCAACTCGACGTTCGCGAACCCGCGTTTAAGCTGCTGGATCTGATCGTGCAAAAATTTTAGTTTTTCGTCTTTGACCTTATAGTCCCCGGTAAGCTGACGGAACATCAATTCGCTGTCTGTAAAAACCTTCACCCGTGCCGCTTTCAAGATCAACGCTTCCTGCAAAGCACAAATAAGCGCCGAATACTCGGCGATGTTGTTGGTCGCCTCACCGATCGCCTTTGAGATCTCGGTGATGGTTTTGACGCTGCGTTTGATCACCACACCGATCCCCGCGTGCCCGGGATTCCCACTGCAGGCGCCGTCGACAAATATTTCCAAGATATCTTTACTCATCAAAGATCATCTTCAAGGTACATGATCCGCTGGCATATTTCGCATTCGATAAGCTGGTCGTGCATCTTGATGGCGTTGATCGTCTGGGTCGGCACGTTCATATGGCACCCCCCGCACGAACTGCCACTTATGG
>ORMF010816734.1_pt1 | contig 10084 bp, 6 predicted proteins | sample 1779871 | NCBI WGS metagenome assembly ORMF01 (sample SAMEA104232316, study PRJEB22302) | groundwater metagenome | biome: forest; feature: aquifer; material: groundwater | place: USA | collected 2011-08-07 | depth 5.4 m | reverse complement strand
CTGCCGATTGGAAATCGGCGATACAGTCCCGACTCGTCGGGAGAAATCTGCGCTACGAGGTCCCGCGGCCAGTCGAGGTCCGCAACGGTTCGGGGATGCGCGGGGTGGCGGGATTGGAATCTGTTTTGCCTTCCGCTGGTCGGGCCGACCTGCTAGAAGCCGTGCATGTCTTCGGACCTGACGATCGGTTTTCTCGGCGCGGGCAAGATGGCCTCTGCTTTGGCCAAGGGTTTTATTCGCGCCGGGCTGCTGACCGCCGAGCAAATCCTCGCCAGCGACGTGGTCGAAGCCGCGCGCGTTGCGTTCGCCAAGGAGGTTGGCGCAAAGACAACCGCATCGAACTCTGAGGTCGTGCGATCCGCCTGCGTCCTCGTGCTGGCGGTCAGGCCAGATCAAGTCGCTGGCGTGCTCACAGAGATACGGCCGGATCTTGCCCAGAGGCACCTAGTGATTTCGATCGCTGCGGGCGTGCCGCTTGCGAAACTCGAGGGGCTGCTCTTCACGGGCGCGCGCGTGATTCGCGTGATGCCCAACACACCGGCGTTGGTCGGCGCGTCGGCGTCGGCGTTCGCGCTCGGCGCTGCCGCTACGCGCGAGGATGCTGCGCTGACCGAGAGACTTTTTTCCGCAGTCGGCGTCGCTTTTGAGGTGCGCGAGAAACTGCTCGACGCTGTGACGGGCCTCAGCGGCAGTGGTCCGGCTTACGTGTATCTCGTGATCGAGGCGCTGAGTGATGGCGGCGTGGCTGCGGGACTGCCGCGCGAGGTTGCGACACGGCTGGCCGCGCAGACCGTGTTTGGTAGCGCGAAGATGGTCCTAGAGACCGGCCTGCACCCCGGCGCGCTCAAGGACATGGTGACGAGTCCCGGCGGTACGACCATCGACGGGCTGCACGAACTCGAGAAGGCCGGCACACGCGGCGCGTTCATCAACGCCGTGCGCGCGGCGGCAGAGAAGGCGAGGAGGCTGGGACAAGGCTGATCCGAAATCGCCAATCAAGAACTGAAAACCGAAAATGCCTTTCCCCCCTCCCACCGAAAAGCAGGCGCGCATCCTCTGGGCGTCGTTGACGACACTGGCGGTCGCGGTACTGCTCGGCTTGGTCGGCCTCTTGTGCTGGGGGATGGGCTGGGTGATCAACCGGCTTTCCTCGGTGCTGCTGCCGCTGGCCATCGCCGGCATCCTCGCTTACCTGCTCGATCCATTGGTTGATGCGCTGGAACGCCGCGGCCAGCCGCGGGCGCGCGCGATCTTGTGTGTCTTCGCGCTGGCCGTCGTGCTCGTGGCGGCGGTGCTCGGCAGTGTGTTGCCGCACGTCATCAGCGAGACCCGGCAACTCGCCGAGCGCATCCCTGGCTACGTTGTGCGTGCGCAGCAACGAGTCGAGGATTGGATCAATAATCCGCCCGCGCCGTTGCAGAAGTGGCTTCCCCTGCGGCCGCTCGTGCCGGGCGGCACGAACGCGCCGGTGCGCTCAGACACACAGCCTGGGCCGGCCGCCACGAATGAGACGAGCGCGGCGGGTGCCTCTGCCGATCAACTCCCCGCATGGTTGACGGCGCTGGACCCGCGCACGCTGAAATCCGCGACGGGCTGGCTGGCCAAGGTGCTGCCGAAGGTCGGGTCGTGGCTGCTCGGGCAGGCGAGCAAGGTCGCCTCCTGGTTCGGGGTCCTGGCCGGGCTGGCGCTGATCCCGGTGTATGCGTTCTATTTTCTCCTGGAGAAACGCGGCATCTCCAAGAACTGGACGGACTATTTGCCCGTTTCCGATTCGGCGTTCAAAGATGAATTGGTCTTCGTGCTGCGCTCGATCAACGATTGTCTCATCGCCTTCTTTCGCGGCCAGGTGCTGGTGGCGATCTGCGACGGCGTTTGCTACACGATCGGCTTCTTCCTGATCGGATTGCCGTACGCTTTCCTGCTCGGCGCGGTGGCGACGGTGCTGACGATGATTCCGTTCCTGGGCGCGATCACCACCTGCGTCGCCGCCTTGCTGATCGCGCTGGTGCAGTTCGGCGATTGGCTGCACCCGCTGCTGGTACTGGCGGTCTTCGGCGTGGTGCAGACGTTGGAGGGGCTGGTGATCTCGCCGAAGATCATGGGGGACCGCGTCGGTCTGCATCCGCTCACGATCATCATCGCGTTGATGGTGGGCACGACGATGCTGGGGGGCATTCTCGGCGGCATCCTGGCGATCCCGCTGACGGCGGCGCTGCGGACGCTGATGTTCCGTTACGTGTGGAGGCAGGGGGAAGGACGAGGGGTGATCGTGCGGGCGTGAAACGCAAAACGTAATGCGTAAGTCCTTTCCGGCGCGCCCGGCGGAATTTACGTTTTACGCATTACGCATTACGGATCACGCATTACGTCTCACTTCGCCGCCAGCAACTCGCGCACGTCCACCGCTTCCATGCCCGCCGCGCGGATCGCTTGAAGTCCCAAGTCAGTGTCTTCGTAGGCGCGGCAGCATTGCGGCGACACGCCGATGCGCCGGGCGGCTTCAAGGAAGATGTCCGGTGCCGGCTTCTGGTTGGCCACGTCCTCGCTGGTGACGACCGTGGCGAACAGGCCGCGGATGCCGAGGTTCTCCAAGACTTGCTCGATGACCCTGTGCGTCCCGCCCGAAGCGACCGCCATCGGCAGCTTGCCATGGTGCGCGCGGGCAATCTCGATGACGGTGTGGATCGGCTCCACCTCCTGGAAGATCGCGAGGTAAGCCACCTCCTTTTCCTTCGCGACGGCAAGCGGGTCGAGGGTCAAGCCTTGCTCCTCGCGTAGCATGGCAAGGATGTCACGCGAAGGCACGCCGCCCAGCGCGTAGAACCGTTCCTCTGAGAGTTCCAAGCGGTGGCGTTCCGTAATCATTCGCCACGCGCGCCAATGCACCGGCATGCTGTCCACGAGCGTGCCGTCGCAGTCGAAGATGAGGCCTTTGATCATGAGTTAGTAGTCAGTAGTCAGTAGTCGCATCCGCTGTCAGCGAACTGCGGACTACGGACGAATCGCGCATCACGCATCAGGCATCACGGACCACGCATCAGGTCTGGACCGCAGTCAGTTTTTCTTCCAGATCGTGGGCCATGAGCGGCTCGATGATCGGGTCGAGGTCCCCCTCGATAAACGTCGGCAGATTGTAGAGCGTGAGTTCGATCCGGTGATCGGAGACGCGGTTCTGCGGAAAGTTGTAGGTGCGGATGCGCTCGTTGCGCTCGCCGGTGCCGACTTGGGCTTTGCGCTGGGCAGCGTACTTGGCGTTCTCCTGTTCGACGCGCTGCTCCAGCAACCGCGAGCGCAGGACGGTCAGCGCGCGGGCTTTGTTCTTCTGCTGTGAACGCTGGTCGGCGCAACGCACGATCATCCCGGTCGGCCTGTAAAGGATCTGGACGGCCGAGTCGGTGGTGTTCACGCCCTGGCCGCCGGGGCCGGAGGCACGGCAGACGGTGATCTCCAGTTCCTCCGGTTTGATCGCGATGTCCACTTCTTCGGCTTCCGGGAGCACGGCGACGGTCACGGTGCTGGTGTGGATGCGGCCCTGGGCTTCCGTCGCCGGCACGCGCTGGACGCGGTGGACGCCGCTTTCATATTTGAGCCGTTTGTAAACGTCCTGGCCGGTAACGCTGAAAATGATTTCTTTGAATCCGCCCAAATCCGACGGACTGGAATCCACGGTCTCGTTCTTCCAACCGCGGGCCTCGGCATACTTAGCGTACATGCGGTAAAGGTCGGCGGCGAACAAGGCTGCTTCCCGTCCCCCGGCACCCGCGCGGATCTCGATGATCGTGTTGCGCGAATCGGCGGGGTCGGGAGGGAGAATCCCTCGCTGCACCGCGAGAGAGAGGCGCTTGTCCTCGGCTTCGAGGCGGGCGATCTCTTCCTTCGCCATCTGGGCGAGGTCGGACTCGGCCGGTTCGCACTGGAGCAAGGCGCGATTCTCCTCCAACTCGGCGCGCGTCTTGAGGTAGGCTTCGCCGTCGGCAGCCAGGTCCTTCAGCCGGGCGTATTCGCGCGAAAGCTCCTGGTAACGCTGCGGACTCTCGAAGACTTTCGGATCGCTGAGCGCGGCTTCCACTTCCGTCAGACGACGGGAGAATCTCTCAATGTGCGGGCGGAGATCCATGAATTGGGCCATCCCCAAAAACAGTCCGCCCGCAGGCACAGAAATCCTGCGGGCGGAAGAAAGGGGGCCGCTACTTCTTCTTCCTGGGTTTGCGCGTGGCCGCTTCGGCCTGGGCCGCCTGGGTCTTGGCGAGACGCTGTTGGAACTTATCGACGCGACCGGCAGTATCGACGAACTTCTGCTGGCCCGTGTAGAACGGATGGCAGGCGTTACAGATGCCCAAAATGATGACCGACCGAGTGGAACGGGTCTTGAAGGAGTTGCCGCAGGCGCAACGCACCTCCGCCTCCACATACCGCGGATGTATCTCAGCTTTCATAACAAGGGCGCAGAAGCTAGCAGCGACGGCTTGATTGACAAGGAGCAAATTGGAGCCGGAGAAGATTCCGGCGGCAACGCTTCCGGGGGATGGTTCTGTCACCAACCTCGGGAGGCACGGAGGAAAATCGAAAGTCCACATTGCGCGCACCGTGCGCGTTCGGGCTCCCTGATCGGCCGGCGAGCCGAAAAGGCCGCTGCCGCGCTAGCCTGTCGATCTTGCCCTCCGCCAAAGCGAAAGGCGGACTGTTTCCAGCCCGCCTTTCGACCGACTCTCTACGGAACCAACTCGGTTAAGAGAATTTTCTGCCCCAGGCGCCCAACCCAAACAGGGCCAGGCTCACCAGCATCAACGTTGAGCCGCCGTCTGGAACCCGACCGCCAGTCACGCCCAGCGAATGGGAATTCGGGGTGTTATTGATGATGTAGTCAGGCACGGTTTTCGCGACCGTCACGGTAGTCTTCTTCAGGATCGGCTTCCCCTTCTTGTCTTTCTTCCCGGTATCAACCCAGACTTCTTCTTCCTCGATCGTCGTCGTCGCAATCCCGAAAATATCCACGCGCAGATCCACCGGGGAACTGATCGAGACGTCGCCCAGGTCCGCACCGGTCACTGATCCCAGATCAAGCCCGTCAACTCGCAACGCAGCATGGACGGACGGCGGGAATTTGAGGCCCGGGGCATCGCCATTCCCGATCCCTGAGATATTGTCGGGGAAGCCCAACGCGCCCGTTGAGAAGAAGTCGCTGGCACCAAAGTTCACGGTGCCCACGCCGGCCAACGTGAAGCTCACGGTCCCGAGCGAGGCCACCGACGCAGGATCAATGGACACGACAAACATGAGGGCTGCCACCAATTCCCGGCCAGGATCGTTTCCGGCAAACAGATCAGTCGTCGAACCAGTGGGAAGAATGAGTGGGCCATCGGTGAAATTCGCGCCTGCGGAGGGGCCGTAGTCGGTATCGTCCGCTCCTGTTAAGGCCGATATTTGTGCCGCTGTCATCGGTCCGGTGACAGACACCGCCAAGGCGCTCGCCGAAAGCAAGCCGACACCAAGGAGCGTGGTTAGTGTTTTCTTCATACGTTGTTGGTTACAGTTCGTTTTTACGGCCTGAGGAATACTGCAGCCAGCCCACAGACTAGAACAGCTTCACAGCAGACAACAAGTCACGCACGGAGGTTTAGCAAGCCGTGTGCCCGTAGCCTCTTGGCGGAATGGGTGGTCTGAACCAGCGGTCACAACAAGCTGTATTCCAATTCGTTAGGCGTCTTGGATTGGCCAATCAGCGATCCAAGCTGAAGTCTGCCTTGAGCGGAGAATGGAAATTTCTCTTACACTCACTAAAGGCTGAGTTGCCCAACTCGTTGGAATAAAATGTGTTGAGACGAAATCGCCTCCTGTAATGGAATCCGACGGTTTGGCACGGTCCAGAGGGTGGATCGAAGTACAGCGCAGGCAGAACCGGACCCACGGAGCGTTTTGAGTTGGAAGGCCATGCGATGATACTGCTCCGTTCCCCTCGGTTTGATCGAAAGATCGGGCAACGCGTCCACGCCTTGACGCAACTCGGCACCAGCCGAGGCTGTCCAAGGAAGGGCGTCTTTTTCAACTCCGTGGGTCAACAAAAGCCATCGCCGAATTCCTTCTTCCCAGATGGAGCCAACTGATCTCCGCTGCCGCTCACGGAGCTTGCGTGCCGAGCGCCGCCGGATTGGCCGTGAAAGTCCTTACCCAAGTCACAGCATTCATTCGGGTGATCCAGAACGCTTCACCGACTTTCATTTCGGGGGCGTGATCCCAATTGTCAATCAGCCAGGTGTGCACGGTGTAGCTGCCGGTCGCACTGTCGAAGCGATACACGGTGTCTCCATCCTCGGGCACAAAACCCAGCACCGAATCGAGCCGGCCAGCTTGCGGCACCATCGAGGCGCACAGCGTAAAACCCTTCGCCAGCGGTTGGCTAAGCGTTCCTTGCATCACTTCACCAGTGAACCTCAGGCTGAAGTCCTGGCCAGTGGGGTTCCAGAAGAAGGCGCCCTCGCCCGGCGCCATCGTTTCCCCGGGCATCGTCCAAGTGCCCGCAAGGAACGTATTCGCCGTAAAGCCCGCGGTCGGGCTGTACTTGTAGAGAAGCGTGTCGTCCGGCAGGCCACTGAACACCTCGCTCACGGTGTTACTCCCGGTGGACAACGGATTGGCCACCATGGAGTAGCCTGGCGGCGCCACCACCGTCACACGTCCGAAGACATTTCCTGCATAAGTTGCCCGGCTCCCCGTGCCGAACTCGTCTGTCGTCGTCGTCGTCAGCAAGGCCCGGTAAAAGCGTGACACCGCGTTGCCTTCCAGGGTTTCTTGGTAGTCTGTCGGCACGTCCGAACCCGCGGTCGCCACGGTCGTCCACTCAACGAGGTCCGTGGAGGCTTGGAGTTCGCAAACCACTCCCGGAACGCCATCGACGTGCAAATCGAGGTTCTCTTGCCCGTTGGCCGCCGGGTTCAGGACGCCGACCACGGGCGGCGTCGGCAAGAGCACCTCAGGGTCAGTGATTGTCACGAAGGCAACGTCCGACAGGTCCTTCCCATCGCTCGCCTGGAAAATGAACTCATCCCGACCGTGGAAGGTGACATCTGGCGTGTAAACGACGTTCGGGGTAGTTCCGCTCAACGTGCCGTGTGTTGGGGCCAGAACAATCAGGTATTGCAGACTGCCACCATCCCCGTCACTGGCGAGCAAAGCCACCGGCGTCGGAGCATAGTCGCCAGGACTGGTGACCGTCACGATGTTGCTCGCGGTGGGCTTGTTCCGTTTCAGGCGAGCCGAACTGTCCCGCGTCACGGGCGCATCGTTGACTGGCGTCACGTTGACCGAGACCGTCGCGGTCGCCGAATCCAACGCGCCATCATTCACTTTGAAAGTGAAGCTGTCCGATCCATTGTAGTTGGGTCTCGGCGTATAAGTTAGGTTCGGGACCGCGCCGCTCAAGCTGCCCTTGGTCGGCCAACTGACGATACCGTAAGCCAGCGGGCTATTCTCCACATCCGAACCGCTCAAGACCACGTTCAGGGCCGTATCTTCGCTCGTCGTCACGCTCTGGCTGTTGGCGATCGGCGGGTCGTTGACCGCGCTGATGTTGATCGAGACCGTGGTTGCTACCGAGTCCAGGCTACCGCCGTTCACTTTGAACGTGAAGCTGTCAGACCCAGTGTAGTTCGCCACGGGCGTGTAGGTCAGATTCGGCGCGCTACCACTCAGCGCACCGTGGGTCGGTGCGCTCACAACTGTGTAAGTTAGCGGGTCGTTGTCCGCGTCCGAACCGGTTAGGACCACGCTCACTGGGACGTCTTCGGTCGTCGTCACGCTTTGGCCAGTCGCGAAAGGCATATTGTCCACTGCCGTGACGGCGATCGAGACGGTGGCGACCCCCGAATCCAAACTGCCGTCATTGACCTTGAAGGTGAAACTGTCCGTACCGTTGAAGTTAGCGGCGGGCGTGTAGATCAGATTCGGTGCTGTGCCGCTCAAGCTTCCCTTGGCTGGACCGCTGACGAGGACACAAGTCAGCGGGCTGCCCTCCACATCGGAGCCGTTCAAGACGATCGCGACGGAGGTATCTTCGCTCGTCGTCACGCTCTGGCTGTTGGCGAGGGGGGCATCGTTCACCGCGCTGACCGTGATCGACACCGTCGCCAGCGCCGATGTCAGGCTGCCATCGCCGACTTTGAAGGTGAGACTGTCGGTCCCGTTGAAGTTGGCGCCCGGGGTGTAAGTCAGGTTCGGCGCCGTGCCGCTCAACGTGCCCTTGGTCGGTTGACCCACCACGGTGTAGCTCAGCGTGTCTCCGTCCGGATCGCTGCCGCTCAACACGATGCTTAGCGCGTTGTCTTCGCCGCCCGTCACGCTCTGTGCGTTGGCGACCGGGGCGTGGTTCACCGCACGGATCGTGAGCGACACCGTCGCGACCGCCGAATCCAGGCTGCCGTCGTTGACCTTGAAGGTGAAGCTATCGGTTCCGCTGAAGCCGCTGTACGGGGTGTAAGTCAGGTTTGGCGCGGTGCCACTCAACCTGCCCTTGGTCGGGGAAACGACCACCGTGTAAGCGAGCGGACTGTTCTCCACATCCGATCCGTTCAGCGTGATGTTCACCGAAGTGTCTTCGCTGGTGGCCACACTCTGGGTGGCAGCCAGCGGCGCATCGTTCACCGCAGTGACCGTGATCGACACAGCCGCCACCGTCGAATCCAGGCTGCCGTCGTTGACCTTGAAGGTGAAACTGTCGGTCCCGTTGAAATTAGCGGCGGGCTTGTAGGTCAGGTTCGGCGCCGTGCCGCTGAGTGTACCCTGGGCCGGCAGTGTGACCATTGTGTAGGTCAGTGAGCTGTTCTCCGCGTCCGACCCACTCAACACCACACTCACCGCCGTGTCTTCACTGGTCGTCACGCTCGCGCTGTTGGCCACCGGCGCGTCATTGACGGCGCTGATGCTCAGCGCCACCGTAGCGGGGGCTGACTCCAACGAACCATCACTAACCTTGAACGTGAAGCTGTCGGTCCCGTTGAAGTTGGCGCTCGGCGCATAGGTCAGGTTCGGGGCCGTGCCGCTCAACGTGCCCTTGGTCGGTTGACCCACCACGGTGTAGCTCAGCGCGTCGCCATCCGGATCGCTGCCGCTCAACACCACGCTCACCGCGCTGTCTTCGTTGCCCGTCACACTCTGCACGTTGGCCACTGGGGCGTGGTTGATTCCGTTGATCGTGATCCCGACCAGCGCCGGCGGCGAGTCCAGATTGCCGTCGTTGACCTTGAAGGTGAAGCTGTCCGCCCCGCTGACGCCCGTGGTCGGGGTGTAGGTCAGAGTCGGCGCGGTGCCGCTCAACGTGCCCTTGGTCGGCTGGCTCAACACCGTGCAAGTCAGTGGACTGTTCTCCACGTCCGAACCGCTTAACGTGATGCTGACGGCGGTATTTTCATCCGTCGTCACGTTCTGGCTGGCGGCCAGCGGCGCATCGTTCACCGCGTTCACGGTGATCGACACCGTCGCGACTGCTGAATCGACGCTGCCATCGTTGACCTTGAAGGTGAAACTGTCCGTGCCGTTGAAGTTGGCGCTCGGCGTGTAGGTCAGGTTCGGCGCCGTGCCGCTCAAGCTGCCCTTGGTCGGGGAAACGACCACGGTGTAAGTTAGCGGACTGTTCTCCATGTCCGAGCCGCTCAACACGATGTTCAGCGCCACGTCTTCAGTCGTCGTGACGCTCTGGCTGTTGGCGACCGGCGCATCGTTGACCGCGCTGACGGTGATCGACACCGTCGCCGGCGCGGATTGCAGGCTGCCATCGCTGACCCTGAAAGTGAAACTGTCAGTCCCGTTGAAGTTGGCGCCTGGGTTGTAGGTCAAGTTCGGTGCCGTGCCGCTCAACGCACCCTTGGTCGGCTGGCTCACCACGGTGTAGCTGAGCGCATCGCCATCCGGATCGCTGCCGCTCAACACCACACTCACCGCGCTGTCTTCGTTGCCAGTCACACTCTGCGCGTTGGCGACCGGGGCGTGGTTGACCGCGTTGATCGTGATGCCCACCAGCGCCGGTGGAGAGTCGAGGCTGCCGTCATGGACCTTGAAGGTGAAGCTGTCCGCACCGCTGTAGCCGGTGGTG
>ORMF010863401.1_pt1 | contig 10086 bp, 12 predicted proteins | sample 1779871 | NCBI WGS metagenome assembly ORMF01 (sample SAMEA104232316, study PRJEB22302) | groundwater metagenome | biome: forest; feature: aquifer; material: groundwater | place: USA | collected 2011-08-07 | depth 5.4 m | reverse complement strand
GGTCCCCTCTCCCTCTGGGAGAGGGTTAGGGTGAGGGCGTGCCCTCCTATTCCTGCCACCGCCGGAGCACGAGGCAGGCGTTGATCCCCCCGAACCCGAACGAGTTGCAGAGAGCCACCTCGATCGGCGCTTCCATCCCACCCGGTGGCACATGGAGTACCTCGCACTCCGGGTCTGGCTCCGCCAGATTTGCCGTCGGCGGCAGCCAGCCATCCCGCAGCGCGAGCGCCGTGATCGCCGTCTCGATGGCGCCGCTCGCCCCCAGCGGGTGACCGGTGAGGCCCTTGGTGCCGCTGACCGGCACGCGCGCCGCGTAGGCGCCGAGCGCCAGGTTGATGGCCCGCGCCTCGGCGGCGTCGCCCAGCGGTGTGCCCGTCGCGTGCGCATTGACGTAATCCACAGAACCAGGCGCCAGCTCCGCTTCGGCCAAAGCCAGCGTCATGGCGCGTGCGGCCTGCTCGCCAGACGGGAGCGGCGCCGTCATGTGGTAGGCGTCGTTCGTCAGACCGTAGCCGAGGAGCTCTGCGTAGGGTCGCGCCCCGCGTGCCCGGGCGTGCTCCAGCTCCTCGATCACCAGCACAGCAGCGCCCTCGCCCATGACGAAGCCATCTCGCGTCCGATCGAAGGGTCGGCTTGCGCGCGCGGGATCGTCGTTGTGGGTTGAGAGCGCCTTGATGAGTGCGAAGGCGCCGAACGTCAGCGGCGCAAGCGGCGCCTCCACCCCGCCGGCGAGCGCAACGTCCACGTCGCCGCGCCGCACCAAGCGGAATGCCTCGCCGATGGCGATGAGTCCCGAGGCGCACGAGTTCGCGTTCCCGAGCACCGGGCCGCGCAGGTTGAATTCCATCGCCACGTTCGTTGCACCCGCGCCGCCAAAGACGCTGAGCGCAAGCAGCGACTGGACGGCATGGCTGCCCGCGGCAAGGTAGCGCTCGTGCTGCTCCTCTGCGAATGCGATGCCGCCGAGCGCGCTGCCCAGGTAGACAGCGACTCCGTCCTGCTCCCGCTCGAGGCAGCCGCCCGCGTCCGCGAGCGCCTGCCGGCTGGCGGCAACGGCGAGCTGACCGAAGCGGTCGAGTCGCCGCGCCCGTTGGGCCTCCATGTGGTCCACTGGGTCGAAGTCCGGCAGCTCCGCGGCGACGTGCGAGCGGAACGGCGTCGGATCGAAGCGCGTGATCTGCCGTACGCCGGACGCGCCCCGCCGCACGCCAGCCCAGAGCCCGTCGCGCCCCGAGCCGATCGGTGTGATCGCCCCGATGCCCGTGATGACGATGCGACGATTCATCGGCTCGGTCCCCGAGTCGGCTCGGGGCCAGCTCGCTTGACTGATCGTCGGGAAAGGCCCCGCGTCGTGTGCTCAAACAACGCGAGTCTCGGCGAGCTGCTTGATGCGACGAAGCGTCTTGCCCGCGATGTTCGCGATGAAGAAGCCGTCCACGATCCACTCCGCGACGAAGTCACCGATCAACGGCCAGCCGAGCTGGAGGTCATGCTGGATTACCACGCGCACGCCATCGTCGGTCGGTGTGAACGTCCAGGCCACCTCCATGCCGGTGGTCACTCCCCGCACGTGGCGGAACGTGATTCGTGGCTCGGCCGGGTCGCATCGTTGCTCCGCCCGCCACCAGACCGGAATGCCGCTCCGCGAGGCCGCCATCGCGACGATTCGCCGCGCGCCGTCCTCCTCGAGTATCCGCACCGAGCGGTAGTGGGGTAGAAGCGCCGGCCACCGCTCCACCCCAGCCGCCAGCCGGTAGATCGTGGCAACATCGGCGCGCATCACCACCGCGATCTCAGAATGCATTGGTGCAGAAAGCCATCATGGTCGGAGCAGCGCTGCAAGAAACGCCGGCCGCAACGCGGCCCCCGCGGGCCGATAGTCTCCTAGTATCCCTCCCAGCAGCGCCGCGAGTGCCGGCCGCTTCGCGAGGTTGCGAAGCACGTAATCGAACCAGCGCGGCGAGATCATAAAAAGCTGAATCAGCCAGGTCACGCGCTCCTTCTCGCCAAACGCCGCCGCGCGTGCCTGAGCGTAGCCGATCGGCAGACAGTCGGGTCGCTCGAGCGCCCGCTCGACCGCTTCGGCCGCGAGCTCCGCACCCCGTAGCGCCCGGTAGATCCCCTCTCCCGTGAAGGGATCCAGGAATCCGGCCGCGTCCCCGACGAGCAGGTAGCCCGGCCCCATGACTCGCCGCACCCCGCGTGCCAGCGGCCCCGCGCCGCGCACGGGCGTCACGCGCCGGGCGCCCGCGAGCGCTCGCATCGCGCCCGGCAGCTTCGCAAGGCGTCGCTCGAAGAGCTCTTCGCGTGATTCGCCCGAACGCTTCAGAGGCAGCTCGCCGACCAGCCCCACGTTCACGAGCCCGCCCCCGACGGGCGCGAGCCCACAATAGAGCCGGTGGCCGACGTGCATCTCGCCGCTATCGCCGAGTGCCGTCCCGCCGGCGTAGCGGGCGACGAGCCCAAGCCGGCGCGGCCAGCGTACCTGCCGCTCGAGCCCGAGCGAGCGCGCCACCGCGGAGTGGAGCCCATCGGCCGCCACCACGACTCTGGCTCGTATCAGGCTTTCGTAAGGCGCCGGCGATGCGGCTTCATCGGAGTCGGCCAGCGCGGGAGCGGGCGACTGGGCTGAGCCCGAGCGTACGCGCGCGCCCACGACCTGACCTTCCTCGAGCATGACGCTGCTCACGTACGTTCGCTCCTGCACGCGCGCACCGCTGGCCCGGGCGTTATCCAGCAGCATGGTGTCGAACACTTCGCGGGGAACCCCGAGGGCGCAACGCGCCAGACCCCCGTTGTGGCCTGAAGGGTAGGTGATGTCCACGGACGCGTGCCGGGTCTGGATGCGCATCCCCCGCAGCCACGCCACGCCCGCCTGGCCTATCGCGTCCTGCACGCCGAGTCGCCCCAGCACGTCCACGACGCCAGGGCTGAGGTACTCGGCGCAGGCCTTCGCGCGCGGAAACGCCGCCCGGTCCAGCAGCAGCACATCGTGGCCGCGCCGAGCGAGCAGCGTTGCCGTGGCGGAGCCCGCCGGTCCGCCACCGACGACGAGGACCTCGGCGTCAGGTGCCGTCATGGCACGGCGCCGGCGGTCATCGCGACCCGGTAGCCCAGGAATCCCCGGAACCGCACCGGGCCGAGCCCGGCCCGTCTCGCCAGCGCGGCCATCTCGCGCCGGGTGTAGGCGCGCCGTACCGATAATGGCCCATCGTTCCGGGTCAGCGGATTGCTCGTGCAAAACCGACCATACAGAACCGCGCCGAGGTAGCCCGTCCAGTTACGCACCAGGTCATTCACGATGCCCCCCCGCCGCGCCACGCGCCGCATCTCGCGCAGCATCGTGACTGCATCGCCTGGGGGCAGGTGGTGTAAGGCGAGCGAGCACATGGCGATGTCCACGCTGCCATCGGCGAGCGGCAGGAATCGGGCATCCGCGACCGCGAGTCGGATTTCGGCTACAGCACGCGGTGGGCTAACCATCATGGATGCGGCCGTGCGCAATATGTCCGGATTGACGTCCGTCGCGAGCACCCGCGCCCGCACTCCACGCGTCGCTGCCCAAACCTGAACCGTGCGCGGGATGTCCGCGCCGCCGGTTGCCACGTCCAGGATGGTGAGTTGGCCCCCGGGACGCAGGTCGCGGGTGAGCCGTTCCAGCGCTCGAATCGTCAGATGAGCGCCGCCGAGCCAGCGATTCACCCGGCGCAGATCGGCGAGGTTCTCCGCCAGCACCGTCGGCTCGTTGCCCCGTACGTCCATCAGCTCGGGCTGGTCCGTCCAGCGGGGCCGGAGTGGCAGCGCCCGGGCGAAGCCGATTCCCATGTCAATCCTCCCGCGGCGCGGCGTGCTCGAGACAGCCTAGCGCGCGGAGCAAGCGGGCACAATCGTTAGATCTGGCGTGTGGTCGCGGGGCGTGCGATTTACGCGGGCGCGTCTATGCACCAAGCCGGAACACAAGGCTTACGCCCCGAGGTCACCCAGGAACTCCGATGCCGGATCGACGCCGGTGACCAGGAGGTGGTCGCGGGCGCGGGTGCAGGCGACGTAGAGGAGGTGGCGCTCGGAGTTGTAGACCTCCTCGAGGTCGGCCTCGTCGGCGATCGTTTCGATGCGCTCCTGCAATGGGATGACCTCATCGTCGCACGCCATCACCGCCACCGCGCGAAACTCCAGCCCCTTGCTGAGATGCATTGTGCCGATCGCCACGTGGCCCCGCGTCGTCGTGACCTGGTCGTCGAGGAGCGTTGCCGGGAGCCCGGCCGCCGCGATCGCGGCATGCGCCCGCGGAAGCTGCGCCGCGGATCGCACGAACACCGCCAGTTCCTCCGGCTGCATGCCGGCCGCGACCCTCTCGGCGATCCAGCCGCCGACCCGCGCGGTTTCCGCGTCGGCTGAGGCCAGGACGGCGACCGTCGGCGGGGCGCCGTTGAACACCGAGATCGTGCCGCCGCGGTGCTCCACGTTGCCGTCCACGTCCGCGATCTCCACGCCAAGCAGCCGGTCCGCCTGGGCCCGGATCTGGTGGGAGGTGCGGTAGTTGACCCGCAGCGTGCTCGAGCGCCCCCGAATATCGACGCCGAGCGCCTTCCACGAGAACGGGAGCTGGAAGATGCGCTGGCCCAGGTCGCCCGCGAAGAAGAGCCCATCCGGCCGGTCGCCGCCCAGCGCGGCCAGGAACCGCAACTGGGGCACACTCACGTCCTGCGCCTCGTCCACGATGACGAAGTCGTACGGGGGCCGCTGGCTGCTTGCAAGGTGGTCGGCGACTCGGTGGTAGACGTCGGCTTCGGTGAGCAGGCCGCGCTCCTGGAGCGCCGTGCGCACGCGCGTCAAGATCTCCCAGAGAACCTGCCTCCGTCCCTCGGGCAGCCGCGTCTTCCGGCCCAGCCGCTCCACGTCCCGATACGCCTCCCAGGAGGTGAGCTGCCAGGCATCCACAACCTCGGTCCACTCGGACATCAGGAACTGGTGGCTGAACCGCTGGTCGGAGCTCGACGCGGCCGCCTCCCGCCCCACCTCGCCGACGACGTCCGGTGAGGCAAGCGCCGCGTGGCCGAGCGTCCGCTCGTGCAGGCGCAGGGCGACGTCGCGCACGGAAAACACCTCGATGCGCTCGGCGACGCGTGGCTCGTTCCCGATAAGATGGCCGAGCTTCGCGCGCAGTGAATTCGCCAGCGCCTCGGAGAACGTCATCAGGAGCACGCGGGCGTCCGGATTCGCGCGCGCGAGGAACGCGGCACGATGGAGCGCGACGACCGTCTTCCCCGTGCCGGCGGACCCAGCGACGCGGGCCGGCCCGCCGAAATGCCGCTCCACGAGCTCGCGCTGCGCGGGATGGAGGAAGACGGTCCACTTCTCCCACGGCGCGTCCAGCGCCCGTTCGAGCTCGTCGACGTCGGTGACCACGCGGAAGCGGCGTTGGGCGTCGGGATGCGCGAACGGGTCACCGGCCGGCAGCAGCTCCGGCAGCCGCGGCTGCTCACCGACCGCCAGGGCAAGCACGGCTTCGCTCGCCTCGGCCGGCAGGTGGTTGGCGATGTCGAGGATCGTGTCGTCGTCGGCCCCGCGGATGTCGGCCAGCCACTCCGGCGGCACGCCGTAGCCCAGCAGCTCGTCGTCGGCGACGAGCGCGAACGGCATGCGCCTCACGGGCGCCGTCGCTGCCGCCTCGACGAACGTCGGGATCCGGATCTCCTCGACCGTCTCGCGGATCTCGACAAGCTGGGCTGCGCCCGTCTTCGGGTGCGTCTCCAGCTTGCGGTTCTCGGCCCACTTGTACGCCCGGTCGTGGTGGTCCGCGTAGCAGAGCATGAAGCTCTCGGGCAGCCGGTGCACGATCAGGCGCACGTCGCTGCCGGCGCGCACCGACCAGAAGTTCTTGTCTTTCGCCCGATCGATGCGGTGGAGCTGCATGCTGGGCATCGCGGGGTTAAGCTGCAGGTCGAACGCTGTGGTCTTCACGACCTTCTGCTCGTCGCCCGTCAGCCGAGCGAGGCTCGCGGTGAAGGTATCGGCGATCCGAAACTCCATCAGCCGCGCTCTCCCTAACCGAAAACGTGGAGTGCTGCCGCCCGGTTCACGCGGGCGGGCATTGCTACAATGGAATCATCATCCAGAAGGAACGTACCATGAGCGCCACATCTGCCGTCGATATCGGCACGCTGATCGTCTCGCGGCCCGGCGTCAACGGCGGTCGACCGTGCCTCGCCGGCACGGGAATGTCCGTGCACGCGGTGGCCGTCAGGCACATGCGGGGCTTGAGCGCGGAGCAGATTCTGGAGCAGTTCCCTGATCTGGACCTCGCCCGGATCCATGCCGCGCTCGCCTATTACTTTGCCAACAAGGCGCGGATCGAGGCCGACCTGGAAGCCGACCGGCGCCTGGGTGAGGAGCTGGCGCGCAAATACCCGCCTGGGTGGGGACCCGACACGAAGCCCGTCTAGGACGTGTTTTCCATTTATATCGACGAAGACGCCATGGACCATGGGCTGGTTCGTGGGCTTCGCGCCGCGGGTTTCGACGTCGTAACAGTCGCTGAGGTGGCGCGCCGAAGCCTCTCGGATGACGAACAGCTCTTGTACGCGGCTTCCGTCGAGCGGGTCCTGTACACCTGCAATATTCGCGATTTCCCTCGCCTGCATGCGAGCTGGATCGGTGGTGGACAGCATCACGCGGGCATCATTGTCTTAGCTGACCAGGCCACGGGTGTTGGGGTCCAGATCCGGGCGCTTCTTCATCTCGCCGCGGCTCGCGACGCGACGACCATGCGGGACCAGATCGCGTTCCTCAGCAACTGGGTCGGTGCCTGACTGGGGTGACCCGCGATGGACTGCCCAGTTCGGCGGTGTTGCTACAATCGGATCAGCAAGCGATCCGGAGCCAGCATGAGCACCACATCGGCCGTCGATATCGGTACCCTGATCGTCTCGCGGCCCGGCGTTAATGGTGGCCGCCCCTGCCTCGCCGGCACCGGCATGTCGGTGCGGGCCGTCGCCGTTATGGACAAGCAGGGAATGAGTGCCACCGAGATCCTGAACGAGTTCCCAGACCTGGACCTTGCCCGCATTCATGCCGCCCTTGCCTACTATTACGCCAACAAAGCTCAGATCGAGGCCGATCTGGAGGCCGACCGCCGCTTTGGTGAGGAGCTGGCTCGCAAGTACCCGCATGGGTGGGGACCCGACACGAAGCCCGTCTAGCGCGTGCTGCCACTCTTCGTCGACGAAGACTCGATGCGGCGCGGGTTGGTGCGCGGCCTTCGTGCGGCTGGAGTCGACGTTGTAACCGTGTCCGAGGCGGCACGCCGGAGCCTGCCGGATGACGAACAACTCGCGTAGGCGGCCTCGGTGGGGCGAGCGCTGTATTCCTGCAACGTCCGGGACTTCGCCCGCCTGCATGCAAGCTGGGTCGGTGGTGGCCGCCATCATGCTGGCATCATCGTGCTGGCGGAGCAATCGACGAGCATCGGCGTCCAGATGAGGGCACTCGCTCGCCTGTGCGCGGCTCGCGACCATGCGGGATACCCTGGAGTTTCTCGGAGACTGGATCGTTGCCTAAGCGCGGCGTTCCGCAGGCTGCCCGCGTTGAGGCCATTGCTACGGTGGGTTCACCAAGCGGAGTGGACATGAGCGCTGAACAAACCATTGATATTGGCAGCCTGATCGTCTCGCGGCCGGGCGTCAACGGCGGCCGCCCCTGCCTCGCCGGCACCGGCATGTCCGTGCACGCCGTCGCTGTTATGTGCAAGGAGGGGATGAGCGCCAAAGAGATGCTCGAACATTTCCCCGACCTCGATCTCGCGCGCATACATGCAGCGCTCGCGTACTACCACGCCAACAGGGCTCGCATCGAAGCCGAGCTCGAAGAGGAAGATCGCCTGTACATGGAGATGGCGGCGAAATACCCGCATGGGTGGACCCGCGAGACGGACCGCCCGTAGCGCGTGTTTCCTTGCTGCTTGATGAATATTCCATGGGCCACGACCTCATGCGTGCGCTCCGCGTGAGATCGCTTGGATGTCATCACGGTGGACGAGGCCGGGCGACGAGGCCTTGACGATGATGAACAACTAATCACTCGCCCCCGCGGAACACCTTCAAGGCTTCATCACTCGGGGGCGTCAAACGGTACGAGTTGGGCGCGCTGCGAAAGGCGGGCGGCTTGCTCTTTTTGTGCCGCCTTGGTCAGCTCGGGATCCGTACCGGTCGCCCACCGTACGACGACCGCGTGTCGTGGTGGTGGTTCATCCGCATGTACGTCAAGGTGCTCCGCCCTGACATGCTGCGCCGTCACGATAGCAGCCCCATATAACGTGCGATTTCCAAGGGCATGGACACGGGCGATCTGCCACAGCTCCTCTCGTGGCTCGCCGCCGTGACGGAAGACGGATGTCTCGCCATCGATTGGCATAAACGCAGCCGGCTTAACTCCCTGCAAATTGAACTGGCTCGACGACGTCAGATACCTCGCCAGCTCTTCCTCGTCAGCGACGAGGTCAGCGAGGCCAGATGGGAGCATCATCACGCCGCGTGATTCGTCGAACGTTATCGAGGATGCGTGGCGGAACGGTTTGCTCGTCAAAAAAGGCGACGGCGTGCCCTGCCTCAACTCCATCCAGCCACGCGTACGGTAGCCGGCGGCTCTCGCCGATACTCACCGAAACCAGGTGGTTGCGTCGCGGAATCCAGTCCAGGGAGATAGCCCCATCCGGCTCCCATGCGAACTCAGGAATAGGAATATCGTCCGGGAGCGCACGAACGAAGACTATTGCAAGCTCAGCGGCGCGGTTCGAAATTGGCCGCGGCTCTCCATCAGCGCCGTCGTATTCATGCGATTCTTCAACTAAATCCCAGATCTGCGCTATCGCCGTGCTCTTCTTCCCGAACAGAGCGATTGATCGCTCTCCCCACCGCAGCACGTCGCGGGCAGTCATACGGACGGCACGTGCTTGCACAGAGACTGCACTCCGCCTCCTGCTCGTTGGTTGGAGGAACGCGTAGCCTCCAGCGCGGTTGATATCACGCTCTGCCATTGCGGTCATTGAAAAAGCCCGATGCATGGCTCAGCAAGGGTGTTGAAGAACACTCGGTCCTTTAGGTCTCGGAGAGACTGAATGATGGTAAGGAGCGAGTCCCAATCGCCCGGATCTGGGCTTGCGGCACGCGATGCCTCGATGTCCAAAATAATTGGGAACAAGCCGTCCTCCAGGTTTTCTGTTGCTAGGATGATAGTAACCTGATTCCCCGTGTCCCGCTCGACAGCAACGTGCTGGTTCAGGAACCCGAGAAACGTCAGTTGTTCCTCGTCCGGAAGCCTTGGACCCTTCTCGAAAAATCGATCGAGGTCAATTCGCCCGTCGACGATAGGCAGCAGAATGCGGTTAATAAATCGCAGCTTGACAGCTCGGATCTCAACTGGTGACGCGAGGCCCACGAATAGCTGCCATGTACGTCGGATCTCGGGCAAGTAATCATCGAGTGTCATGTAGGGAGCCAGGCGATTGAAGGAGAACCCATCCTTCCGGACCTGCACAATTTGCCGTTCATCTTCATGCATCAACTGGTAGGCGTGAATTTCCCGTCGCGCAGAATGTTCGGGCTCAGCGTCACCCTGCTTTTCGAAGACGTGCTCCTCGAGGTGGACTGTTCGGAGCTTAGGGTACTGATCCCTGAATGCAGCACGCGCCGGGCTTTCAAGGGCCGCGATGTCCTGATCGCGGGGCAGGACACAGTCAATGTCGATCACTGCCTCCACGATCGGCGGATGGTTCAGCTTGCGCGGCGAGGCGCTCACGTGCTCGCCCGTTCGTGTTTCATGGGATGCGGAACACCTTCATGACTTCGTCACCCAGGTGGTTGATGACCTTGACGGCGATGCGGCCGGAGGTTGGCGTCGGGAAGGGGCGGGAGATGGCGCTGTGGAGGGTGGCCCAGGCGTCCTCGTCGATCTCGGCCTTGAGCGTCGTCTTGAGCGCGCCGTAGGGATCGTTCGCGCCGAGGAAGTAGGCGTGGCGGACGAAGAAGCTCTCCTCGTTGTAGTCGGTGTCGGTGAACCAGCACGCAATCTCATCCGGGCCGCTGCTAT
>ORMF010009959.1_pt1 | contig 10086 bp, 2 predicted proteins | sample 1779871 | NCBI WGS metagenome assembly ORMF01 (sample SAMEA104232316, study PRJEB22302) | groundwater metagenome | biome: forest; feature: aquifer; material: groundwater | place: USA | collected 2011-08-07 | depth 5.4 m | reverse complement strand
CGATGCGCGGGCCGGCGGCGGCGGAGTAAATGCTTAAACGCGCCAGGCCGGAGGCGTTGTCGTAACCGTCGACGGCTATCTGGGAGGTTGTTCCAGCCGCCGCCTTGAAGGTGACCCGGCTCGCTTTGTCAAAGCCGCTGTCGTCATCACTGGCAATCCGTGTGAGGTTTGAAACCGTATTGCCAACGTATATGCCGAGAAGAGTATCAAACCCGGTGCCATCGGTCGAAACGGTCACGTCGGAATTAGAGGGAGAAGTCCATGACCACCAGATGCTGGCGCCCCCAAGCTGGCCCGCGTGTTTGGGTTCCCCCGGTTCGCGGCTGGCGCCCCCGCTCGGACCGGTGGTTGTCAGAGTGCCCCCTTGGAGTTGAAAGCGATTTGAAAAACTATCGTTGAGAGGAGGCAGCCGGAGGGTCACAACGGCAGAGGTGCTGGCAACACCCATATTGTCCAGCGCCACCGCTGTGAGGGAATAGGTTCCCATTTCGACGGAGGGAATGATGAACTGGAATGGAGGCTGGGTGAATTGGGCGAGAAGATTTGTGCCGTTGTAGAATGTGACGCGTTCAACCGTGCCGTCCGGATCGGAGGCTTCGGCGGAGAGCCAAATCTGCCTGCCGGGCAAAAGAATGGAATTGTTGGTGGGAACGGATGTCAACGAAATGACAGGAGATGCGCTGGTGAGCAAGTCCAGGCGGAAATCCCCGGGACGATTGGCTGCATCATCCACCGCGACTTGATACGTGACTCCTGCTTCAGCCGCGAAGGTGAGCTTGTTCGTCCCAGTTTTTTCCAGGAAACTGACTGTGACATTCGTCAGAGCGGAGACGGTCGGCCCGCGATAGACGGCCAGCACGCTATATTCGATCGATCCGCTCAACCTCAGGACAACGCCAATATTCGCGGGGGCGGTCCAGGAGTACCAGACCGACCGGCCGAGGTTCAGGAAGTATCCGTGGATCGGTTCGCCCGCCTCTTTGGTGGCGCCCGCGTTGGATCCGGATGTCGAAGAGCCCAAACCGTTGAGCACGATTCGGCGCAAGAAATCGTCGTTCGGTGGCGGAACCCGTAGAACACTCGGAGGCGAATCGGCGCTCGCGCCGAGGTTATCGACCGCACGGGCGAAAAGTCGGTAGGTTCCAACCGGAGTGTTCGTTAAGAGAAACGTGAAAGGCGCGGTTTCGTCGAATCCAAGCAGGATGCTGCCGTTGTAAAACTCGACCCGAGCAATCGATCCATCCTGATCAAACGCAGTCGCGGCCAGCAGAACTGGCGTTCCCGGTTCCAGCACCGAGTTCGATCCCGGAATGGTGATCAGGTTCACAGTGGGGAGAGCCGTGGTGGCCAGGCGGAGTTTGAATTCCCCAGGTGCGGTGGAAGCGTCGTCCACGGCGACATAGTAAGTTTGGCCCGCCTGTGCGTTGAAACTCAGGAAGTTGGTCGCGGGAGCCAACACGCCTGGAGCGCTGGCGATATTCGTCAGTGTGGCCAGAGATGAGCCGGTGTAAACAGCCAGCGAACGAAACCCTCCCGGGCCCCAGCAGGAAAGGACGCCGCCGATATTAGCAGCCGCGGTCCACTCATACCAGACCGAGCGCATTGCGGGAAAGCCCGCGTGCGCGGGCTCCGCAATTTCAGCGCCAGCGCCGTCATTCGTTCCGGCGAAGATTCCGCCGTCCGCGGAAAAGGCGGGCCGGTTGCTGAAGTCGTCATTGGCGGGCGGGACCCTGAATTCGAAAGGCGCTGACAGTGATGAGGCCCCGATGTTGTCCCGGGCGCGGGCGTAGATGCGATAACTGCCAATGGCCAGGTTTGTCAGGCGCAGCGTGTACGGCGCGTTCGTCAACTCCACCAGGAGGGTTGCCTTGTTAAGAAAATCGACCTGCGCGACCGTGCCGTCCGGATCGGTGGCTATCGCCTGCAAGTCAAGGCTGGAGCCGGCCGGGACGACATTCGTGGGGAGAATCCCGGAGATGATGACGTTGGGAGCCTGGCCTATCTGAACTTTGATCGAAAACGCTCCCGGGGCTGTGGCCACATCATCGACACTGATCCGATACTCTGCGCCGGCGCTTGTTCGAAACGTCAGTTGGTTGGTGCCGCCCGATTCAAACTGCGCAGCCAGGACCAGCGAGTTGCTCACGGTGGACCCTTGAAAAACGGTGATGAAACTGTTCCGGAGATCTCCACTCACGCTGATGACGGCGTCGGCTGCGGAGACCGCTGTCCAGCGATACCAAACAGACCGCCCGCCGATGTACCCCGGAGGATTCGGCTCGCCAGGCTCGGCCCCGGCTCCGTCATTCGTGCCTCCTTTGACTGCCAGCGTCGTGAGTGAAATCGCTTGGTCAAAGTCATCGTTGGGAGGGGGAATGCGGAACGAGATTGGCTCGGAACGGGTCGTGGCCCCGATGTTGTCGCGAGCTCGCGCCGCGATGCGATAGCTCCCGGGGCCAAGATTCGTGAGACTGAAGTCATACGGGGGCGCAGTGATCGACCCGAGCAGTTTGGATCCGTTCAGAAAATCAACGGAGACTACGGACCCGTCGGGATCGGACGCGGAGGCGTGGAAATCGACCCTGCTGCCAGGGGACAGGATGGAGTTGTTCAGGACGCTCGACGTGAGAGTGATTGAGGGAGCGATCCCCGTGGTTAACTCCAAAGTAAACGCCCCGGGGGGTTCGTAGGCGTCGTCCACGGCAATCCGATAAATCCGTCCAGGATGGGCGGCGAAACTCACTTGATTGCGCCCCGGTTGGAATTGAGAAGTCACTTCTGAGAGTGTTTCCAGTGACGAGCCCTCGTAAACGGCGATAACGCTGTTCCGGATCTGGCCATCAAGGGTCCACACAGCCGCGGCCTCCGAAGGCGCCGTCCAGGCGAACCAGACCGAGCGTCCTCCGACGGAGAAAGCGTGTCTGGGTTCGCCGGGTTCTTTGGTGGCGGTTGTATTGTAGGCGGTGACGCTGGCCGTGAGCCCCGAAAGCACAATGGGCGCGAAAAACGAATCGTTGGCAGGCGGGGTATCGACCACGGTGACCAGAACGCCAGGAGAACTGCCGGTCAACCCGAAGTCATCGGAAGCCGTCGCGCTCAGGACTCGCGGACCGGTCGGCGGATTGGTCCAGGTAAAATCGTAAGGCGCCGCGAGAACCGTTCCGAGCAAGGATCCGTCGGCGAAGAAGCGCACGGTCTGCGTGGGACTATCATCAATCACGCGAACTTCCATCCGCAGTGGGTTTCGCGCCCGAAAAACCTGTTTCGGCAGCGGGGTGGTGAGTTCCACCAACGGCACGTTGTCCGCGTTGGTTGAGGGGAAGGCGAGGAAATTCGAACTGAGAGAGCCGCTCCCGGTAAGCGTGACAGTTTGAAAGGAGGGACTGAAAAGGTATCCAGCCTTGGCCGGGGTCACGACATATTCGCCCGCCGACAAACCGGCTAAGGTGAATCTGCCGTCCGAGTCCGTGTAGGCCATCCGGGACGGGGAAGCCGCCACACGCACCCCCTCCAATGCCCGGCCAGCTTGGGTGACCCGCCCGCTCAGACGCAGGGTTTGGGGCGACCCAACGGACACTACAAGCGAGGCGCTGGCACTCCCGCCTTTCATATCGCTCACGACACAGCGAACCACGTATTCACCGGGTCCAGGCCACGATTTTGTCACCACTGCACTGTTGATTCCCGGACTGCCATCTCCGAAATCCCAGGCGAACGCCAGGGGATCGAAGTCCAGATCCGTGGCCATGGCGGTCAATATGACTGGGACTTGAGGCAGGACGCTCGGAACGGCAGACAGGAGCACCGTTGGCGCCCGATTGCTCGAATTGATGCCAAAATTGACTCGAACATCAATGGCTCCGTTCGTTGAGTTCACGCCGATCGACGTAACAAAAAAGCCCGCGTCGAGATCGCTGAACGTCCGTCCGAGCGCGAGTGCGGCATCGTCTCGCTGCGCTGGCGAGCCCGGGGTCATGTCCAAAAGGTGCGTGCCGCCATTGCTCCGCTCCCAGGGACTCCAGTTAATAAACAGGCCCCCACCGTTAATGGCGTTATTCCCGGGTTGCGAGCGGGTCTCAATCCAATAGGTTCTTGTGGCATCCTTCCGTATCTTCAACGCGTACTTGAAACTGGGATCGAGAACTGGAACGTCGAACGGGTAAAGGCGATAGGTGCCGTTGGAAGAGATGGTTTCCACCCCGCTCTCGGGCAGCCAATCCAGGAAGTTTTTTTCGAAAACATTGAATTGCCCAAGCGACGCGGATAGCCCCATGACGTCGAACCCGTTTCCGTACTCCACATTGGAGCCAGGCCCAATGATGGTGTCCCCCATGGCGCCCCAGGCGTTGGCATGAAAAAGGCCGAGATTGTGGCCGAATTCATGACAAGCGGTTCCCACGGCGGGCACTTGGAGCCAGACGCCCTTTCCGCCAATGGTCGCGTTGCCGCTGAACTCCGGGAAAATCTGTTGGAAAGCCACTGCATCCAGGTCGAATTGATCTGTGTTGAATCCAGCCGTCCGGGCGGCCACGCGCGCATCCGCCAAAACGGGTCCATGGGCCTCGCTGTTCGTTCGATACCACTCCTTCGTTTGGGGCAAGGTGATCAACGGGGTGATTGTGGCCGCAAATGAGATCAAGCCGTATGAATTACGGCTGTAGAACTGACTCACATTCGTCATCAAGATGGACGCTCCTTCGAAGGAAATCGGATCCAGAAGATCATCCTTGAAATTGGCGCGAATAAAAAGCACGGTCTTCACTCCTTTGGCCCGGGTGGGAGTTCCGGTCGCGGAGAGTGCGCCAGGAATGGCTGCGGTCCCTTCGCGCGCCTCCAGTTGCTTCCGCAGGATTTCGACATGGGGGCTATGGCAGAGGTACGTGACCTCGCCACCAACATCCACGGCCACTCCCGGCAGGCTTGGATTTCCGCTCACTGGGCAGGGTCCTCCGAGATTCGACGCCGGAAGACCGCTCAACTCCGCTTCCCCTTCTTCCAAAACACGCACCGGACTCTCGTGCAATGCCAGGAGTTGGCCGATCGCGATGCCGTGGAGTGGAACATCCTGGAGGGCCCCTTGCGTCGTTCGCCTTCCGTAAACGAAGGCTCGGAATCGCTTCTTTTGCACATGGGCAAATCGCTCCACCGGGGGAACGCCCTCGTGCCCAGGCGCGGCCAGATTGGCGATGACTTCCAAATCCCCGCGCCCGCTCACCCGCTCCTCGAACAGATCCAGGATTGGGCTCGGCAGGGTCGCCCGAGTCCGGGTTGGGACGGTTTTTGCCAAAGCGGCCGCCGGATCGCTCTTGATTAACGCTGCCAGTGCGGACCGGCGCTGAAGCGCCAGTTCCACCCCCGCGGATAGAAGCTGCTCTTGTTTCCCGGCACTCGCCGCCGCATAAGCACCGAGCCAATGTTCAAAATCGCTGAAGGCCCGGTCTGAAGAATCCGCAACGGGGGAACTTGGACGCGGCTCGGAGCGATTGAGATCAGCAGGATTCCGAGGCAATCGTTCCTGGGTTTGGACCGGGAGCGAGGGAAGGGACGTCATTTTCGGCGGTTCGAACCAAGTTTGGGACGCGATCACACCGAGAAGGGCAATAAGGCTGCAAAAGATCACGCCGAGCGCAATCCGGACGGACCTTTTCATTCAAGTTCAAGCAAGCACACTGAATGAAGACAATAGCAGAAAAGCGCCAAATTGCCAGCCGAAAGCTACTTTCGGACTGTCGTCCGCTCCTGAATCCAGGGCAAATCCTTGTTATTCGGGATGGTATCGTTGTGCTGATGAAACCCGGCACTGCGGGGCGCATACATCCGTGGATCCAGCCACTTGTGGGCTTCGACATGTCCATCCGCAAATGAATTGACTCCCGCCTTGTTGTGGTAGCTGGCGGGAAAGTGGCAAATGCGGCTCTCTCCCATGTAGACTCCGAAGGACGGCCGGCAAATGCTGTCGGGATGGATCTCGGTAAACACCAGCAGGTTTGGCGCGGCTGGATTGCCCAGGTCCCCGGTTTTCTTGAAGAGGCGATAGGCCGCGCTTGGCACGCCGCGAAAATCCGGTCCCACCCACCCAAGATAGGAGTTCATCCCGTAACTTCGGACCCGAGGAATGGGGCTGGTTCGCTGGACCGAGGTGCCAAGAGCCCGATCCGACGGGCATTTGTAAAGGCTGGCACTGCGCAGGTACGGGCCGAACAACGAGTATTTCGGATTCAGGAGCAACAGCGCGTTGGTGGCATCGGCGGGAATGGTGGCAAAACTGCCCTGAACCCAACTCGCCGTGGCCAGGCTTCCGTCGCCATTAGAGACCAGGACTTCATTATTGTCGCCGGAATAGACCATCCAAATGATCGAGAGTTGCTTCAGATTGTTGACGCATTGGATCCGTTCCGCCTGCCCTCGGGCCTTGGAGAGCGCGGGAAGCACCAAAGAGGCCAGAATCGCAATGATGGCGATAACCACCAGCAACTCGATCAGCGTGAAGCCGGCGTTACGGAAATGCGCAGAACAAGGTGATCTCATGGCTAGTGATGAGCGTCTCAAAAGACCTGTCACCGCATTTTGTCTCAAAAGCATGTGAACATGGGACTGGTTTGTACCATCGTTGATCTGTGGGGTCTCGTCAAATCAATTGCCTTAAATTTCACGCCATGTGCGCCGTCTTCACGCCTGGCGCTGCGCAGGACTCGCCGCGCGGGCCCGCCCGAGTCGCCTGCGACGCAACGGGTTAGCGATTAGAGGATCCATCGGCATTAAACATGCTACTTCTCGGCCTTATGACTTCCAATACCGATGCCCCTCGATGCCTCCCGCGAGAATCGTGCCGCTCCCGGCCACTCTTAGGCGTACTTTCGGTGAGCGTCATGCTCGGCCTGGTGCCCGGCCGGGATCTGGCACAGACAACCGAACTCATTTCTCGGGGCGGGCTGGCAGCACTGTCAGCGACGGCCAATGACGATTCCGGAATCCGCGCCGTTAACTCGAATGGACGGTTCGTCCTTTTTGCCAGTGCGGCCAACAATCTCGTGACGAATTACACCTCAGGCCAGGGGCTCGACCTTTACCTCCGGGATCGATTGCTTGGGACGACTGCTCTGGTGACGGTGAATGCGAACCGGGACGGTGGGATTAATGACGTGGCACTTTCGGCTAGCATGTCGGAGGACGGTCGCTACATCGTCTTCGAAACAGGCGCCAGCAACCTGGTGGCTGACGACGCTCGCGATAATACGGATATTTACCTGCGGGACATGCTGCTGCAGACGACCTACCTGGTTTCCCGCCGCGCGGGCGGCGCGGCCAGCGCCAATGGAGAATCGACCTGGCCAGCAATCTCGGCGGACGGACGATTTATTGCCTACCAGAGCACCGCGCCGGACCTGGCGGCCAATGACGGAAATCTTCTGAGCGACATATTCCTCTACGATCATCAGGCGCGCACGAACTTGCTGATTAGCAGGCCAGCGAATAGTGCTGGGCGAGCCTGGTCGGAGAATGCCGTCATTTCGGCGGACGGGCGCATGGTGGCGTTTACCGCTTCCGGCACCAACCTGCTCAATGGCCGCGCTTTGAGCCCGGCTTCGCACCGGGAAGTGAACGTTTATGACCGGGCGATGGGCGGCCTGATCTGGGCGAGCACCAACGCTCTGGCCATCGCCCGTCAGTTCGGTTCGGCGACGGAAGTCGATTCATTTCTGCCAGCGCTGAGCGCGGATGGAAACTACGTGGTTTTTCAGGCGACGATTTCCTCGAGCAACCCCGGACTCCTCCTCACCTTGCGTCACGATTTGCGGACGGGCCAGACGGAGGTTGTCCAAAGCCACGCCAGTTCCGGGAGTGCGTGGCAAAGTTTGGAAATCCAGGGCCCCGTGCTGTCGTCGCAGGGACGATTTGTCGCCTACCTGTCTTCGACCAATCTATTCCAGTGGGATGCGCAGACAGCCTCCAATCGAGTCGTCAATGTCGAATGGACCGGGTCGAAACCGGCCAAGGGAAACTACACCGCCGTGACGATGAGCGACGATGGACGCTACGTGAGCTTTTTGAGTGATGCGACGAATCTGGTTGCCAACAGCCCGGCGGGAACTTTTGAGATTTACCTCCGGGACATGGTTCTGGAAAAAACCCTTCTCGTTTCGACCAACCGCGTTGGAAATCCCATTTCCGGGTTGGCTGACACCTATCCGATGCTTACCGCGGACGGAAGCTTTTTGGTGTTTGAAAGCGGGGACAAAGAGATTGTGCCCAACGACGACAACTCCCGTGCGGACGTGTTCGTTCGAGACAATGTCAGCGGCGCCGTAAGCCTGGCGTCGCAGCCCAATCCTGGCGTGCCAGTGGGGACGGACCCTGGGCATAGCCACCTTGATCCCAACGCGCTTAGTGGCAATGGCCGCTTTCTCGCTTTTGTCAGCAACGCCAAGACGCTGGTGGCGGGGATAAACACCGCCAGTTTGGGACTCTATGACAATCTTTACGTTCACGACCTGGCGGTTCATCACACGGTATTGGCTAGCATCGCAGCCGACAGGACGAATGGCGCGAATGGTTCGTGCCGGAACGGGCTCCTGAGCGCCGATGGGCGTTTCGTGGCGTTCGTCAGCTCGGCCAACAATCTGGTCCCGAACGACCGAAACCGGTCAGACGACGTCTTTGTGCGTGACTTTCTGACGGGCACGACAGTTCTGGCGAGCGTGAATTTGCATGGTTTTGCCGGAAACAGCAGCGCCCTGAATCACTCGCTTTCCGCCGACGGGCGGTGGGTTGTGTTCGAAAGCCGCGCAACCGATCTTGTCGAGCCCTTTCTTCAGGGCAATGGCGAATCGAATGTCTATGCGCGGGACCTGCAAAATCAGAAGACGACTTTGCTGACCGGGAGGCTTCGTGGGAGCACAGCTGCGAGGGGCAATTCGTTCAATCCTACCATTAGCCCGGAGGGTCGGTGGGTCGCATTCGTTAGTAATGCAGCCGATCTCGTCGCGCCAATTGTTGGCGGCAGCTCGGAATCCCGTTATTTTGTCTTTGACCTCGCCACGGGCACCCGCATTCGCCTCCCAACTTCGCGAGCGAACAGGACGACCGATCGCTTCTCGTTTTCACGAAACAGCCCTTCATTTTTATATCGTCCCGATCTTGAACCGGCGCTTTATGTCTTCGATCTCGTGACCGGAACGAATCAGTTTGTTTGCACCAATTGCGCCAACGCGACCATCAGCGCGGATGCGCGGTTTGTGGCCTACGAGAGCACGACGAACCAAACTCAGATATACGTGACGGATCGCTCGTCCAACCAGGCCATCCTCGTTAGCAGCGCCGACGGATTGAACCCCGGAAACGGCGCCTCCTTCAATCCGATCATCAGCGAAAATGGCCGCTTTATTGCTTTTGAAACCAGGGCCACGAATCTCGGGGTGGATACGAATAGCGCTGCCGATGTCTATCTCTACGACCGGGCCTACGGGCGGCTATCGCTGGTGAGCGGCGCGGACAACGGCCACGCGTCCGGACAACGCGCGTCGGGCAATCCAAGTTTCAGCCTGACCGGCCGGATCATTGCATTCGAAAGCCTTAACGACAATCTCGCCGCCAACGATCGAAACTTGGCCAGTGACGTTTTCGTCTGGCGCCTGCCTCCCCCCAACGTGGATTCCCTCAATGATGTGGATGCGGACGCTCTGGACGATGCCTGGGAAGTGCGTCACTTCGGCAACCTCAGCCAATACGCGTGGGAAGATCCCGACGGTGATGGCAGTTCGAATTTGGCTGAGTTCACCGCTGGCACGTCTCCCTCGAACAAACCACCCCTCTTGAGAGTGTTAGGGATCAGCCGCATCGGCAATACTCTGCGCCTCTCGTGGGTAGCCGAAGCCGGGAAGCGATATCGTGTCCAGTTCAAGGATGACTTGAGGGTACCAGTCTGGAACACGTTGCCAGAGGTCACAGCGACCGGTGATACGGCCGAAGCAACCGACGTTATCCAGGGAACAGAACGCTTTTATCAGATTAACCGGGCAGATTAGCAAAGGTGTTAGTCGCGAGAAGCGTGATTTTTTATTGATATCGAAAATCCAACGCTAGTTG
>ORMF012464187.1_pt1 | contig 10087 bp, 7 predicted proteins | sample 1779871 | NCBI WGS metagenome assembly ORMF01 (sample SAMEA104232316, study PRJEB22302) | groundwater metagenome | biome: forest; feature: aquifer; material: groundwater | place: USA | collected 2011-08-07 | depth 5.4 m | reverse complement strand
GGCAAGTACACAGTCCTGGCCGCTCTTATTAATTTGATTTTTAGCCACATTTTCTTTATCCGGATGCGCTGGACAAGCCCTCTCCGCGGCATGGGCGCGCCGGGGTATATTCATCACTGGCTGGGCGCGTTTGTTTTTTTTATGGAATATGCGCGGCATTACGGCGATACCGGCCTCCTGCTGCATTCGCTTGTTTTGATGGCCTTCCGTCTCGATTTTGCGCTGATGATGACAGATTCCGGCATTCACAAAATATTTCACGGCTATCCCAAAGACATGGGCATGAATTACGGGCTGGCGAATCCTGCCTGGAGCTATTGGCCGGAATTTTTTAAGAAATTTCCCCAAGAGCACTTTGTTTTCCGTTTTTTTAACCATTCGGCATACATCTTTCAGGTTGCCGGCGGAATCTGCCTGCTCTTTCCGCCCTCGCACTGGCTGGGCGCACTGATCATCAGCGCCTCATTTCTTTTGGTCAAAAGCACCATACGGCTAGGAGTTTTATGCGACATGGTAATCCTGGCGACTTTGATTTATACCCACCCCGGCGGGATCATCCACGGCACACTCCAAAAATTTATTGCCGCGCCGTCTTTGACTCTGCCTGACAGTGTTTTTTTTGTCGTTTTGAACGGTCTCTTGACCGGTTTTTTCAGTTTTTACATCATCTTGCTGCCCTTTGCCAAAGCGGGCTTGTATTTCAATTTTTACGGCCGCCGCGCCCTGCCTCAGCCCATTCAGAAGGTTTTGGAGATCTACACAAACAGCATCGGAATTATCCTTTGGCGGGTTTTTACGATTGAGCTTATCGATTACTTCATGCGCATTTATTTTGTGGACCGTAAAACAGGAGAACGAACGCTGCTGTCCCGGTTCGGACATTGGAAATGGAATGACAACAACCGTTTTCTCTGGGTGGGCGAATCAATTATGTCGGTGATTGTGTTTAATACCGAACGCTACTTCCCGCAAACGGATCTATTCCGCCAGCGCCTTCTGCGTTATGCCGCCAGTTTTCAGGCGCCGCCGGAGAGCGATATTTTATTTGAATGGGTGATTTTGATTTCAGGTCGTGCGGGTTTTGATTATGTTCCTGCTAAGGAATACTGCGTTAATTTGGAAAAGCAGACGATCGAGGTCAAGATTCTGGATGAAAATGCCCTGAAAATTCAAAGTACGCGGAATGTGGCCATGCACGCTTCAGTCAAGCCGGGCAGTTATGCTCCGCCCTCTCCAGCTCCAGCAGAACCTTCAGCCGGCAAGATTTCATAAATCCGGTAACGGTAACGAGCATCGCGGATATTTTTTGATTCGATGGATTCCAGCATGCGGGCATGCTTCGATTCGGCAAGTGTGCGCGGCGGTGTCGCGGTCGACGCTGAGTCTAGCGGATCCAGAGTTATGACGTGGGTAAAGCCCAATCCTTGATAAAAACGCGCAAGTTCCAATGCTGAAAGACCGCGCGGGTGATATTGCGTCTGCCAGTCAACGATCACATCTTCCGCCACTTCGCGGTCAAAATAGAATTTACTGACTTCTCCGTCCAGCAGGATTTTGGCATGCGCCGGCAAGTTGTGATTTGTCCAGTCGGCGATAGGATAAGTGCGCTCGAAGTTGTTTAAATACTGCGCAATACTGATCTGACCTGTAAACAGTGCATAAGCATGCCGGTAATGATAAACACCGCCCGCAAGGTAAGCTGCTGTAAGTAATAATGCCGCAAACTGGCCTGAGCGCAGAAAAAAAAGAGACCTCTTGAGTTCAAATCTCTTTGCAAGCGCGATGAGCCCCAAAGCGGCACCTATGGTGAGAGCTGGCAATACCGGAAAAATCCAGCGATCAAGCTGAACAAGGTGAAACCACGCTGCCAGGAACCCCAAAGTAAACAAAACGTAATTGCGGGCCCGCGCCATCCAAAAAAAGGCTGGGATTAATAGCGGCCAGGCCAGAACATAAAATAATCCGATGCGGGTGCTAAAAGATCCGAAGAGTTCGGTATGGCGAAACATATTCCAGAAAACTGCAAAAAAAGAAACGATGGATTTACCTGCACCCATATCAAAGTAATTTTGGGGTGGCCGCTGTGCGATTCCTACAATTAATTCTCCGAAATAAGGATAAAAGGGATTCCCGGTAGCCAGCGAGTTACGGATAAGCCAGTAACCGCAGGCAAGAATGATGCCTGCCGACCAAACCAGAAAACCTTTGACCTGCCGAGGCTTAGTGAAAAACAAATATTTTATCCAGACCAGGCCGAGCGCCAGAACTGACATCAAGCTCAGATATTTGGTGCTTACGCAGCAGCCCAGCAAAAGTCCCGCGCAAAAGAAGTTAGGAGTCCGCTTGGCATCAAAAGCATCAAACAGCAGAACGGCCGCAAGAAACGTGTAAGCCGCCAGCGCAACATCAAGATAAGTCGTTGATAGCTGATTGTATATCCCCGGCGTGAGAATCACGATAAGGCCTGAAAAAATTGCGAGAAAGCGGCTTTGAGTTTCACGCAGCACAATGCGCTGTACTGCGGCAAAAATTAACAGGCCGCATAGCCAGTGAAAAAGCTTGGCGGTAAAAACGCCGCCGGCCGCTAATCCGGTAAGATAGAGATTGTTGATAAAAAGAGGAAAAAAAGAGGTTTCGTCAAACCGTAACGGTGTGAGCGAGCCTTGTTGTAAAAACCTTTTCGGCAGATTTAGCTGATAACAAAGAGCGTCCCCACCGGTTTCGGGAGTAAGCGTGCCGAGAAGTAAAATAGTAAAAGCGGCCAGAGAAGCCAGGCCCAGAAAATTCGCAACGTGGTCCCCTTTTTGCGGTTTTAGATAATTGAAAACGGAGGCCAGCCAATCCAAAGATGAGCGCCAGCCGGTCGGGCCGGCGGCAGCGGCCAAAAGCATAAGAAGGATCCACAGTGCTGCGGGATTTAAAAGGTGAAAAATCGAGAGGATTACCACGCTGTAAGAAAGAATGCCCATCCCAAAAGCCAGGGCATAAACACCGTTGAGGATGGAATCCTTAATCAGCAGGCGGCGGCTTATCTGCAGGCCCGTGCCAAAAACCGCTGGATAAATCAGCAGCCAGGCCAGAGCCGTTCGGGTAAGCTCAAGGATCATGAATTAAACGGAACGGGATGAGTTAGAAGCGGAAGAAGCCAGGGGAAATGGGTCGGCGAATTGCTTTTTATGCTGGTTGCGGCTCATACCTTCGAAAATGGGCGATGATTTTAATCCCCAGGCCTGCATGCGGTACTCAAAAGCGGTTTGAAGAACACCCAGGCTGTATTTGACGCCATTTGAAAAATTAATGGAGGATGCGTTCGGAAAATATTTGGTCGGGCATGATATCTCGCCGACGCGGAAACCTGCGTAAAAACATTGCGCAAGTGCCTGGTTATCAAAAGTAAAGCCGTTGGAGTTCCTCGAAAATGGAATTGTTTCGAGAGCTTTGCGGGAATAGGCGCGGTAACCGGTGTGATATTCCGAAAGATGCTGCCAGATGATGATATTTTCCAGCAGGGTCAAGATACGGTTCATGACATATTTATGCATGGGCATCCCACCCTGAAGAGTGCTGTTGCCGAGCAGCCGTGAACCGAGCGCCACATCATAGGTGTCGTAGGCAATAAGCCACGCCAGCGGTTCAATCAGAGCCGGCGTGTATTGGTAATCGGGATGAAGCATAATCACGATATCCGCCCCGTGCTTCAGAGCTTCCCGGTAGCAGGTCTTTTGATTCCCGCCATATCCCAGATTTTTCTCATGGCGGACCACAACGTCAATACCAAGATCATGGGCAAGTTCCACGGTGCGGTCCGTGCTTGCGTCATCAACCAGGATGACTTTATCCACTATGTCCCGTGGAACTTCCCGGTAGGTGCGTTCCAGTGTTTTTTCCGCAAAATAAGCCGGCATCGTAACGATAATTTTTTTGCCGCGGATCATTGAATTCCCCTGTAGTAGGCTGCTATAAATTGTGAAATATCTATTGCCGCTGTGCGGGGATAGATTGGGCCGGATTATAACGGTTTGAGCCTAGTCTGTCCACCTTGCCGGACCGCTCCAGAGCGACATCCCATTTCTGCGCATAAAAATGGGTGCTGCGGATTTACGATGCGGTAAAGAGCAAGTTCAAAGCGAAAGATAATGCGGGCAGCAGCCTGCTGGCACGGCTGCATTCGATTCAAGAAAATCGCAGGATTGTGAAGCGTACCCGCTAGATTAAAAAAGACAGCCCCAAAAAAGAAAGCCCGCCTCTTACAGCTTATAAATCAAAATCGGCTGCCCGTTACGTTCCCTCTCTCTTAAATCTTGCAGTAAAAACGGGCCCGCAGTTAGCGGATGCTGAAAAGGGAATTTTCGGCCGGTATAGTAGGGCGTGAATTCAATCAGCAGATTGGCATGGGCTGAAAGGTCAGCATAAAAATTGCTGTAAATGTCCCCTTCGCGGATCCGGTTCACGACAACATACTCGACTCCAAGACGTTTTAGGCCTTCGACGCTGCGCGGCACCAAGGGCTTCATCAGAAGAAACTCATTGCTGCCGCCATCATCAAGACGAAATAGCTGAAAGCCGGGCGCATTAAGCCCGATGAGATAATCCAGCTTTCTCAATTTGATTTCCTGGCCCGGCCGTTCCCGCTGAAAATTCTCCCGTTTGGCTTTCAACTGGCTGTTTGAAAAAGAAAGCTGCGGCATAAAAAAATCGTGGTCCAGGGCAATTTTGGATTCAGGCGGGATATTCGTTTGAATCCACTTCTTTGCCAGGGTGCGGGTGTCGGCAGACTGCATAATCTGGTTAAAGCGCATGCTCTTCAGAAGGGGCACCAGGCACACGAAAAGCAATACGAGCGCGGTCAGGACCCAGCGCCTTTTAGTTTCGACCGGATTATTTTTAAAAATATGAACGGTGAGATCCGCTGCAAAAAAGATCATGAACGGCATCATGATAACGGCGTACCGCGCATAGGGCTGGCCCCAAAACTTTAATACTAAATAATACACCGCCAAAAAAATTGCGACCGCACGCCTTGCCGTATCCCGTTCCGGATATTTATCTTTGCGCAGGAAGGCATGCAGCATTCCAATCAGGCTCATAATAAAAAGCGGCCAGCCCATGCCGCCCGCCATCGAACGATAGACATGAAATAGCCACGGCACGCCGCCGGCGTGGGCGCGCGCCTCCCCTTTTAAATCGAAAATAAAAAATCGGAAATCGAGGATTGAACAGGGATTGCACAGGGCGTAAGTGACAATGCTCATGAATCCCGCGATGAGCGCTGACTTAATCCTGCCCTCAGGCCTGGGTGTAGAAAAGAGGATGTACACATAAGAAATAACGAGCACGATTCCATTATATTTCATGGCCGCGGCTAATCCGGTGAGAATGCCGATGTAAATATGGTCGCGCAGACGGTGACTGTCGATCAATTCAAAAAGAGCGCCGAAATAGATGACTGCGATAAGAGTCAGCGGGATATCCGGATAAAGATAATGCGATTCCCGCACATGCAGAAAATTGACCGCTAAAAAAAGTGCGGAGAGCCATCCGGTCATGTATCCGAAATGGCGCTTTAAGATGCGGCCCCACAACGATATGGTCAATGCGCCCGCTAAAACTCCGAAAAACATACGGCCGAGAAAATAAAAAACCGAGGCATCCCGGTAAAAAAGATGCTCAAATTCCCGCGCTGTGGCATACATGCCGGACAATTTCGCGGTTATAAAAAAAATGCCGTAGATGCCGGCCAGAAGATAGCTGAGAAGCGGCGGAATTTTAAAAAAATGAGGATTTAAATCGCCGGATGCGTAGGCCACGGCGTGATTCACCACAATCGGCTCATCCGCGTGGTAAAGCTCGGGTAATCCAAACCAAACAGAATGAAAACGGAGCGCGAAAGCCAGGGTTACGATGCCGGCCAGGATCACGCCTTCCGTTGTGAACTTGCGCGTGTTCACGGCTATTTGCGGTGGAGCATACGGATTTGAAAAATCTCCCAGAACATTTTAATCGGGTCGGAAAGGATCCGGACGCGGCTCTGCTCGGAATTGCACCACGTCACAGCTTCTTCAAGGACGCGGTATTTAAGCCGCTGGGCCAAATAAATAATTTCAACGTCGAAACCAAAACCGTTCAGCTTTTGACGCGTAAAGAGGTCCCGTGAGGCAGCGGCGGTAAAGGACTTGAAACCGCATTGCGAGTCTTGAATCCCTTTAAACGCGAAGATGCGCGCCAAAAGATTGAAAGTCCTGCCCATGGCTTCACGCAGAAGATTTTGGCGCACCGTTATTTTGGAATGACTGAGGGCGCGCGACCCGATCACAACGTCCCAACCCTGTTCATGGTGCTGAATAAAACGGACCACTTCTTCAATGGGCGTGGACAGGTCGGCATCCGAAAATAAAACATACTTCCCCTGCGCGGAAAGCATGCCGCGCCGCACCGCATCGCCTTTACCGACATTTTTGGGGACCGTTAATACTTTATGAGGAAAATTCCGCAGGCGCGCACGCACGAGGGCAACCGTATCGTCCGTGCTGCCGTCGTCGGCGACAATGACCTCGGATGCCTTGCCGAGACCGCGCAGGAATGCGGTAATGGTATCCAAAGTATGACCGATCCGTTTGGACTCGTTAAAGGCCGGGATGACGACCGAAAGGTATATTTCTTCGCTCATGATCTGTGCCCGATAATAGAGGAAAACCGTTAAGCGTGATGACGGGCCATGTGCTGCGAAAGCAAAGCCATGTCCGCGTCGACCATCATACGAACAAGCTCTTTAAAACCCACGACAGGCTTCCACTTTAATTGCCGGCGCGCTTCCGAGGCATCGCCGCAAAGCAAATGGACTTCTGCCGGACGAAAAAATTCCTTATTGATCACGACATATCTTTTCCAATTCAGCCCAGCATGGGCAAACGCCTCTTCCACAAATTCCTGCACAGTATGCGTTTCACCCGTTGCTACAACATAATCCTTCGGCTGAGACTGCTGCAACATCAGCCACATTGCTTTTACATAGTCCCCCGCATAACCCCAGTCGCGTTTGGCTTTGAGATTACCGAGGACAAGTTTATGCTGCAGACCTAATTTAATGCGCGCAACACCGTCAGAGATTTTACGCGTTACAAATTCGCGCCCGCGGCGCGGGGATTCATGATTAAAAAGCACGCCTGAAACCGCAAAAAGGTTATAGCTCTCACGATAATTAATCGTAAGCCAGTGGCCATACAGCTTTGCTGCCCCATACGGACTGCGCGGGTGAAACGGCGTCTTCATGGTTTGCGGTGAATGGGTTACCTGCCCGAACATTTCACTGGAAGAAGCCTGATAAAAGCGGATCCCCCGCCCGGCGAGTTTAAGCGCTTCCAGCATGCGTGTGACCCCAAGGGCCGTGAATTCGCCGGTCAGCACGGGCTCTTCAAACGAAGTCGGGACAAAGGACTGCGCGGCAAGATTGTAAATCTCGCGCGGTCTGATTTTTTGCACGATATTAATGATCGAAAGTTGATCGAGGAGGTCGGCTTGAACGAGTTCGATGCGGTCCATTAAATGCTCGATGCGTTCGAAGGTCTCTGTGCTCGAACGGCGCACCATTCCAAAAACGCGGTAGCCTTTGGCGAGTAGAAATTCAGCGAGGTAGGACCCGTCTTGACCCGTGATCCCCGTAATAAGCGCCGACCGCTTCTTCATGAGGCTGGTTTTGCGGCGGACTTGGCCGCTTTATCGCCGGCAAGATCTAGATTTTCTTGAAAATACCGGATCGTGGTTTGCAGACCTGTTTCAAGAGGAACTTTCGGTTCCCAGCCAAGTTTTTCACGCGCTTTAGTAATATCCGGCTGGCGGATTTTAGGGTCATCCACCGGCAGCGGATGATAATGGATTTGGCTTTTGCTCTGCGTCAGCCGCAGAATCAATTTCGCCAGATTAAGCACGGTCATTTCACTCGGATTTCCGAGATTGACCGGATAGTGCATGTCTGAAAATACCAGCTTTTCGAGTCCTTTCACTAAATCCCCGACATAACAAAAACTGCGGGTTTGGCTGCCGTCACCGAAAACAGGGATCGGTTCATTGCGCAATGCATGCGAAATAAACTCGGGAATGGCACGGCCGTCGTGCAGGCGCATGCGCGGACCGAAGGTGTTGAATATGCGCACGATCTTGACATTGACATTATGGACCCGGAAATAGGCCATGGTCATGGCTTCGGCAAACCGTTTCGCTTCATCATAGACCCCGCGCGGGCCAACCGGGTTCACATTCCCCCAATAATCTTCACGCTGCGGGTGCACCAGCGGATCGCCGTAGACTTCGGAAGTTGACGCGAGCAGGAACACGGCTTTTTTGTCCTTGGCCAAACCCAGTGCATTGTGAGTGCCAAGCGCGCCGACTTTCAGGGTCGGGATGGGAAATTGAGAATAATCAACGGGGCTTGCGGGCGAGGCGAAATGAAAAACATAATCAACAGGATCCGGAAAATCGATGTAATCGCTGACATTCTGCTCAAGCAGCCGGAAACGGGAATTATTTTTAAGATGCTCGATATTCTTTGAATTGCCGGTCAGGTAATTGTCGACGGCTACGACACGGAAACCCAGGGCCAGAAAATTATCGGCGAGATGTGAGCCGATGAACCCGGCGCCGCCGGTAATGAGTACCAGCTGTTCGCTCATGCTCTAGAATTGCCTGTATTTGGGCTGGGAGAGAAACCATTCGATGGTCTTGCGCATGCCTTCCTGAAACCGAGTTTGCGGCCTGAAGCCAAGCAGTCTCTTGGCTTTATTAATGTCGGCATAGGTCCGCCGCACATCGCCGGCGCGCTTGGGTTTGAAAACGGGTTTGACCGCCTTGATGCCCAATATTTTCTCTGAGGAACGCAGAATATCAAGAACCGTGTTCTGCTCATGGCTCGCAATATTAAAAGTTTCGCCGGAAACCCCCGGCTTTTTCATCGCCAGCAAATTACCCTGCACAACATTATCCACGTAGGAGAAATCGCGGATCTGATGTCCGTCCCAATGGATTTCCGGCGCTTTGCGGCGCAGAATGCAATCTATGAAAATCGGAATCACGGCCGAGTATTTTGATTCAGGATTTTGGCGCGGTCCAAAGACGTTAAAATATCGCAGGCTGACCGTGCTTAACCCGTACAAAAGCCAGAATTGGCGTGTGTAATACTCCCCCATGATTTTGGACGCGGCATAGGGCGATTCCGGCGCAGGCGTAGCCGCTTCGTTCGAAGGAAATTTACTGGTATTTCCGTATACGGAAGATGATGAGGTGAAAACAAGCCGCTTCACTTTGGCATCGCGGGCCGCGATAAGAAGACGCATCGTTCCGGTGACATTGACTTCGTTGGTTTCGAGCGGGTTATCGACCGAACGAAGCACGGCGCGGTTTGCCGCGATGTGAAAGACATAACTTACGCCGCGCACCGCTTTGCGCACATCGCGGTCATTTCTCAGATCCCCTTTTTGAAAATCCACATCACCTTTCATGCCGTCCAAGTTTTGTTTCTTGCCGGTAGAAAGATTATCAAGTACCCGGGCCCGGTAGCCGCGCTTAAGCAGCGCTTCGACCATGTGGGAACCGATAAACCCGGCACCGCCGGTAACCAGACACAACTCGCGCTTTTTCATCTTTAGAGCCTCACGATATTAGGATTTTTAAATAGTTTCAGGGCATTGCGTGTGTCAAAAATGAGACGGCTTTGACGGACAATCATCGCGTATTTAAAACTCGTATGATTGGTCGCAATGATAACAAGATCATAACGCTTAAGCTGCTTCGGCGTCAACGGCACGGAACGGAGCCTTATTTCATGATAGCGGACATCAGCGACAAAGGGATCGTGATATTCGACAGCCGCTCCCAAATGTTTTAGCTCTTCGATAATTTCAAGTGCCGGAGATTCGCGCGTGTCCGAAACGTCCTTCTTATAAGAAACGCCCAGGACCAGCACGCGCGATTTACGTATGGCCTTGCCCTGGTGCTTATTCAAGGCAAACACGGCCTGAGATACGACATAGCGCGGCATTTCAGAGTTTATGCGCCGTGCCAGCTCGATGAAATGCAGGTCCGAGCCTTGCAAACG
>ORMF010218296.1_pt1 | contig 10090 bp, 7 predicted proteins | sample 1779871 | NCBI WGS metagenome assembly ORMF01 (sample SAMEA104232316, study PRJEB22302) | groundwater metagenome | biome: forest; feature: aquifer; material: groundwater | place: USA | collected 2011-08-07 | depth 5.4 m | reverse complement strand
TGGTACAAACCGGGTACATAGGTAACACATTGAACCGGGAACATGGGTGACACCACTACGCTGGGGATCGACTGTGAGGTTGATCGATGCCCTGGCTGGAGACGGCACCCATGGAACAACGTGAACGCTTCATTGATGATCACCGACGCGGGCTCTACACGATGATCGAGCTCTGCGCGCGCTACGCCGTGAGCCGGAAGACCGGCTACAAATGGCTCGACCGGTACGACGCGGGGGGCTGTGCCGCGCTCGCGGACCGGACTCGGAGACCGCATCACTGTCCGCACAAGATTACCGAGGTGGTGGCGCAGTTCCTGCTGACGGCGCGGCGGCAGCATCCCGACTGGGGTCCGGAGAAGTTGCTGCAGTGGCTCGAGCCGCGACATCCCGACGTGACGTGGCCGGCCGTCAGCACCGCCGGCGATCTGCTCGCGCGGCATGGCCTGGTCCAGAAGCGCCGCCGCCGCCGCCCGACGCAGCATCCCGGCGTGGTGCCGCCGCCGCCCGCGGCCCCGAACGATCTGTGGGCCACGGATTTCAAGGGCCAGTTTCGCACCGGCGATCGCGTCTACTGCTATCCGCTGACGGTCACCGACCAACACACGCGCTTTCTGCTGGCCTGCCACGGGCTGCTGTCCACGAAGGGCACGGGCGTGCGTCCTGTCTTCGATCGCCTCTTTCGCGAGTATGGCCTCCCGCGCGCGATGCGCACGGACAATGGCGTCCCCTTCGCGTCCACCGCCCTCCATGGCCTCACGCCCCTCAACGTGTGGTGGGTGCGCCTGGGCATTCAGCATCAGCCCGGTCGTACACGGGCGTGCTCCCCGCGCTGGAGTACCCCGCTCACTTCCTCGTGAAGCGCGTCACCAACGCGGGCACCGTGCGCTTCAAGACCCGCCTGCTGTACCTCTCGACGGCACTCCGCCAGCACCGCATCGGCCTCGAAGAGGTCGATGACGGCATCTGGTCCGTCTTCTTCTGCAACGTCTTGCTGGGACGCATCGACGAACGAAAAGCGCTGGTGAAGGGGCAACTGGGTGTCACCCATGTTCCGGGGTAACGCGGTTCCGAGGGTTCCGGTGGCTCACTCCAGGGGGATAGTACAGGTCGTGGCGGCTGTCGATCGACGCTCCTGGGGCATCCTGAGCGGTCATTTCTCCAGCGCGCGCCCACAAGATCGGAAAAGGCCGGTGGAAGCTGCCGGAGCCGTGGACGCCAAGAACGCGCCCACCGCTCCTTGGAAAACCGGAAGCCCGGTTTTCCACAGCTACTACCGGCTCTCTCTTCGTTCTTTCGTAATCGGCAAAGTGTTACCCATGTTCCCGGTTAACTTTGTTACCTATGTTCCCGGTTGCACAGATGGAAGGCCTTGTGGAAACCCACCTTGCAGTCGGGCACCGGGCCATTCAGACTCAAGACCATGAAGTACTCCGCGGGTTCACCCGATGGAGCGAGTTCTGGTGCCTTAGCAAAGCCGAACTGCGAGTAGTAGTTCGTATCACCCAAGACGATGCAGCCCGCAGCGTCGAGCTCTCGAAGTCTGGCGATTCCCGCGCGAACTAGCGCTTTGCCAATGCCCTGGCGTTGAACGTCAGGCTCAACGGAGACCGGTCCCAGGGTGTACCACCCCGAAGAAGAGTCTTCTGGCACCGCCGGCGAGAAGGCCACATGCCCGAGGATCCTGCCGCGATACTCGGCTACCAACGATATCGCGAGGGCGCCCTGGTCTCGAAGCAGGTTGATGATGTCTTGCTCGGTGCCATCGGCATACGGACGGCCCGCGAACGCTTGTTTCGTGACGTGCCAAATGTCACCCTCGTCCCCGCGCTGTTCGGGACGAATATGAACTTCTAGGTTCATGGGTTGGTGGTAAGGCTAACGTTGCCGCTCCGCGCGGCGCTCACTGTCGTTCGAGTCAGTTCTCGCCGTGGCGCCGCTCGTCGGCTGCAGCGGCGGGTTAGCAGGCACCGGGAGATGACGCCTTCATTTTGCGCGCGTCGATATCATTCATGAGCGCACGGGGTCATGACGGGCGCGTAGCGTCTCGAAGAGTTGACCGACCAATACACCCGAAACCGATGACGGGACAAGACTCTTCAGGCCGCTCCAAACCGGACCAGCGGATTTCCTAATAAAACACCCCGATCCGATACGCTGCTGTCACGAAGCCGGCCGTGTCCCATAACCCAAGGCTGAGTCCGAAGGTTTAAACTGGAGAGTGGCGTGATAACCGACCGACGCCCGTCCACTTCTTCCTCGCAGCCCCGCGTAGACGGCAAATTCCTCGCTGTCGGCGGCCGGCGGTTCCTCGTCAAGGGCGTCGCCTACGGCACCTTCGCCCCCGACCCGGACGGCGTGCAGTTCCCAGCCTCCGACCGGATGGCGCAGGACTTCCGGCTGATGGCCGAGGCCGGAATCAACACCGTTCGCACCTACACGGTGCCTCCCGAGCCGCTCCTCGATGAGGCGGCGCGGCAGGGGCTCCGCGTGATGGTCGGCATGCCCTGGGCGCAGCACATCGCGTTTCTGGACGACCCGCAGCTCGTGCGACAGATCAGGCAGGACGCGGTCGCCACAGTGCGCCGGCTGGCCGCGCACCCCGCAGCACTGATGTTCGCGGTTGGCAACGAGATCGCGCCCGCGATCGTGCGTTGGCACGGCCAGCGAAGGATTGAGCGGTTTCTCCGCGATCTGTATGAGGAGGTCAAGTCCGCCGCCCCCGAGAGTCTCCTCACCTACGTCAATTTCCCGCCGACGGCGTATCTCGATCTCGACGTCTTCGATGTGTGCGCGTTCAATGTGTACGTGCATCGGGAGGAAGATCTCCGCGCGTATCTGGCGCGCCTGCAGCAGATCGCTGGCGCCAGGCCGCTGCTGCTCGCCGAAGCGGGCGCCGACAGTATCCGCGAAGGCGCGGACGGCCAGGCGCGCATTACAGCGATGCACCTTCGTGCCGCGTTCGCCGAGGGAGCCTGCGGAGCCATAGCGTTTTCCTGGACGGACGAGTGGTGGCGCGGCGGTCACAGCGTCGAGGACTGGGCCTTCGGCCTCGTCGACGCGGAGCGGCAACCCAAGCCCGCGCTGGTCTCGGTTGAAACGGTGTTTCAAGACGCGCCCTTCACGTCCGACGAACGCGCGCGGTGGCCGAAGGTCTCGGTCATCGTCTGCGCGTACAATGCCGCCGACACACTCGACGACTGCCTGAGCTCGCTTGCTGCGCTGACGTATCCCAACTGCGAGGTTATCGTCGTCAACGACGGTTCGCGCGACACCACCGGCGCGATCGCGCGTCTGCACGCTGGCGTGCGCATCGTCGAGGTGCCGAACGGCGGCCTCGCTGCAGCGCGTAATGTCGGTCTCGCGGCGGCAACGGGCGAAATCGTGGCCTACACCGACGCGGACACGAGGGTCGATCCCGATTGGCTGACGTATCTCGTGCAGCCATTCCTCACGCAGGATGTCGTCGGTTCGGGCGGGCCAAACGTTGTGCCTCAGGACGATCCGTGGATCGCGCAGAGCGTGGCGCGTTCCCCGGGCGGTCCGGTTCACGTGCTGCTCGACGATCGTGTCGCCGAGCACGTCCCGGGCTGCAACATGGCGTTCAGGCGCGACGCGTTGCTGGCGATTGGCGGCTTCAACCCTGTGTTTCAACGTGCGGGCGACGATGTCGACATCTGCTGGCGACTGCAGGCCAAGGGGCTCCGCATCGGATTCGCGCCCTCGGCACTCGTATGGCATCACCATCGACAGACCATCGGCGCGTTCTGGCGTCAGCAGGTGGGCTACGGCGAAGGCGAAGTCTGGCTGGTCGCCCATCACCCGGAGAAGTTCGCCGGCAGCGACATGTTGTGGCGCGGACGGATCTACAGCCCGTTGCCGTTCATCCGTTCGTTCACCCGCTCGCGAGTGAGCACCGGCGTCTGGGGCACTGCCCCCTTTCCATCGGTGTACAGCACCGGTGCTCGCCTGCTGCAGTTCTTTCCGCACTCTCTGGCATGGATCACGGCGTCGACGGTGCTCCTCGCGGCCGGCGCGCTCGGGCAGCTGACGCCTTCTCACAGTGCGGCATGGCTGCTGCTCGCGCTTGGCGCGCTCGGGTGGACGACGACGATCGTGCGCTGCGTGATGTTTGCGCGGCGATCCGATCTCAAAGGCCTTTCCGCGATCGGCCAGTGGTCGTCCGCACGAAGCCGTCTCGTGTACCGGTTGCTGATCGCCTGGCTGCACCTGCTTCAACCGCTTGCCCGAATGAGGGGTCGCATCCGCGGCATGTGGTCGCGGCCCCAAGTCGTCGCCCCCGAGCACGTCACGCCGCAAGCATGGAAGACGACGGTCCCCTCGTTCGGAGACGCCCGAAGCGCCGTCTCCCTTCTGTTGGGCGGCTCGGTGGAGCGGTCGTTCTGGAGCCAGTCGTGGGTGGCGCATTCGACATTGCTGACGGAACTCGCAGGTGTCCTCCGTGCCGCACGTCCGTCGCCCGTTATTGACTTGGATGATGGTTGGCGCGCGGACCGTGATTTGAGTCTCGCGTGCGGAGGCTGGGGATGGCTTCACGTGCGGCTGCTGGTCGAGGAGCATCAGGACGGGCGCTCCCTCGCGCGGGTCGGGACCCACCTTCGCCCCAGCCTCGCCGGCACCGTGCAAGCGCTGGCGCTGGCCGTCCCGCTTGTCATGGCCGCCAGCGCGGCGCTGGCGCTCCGCTGGCCGCTCGTGAGCGCCGCGGCGCTGCTGGCCGCTGTTGCGATCGCCGTGCGCGCCACGTGGCAGACCGCGCATACGAGAGAAGCGCTCACTCGCGCGCTTGCGCGCGTCACAGCGGTCCGAGGCATGGTGCCCCTGTCGGTCCAACCTGTGGAGGTTCGTGTTCGTCGCCGCCTGCCCTCGGTGGCGGGGGCCATCCAAACGGCGATTGTGGCGATGCTCGTCGGGAGCGCCGGCCTTGGCGCACTGTCGATCGCGCGCGAAACGATGGCCACGCACTCCGCGACGTCAGTCGCGACAGCCGACGCGTGGCAAGCGGCCGCTGGCGGTGTGGCTGTGGGACTGTCGGGCGATCTCTACGTCGCCAACGGAGATGGCTTCATCGAGCGCCTGCGCCCGCGTCCGCCACTTGACGCGGTGTGGACGGCTGACGACATTGGAACGGCCGGGTATCCGGTGCTCGGCAGTCCGATTCCTTTTGAGACCGCGGCCGACATCGCGCTCGCGCCGAACGGCGACATCTATGTGGCTGACGCTCGCAACAATCGTGTCTGTCGAATCGATCGGGCAACCGGAAAGATTGTCACGATCGTGCAGCCGCCGGGGCCCCACGGATTTACGCGTGACGCCAACTATCGAAATCCGACCGAGGCTGTTGCGCTGAGCGGTCCGAGCGCCGTCGCGGTGGCCCACAACGGCGACTTATACGTCGCCGACACGCTGAACAACAGAGTTCGGATCATCGGGCACACAACCGGGCTCATCAGAACCATCGCTGGAGACGGCGCGACTGGCGACGGCGGGGTTGGCGACGATGGGCCCGCACTGCGAGCGCATCTCAAAGGGCCAAGCGGCCTTGCTGTTGCTCCGAACGGCGATCTGTACATCGCGGACACGGGACACAACCGCGTGCGGCGAGTCCATGCCCTCACCGGGATCATCACCACCGTGGCCGGGGATGGCACTGCCGGAGCGCTAGGCGACGGCGGTCCGGCGACCGGCGCAAGCCTGGCGGCGCCGATGGGACTGGCGCTCGTGTCGAAGGATCAGCAGCTCACGATATATGTCGCCGACTCGCTCAACGATCGCGTGCGCGTCATTGACGCGGCTGGCAGGATCTCCACGCTGAGCGGGCCCGATAGGGTCGTGGCACCGGTGCGGATTGCATACCACCCCGCGGGCTGGCTCTACATCAAGGACGCGAGTCCCGACGGCGTGACGGCGGTGGCGGCCACGACTCCTCTGCGTACGGATCACGCGATTGCGAGGGCAAGGGGCGCGGGCAGGAGAGTGATGTGAATCTGCTCGCCTGGACCTTGTCGCTCCTTCGACCGTATCGGGCCCGTGTCGCGGTCATCTCGATCCTCGCCATCCTCGAGATTGGGCTCAGCGCGCTCGCGCCGTGGCCCCTCAAAGCCGTCGTCGACAACGTGCTGGGTGCGCGTCCGTTGCCGGGACCGCTCGAGGCCATCGTCCATCCCATGGTCGGCTCGAGCCCTGTCGCGTTTCTCCTGGTCGTCGTTGTGGCTGGGCTGCTGCTGCAGATCATGAGCGAGGTGGTCGTCATGATCCACACGCAGCTTCAGGTCGATACCGGACAGCGCATCGTCTATGACTTGCGGGCGAAGCTGCTCGCCCATCTGCAGAATCTTCCACTCCGGCATCACGTGCTGGCGAAGACCGCAGATTCCGTGTACCGGCTCGACTCAGACGCTTACTGCGTGGACGCGCTCGTCATGGGCGGCGTGTTTCCCTTGACGACCGCCGTGCTCAAACTGGCCGTCATGTTCGTCATTCTGCTGCGGCTCGACGCGATGCTCGCGCTGCTCTCGCTTACGGTCGCGCCATTTCTCTACGCCAGCCTCCGTCACTACGCGCTGAAGATGACAGACCGGGCCGAGCGCGTGAAGGCGCTGGAGTCGTCGCTCATCGAACGCGCGTTCGAAATTCTCTCGTCGATCAAGGCCATCAAGAGTTTCGCGCGCGAACGATACGAGCTGGGGCGATTCACGCAGGCTGGCGCAGAGACGATGGCCGCGCGGCTCAGGCTCACCTGGCAGGAGTCGCTGTTCTCGGTGATGGTGAGCGCGATCACGCTCGCCGGCACGGCCCTGGTCCTCGTCGTGGGGGGCACCCCTGTCATGAGCGGGGCACTGACCGTGGGTGGCCTGCTCGTCGTTATCGCGTATCTCGGCGCCGTGTACAACCCGCTGTCGTCGATCGCGCACACGAGCGGTTCGCTGCAGCAGGCGATCGTCAGCGCACGCCGGGTCCGCGAGATCTTCGCACTGACACCCGAGGCGTCTGATGGCGGCATTGACGCGTCCGGCGTGTCGGGCCACGTGCGCTTCGAGAACGTGAGCTTCGCATACGACGAGGGCCACCAGATTCTCGAGAGCGTGAGCTTCGTCGCGCACCCCGGCGAAATGGTGGCGCTCCGGGGGCTTACCGGCGCCGGGAAGACGACGCTCGCGAGCCTGGTGCCGCGATTCTTCGATCCGACTGGTGGACGGGTTCTCATCGATGGCGTAGACACCTCCCGCTATTCGCTGAGGTCGCTGCGGGAGCGCATCGCGCTCGTTCCGCAGGAGCCTGTGCTCTTCGGCGGCACGATCATGGACAACATCCGGTACGGGCGACTCGAGGCGACGAACGCCGAGGTCGAGACAGCCGCGCGCGCAGCCCAGGTGCATGAGTTCGTGCAGCGCCTTCCGAAGGGGTATCAGACGCAGGTAGCCGAAGCCGGGGCGACGTTGTCGGGAGGGGAGCGTCAGCGCCTGGGAATCGCGCGCGCGCTCCTGAAGGACGCGCCCATCCTCATTCTCGACGAGCCGACCTCGTCGCTGGACGCGATATCGGAAGAAGCCGTCTTCGACGCGCTGCGACGGCTGCGCGAGCGACGCACGACGATTGTCATCGCGCATCGGCTCTCGACGATCCGCGACGCCACGCGGATTCTCGTGCTCCACGAAGGGCGAGTGATCGCGCAGGGAACGCACGAGGAGCTCATGGGCGCGAACGAGCTGTATCGCCGCATGTGCGCACGGCTTTCCATGGGCCGATCGCTCGACGAGGCCGAGTGGGCTGAGGAACTGAGGAACGCGCTGACGTGAAGATCGTGCTCGCCGGCATTATCGCCCGCTATCCGTATGGCGGAGTGACCTGGTGCTCGCTCATGTACCTGCTCGGCTTGCGCGCCCTGGGCCACGACGTCTTCTATATCGAGGACACCGGCGAGTGCATCTACGACCCCGAGCAGGACGCGCGCTCACTGGATCCTGCATACGGCACCCGCTACATCCATCGCGCGCTCGAGCCCTTTGGCTTCGGGGATCGCTGGAGCTTCGTCAACTACGACGGGACGTATCACGGTGCCTCGCGAGAGGCGGTGCAGGCGTGGTGCGCTGACGCCGACCTGTTCGTGAATCTGTCGGGTGGTTCCTGGTTCTGGCGCGACGAATACGCGCGGATCCCACGGCGCGTGTTCGTCGATTCGGATCCGGTGTTCACGCAGCTTGCCATCGCGAAAGGCGAAGCGTGGTACGTAGACTTTTTTCGCGGGTTCGACCATCTCTTCACCTTTGGCGCCAACATCGGCACGCCGGCCTCCGATGTGCCCACCGGGGAATTCACGTGGCACAAGACCTGGCAGCCGGTCGTCACGGATCTCTGGCGCACTGAAGCGCCGCCCGTCGGCGACCGGATGACGACGGTCATGACGTGGAAGATCGAGAGCTTTGCTGACGTGGATGGCAACAAGGATCGGGAGTTTGTCAGGTTCATCGATCTACCCGCGCGCACGCGTCAGCATTTCGAGCTCGCGATCAACGGCCCGCAGCGCCTGCTTCGCGAACATGGGTGGGCCACGGTCGACGCGACGAGCGTCTCGCGATCGCTGTGGGATTATCGAGACTTCATTCAGTGTTCGAGAGCGGAGTTCGCCGTGGCCAAGCACGCGTATGTGTCGCGACGGTCCGGGTGGTTCAGCGATCGAACCGAATGCTACCTCGCCGCCGGACGCCCGGCGGTGGTGCAGGACACGGGATGGAGCAGCCACCTGCCGACGGGCGCCGGGCTGATCGGATTCGCGACGCCAGAGGAGGCGATCGAGGGACTCGAGCGTCTCGACCGCGATTACGCGCTGCACGCCAGGGGAGCGCTCGAGATCGCGCGCGACCACTTCGACGCCTCACGCGTGCTGCCGCTGTTGCTGGAGACAGCGTGCTCATGAGGGCGACCGGCCTGAGAGTTGAGAGCAGAGCCACAGTCGAGCGTCTGCCATGAGGGCGGTTGAACGGCTTCGCATCGCGCAGGTCGCGCCGGTCGCCACGTCGGTGCCGCCGGTCCGGTCGGGCTCAATCGAAACGATGACGGCACTGCTCACGGATGGCCTCGTCTCGCGCGGACACGACGTGACGCTCTTCGCAACAGGATCGTCGGTGACGAAGGCAAGGCTGCACGCCATCTTTCCGCAGGGCTATCACGAGGATCCGGCGATGTGGCCATGGGAACTCTGTGAGCTGTTCAACGTGGCGGCCGCCGTTGAGCGCGCGGGCTCGTTCGATGTCATTCACTACCAGTCCGAGTACTTCCCGATGTCGCTGGCCTACGCGCGACTGTCGCCGACGCCGATTTTGCAGACGCTGCACCATTCGCCGATGACAACGGAAGTCGCTCTGTGGACGCGGTATCGGGATGCGCCTTTCGTCGCCGTTTCCGCTGAACAGGCGCGCCTCCTCACCGGCCTGAACGTCGTCGCCACCATCCATCACGCTGTGGACACGGCGGCGTTTCTGTTCCAGCCGAATCCGGAGGACTACCTTCTGTTTCTTGGCCGCTTCACCGAGGGAAAGGGCGTGCTCCAGGCCATTGACGTCGCGCGGCGAACCGGCATGCGGCTCCTGCTCGCGGCGGCCGAGAACGACTACTACCGCGACCGAGTCGCGCCGTTCGTGGACGGACGGCAGATTGTGTACGTCGGCGAGGTGGACCAGGTGGCGAAAGTGCCGTTGCTCGGTGGCGCCCGGGCGCTCCTGTATCCGGTGCAGTCAGGCGAACCCTTCGGCCTCGTCTTAGCCGAAGCTGTGGCATGCGGAACGCCTGTGGCAGCGCTCGATTGCGGCGCGGTTGGCGAGATCGTCGACGACAGGACCACAGGCTGCGTGTTCAAGTCTCTCGACGCGCTCGTTGAGGGCCTCCCTCGCGTGCTGGCGCTCGACCGCGCCCAGGTCAGGGCACGGGCGGTGGAGCGCTTTGGTGTCGATCGCATGGTGGACGCATACGTCGATGTCTATTCCCGACTCGTCGCGGCTCGCGGTGCAGTCGTAGACCCGAGCTTCAGCTCGGGCGTGCAGGCTGGTGCCCCACGCTGATGAATGACGATCTGCGC
>ORMF010377990.1_pt1 | contig 10091 bp, 9 predicted proteins | sample 1779871 | NCBI WGS metagenome assembly ORMF01 (sample SAMEA104232316, study PRJEB22302) | groundwater metagenome | biome: forest; feature: aquifer; material: groundwater | place: USA | collected 2011-08-07 | depth 5.4 m | reverse complement strand
TCTGAAGTGGGATGCGCCCGAATAAAGGGACTATTTCGGGTGTTTTAAGAGGCGTTGGCGGAAGCTACTTTTTGGGCCATTTCTTTTTTATAAGCCCGGAGAAATGCTTTAACCACATCTGCGTCAAACTGGATTCCTACATTTTTTTCGAGTTCGGAAAATGCGGTATCAATGGATCTGCCTTCCCGGTAACAGCGGTTGGAGACAATCGCGTGAAACGCATCCACCACCGATATGATGCGCGACTCAATCGGAATCGATCCCCCTTTCAAACCATCCGGATAACCCGAACCGTCAAAATTTTCATGATGGTGCAGCACAATATAGGCAACATCGCGGAATTCCGAGAGAGGTTCTAATATCTTAGCGCCTTTAACGGGATGAAGCTTCATTATTTTCCATTCTTCATCCGTCAAAGGACCCGGTTTTTTGAGAATGTTATCCGGAATCGCGATTTTTCCCACGTCGTGAAGATGAAGACTTGCCATTAATGTATTCTTCTTCTTTTCGTTCTTAAGATCATATCCGAGTTCCTCAGCCGTCATCAAACCGAGGCGCTCCACGTGAACCAAATGTCCCGAGGTGTAGGGATCTTTCGCGTAGACTTCCCTCGCCAAAGAAAGAACGATTTGATAATACGTTGCCTGCTCTTTGTGGCGCAAGAATTCAATCTCATTCAGACGCTCTTTCAACTCTTTTTGTTTCAGTTCAAGTTCTAAATTCCGCTGAAGCAAATCTTCTCTTAAGTGTGCGTTCTTAATCGTCATCGACGCATCATTGGCAAGGGTTTGGAAGAATGAAATTTCTTCTTTGGTAAAGGGCTGGCTATTTAACTTTCCGCCCAAAAGAAGAACGCCTAAGAGTTCGCCCTTGTAATAACCGGGGATGCACACAGAAACTTTAAGGGTTGTCATCGCGTTTCTTAAATTATGAATACGCGCCTGAAAATCCGGCTCCTGTTTTGAAAATTCGGAATCTCTGAGCCAGCCTTCGACATCTTTATAAAAAAGATGATCTTCTTTGAAGTGTCCGTTTTTGCTCAAAAACCATTCAATCAAAGGGTTGTTGTGATTCAAGCACACAAGACTCGTTGGAATGCGGGCGCCGCCCTTAGAATCCACAAACACGTAACGGCTGCGCTCGGGCTCGTGAATTAAAACAGAAGCATGTGCGAGATGAACTTCTCTCACGATAAAACGGGTGATCATTTTGAGGAGACGGCGCGGATTTCTAACTCGCACCATCGTTTTTGCGGCGTTCTTAAGTGCTTCCTGGTATGCTTCGCTGGTCATCTTTGATAGCTCTTCCGGTAACTACTCATATGCATCGGAGTCATTTAAAGAGTACCACCCCTTTTTTACCCGAATCAAGTTAAAGAAGAAAAAAATAAAACGAGATCTGCTCAATCTCTTGGGGAAAATAAGGAGAAAATAACGGGCTTAGGCGTCTGGCTATGCCTTTGCCGTGTTTTCGATCTTCTCCCTGACGTCATTCTCCAAATACTCGAGACTGAGAGGCTTTGTGATGTAATTGTCAGCGCCCAAGCGCAAACATTCTTCAATTTTGTCGCGGGTTTCAATCGCCGTGACCATAATGACTTTAACTTTGGGATATTTGGTTTTGATTTCGCGCAGAGCCTGCACGCCGTCCATCCCAGGCATTTTGAGATCGAGAAGCACCACTTGTGGCTTATCCTGCTTCACCCGCTCAAGGGCCTCTTCTCCGGAATGAGCCGTTGACACCGTATAATTCCGTTCTTCAAAAAAACTTTTTAGAAAATCACAGATTTCATTTTCATCGTCTACCACTAAAAGCTTCACCATAACTCACTTCCTCCTGTTTCTCATCATTTGGAAATAAATAATATATAAAGCCTAAAAAAATATTAAATGACAAACGGTGCTTCGGGTTTTACCAGCTCATCTTCCGGACGAGCTGTTTCTTTTTTCTCTCCCGCAGGAAGTTGCACAATCACTACCGTTCCGTTTCCTGGCTTACTTTCTATGCGGATGCTTCCGTCGTAGCGGTGCACAATTTGCTGTGTGACGAATAATCCAAGGCCTGTGGCATCTTTTCTTGTAGTAAAAAATGGGTTAAAAAGCTGACGTAAATTTTCTTCCGGAATTCCGACGCCCGTATCCGCGACACGGATTTCAATCATTCGCTCCGGAGTTTTATACGAAACGCCGGTTTGAATAGTCCCCGACTTTCCGACTGCCTGTACCGCGTTCAGAAGTAAATTGAGAAAGATCTCACGAAAAGCGCTTACGTTTCCGTAATAAACCGGTAAATTGTGATCAATCTGCTTAATGACCCGGATGTCGTCTAATTCTGTCTGGTACGACACCAGCGCTACAGTGTCATTAATCAGGGTTTCAAAGGAAATAGGTTCAGAACTAGCACTTTTTCCTCCTGAAAACATGAGCAGCTTCCTTGTAATATCGGCCGCGCGTTTCGTTTGCTTCACAATTGTTTTGAGAACCTCTTCCACTTTGTCATCATAACCCTTCTTATCTTTCTTCAGCAGAAGGACTTGCGCTTTTCCCGAGATAATCGTAAGCGGATTATGGATCTCGTGGGCAAGCCCTGTAGCAAGCTGTTCAATAGCGGAAAGACGCGTGGATTGGATGAGTTCTGTCTGGACTTGGGCCAGGTCCTGATTTGCCCTTTTGAGCTCTTCCACCATAATGGCGTTTCTTACCACCGGAGCAATGTCCTTCGCGAATTCTCCAAGAAACTTAATATCCGCTTCTGAAAAGGTTTTGACAGATGAGCGGCGGCCTAAATTAAGCGACCCGATTAATTGATCGTTATGAATCATGGGAATCACGCAAAAAGCCTGAAGCATTTCAAATTCTGTGACGAGTTGGTTCGCTCCCTGCCACGGAAATAATTTCCTGATTTTTTCCCTAACAATAGGAACGCCATAGTTCCTGAGTGTATCAATAATGGGACGGTCCACAGCCAAGCTAATATTTTGATATTGGGCTTCCGGAATTCCAAACGCTGAAACAATTCCGTAAACGCCCTCGTTCTGATTATAAACCAAGAGAGACGCTGTTTTAACGTGCAGAATCTCCCCGAGCGTTTGCACCACCATATTCGAAAGCTCTTCGAGATCAAGCACGCTCATAATATCTCTGGAAAGTTTGGCTAAAACAAAAACATGCTGATCGGTCCGGCGAAAGAAAAATTTCTTGAGAAACCCAAATACGATGTAATCAACGGGTTTAAATAGAAGGCCGACGATTAATACGGAAAAAATAATTGCGGGAAGTGTCTCGCGAAAAAGAGTGCTTTTAAAAAGGTGATATGCCGCGGTATCAAAAATAAAATAAAGACCGTAGGTGCAAAAGCCCAGGAGAAGAATATCTAAAACGCGTTTAAAGATCCGTTTACGTTTTCTGAGGTGGGGTGTCAATTGATCTTGGCGCAACATAGATTTTGTCTATTCTAACAAGTACTGACCGCTCTGGAAAGAGAGTAATTAGTAGGTATTTACAGCTTCCACGCAGCGCTCGCAGAGCTCCGGGTGAGGCGCAAAACTACCCACTTTTACCGAGTAATTCCAGCAGCGCACACATTTTGCGCCGTCTGCCCTGTTAACTTCAGCTTCATAGTCACTTGCTTGCCCGGCGTTGTGTGCGAGTTCAAGTCCCGAAACAATAAAATAAAATCTGAGTTTTGATTCATGGCGCTTTAAAATATCGAAATTTGATTTGTCTTTTACGGTGACTTTTACTTTGGCTTCAAGCGCTGCCGCAATTTCGTTTTTCGTCCGCTTTTCTTCCAGGCGCAGTAAAACGGTTTTATGAAGCACCTGAATAATTTCCCAATCTTTCAAGATCGTCTCCACGGGAAGTTTTGATTTTAAATCCGGAAAATCAGTTTCGTGAACGCTCGCACCATTTTGGTTTCCCGGAATGAGACGCCACACTTCGTCTGAGGTGAAAGACAAAATCGGCGCTGTTGCCCGGGCTAAATCTTTCAGAATCAGCCAAATGGCGGTTTGAGCGGATTTTCTTCCTTCAGATTTTCTTCCGGATGTATACAGACGGTCTTTCACAACATCAAGGTAAAATGAACTTAAATCCACGTTGCAGAATTCGTAAGCGGTTTGAAAACATTCGAGAAAATGAAAATGTTCATACGCTTTATGGATAAGCCCCAAACTTTGATTTGCCTTCGCTACAATATATTGGTCAATCGGATCTAATTTCTCAACCGAAATGGCGTCTGAAGGTTCGAACCCGCTTAAATTTCCAAGGAGAAACCGGAATGTGTTCCGGATTTTCCGGTACGCATCCGCAAGGCGTGTCAGAATTTCTTTAGAAAGGCGGAGATCCTGGCTATAGTCCGATGACGCGACCCAGAGGCGCAAAATATCAGCGCCATATTCTTTCATGACGTCCTGCGGGCTCACCACATTTCCCGCGGACTTAGACATTTTCTTACCTTCTCCATCTACGACAAACCCATGCGTCAGAATGGATTCAAACGGCGGTTTATTTTCAAGCGCCATACTGGTGATGAGCGCACTTTGAAACCATCCGCGATGCTGATCACTTCCCTCTAAATACATCTGCGCGGGAGATCCGCCTAATTCAAAACGAGGATTTTTAAGAACGGCCTGATGGCTCACGCCTGAATCAAACCAAACATCGATAATATCCACTTCTTTTTTAAATTCGGAAGAGCCGCACGGACATTTAAAATTAGGCGGGAGAAAATTCTTGGTTTCCTCGGAAAACCAAATATCCGCACTTTCTTTCTTGAAACGCTCTAAAATGACGGGCTTGGATTCCTTCGGGAAAATCTTTTCGCATTTTTCGCATGAGACAATCGGAATCGGAACACCCCAATAACGCTGACGTGATAAACACCAGTCAGGACGCGTTTCCACCATCGACCCAATCCGGTTCTTTCCCCAATCAGGAAAAAATTTAATTTGCTCTTGAATTGATTTCGTAAGTGAAGAACGAAACTCGGGAGCAACTTCTAGAAACCATTGTTTTGTCGCGCGGAAAATAATCGGATTCTTACAGCGCCAGCAATGGGGGTATGAATGCCGGTAGTCTTCCTGAAATAAAACCGCTTTTTTCTCGCTCAGAATTTCGATTATTTTTTTGTTTGCTTTGAAGACATGTGCTTTATTTAATTCAGGATAGTCTTTGATAAATCCGGAACCATCATCAAAAAATTGGCCTTTTTCACTCACAGGTGACAAAATTGGCAGTTTATATTTGAGCCCGGCTTCATAGTCGTCTTCTCCGTGTCCGGGCGCGATATGGACAATGCCTGTACCGTCTGTCGCCGACACGTAATCCGCTAAAATGCCAACCGATTCTCCGGAACCAAATATGCGTTTGACTTTTAAATTTTCAAGCCCACTGCCAGTAACTCCAGCAATTCTTTGAACCTCTTTCAAGCCAAAATTTGATACAAGTGCCGGTATCAAATTTTCTGCCGCCAAAAATATTTTCCCACCAACTTTAAAAAATGCATATGCAAGACGTGGATTAAATGCAATCGCAACGTTTGCGGGTAACGTCCATGGTGTAGTTGTCCAAATAATAACACTGAAAGGTTGACCACCTATTGCTTCAAAAACCATTTTTAAATTTTTATCATCTGTTTTTGTAATAGCTTCTAGAGCAACATAGATGGCTTTATCGGTTTTATCTTCGTATTCAAGTTCAGCGTCGGCAAGTGCGGTTTCGCAGTCGAAACACCATGGCACAGGTTTTAAGCCCTGATAAATGAATCCTTTTTCACAAAGCGAGAGAAAACTTTCAGCGATAGACGCTTGATAATCAAAATCCATCGTGAGATACGGTTTTTCCCAATCGCCAAACACACCTAAACGTTTAAACTCTTCGCGCTGGGTTCCGACATATTTTTCCGCATACTTCCGCGCGCGCTTTCTAAAATCAATTCGGTCCACGTCTTCTTTACGTTTTCCAAGTTCTTTAAAAATGGCGTGTTCAATCGGCATGCCATGGCAATCCCAACCCGGAACATAATGGGTGTCAAAACCCTTCATCGTTTTATATTTCACGATAATGTCTTTTAAAATTTTATTGAGCGCGTGTCCCGCGTGAATATTTCCGTTGGCGTAAGGCGGCCCGTCGTGAAGAATATACTTTTTCTTTCCCGCCATTTTCTTCCGCAGGCGATCAAATATGTTTTCTGATTCCCAAAGCGCGAGACGCACGGGTTCTGAAACCGGAAGACCTGCCTTCATGGCAAACTCCGTCTTCGGAAGATTGATGGTTGGTTTGTAGTCTCGTTTTTCTAGGGTCATAAGAATTTCAACTTTTTTGTCATTCTGAGCGTAGCGAAGAATCTACGTTCGCAGATCCTTCGGCTTCGCCTCAGGATGACAGTCTTTGAATTTACAGTTCTTTCACAAGGGTTTCGATTAACTGAATCACTTTGGGCCCTGCTTCATTCGCCACTTTGATAATTTCCCGGATATCCACAGGTTTTAAGTTATCAGGATCGCAAATATCTGTGACAACACTCACGCCCATCACTTCCATTCCTGCGTGTACACCCACAATCACTTCAGGGACTGTAGACATCCCAATCACATCCGCGAATTTATTAAACATCCGGTATTCTGCGCGCGTTTCCAAGCAAGGACCCGTCACCGCAACATAAGTCCCTTTTTGGCAATTAATTTTCTTTGCTTTGGCAATTTTCTCGGCGAGCTGATTTAGGCGAGCGGAATAAGGCGCGCACATATCGGGAAAACGGATTCCAAGCCGATCGTCATTCGCTCCCACTAAAGGGTTCACACCCATGAAATTAATATGGTCTTCCATTAATACCAAGTCTCCCCGCTTGTAGCTCAAATTAAGTCCGCCCGCGGCATTCGAAACAATCAGCACTTTCGCACCAAGCTGTTTTAAGACACGGACGGGAAACGTGACCTGTTCAAGCGAATAGCCTTCATAAAAGTGAAACCGTCCGTCCATCACCGCCACATTTTTTTGTCCGATTTTCCCAAACGCAAGCTCGCCCGCGTGTGAAGCAACGGTTGCTTCAGGAAAATAAGGGATTTTGGAATATGGAATTTGGATTTTGGAATTAAGACGTTTTGCAAGGTCTCCCAAGCCGGTTCCTAAAATGATGGCGACTTCGGGAAGGTAATCGATTTTCTTTTTTAGGAAATTGGTAGCTTTCTCAATTCGCGAATAAAGCCCGTTTGTTTTTTTAGTTTTCATATGATTTCAATCAGCTTACGATTGGTAGTGGCGCCTTTTACAATCACAACTTTACTTTTTGCTATGTTCAATTCTTCTGCAATCAATTCTTTCAGCCGATCATTTGCTTTACCGCGTTCAGGCGACTCTCTGAGATAAATCTTCCACGATTTTTCACTTTCCTTAACAATCGCTTCCCGAGAAGCGCCAGCAATCACCTTAACTTCTAATTTCATGAATCGTTAACTACTGAAATGAATGGCGAGGCGTTGGCACATACCAACCACCACGCTATCCAAAATATTGAGAAGAAAAAACGCGACGATGGGTGATAAATCAAGCGGACCAACGTGCAAAAATGAAACCTTCTGCAAAGGCGCCAAAATTGGATCTGTGATTTGATAAATCGTGGCCGCAGGTCCGCTATACGAATCCACCTGAAACCAGGAAAGAATAATTCGGATCACGAGAATAAAATAAAGAATCTTAAACAGCATGGCAAACAACATCGCAAGACTTGAGAAAATCTGGGCAATAATAAACATGATTAACCTCGACTTAGTTCTTTTGCTCTCTTGATTGCATGTTTAAGAGCATTTTCAAAAATCATCGGTACTAATTTCTCAAATGAAACTCTGACAAACTTGGATGTTAAAGCAGCTTCCGTTGTACCACCCTTCGAAGTCACGCGCTGTCGTAACATTTTTAAAGATTGATTCTTGTCGTTATCTGCTAACTTTGACGCCCCCAAAGCAGTCTGCACCGCAAGCAATCGCGCGTCTTTCTTTGAAATCCCATATTTCTTAGCGAAAGTCTCCAAAATTTCCATAAAAAGAAAGAAATACGCGGGCCCGCTTCCGCTGACAGCCGTTACCAAATCCATATATTTTTCAGAAACACGAATAACTTCTCCGCAACCTGAAAAAATAGTCTCTACTTTTCTGACCGCGTGGGCATTACCTGTCACTGCTGTCATTGACGCGCCGACTTTTGCGCCAAGATTCGGCATCGCGCGTGCAATCAAAACGTTTGAGCGAATTAATTTCTTAATCTTTTGAATTGGTGTTCCGGCTAAAATCGTAATCACCGTTTGTCCGGCACGCGCCAACTTAAACGCGTTCGCAAGACCGTGCAACTCCTGCGGTTTAATTGCCAAGATAACAATTTGTGATTTTTGAATCACTTCTTGATTGCTTGAACAAACCCGAACGTGAAATTGACGGCGAATACGGCTCAATGTTTTTGGGTAAGGATCAAAAACAAAGATTTGGCTTGACTTTGTAATGCGGTTTTTGAGAAGCCCCTCTAAAATAGCTCCGCCCATATTGCCACAGCCGATAAAACCGATTTTCTCTTTTAGTTTGCTCATTTCTTTTCCCGTTCACCGAATACGGCGGTTCCAATTCGGATTAAATTACTTCCTTCTTCAATCGCAATTTCAAAATCTGAACTCATTCCCATTGATAAGTAGCGCCAATCCTGCCCTGAAAATTTTACCTTCATCTCATCCGAGAGTTCCCGAAGTTTTTTAAATGCTCCGCGAATTTCTTTTAAATCTTCCGTATTCGGACCAATGGTCATCAGTCCTTTAATCCGGATGTGGCTTAAATTGGAAACCACTTTCGCGAGTTCGCTCAATTTCTGAGGAGCAATCCCAAATTTGGTTTCCTCACCCGATATATTCACTTGAAGCAAACAATCAACCTGAATGTTTCGCTTCCCTGCTTCAGTCTCAATTGCAAGAGCAAGATGTTCTGAATCGAGCGAATGAACCAGCTTGGTTTCTCCCACCCAATATTTTGTTTTATTGGTTTGAAGATGTCCGATCAAATGCCAATCAATATCCCGGGCGAGCGCGTCTTTTTTATCCTGCCATTCCTGAACCCGGTTTTCCCCAAAATCCCGAACACCGAGCCGGTAAGCTTCCTCAATCAACTTACTGTCAATTTGCTTCGTGACTAAAACGATTTTTATCTCTTGAGGATCCCGTTTCGCACGTTTACATGCCTCGTTCACCTTTCCGCGAAGCATTGTGAGCTTATCTGACATCATAAAAGAGTTACTTTAACATACCTAATTTGGGAATGTCAAATCCATAACTAATTGGTAAAAAAGGGGTTAGAAAAACTGGTTATGCGGGTTTGAGCGGTTGTATATACTGTGCACAAATAGCAAGCAATTCATCCACTTTTTCTTTGGCGACGGTGAAAACCTGCGGCAATTCATTATAGAAACCATAATGTGCAAAAACACCGGAAACTTCACTCCCAAGCACGAGCTTCAGTTTAGTTCCCGTTTGATATTCTACTTGAACCGAAAATGTCGGTTTTCCATCCAATCCAAACTTGGGGTCGTGAAGATCGCCGGGGAGAAACTCACGGACATGGAGTTCAGTTAAAAGCATTAATAATTTTTCCATTTTTTCGTCCGACAATTTCTTGGAAACGGGTTTCACCACCTGCCAGCCATTGTCATCGCTTGCAAACTCAAAAACAAAATCTTTTTGTGTGATAATAATTTTCTTTGAACTTTTGAGTACATATGGAAAAAGTTGTTTTTGCGCGAGCGCGTAGGTAGTTTTATCTTGAAGCACTTTTTTTAGGGCCACATTGGTCACCAGCACCTTGTCCTCACCCTCGAAACGGACGTAACACGAATCTCCAAACGGTGTCTCGCCACCCACGGCAAGACATTTTTCTTTTTCATCCTTGGCCTGAATGCAAATTTTGAAATCAGGTTTCTCTAATTTGAACTCACCCAAATTTAAGGAAGGTACGAGTGGAATCGATTTGACCGGTTCAGCACTCATGACAATTCCCAAAAGAGCATTGGCGGAAAGTTCTGAAGCAATAAAATGAATCGGCGAAGTCACGAGCCACTTTT
>ORMF012704945.1_pt1 | contig 10094 bp, 10 predicted proteins | sample 1779871 | NCBI WGS metagenome assembly ORMF01 (sample SAMEA104232316, study PRJEB22302) | groundwater metagenome | biome: forest; feature: aquifer; material: groundwater | place: USA | collected 2011-08-07 | depth 5.4 m | reverse complement strand
GGGGCGCAGGCGCGAGAGCTGGAGCACTTGGAAGGTGCGGCGAGCGCCGCCTATGCGACCTACCTGGAACGCAATCGTCTCGCCAATCGCTACTTCTTTTGGCAGGCGTGCTTGGCGCAGCTCGGCAAAGCGTTGGTTCTGGGGTACGGTGGCTGGAAGGTGTTGGAGCACCAGCTCACCCCGGGTGACGTGGTGATGTTCGTCACCTACCTGGATCGACTCTACGATCCAATCGACACGCTGGCGAGCCTCGGCAAGACGGTGCAAGAGCATACTGCGTCGGTACGCCGCGCACTGCGGCTCCTGGCCACCGAAGAGGAGCACACGGCGGGGGCGCCATTGGCTCCCGGGCCTGGTCGGGTCGAATTTCGCGAGGTGCACTTCGGGTATGTCGCCGGTCGCGACGTGCTGCGGGGCATCTCGTTCACGTTGGAGCCCGGCAAGGTCACGGCGCTCGTAGGACCCTCGGGTGCAGGGAAGACGACCATCACGGACCTCTTGCTGCGGCTCTACGAGCCGCGGGCCGGCGCGATCGCGATCGACGGGCAGAGGCTCACCGGTCTGGACGCGGCAAGCGTGCGACAAGCGATCAGCGTGGTGGCGGCTGACGGCACCGTGTTTCGTGGCACGCTAGCGGACAACATTCGCTACAAGCGCCCAACCGCAACCGAAGCAGAGGTGTACTCGGCCGCGTTCGCCGCGGGTCTGGGACGCACGCTGGAACGACTGCCAGAGGGTCTCGCCACCGAGGTGGGAGAGGAAGGTATCGGACTCTCCATGGGCGAGCGGCAACGTCTCCAGCTTGCCCGTGCTCTGGTGGCACAACCGCGCATACTCGTCTTGGACGAAGCGACTGCGAACCTCGACTACGCCACAGAGACCGAGGTCAAGGCGGCGCTGGTGGGGATGCGACAGGGACGCACCACGCTGGTCATCGCCCACCGCTATTCGATGGTACGCGATGCGGACTGGGTGCTGGTGCTCGACCAAGGGCAGATCGTGGAAAGCGGCACGCCGGCGGCGCTGTCCGCAAGCCGGGGGTGGTTCTCGACTCTGGTCGAGGAGGCACGTCATGACTGAGAGCAAGACGCAGCTCGCAGTTGGGATGAAAGCGCAGCTCGATCGTCTGACACAGGCAACAGCGGCTGGCGTCCCACGTATCGGATGGAAGATCGGAATCAACGACCATGCCCGCCAGCAGCAGCTGGGAATCGATGGCCCGGTGGTAGGCGTGCTCGATGGTGAGCGGACGTTTCGCTCGGGTGAAGCATGTGGGTTGGCGCCGGGCGCGCTCGCCGCAGCGGAAGCCGAAGTAGCCGTATGGCTCAAGCGCGACGTACGCAACGATGAGTCCGCCGACCGGGCGCGCACTGCGATCGCAGCCATGGCACCGGCGATCGAGTTGGTCGACTACCAACGACCGCGCGGCTCGCTGGCTGAGATTCTCGCTCATTCGATCTTTCATTTCGCGGTGGTGTTCGGCGAGGAGCAGCCGTTCACGTGGGAGCGCGTGCCGGAAGGAAGCTGGCCGCAACTGTTGCGCAACGGCACGCCAGTGGCCGACCGTGATCCGGCGCTGGTGCCGGACGACCTGGGCGAGATCGTGCGGCACGTCGCCCGTCTCCTGGCGCAACATGGCGAACGTCTGCGCGCCGGGGACCGGGTGATCTGCGGCTCGTTCGTGCAACCGCAGCCGGTCGAGGCCGGTGACCAAATCGCGGTCGACTTTGGGCCGCTCGGGTGGGTCGAGGTGCGGCTGACTGACAATGTCTGATCGCTTCTGGTTTCAGAATTTCCCCGTCATTCGTCCCGGCCGGCCGAGGGTGTCGGTGATCCTGCCGAATCTGCTGGTGGGCGAGTATCCCAACCCGCTCGATGTCGAGTGGCTGAAGAGCGAGCACCAGGTCACGGCAGTGATGAGCCTGCAGGACGATGCGGATCTCGCCAGCAAGAACCTGAAGCTGGCGGAGCTGAAGGGGCTCTACGCGCGGCACGGGCTGCGCTTCGAACATGCGCCCGTGCAGGATGGTGACACCGAGGGCTTTGCACTCCGTATCGACGAAATTGTGGTGCGGCTACATACCTTGGTCGAGAGCGGGGCGCGGGCCTACGTGCATTGCAACGCGGGGATGAATCGTGCCCCCCCGGTGGCGATTGCCTACCTCCATGTGCATCACTTCATGCCGCTCTTGGAGGCGCACGAGTTCGTAAAGGATCGACGCAGCTGCCAGCCGTATATGCAGATGCTGCGTGCCCACTACCGTGGTTGAGACGCGGCATCGGGTTCGCTAAACGGCTCGCGATGGACCTACGCGGTAAAGTGGCCCTGGTGACCGGTGCCGCACGCGGGCTTGGACGGGGCTTCGCCGTGGCACTCGCAGAAGCGGGGGCCGACGTCGCGGTGGCCGACCTTGGCAAGCGCGGCGATGGCGTCACGCCCTACGCGCTCGGCAGCGACGGTGATCTGGCCGAGACGGGCCGCTTGATCGAGCGCCACGGGCGGCGCGCCACCACGATTGCCGCCGACGTGACCGTCGCCGCGGACGTCGAGTGCATGATGGCGGCGGTCGAGGAGCGTTTGGGTGGCCTCGACATCCTAGTGGCCAATGCGGGCATCGTGGCGGCGGGCGCGGTTGCCGACATGGACGAGACGGTGTGGGATCGTATCTTCGCCGTCAACGTGAAGGGCGTCTTTTTGTGTGCGCGTGCCGCCATTCCCCGGCTGGCCAAGCGCGGTGGGGGTCGCATCGTGAACATCGCGTCGGTGGCGGGAAAAACCGGTCGCGGCGGTCTCTCGGCCTACTGCGCGTCCAAAGCCGCGGTCATCTCGTTCACGCAGGCGCTGGCCGAGGAAGTTGGCCCCAGGAACATCACCGTCAACGCGATCTGCCCCGGCTACATCAACACCGCGATGTGGAGCGAGGTCTTGAACAAGGTGCTGGCCAAGCTCTACGGCGTGGCAGAAAAAGACGTCCTGGCGCGCTTCGTGCACATGAATACCTATCTGCGCCGGGAGCAGACGCCCGAAGACATCGCCCAAGCGGCAGTGTATCTGTGCCGGGCGGACAACGTGACCGGCATCACGCTGACGGTCGCCGGTGGCGGCGAGGTGCACTGAGTGCGTGTCGTCGGTTGGTTGATGGTGGCGGTGGTGGGTGCGGCGGCGGTCGGCGTGCTTGCCCTCCACCGCGGCGAGACCGTCAACGCGGTGTGGTTCGTCATCGCCGCGATCGCCCTCTACTCGATCGCTTACCGGTTCTACGGGGCGTACCTCGCGGCGAATATCTTTGCGCTCGATGCAGGACGCCCCACGCCCGCGGAGCGCATCAACGACGGGCGCGATTTCGTACCCACCAACCGCTGGGTGGTCTTCGGGCATCATTTCGCGGCGATCGCGGGCCCCGGCCCGCTCATCGGGCCGACGCTCGCAGCGCAGTTCGGCTACCTGCCTGGGACACTGTGGATTCTCGTCGGGGTGGTGCTCGGTGGGGCGGTGCAGGACCTCTGCATCCTGTGCGGCAGCCTCCGGCGTGACGGACGCTCGCTCGGCCAGATGGCGAAGGACGAGATCGGGCCGGTGGCGGGCTTCACTGCGTTGGCCGGCGTGTTCGCGATCATGGTGATCCTGATCGCCGTGCTCGCCCTGGTGGTCGTCAACGCGCTCAACCACAGCCCGTGGGGCACGGTCACCGTCGGGCTCACCATCCCCATCGCCATGCTCATGGGCTGGTACATGAAGGTGATCCGCGCCCACGATGTGACGGGTGCGACGCTGATCGGTCTCGTGCTGCTCGGTGTGGCGCTCGTCGTCGGTCGGTGGGTGGATCAGCACCCGATGCTCGGCCCCATGTTCACGCTGTCGTCCCCCGCGCTGGCGTGGGCGATCATCATCTACGGCTTCGCTGCGTCCGTGCTGCCGGTGTGGCTGCTGCTCGCGCCGCGTGACTATCTCTCCACCTTCGTCAAGCTCGGGACGATTGCGGCGCTGGCGGTGGGTATCGTCATCATGCGGCCGGACATCCAGCTACCGGCCGTGACGCGCTTCGTAGACGGCACCGGCCCGATCTTCGCGGGCAAGGTGTTTCCCTTCTGCTTCATCACCATTGCGTGCGGTGCGATCTCGGGCTTCCACTCGCTGATCTCCTCTGGCACCACCCCCAAGCTCCTGCGTGCAGAGACCGACGCGCCCATGATCGGCTACGGCTGCATGTTGCTCGAGTCGTTCGTTGCGATCATGGCCATGGTCGCGGCGGCGGCGCTCGAGCCGGGGACCTACTTCGCCATCAACAGCCCGGCGGGCATAGTGGGCGCCGATCCGGTGACGGCCACGGCGACCATCAGCGGCTGGGGGTTCCCCGTGACGCCGGAACAAATGGAGACGCTGGCGCGCGAGATCGGTGAGCGCACGATCTTCGCACGCACCGGTGGCGCCCCGAGTCTGGCAGTTGGCATGGCCCATATCTTCTCGCGTGCCCTCGGCGGGAGCGCGCTCGCCCTCTGGTACCATTTCGCCCTCCTGTTCGAGGCACTCTTCATCCTGACCACGCTCGACGCCGGCACGCGGGTTGGGCGTTTCATGCTGCAAGATCTGCTCGGCAACCTGTGGGAGCCGCTCGGGCGCACGAGCTGGTACCCGAGCGTCGTGCTGTCGAGCACCCTGGTCGTGTCGGCGTGGGGATACTTCTTGTATCAGGGCGTGATCGATCCGTTGGGCGGGATCAACATCCTGTGGCCGCTGTTCGGGATCGCCAACCAGCTGCTGGCCGCGATCGCGCTCGTGGTCGCGACCACCATCATCGTGAAGAGCGGGCGTGCGCGGCAGGCGTGGGTGACGCTGGTGCCGCTCGTCTGGTTGCTCGCGGTAACGATGACGGCCGGCTACCAGAAGGTGTGGTCGCCCGATCCGAAGCTGGGTTTTCTCGCTGGCGCCAACAAGCTCGCCGCTGACCTGGCCACGGGGGTGGTGGTGCCCGAGAAGATCAATCAAGTGAAAGCGCAGGTCTTCAACCTCCGTCTCGACGCCGCGGTGACGGCCTTCTTCATGGCGTTGGTGGCGCTGATCCTCGTCGAGGCGGTGCGCGTCTGGATGGACAGCCGCAAGCCAGCCACGTAGAGGAAGACCCATGCCTCTCACCGCCGTCACCCTGCAGGAGATCGAACGCGTCTTCGAGATTCTCGATCGCCTCAACATCTCCCGCGAAGCAGTCGTGATCCCGCTCAAACCCGCGCATCCGGGGGCGGTGCGCATTCTTTCGAACGGCAAGCTCGAGATCCAGGTCGAAGCGGAGACGCCCCTCGAGAAATGGCTCCCCGAGCTCGAAGTGCTGATTCGGCGCACGATGGAAATTGGCTAGGTGCTCGCGCACTCGATCGAGACATCGCTTGCCAGTGAATGAGCTGGGTCTGGTCTCCGCGGCGATCCTCGTCGTGGCGTTCCTCTACTCTTCGGTCGGCCACGCGGGCGCGTCAGGCTACATTGCGGTGATGACGCTGTTCGGCTTCTCGCCCGGCGTCATCAAACCGACAGCGTTGGTCCTCAACATTCTCGTTGCCACGATTGGCTCGATTCAGTATGGAAGGGCAGGGTACTTCTCGTGGCGCCTGTTCTGGCCGTTTGCAGCGTTGTCCGTCCCGCTCGCGTTCGTGGGCGGCTACGTCAACCTTCCCATCCGGTGGTTCAAGATATTGGTCGGGATCGTCCTCCTGTTCTCGGCGATTCGCTTCTTGATGAAGGCGACTTCCGATTCCGAGGTCCATCCACCGAGCAAGGGCCTGTCCGTCGCAGTCGGTGGTGGGCTCGGACTGCTGGCAGGTCTGACCGGAACGGGAGGCGGCATCTTTCTCACGCCATTGCTCATCTTTCTCAAATGGGCACGCACCAAGACCGCGTCGGCGACCTCAGCCGTCTTCATTCTTGCCAACTCCACGGCTGGGCTTGCAGGGAACCTCAGTGCCACCAAATCTTTCCCTCCCTTTGCGGTCGCGTTTGCGGTAATGGCGGTCGTTGGGGGGACCCTCGGGTCGTACTTCGGAAGCCGGCGGTTCGACGTCGTCGTCATCAAGAGACTGTTGGCTGTCGTCCTGACCGTCGCCGGCATCAAGTTGATCATGGCGTGATCGTACGCTTGGTGGAGGAGAACATGGAATCGCCCTTCATTTGTGACATGACGGCAATGAACGCGGAGCAGCGCGCTCGTCACGGGATCTTGTCGCAGCAGTTGCGTCGCGGGGTCAAAGAGATTCGAGAGCTACCGGACGGTTACGCTGCTCGGTTTCTAACGGAGCCGTCAATGCTGTTAGTGCTGGCGGAGTTCATCGCGCTCGAACACCGCTGTTGTCCCTGCTTCACTCTGGCGCTGGAGTTGGAACGGGAGCACGGGCCTCTATGGCTCAAGGTGACGGGTCGAGAGGGTGTGAAGCCCTTCATACGAGCCGAATTCGGCATTGAGTAGGGCGTAGCTTCGCGCCATGAGAGTTCTTGCTCTCGGCGGAATCGCTGGCCCCGTGCTGTTTGCAGCGACCGTAATCGTCTGCGGCGCACTTCGTCCCGGGTACAGTCATGTGACGCAGTTCATGAGCGAGCTCGGCGAGACGGGTGGGAGCCACTCGTGGCTCATGAACTACGGTGCGTTTATGCCGATGGGGCTACTCGTCGTCGCGTTTGCGGTCTCGCTTCTCTGGTCGTTTCCACGCCTAACGCTCTGCATGCTGGGCGCCGCGCTCGTCGCCATATTTGGGGTGGGGACATTTGCCGCGGGCGTTTTTTCTTGCGATCCCGGGTGTCCGCACCGAGCTCTGTCGCGCGCGGCCGCCATGCACGACTATGTTTCGTATGCGGCGTTTGCAGCCGGAATATCGGCCCCGCTGGTCTGGGGGCTCCACTTTCGAAGCGTGACTCCCTGGAGATCCCTGTGGGTCTACTCGGTAGTCTCGAGCGTTGGCGCGAGCGTCTTTTTCGTGGTCACGGCGGTTTCAGTAGAGTCGCGTGCTTTCACGGGAATCTGGCAGCGCCTATTTCTCGTGATCTTGTACCTCTGGTGCGCTGTTGTCGGCGTGCGGGTCTTCCGCCACTATCGACAGTGAACAACCAGGGTATTCCCGGGTGGGGAAGGCGTGCCCCGTCTTCAATCCGCTATCCACACCAGTGTTCCCACTGGCACCAGGCTCGTCAGCTCGCCGATGTCGGAATTCTTGAGCGAGATACAGCCGAACGTCCAGTCGACACCGAGGTCGTTCAGACGTGGTTTGTCGGTGCCGTGGATCCCTACCGAGCCACCCATGCCGGCGATGCGGGCGCCGCGGCGAGGAATGTCGCCGCTGCCACGCGCTTCCTCGTAGCGCTGCTGGTCCCGCAGGTTGGGGTAGTCGAGCAGCAGGAAATGGTGCCAACGGGGGTGCCGCCGCTTACCGATGATCGCGTAGAGCCCGCTCGGGGTGCGTAGATCGCCCTCGTAGAGCTTACTGCCCTTTCCGTTCATGCCGAAGACGGCTGGATAGCTGCGTACGCGGACACCCTGACGATAGATGTCTACCGTCCGGCACGACTTGCGGACGACGACGAACCAATCCTCGTCCTTGGCCCAGGTGAGATAGTCGTCGTCGTCGATCAGGCTAGGCGGGGTCGCACGCGGCGCAATGCTGGTTGGCGCGCAGCCCCCTACCACCCCCACGACCAAAGCCGCCACCACCACCCATCGTCTTCGCATGTGCTGGATTCTGCGAGAATCCGTGCGGACCCGCAAGGATGGCGCTGCTGAAAGCCCAGCGCCGATGTGATACCTGGAAGGCTCCGTGTCAGATCGTCCGCTTGCTGCTGTCGTGCTCGCCGCCGGGCTCGGGACCCGTATGCACTCGGCACGCGCCAAGGTGCTGCACGAGCTCTGCGGGGTCCCGCTCGTCTGCTACCCCCTGCGCGCGTTGGCCGCCCTGCGTGCCGCGCGGGTGGTTCTGGTGGTCGGCCACCAAGCCGATGCTGTGCGTACTGCGGGGGAGAGGGTAGGTTTGCGCGACTTGCGCGTGGCGCTCCAGCTCGAGCAGCGGGGAACCGGCCACGCCGTACGCTGCGCTGAGAATGCGCTCGCAGACTTCGCCGGCGACGTGATCATTCTCTACGGCGACGTGCCGCTGATCCGCGCCGCGACCTTGCAGGATCTGCTCGCGACCCACCGGCGCACGCAGGCCGACGTGACGCTGGTTGCGGTGCGGTTGCCTGATCCCACAGGGTATGGCCGTATCGTGCGCGACGCGCGTGGTACAGTGAGCGCGATCGTCGAAGAACGCGACGCTTCGCTCGCGCAGCGTGCCGTGGACGAGGTCAACGCCGGCATCTATGTCGTGCGCAACGAGCTGCTATTCGCGCTGCTGCGCGAGCTGCGTCCCAATAACGCACAGGGAGAGCTGTATCTGACGGACATCGTCGCGCTTGCGGCACGTACCGGCCGGCGTGTGGAAGCCGTGCTGGTCGAGCGGCCGCAAGAAGTCGCGGGAATCAACACGAGAGCGGAGCTAGCAGGCATGGCGAAGCAACTACAGGACGAGTTGGTGAAGAAGTGGATGGCAACCGGCGTGACGTTCGAAGACCCCGCCACGGCGTATCTCGGCCCCGAGGTTACCATTGGCCGCGATACGGTGGTGGGACCGAACGTGCAGCTTCGCGGCAAGACGGTGATCGGTGCCGCGTGCCGGATCGAAGGCACGGCCTATTTGATTGACACCACCCTCGCCGAGCGCGTGCTGGTCAAGTTCGGCACGGTGGCCGAAGGCGCGCACGTCGGTGCCGATGCCGTGCTGGGGCCCTACGCTCGGCTGCGGCCCGGTACCAAGCTCGCCGAGCGCGTGCACCTCGGCAACTTCGTCGAGACCAAGCAGGCGCACCTCGGTGCTGGTACGAAGGCCAACCACTTGAGCTATCTGGGTGATTGCGAGATCGGGCCGGAGACCAACGTTGGCGCGGGCACGATCACCTGCAACTACGATGGCTTTCGCAAGCACCGCACCCGCATCGGGGCGCGGGTCCAGATCGGCAGCGACACGCAGCTGGTGGCGCCAGTATCGGTCGGGGACGACGCCTATCTTGGCGCGGGAACGACGGTTACGAAAGACGTACCCGAGGGAGCGCTGGCGGTGACGCGCGTGCCAGTACGCTTCGTGCTTGGCTGGACGGCGCGTCGGCGCATGCTCGAAGCAGGTGGTGGTAAGATGGCCAAAAAACCTCCCGCGCTCGCCAAGCCAGCCCCAAGTCGCTCTCCTCGGCGCGGGCATATCAAAGTGCGAGCCCGTGCAAGTGCCAAGGCTCGCCGGCGGAGGCGTTGATCATGTGTGGCATCGTTGGCTATGTCGGTCCCCGCGACGCGAGCTCAATCTTGGTGGGTGGGCTACGCAAGCTCGAGTATCGCGGCTACGACTCAGCGGGTATCGCGGCCTTCACCAACGCCCACATCGAGGTACGGCGTTGCGTTGGCAAGCTCGACGCGCTGGCCGAACTGCTGACCACGCAGCCGGTACACGGCACACCGGGCATCGGGCACACGCGCTGGGCAACACACGGCCGACCGTCGGAGCAGAATGCGCACCCGCATCGCGCCGGTAAGGTGGTGCTGATCCACAACGGCATTATCGAGAACTACCTGGAGCTGCGCGCAGCACTCGAGAAGCGCGGGCGCAAGATGGCCTCGGAGACCGACACCGAGGTGATCTCCCACCTGATCGACGAGCAGATCGCGCAGGGACTTGGTCTGGCGGAGGCCACCCGCCGCGCGATCAAGGTGCTGCACGGGTCCTACGCCATCGTCGTGCTGTCGGAGAGCGAGCCGGACCGGCTCGTCACGGCCAAGAGTGCGACGCCGATCGTGCTCGGCCTGGGCGACGGGGAAAACTTCGTGGCCTCGGATATTCCGGCGTTGCTCGAGCATACGCGCAAGGTGGTGTTTCTCGAGGACGGAGAGGTCGCGGAGCTCACCACCAACGATGTGAAGATCACCACCTTCGACGGTACACCGGTCGCGCGCACCCCGCGCAGCGTGGCCTGGGACGCGGTGACGGCACAGAAGGGTGGCTACAAGCATTTTCTCCTGAAGGAAATCCACGAGCAGCCG
>ORMF010093021.1_pt1 | contig 10096 bp, 6 predicted proteins | sample 1779871 | NCBI WGS metagenome assembly ORMF01 (sample SAMEA104232316, study PRJEB22302) | groundwater metagenome | biome: forest; feature: aquifer; material: groundwater | place: USA | collected 2011-08-07 | depth 5.4 m | reverse complement strand
GCCGCCATCGAGCACAGCGAGAACGACGCAGAGGTGGAGCAGCAGGCGATAGCGAAGGTTGCCAGCGCCATGCTTCAGGTCGTAGCGTGCCAGCCGCGACGTGAACTCTCGGGTCAGCTCTCCGAGCTCCTTAGCGGGGACATCGTTTGGTGCTCTTTGGGCCATTCGTCACCGCGGGTGGGCTTGCGCTTCTGGGTCGATGTTACCCCTTTGGCCATCAACCCGGCAGGGACCGCCGCTGCGCCTGGCGGCCGTCTTGACTCTCCTACATCCGATTTAGGACCGGCGGATGATGAGGAGCTCGCGGTGGGAATTGGTCTCGATACCTCGGGCGCTGCCGTGACGCTGCTGTATCTGGGTGACGGCCTCAGAGTGCTTCAACGGATCGAAGGGTTCCGGCATCGGCGAGGCTTTAAGGTAGAAGACAAGCGAGTCCAGGTCTAGGAAGTACTGGCGGAGGTCATATGTATCGAAGCGAACGATTTCGGCGCCGAGGGCTTGAAACGCTCGGCCAGCATCTACAGTCGACATGAAGGTCTTGCCCACAGCTTGGAAGCGCGCGCGCCAGTAGTCCCCGAATGTAGTGCTGCCGAAGGCTTCGAAGATGTTGGCCATCTCGCGCTCACCCATCTGTTGGGTGATGAAGACGCCGCCTGATCGTAAAACGCGATAGACCTCGGCCGGAAGGAAGTTCGCGTACTTGGCGAGGACCACATCCAGCGACATTTCGCCGAAGGCCAGGGCGTTGGCGTCCATGTAGACGTAGCGAAGGTTGCTGGTGCCCGCGGCGCGTCGGTTCTCCTCTGCCGCCGTCAGACGCTTGATGCTGCGATCGAGCCGCAAGCGCAAGTCGAGGCCGCTGCCAAAACCGGCAGCGGACATCAAGGCCTTGGCGTCAGCGACGTTGTGCTGGAAGTACTTCGCCGCGTCACCCATCTCCTTACCGCGCGGATCAAGCCAATAGCGGTCATGCCAGCGGGAATGAAGTTATCCAAGAGGAAAGGCACATCCAGACCGGCAGCAGCGAAACTTGCTCGAATTGGAGTGAGGCGTCCGCATAAGCCTCGCGGTCAACCGCCATCGAAGCGGCCCGCCGCACTCGAACATCAAGGAAGGGCGAGCCGGGGTTGCTGCTCAGAAAGAGGTGCCTGCCCCCGAGCCCGCGATCTGTCCTCCGGTCTGTCGGGCACTCCTATAGTGGCGCGTCCGCGTCGCCACCCAGACGGAAAATCTGTCAATCTCCCATTCATTTCGGCCTGTCAATCAGATTTGTTGGCCCTCCAAAAGTCGCCATTACAATTCCCGAAGTATGCCCGAAGAACGGAGGGTAAATCGACGGCGGCTAACGAATAGAGGCCCCGACGGAGCGGTAACTCCACCGAGGCCAGGGACACAAGAAAGGTTGATTTCAAGTGCCCAATCAAGAGTCTACGGAAAAGCGAGCTGCGTTGGTAGCGCGACTGCGCCAAGGTATAGAGGAGGTGAAAGATTCAAAACGCTTCACGGAGTATCTGAGGTTTACGGCTTCATTCCACAACTACAGCTTTCATAACCGCTGGACGACTTCCTCGCTCACCGGACCCGCGCCACCCGCAAGCCGTTGAGGACTCAGCTTGATATGGCCATAGAACCGCTTTACTGGCCGGTCCGATTCAATTTCCGGTCTCCAATGGTTGGTCCAGGGCCGCCGTCGATTGGTGGCTCTCCGGGCCTGTCATCGGTGGGCGGCCCAACGCCTCAGCCCTCGCGCACAGTCCGCTTTTCTACTCCGACGAGGTGCGCAGCACGCGCGACCTGAACCTTGCCGAGCTTATGTTGCACAGCAGAAGTACGCTAGGGTGTACCATCGGCCCGTGACAATCGAACATCGTGATGCATCAAATCGAGACCCAGACGAGCAAGGCCACCCGAGGACTCTGGCAGCAGGAACTCCTCAAGGATCAAATCACTCCCAACCAAAGGGGCCAAGAACTGGTTTCGGATAGCACGCGCAGCCAAAGGAGATAACTCGATGAGCTACTGGAACGACATTTTGCAGAGCCGGCTATCTCGCCGTCGTGTCCTTGCCGGAACAGCAGGGGTTGGGGCAGGGGTACTAGCCCTCAGTCTGTCAGGTTGTAGCGGCGACGACGAAGGCGCGAAAACAAAGGACAGATCTGGCCTGTTGACCCAGGTCGAGGATTCGACCAAGAAGGCTCAGGTTGGCGGTATTTGGCCCCACTACGAGACCGAAAAACTCACCGGGATTTCACCCCTTGGCGCTGCTCAGAACAGCGGGCTTGGGGCCTACGTCTACAGCCGGCTCCTGCGCAACAAGGCCTTTATCTCCCCGGAGGCGATTGAGGCGGGCGTTGAACCCGACCTGGCCACTTCGTGGGAGGTCAGCAACGATCGAGTCGTCTTCAAGCTGCGTCCCAACGTCAAATTCGATAGCCGGCCGCCGACGAGCGGCCGCAATCTAGACATCGAGGACGTGAAGTGGAGCTGGAATCTCTGGTCTTCCATTAGTCCGTCGCGCGGCGAAATCTTGAACAGCGTCAGCCCGAACTCTCCCATAACGGGAATGGAGACGCCAGACGCGCAAACGGTTGTGTTCAAGATGGCCTTCCCCATGGCAGCTGTCGAGCTTCGATTCGCCTACCAACGCTACCTCTACGTTCTCCCGGTTGATGCAGAGTCCAAGTTTGATGCCAAGGTCGACGCACGCGGTTCAGGTCCCTTCACTCTCACGAAGAACACACCAAGCGTCGGCTATGAGTTCCGTCGTAATCCCTCCTGGCACATCAGCGGGCTTCCTTACCTCGAAGGGATCAATACAACATTCATAAACGACTACGCTCAACGTGTTGCTCAGCTTAAGGCGGGCAACCTTTGGGCGTCCGATGTACGTCAGGAAGACGTAATCTCGGTCAAGCGTGAGCAGCCAAAGCTCGCGATGTACGCTCAGCCGTTCCCACCGAGCCGGCCTGATAACATTGGCTTTTCCCAACTCCCGGGGTCACCTTTCCTCGATGTCAGAGTCCGTCGAGCGATGTCAATGATGGTTGATCGGGAGGCGTGGATCGATGTCTTCTACAATGTTGCGGCCTTTCGGAAGGAAGGGCTCCCGGTCGAGAGTCGCTGGCATAGTCACTTCGGTGCTGGTGAAGCGCCCTTCTGGCATAACCCTCAGGGTAAGGAGCTCGGTGAGGGGGCCCAGTACTTCCAGCTCAACGTTGCCGAGGCGGTCAAGATGATCAAGGCTGCAGGCCACGAGAAGATTACCGCCCCGATGCAATTTGAAGCTCCGGTTGGTGAGCGCTTCGCCCAGGTGTTCGCCGGGATGTTTAACGACAGCGGCGTCTTCAATATCAGCCTCACGCCCCTTACCTCAGCCGACCACACGCGGATTATCCACACGGGCAAGGGGCAGTTCGAGGGATTGGGGTCGAGGTTTGCGCCCGGCGCGGGCGGAGATATCGACCAGTACTTGAGTACTCGCTTCAACGTTCCGGCAGCTGACTTCAACATGTTCAAAGAGCCGATCCCGAAAATTCAACCTCTAGTTGAAGCGCAGCGCAAAGAGCTCGACGCGAAGAAGCGCCTCGACATACTATTCCAGCTCGAGAAGGAGATGGCTCTCCAGATGCCGACTCTACCTCACGCTGGAATTGCGAACGGTTTCGACATTGCCTGGCCGCATCTTGCTAACTTCAACGCTTTTTCCACAAATAGCCCAGGCGCGAACATCGCTGGGCAGACCGCTGCGGCCGATGTGTGGATCCATTACTGGTACGACAAGTCAAAGCAAGTCTGAGCAGCAACCTCCTACGAGCTGGAGAGAGGGACGAACGATGGTGACGATTATCAGCAGCGAACGAAAGCTCGTCGACGTCGAAAACGGGGTCATGAATCGTCAGATCTATTACGACGCCGACATCTACCAGCAGGAGCTCGAGCGTGTGTTCGCTCGCATGTGGCTCTTCATCGGCCACGAATCGCAGATCCCGAATCCTAACGACTTCTTTGTCTCGCGCATGGGCGAAGAGTCGGTGATCATGACCCGCGATCGCCAGAACCAGATCCATGTCCTGCTGAACACCTGCCGCCATCGTGGCATGAAGGTCTGCCGCTACGATGAAGGCAACACGCCCGTTTTTAGCTGCCCCTACCACGGCTGGAGCTACTCGACGGACGGCACCCTGGTTTCAGCACCCGGCGAGCTTATCGGCGTGCCTCAGTTCCGCACCGCCTACCATGGCGAGCTGAATAAGGAAGAATGGGGCCTTGTATCTGTGCCGAAGATGCAGGTCTACAAGGGGGGCGTATTCGCTTGCTGGGACGAAAAGGCGCCCGACTTTTTCGACTACGTCGGTGACTTTCTGCCCTACCTCGACGGCCTCTTCGACCACCGCGACGGCAGGGAGGGTGGTTCGGTCGTTGTCGGCGGTGTGCAGAAGTGGCGCGTGCCCTGCAACTGGAAGTTCTCGTCCGAGAACTTCACCAACGGTGCCGGCCACAACATCAGCCACCGCTCCGTAGAGCTCGTCGGCATCGGGCCTGGCGGCGCCGGTCAGACGCGCTCTGGTGAAAGAAGTCGCGAAAGGAACCAATCGCAGGGCAAAGTCTCTTTCCCGGAGAGCGGCCATTGTGCCCGCGGCGGTATTCCTCTTGTCGAGGAGTCCTACCCCTTCCCATCGTTCAACTCAAAGCTTGGTCCGCTCGATGACATGGAGGCGGTTGACCGCTACTATCGGGAAATCTACGAGAAACGCAGGGTCAATCTCGCTGGCAAGCCGGTGAGTTGGGCGGGCGGCAACTTGTTCCCGAATATGTCCTACCACTCCCAGTTCCCGCGGTCGATCCTCGTGACCCATCCGGCAGGGCCGATGGAGATGGAGATGTGGCGCTGGGTGCTAGTGGACGCCGATGCCCCGAAGGAAGTCGTCGACCTGGCGCGCCATCACGCACTGCGCTACTCGGGCCCTGCCGGCATGACGGAGCAGGACGACATGGAGAACTGGAACTACGCCGCTGCCGCCAGCAAGGGCACGATTGCGAAGAGGTACCCTTACAGCTACAAGATGGGCCTCGGCCACGCGATGAAGGTCGATGATTTGGAAGGCGCGATCATTAGCGACCACACGACGACAGAGGAGAACGACCGCAACTTCTACAAGCGTTGGGCAGAACTCATGGATGCTCCCAGCTGGGATGACTTGCCAGCTATGAACCGGTCCCAGTAGGGCCTGATTCACTCTTGCATTGAAACGTACCTTGGAGGAGGAGATGACATGGCCAAAATCGTAGCAGCTGCAGCAACATCTCATGCGTACGCTCTCATGGAGCCGGACGAATGGGATGAGAGCCGGGCAAGCAACCGTAAGGGTTACGCGCGGCGCTTTGGCGCTGAGCCGCCCGAGCACCCGATGGTCGCGCAGGAAACGGACGAGGACATCAAGTACCGCTTTAACACGGTGCGTAGCGCCCTCGACGGCATCCGCGACAACTTCAAGTCGGCTAACTTGGACGTCCTGATCATCTTCGGCGACGACCAGAACGAGCTCTTCACCGAGCAGACGTACATTCCCGCCCTGGCGATCTATACCGGCGAGAAGTTCCGCACGCTCGACCGCGCCAACCCGAATGGCGGCACCTGGTACAACACCCACCACGAGCTGGCGGAGCACATCTATGTCGGCACCGTCGATGACGGCTTCGACGTCGTCGGCATTCACACCATGCCGGACGGCATTCTGCGCTCGCACGCGACCGGCCCCATCCTGGAGAGAGTCGACCCCGGTAGCAACATTAAGATCGTGCCGGTATGGATCGAAGGCATCCACATGCCGGCGCCGTCACCGGCCCGCTGCTACGCCTTCGGCCAGTCCATCGCCAGGGCAATCGAGTCGTGGCCAGGCAACGAGCGCATCGGCGTCATCGCCTCCGGTGGTCTATCGCACTTCACTGCCGGCTACCCTTACAAGCACGCTCCCGGCGTGATCTACGGCGACATCGCCCGCGAGTACGACCTCAACACGGTGATAGAAACCCTGAAGCGGGGCGAGGGCGAGAGTTTCGCTTCCCTGACCAACCGGGATCTGCTGGACAACGGCCTGATCGAGCTGCGCAGCTGGATCGCCGTTGCAGCCATGGTCGGCGCGGTGAAGACGAAGGACATAGTCTATGAGCCCTTCTTCCGCGGCATCATGGGCATGGGCGTCGCTTACTGGGACATCGAAGGCGCCAAAAAGCTAGCCCGCGCCCAGTAACCGCGGTCTGGACTATAGCCACGGTTAGAATCTTTCGCCAAAATCCAATCGCGCGTGGACCGGATGCCTTCGCTCGGCGAGGCTCAGCTTGCGAGAATCCTAATCTACGAGAGCTTACGTGTGCGGTTGAGGCGGCCTCGCTTGCTGGTGTCTCACATTGCGCAACCGAGACGAACGAAGCAGAGGTGAAATGCAGTACAGAGCTTTGGGAACAACAGGGCTGCAGATTTCTGAAATTGGCTTCGGCTGTTCCGGAAATTCCGGTCTCATGACCATAGGCGCATATGAAGATCAGCTGACCGTCATCGCGCGGGCTATCGAGCTCGGCATCAACTACTTCGACAACGCACCCGATTATGGCGACGGTGCAGGCGAAATCGCTCTCGGGAAAGTAATCAAAGAGCTGGGTGTCCGCCCCATCATCACCTCGAAGGTTGAGATCCGAGAGTGCAATCTCTCGAACATTGCGGACCATATTCAGAAGTCGGTCGAGGAGAGTCTGACACGGCTCGGCGTGGACTATCTGGATATCCTCCAGATCCACAACGGCCCTACGATAGCGCGGCCTCGCCTGGAGGGACGCAGCTACAGAGTTCTCGGGCTCGAGGACTATTACGCACCACACGGTGCCCTCGAAGGCCTTGCTCGCGTGCAACGGCAGGGCAAGGCGCGCTTTCTCGGCTTCATCTGTAGGGGCGATGACGGTGTGCCGGTCCGTCAGCTTCTAGACACGGGTCTCTTTAGCATGATCAACCTCCCCTACACGCTTCTCAATCCGACTGCCGCCTTACCACGGCCGTTTGGCATGGAGGTCGACGGCGATTACGGCGAGGTGATTCCTTATGCAAATAATAAGGGCATCGGAACGGCGATCATCAGCCCTCTAGCTGCCGGCCTGCTCACCGATCAAATCGTCGGTGGCGCTGACTTCCATCCCCTTTCGCGCCCGATGACTGAGGGACAGAGGGTCCTCCTCCCGCGCGCCAAGGCGCTGCGCTTTTTGTCTACCAAGGAGCATTCACTGGCCCAGGCCGCGATCCGATTCGTCCTCATGTTACCTGGTGTCACCACAGTCCTTAGTGGCGTGTCTGACCTGGATCAACAAGAGGAAATCGTGGCGGCGTCTGGTGCGGGGCCTTTGAACCCCGAACAAATGGCACGCGTTGAGATGGTCTGGCGGGCACCTTTAGCATCACTTCAGACGCGGATTTGATGCGAAGAATCGCCTTTCCGGCATGTGTGACGGGCAGAATCAATTCCATGTCCTCTAGCTTGCTCTTGAGACCACCCGGATTCGCGCTAAATACTTAGCGTTCGCTTGTGCATACTTCGTGCGTGGCGACTCTCTCCAAGTCGGAATTCGCTGAACCACGATGCCTCCTAGATGGTTCGTGGCTACAACGATGTTGTGAAGTTGACTACCGACAGCGTGACGCCGACCTCAATGAAGTAAGACTTGCTGATTTCGGCCGCTTACTTTGCATGAGCAGCAAGCGAGGTATCCCCGGGCTATTTCAGCGGCCTATCCTGACTGAAACATGATCCGTGTAGCAATCTTGATCGTTTTCGGATTCACGGCAGTCGCGGCGATCACCTGGTTAGTCCTCTACTCTCGATCCGATGAGCCTGTCTACTATACGGCGCGCCTCATTTATCGGGAGGGCGCGGCAACGCCAGTGACAGGCCCATACCAGTGGTCAAACCCAGACACCTGGGGCGGCGAGGTTCCCCGAGCCGGTGGTTACGTTAGCATCCCCCGGGGCGTTACTGTAGTCCTAGACATCTCGCCGCCGGACCTCGCCCACGTGCACATCGAAGGTGAGCTGGTCTTCGCTCGAAAGGACCTTGCCCTCTCGACCGCTTCGATGATCGTCCACGGTCGCATCGAGATCGGTACGCCGACGCAACCTTTTCTCCAGCGCGCCACCATCACCCTCATGCCGTCGAAGCGTCCGGACGAACACGGGTCGATGAAGGGCATAATCGTCAACCAGGGTGTGGTCGAGCTTCATGGAGAGCCGCGTGAGCCCTCTTGGACCCGTCTCGTCGAGACCGCGCCCCAAGGCGCCGACCGTATCGTCTTGGAGCAACCAACAAGCTGGCGGGCAGGAGACCGCATCGTCATCGCGCCAAGCGGCGTCGATCCTGGCGAGGCCGAAGAAGCGACGGTCAAGGCGGTTGATGGGCACAGCCTGCTTCTCGACCGCAAGCTCCAGTTCGCCCACAGCGTCGAAGCCATCCCAACGGTCTCGGGCAGCGTCATTGACGCCAGGCCCGAGGTTGGCCTGCTCAGCCGCACGATCGTCATTCAGGGCGACGAGTCGTCGCGCGAGCATGGCTTCGGCGGCCACTTGATGTTCCACCAGGGCAGCGGCGTTCACATGGAATGGGTCGAATTCACACGCATGGGCCAGGCCGGAGTACTCGCCCGTTACCCGGTCCATTTTCACCTCGCCGGCGACATGACGGATTCTTATGTAAGTAATTCCAGCATTCACCACAACTTCAACCGCTGCCTGACGATCCACGGCACCCACAACCTCGTCGCTGAGCGCAACGTCGCTTATGACACCTTCGGACATTGCTACTTCTTTGAGGACGCGGTCGAGACTGGCAACCGCCTCCTAGCCAACCTCGGACTACTCACCCGCGCGCCCTCGCCTGAGAACGTCCTCATCCCATCTGACCGTAGCCCTTCAACCTTCTGGCTCAGCCATCCCGACAACGTCCTGCGCGACAACGTTGCCGCCGGCTCCGAGGGTTACGGCTTCTGGCTCGCCCCGCCGCCGCACCCGACCGGCCTCTCGCGGACCGACGCCTCCGAGCGTGACGTCTGGCCCCAACATGCACCGCTGGGCCAGTTCAGCGACAACCTCACGCACGCGAATCTGCGCATCGGTCTCCTCATCGGCCATTACTTTGGCGGCCACGACTTCGGCTCCTACAAGCCGCGCGCGAGTGCCCATTCTGACGAGCCGGCGCTGGCGTCCTTCGCAGGCTTCACTTCTTACAAGAGCCGCGGCGTTGGCGTCCACCTCATCGGCGACAACATAGAGCTAACCGGCGCGAAGATCGATAGCATCGACCCGCGTTTGATGGCCTTCGTCAAACTAGACTCAAACGAAACCGTACGCCTGACACCTTACGCCTACGTCGGCCGCTTCTATTGGGCGCCGAGCGTCCTGCGCGGCGACGCAGGCGCGAAGCTCCGCCTCGATCTTGCCAACACATCCGAGATCGCCCACAGCTTCACGCTCCCGGCGCAGGACATCGACCTCGATCTGCCCGCTGGCGCGACCGCATACGTCGAAGTGAACTTACCTCTGTCAGGGTCGCTGCTCTTCGTCTGCCGCTACCACGAGACGCTGGGCATGACCGGCGAGCTCGTCGCCGCCGGTGCAAGCCCTAAGTTCAACCACACCGTCTTCGAGCCCTTCGGGGATTATGAATCACCCGTCCGTTAGCTGACTCTGGTCAGGCCTTCCTCATGGCTTCGATCGGGCCTTCGCCCATTTCGACCGGGCTTGGCGCCGCGAGTACCTGTTGGCCCTTTCGGGACGACTGCTGGGGGTGGCTTCCGGGGAAATGCCTTGGTGGGCTAACCCTGACAGGCCGAGCGCCTGACCGCGGGCTTCACCAGTTTTTGGCCAGCACGTCCTCGAGGGCAGCGTTATCTAAGGCGAGGTCGGCCACCAGCCGCTTCAGGCGCCCATGCTCGTCCTCCAGCGCCTTGAGCTTCTGGGCATCGCCCAGCTCAGGCCGCCGTACTTGGCCTTCCAGTGGTCGAACGTCTGCTGGCTGATGCCCTGGCGCCGGCACGGCTCCTCTGTCCCGACCTCCTTCTC
>ORMF012027016.1_pt1 | contig 10098 bp, 8 predicted proteins | sample 1779871 | NCBI WGS metagenome assembly ORMF01 (sample SAMEA104232316, study PRJEB22302) | groundwater metagenome | biome: forest; feature: aquifer; material: groundwater | place: USA | collected 2011-08-07 | depth 5.4 m | reverse complement strand
TCGTGAAGGCGCGCGTCCAGGGCCTGGCACTCCGCAGCCAACCGGCGGCTATGGTCTTCCCTGTCCACGAGCTGTTGCTCCAGCACCCCACGTTCTTTGACCAGCCGCTCCAACTCCTGGCGCAACGGCACGCTCTGAATGACCAGGGACTGGTCGGCGGCCATGCGCGCTTGAAGCTGAGCGAGAGACGCTTCCACGTCCGCCTTCCGTGCGGCAATCCGGCCAGCCTGGGTTTGGAGGGCCTCAACCTGGCGCGTGCTATCAAACAGGTCCGCTTGGGCCAATCGGTGCTCCCGCCGCGCAACCTCAACCGCTCGTTCCAATGCCTGGTGCTCTTGGCCCAGGGAGGCGACTGCGGCTTCCAGCGCATAGCGCCGGTACTCCAGGTCATGCACACGCTGGGAAAGGGCTTGGGAGGTCTGAACAAGCTCCTGTAGCAGTCGCAGGTGCTCTTGTTGGGTCTGGAGGTCTGCCGCATGGCCGGCCTCCTGGTGTTCGTGAAGGGCATTGATGGCCTGACGCAGGGACTCCGCCAGTGCATCCGCAGGCGGTGCAACAACAGCAGAGGCTTCGGCGATGACCGCGGGAGCCGCTTCCCCTCCGGCGGCGGTCTTCGTCATGCCCCCAGCGATGGGCATTTCCTCTTCTTGGCGCAAGCGGCGGCCACGCATGGCGTTTTGCCAGCTCCGCATGGCGGCTGTCCTGCCGATGCGGGGGCGAAGCGCTGTGGAGGGTGCAGGCTCCAGCGGTGTCGCCTGGGGCTGTACGGAGGCATCGTCCTGTTCGCCCGCTATGGGGGCGCGATACGCGGCGGAACGGCGCTCTAGAGCTGCCTGTGTGCGCGCCCCGGGGACCGCCGCGGACGGATGTTGTTCTGGCTGCCGGCCTTTGTAGTCCCTAGCTGTTCCTGCCATGAATCCACCTCCGCATTGGGGTAAGGGCACAATCCAATGCTATTGTACCCCTTTTGTATACGTTCACTGGAAACGGCATTACAGTGACCATTCTAATGGTATAGGAAGGGTATGTAATGCTGCACACGTATAGGGCTGTGTTCTAGGGCCAGGAATAGTCTCTGCGTACACGGCAGACGCATTCTTGTTTGGTGAGAGGCCCGTTTTGCAGTCCCGAAGCCGCCAGAATGGGAATCATTCATGCCCATCGTCATGGGCGCCCGTACCGATGAAAATGACTGGGATGAGGAGTTTGTCAATCCGTAGGGCCGGACCGACGTGTCCGCCCACCCGGAGGATTGGGCACAGGTCTGCCCCTACGAGCAACAGCGTCTATCACCTCAGTTTCGCAACAATGACAAAACTACACCCATCCTGTTTCTCCTACAGATGCGGGAGAACCGAAAGACCCTGGTCATACTCTCCTCGTGTCCATACGCCGCAGCCCCTTCCTCTGCGAGTCAGGGCAAGCATGGGGCTAGACTCGCTTCAAAGCGAGAACGGCAACGATTGTCCTATCCTTCTGCGCGATTTGCAGCGGAACCCGTCACTTTCCTTGACACCCTCTCGCCGGCGTGACAATATGTTTATTCCTTATGTCTTTGCATTGAGATATAGTCTATTCCTGTGGGTCTAGCGCCATCCTCCCTTGAAGACCATACATCTCACGCAACAAGGGTCAGTCACGTCCCTGCGCCTCCACCGTCCCAGGGCTGGCAACCGGGTAAATCTGGCTATGGCTGAAGACCTGGCGCTGGCCGCGGCGCAGATCAGCCAGGACGATGCGTGTCGCGTCGTGACCCTTGCCGGCAACGGCGATGTGTTCTCCGTGGGATGGGAGCTTCCGTGGCGCAGTTCGTCGCATCGCCCTTTGCCGCTGGCAGCGGCGTCCATTGCAGCGTTGCAGCAGCCGGTTATCGTCGTCCTAAACGGCGACGCCATCGGGCAGGGGTTGGAGTTGGCGCTGGCAGGCGACCTGCGCATCGCCGTAGCCACGGCCCGGTTCGCCATGCCCCAGGTGCAGCACGGCTTGCTGCCGTGGGACGGCGGCGTGCAGCGGCTGCTGCGGCTTGTGGGGCGCGCCCACGCCCTGGACTTGCTGCTTACCGCATCGGAGATAGACGCGGCCACGGCCCTGCGCATGGGGCTGGTCAACCGGGTGGCAGCGCCTGGCGACTTGCAGGAGGTCGTTGACCAGGTAGTTGGTAGTGTGCTGGCCGGCGCTCCCATCGCCGCGCGTTATGCCAAAGAGGCGGTGACCCTTGGCGGCGACATGACCTTGGCCCAGGGCTTGCGCTTGGAGGCTGACCTGTCTATGCTCTTGCACAGCACAAAAGACCGAGACGAGGGCATTCGTTCCTTCTTAGAGCGGCGTTCGCCCCATTTCCGTGGCGAATAAAGGTGGAATGAGTCCTTCTATTTTGATTCGGAGGAGAGCGTGAAGCTCCGGTTGGATCTGCATACCCATATTTGGGAAGCATCGGGTTTTCAAATACCCAACAGGGAGTGGGCGGCGAAGGTCGTAGATCAGTGCAAGGCGAAGGGCATACATGGCATCGCCGTCACAGAGCACAAGGTCTTGGAGTACAGCTTCGCCTACAAGCGCATCATTGAGGAGTGTTTTCCGGGCCAGCTCCTGGTCTTCCCCGGTTGGGAAATAGAGGAACACTTCGCCTCAAACTATTCTCAAACCAGGGAGGTGGGCGAGTTCCAACTGCCCAACGGCAAGGTCTTTCGCAACTACTGCCACCCGGGGCGTCCCTCGCGCATCATTGAGCTGGACAATGTGCAGTCCATTGAAATAGACAACGCCATTCACAACTGGCACATAGACAAAAAGCGCGTGGAGGCCGTGGCCCAGGAGCACGGCCTGCTTCTGACGCGGGTGAGCGACGCACATAATTTGGAGGACATCGGCAAAAACTGCATTGAAATAGACCTGGACGAGTTATGTACCAGGGCCCAGGACCGCCCGGAATGGGGTCAAGGCTTACGATGACCATGACCGGCATCCCGGTGCTCTACCGCAAGGATGGCCCGATTGCCTGGGTCACCCTGAACCGCCCGCAGGCGCTGAACGCTTATAACCTCGCCATGCGGGACGAGCTGTACGGCATTCTGCAGGCGGTGCGGGACGATCTGGAGGTGCGCGGCATGGTGCTGTGCGGCGCAGGCGAACGCGCCTTTTGCGCCGGGGCGGACCTCACGGAGTTTGGCTCTGCGCCGTCCCAGACCATTGCCCGTCAGGTACGCTGGGAGCGGGACGTTTGGGGAATCTTTCTCTCCATAGAGAAGCCCATCATTGCTGCGGTGCACGGCTATGTCCTGGGTTCCGGCGTGGAAATGGCGTTGCTGTCCGACCTGCGCATCGCATCGGAGGACGCGGTCTTCGGGTTGCCGGAAACGGGGCTGGGCCTTGTCCCTGCAGCGGGAGGAACCCAGACGCTGCCCAGAGTGATCGGCCAGGGAAAGGCATTGGATCTGTTGCTCACTGGGAGGCGCATCACGGCGCAGGAGGCCTTTGCGCTCGGCTTGGTGAGCCGTGTCGTGCCAAGAACGAGACTCTTTGAGGAAGCCAATCTTGTGATGACCAACATCCTTTCCGCCGGCGCGCAGGCGCTTGGTACGGCAAAGCGGGCCGTTGCCCAGGGCGCAGAGTTGCCCCTGGCCGAAGCCCTTGCCTTGGAGCGCCGGTTGGCGACAAGCCTTTTGGCTGCCCATAAGCAGGCAGGCTTTCATCGTGTCTTCCCGCCTGGCTACAGGGCGGACTCTCTTGTGCATTGAGGATCGAGGATTTTGCTCGTTATTAATGAACAGGTGCTGCCACATTCCACGTAGAGGAGTCCCATGAACACAACTGAATTCCTTACCTTGTCCAGTGCAATTGTCCCCGACCGCCTAGCACTCATTTTTGAACAGAAGCGCTTGAGCTACGGCGACATGCAGGAGCGGGTGAACCGCCTTGCCGACGGCCTGGCAAAGATGGGGGTGGGCGCCGGCGACCGCATCGCCACTATTCAGGTCAACTGCAACGAGCACATAGAGGCTTACTTCGCTGCTGCAAAGCTAGACGCTATCTACGTGCCCATCAACTTCCGGGTGCGGAACGAAGAGCTTGCTTTCATGCTCAAGGACTCGGAGCCAAAGGTCCTTCTTGCAGGCGGACGCTACTACGACCTGGTGGAGTCTGTGACCACCGGCGTGCAGTCCTTGCAGGCGCTTATCGGCCTTGATGGCCCTCGCCCATCTTGGGTGAGCTACGACAAAGTGCTGGCGGCAGGCGAGAACAATGAAGAGCGTTGTCCCCAGGGCGACAACGACGACACGACCATCATCATGTTCACCGCGGGCACTACAGGAACGCCCAAGGGCGTGATGCTGACCTACAACAGCTTCTCTTCTTACATCCTGTCCAACGTTGCCCCGGCCGACCCCGACGTGGAGGAACGCAACATCCTGACCGTGCCTCTCCATCACATCGCCGGTATGCAGGCAGTGATGGCCGCTATCTATGGAGGCCGAACCCTCATTATCCAACGCCAGTTCCAGCCGGTGGAGTGGATGCAATTGGTGCAACGGGAAAAGGCCAACCGCGCCATGATGGTCCCCACTATGCTGAAGCAGCTCATAGACCACCCGGACTTCCACACGTACGATCTCTCCAGCCTCCAGGTGATTACGTACGGCGCTGCTCCCATGCCTGTGCCGGTTATCCGGGATGCTATTAGGAAGATGCCTTCCACCAAGTTCATCAACGCTTTTGGGCAAACCGAGACCGCTTCAACTATTACCATGCTGCCTCCGGAAGACCACGACCTGAGTGGGACTCCTCAAGAGATGGAGAAAAAGTTGAAGCGCCTATCCTCTATCGGCAAGCCGCTGCCGGACATAACGGTGCGCATTGTGGGCGAGGATGGCAATGACGTGCAGCAGGGAGACGTGGGAGAAATCATTGCCAGCGGCCAGCGCCTCATGAAAGGGTACTGGCACAGGGAAGACGCCACCAAAGAGACCATGCGCAACGGCTGGCTCTTCACAGGCGACTTGGGCTACGTGGACGGCGACGGGTACATCTTCCTGGCTGGGCGCGCCAAGGACTTCATCAAGCGCGGCGGCGAGATGATCTCACCGGACGAGTTGGAACAGGTCCTCATGTCCCATCCTGCCGTAGACGAGGCCGCCGTTATCGGCGTGCCCGACGACTACTGGGGCGAGCGGGTGCGCGCCGTCGTTGTCAAGCGCCCCAACATGGACGTCTCCGAACAAGAACTGATTGAACATTGCCACGAACGCCTTGCGAGCTATAAGCGCCCGGAGTCCGTGGTGTTTACCAAAGAGCTGCCGCGCAACCCCATGGGCAAGATCCTCAAGCGCGTCCTCCGCGAGGAGTTCAACCAGCCCTTCGCGGGGTAGTTTTCTTCTCACAACCAGCGGAGAAGGGGCAGCCAGGGCTGCCCCTTCTCCGTTACTAGAAGTGTGCACGCTCAAGCAAGGAGAGACCAACCCTTCCCTGACATCTCCCTTTCGTCTCTTTACAAGAGGAAGCACCTACAGGAACATGGAATGGTAGCTGCACCAAGCAGACAACGCCTCACAACGAGTGCGCTGTTGTCCACGTTCTCGCGCCCAAAAGGAAGACATCATGATCCGCTGCCGGGAATCCATCCTCCTTGGAGCCAGCTCCCTGGCTTTGTTTGTGTTTGCCGCGTGCGCTTCGTCCCAACCTCCTTCGGTCCCCTCAATGGAAGCACCCACTCCGACTGCAACCTTGGGCGTCCTGGAAGCAACAGCGCCTGTCCCAAGCCCAACGCCAACCAACACGCGGGTTGCTACGGCAAAGACGCCTACGCCAACTCCCACCCCGATAGCCCCATTGCCTGCTGCCTCCGTCCGGCTGGCCCTGGACCCCCAACGCCTCGCGGTCGTTGACCAGAACGCCCTCAGCGCCACAGCCGTTGCCGAAGGGTCGGTCAAAGCACTGGCGGCCTACTTGGCCGGGCCTGCAACGAGCGACCTGGAGAAGGCCAGAGCCATCTATCGCTGGATCACGGATAACGTCTCCTACGACTTTCAAGGCTACCTCTCCAAGAAGTACGGCGATCAGAGCGCCGGCGCCGTCCTGACGCGCCGCACCGCCGTGTGCGCCGGCTACGCCAATTTGTACGAGGCCCTTGGCAACGCGATGGGGCTGGATGTTGAAGTGGTTGAGGGGTGGTCAAAGGGCTACGGCTACGTGACGAATACGCTGGACGAGCAGCCCAACCATGCATGGAACGCCGTCCGCCTGAACGGGGCCTGGTATCTTGTTGAGTCCACCTGGGGCGCGGGCTTCATTAACCAGGACAAGCAGTTTACGCCCAGGTTTGAGAACTACTACTTCCTGGTTCCTCCCAGGGAATTGATATCCGACCATTTCCCCGTTGAGCCCAAGTGGCAGCTCCTGGACGCACCGGTGACCAAGCTGGCGTTTCTTGCTGCGCCACGGGTGTGGCCCGAGTTCTTTGAGAATGGCCTGGGGCTGGTCAGCCATCGCGAGGCGGTTATCAAGGCCGACAAGCAGGTGGAGGTAACTCTGTCCACGCCGCAGGATACGCTGCTCACGGCCACGCTCCGCAAAGGGGATGTCAAGCTCCCCGACCTGTTTACCTTCGTCCAGCGTCAAGGGGACGTGTACGACATCAAGGCCGCCTTCCAGCAGCCGGGCCAGTACACCCTGACCGTTTTCTCCAGGAAGATATTTGAGTCCGGCGAGTACCACGGAACCCTGGAGTATACCGTGGACGTGGCGCAAGGGGACCCGGCCAGTCCTGGGTTCCCTACGGTGTGGGATTCGTTTTTTGACAATCAGATAGGGCTGGTCAGCCACCCGGGCGGCATCCTACAGTCTGGCGGCGACCTCACGGTTACGCTTGCGGCCCCACAGGACGTGCTCATGCTTGCCAAGGTCAGCCGGCAGGAGCAGGACTTGCCCGACACGGCTACCCTTGTGCAGCGGGTGAACGGCAGCTACGAGGCGCGCGCCGCTTTCCCCGGGGACGGCGAGTACGAGCTTACGGTCTACACCAAGCGGGCCGGTCAGGAAGGGCAGTACCACAGCAGCCTGCGCTACGTCGTTCAGGTGGCAGGGGCCGCGCCCACAAACAAGGGCTTCCCCACCACTTACGAGGCATTCAACACGAAGAACGTGGTGCTGTACGGCCCCTTCAGCGGAGTCCTCCCGCTGGGGAGCACCCAGACCTTCCGCCTGGCCGTGCCCGGTGCGGAGAAAGTCGCAGTGGTCATGGGCAACGACTGGCGTTACCTTGACCTGAAGGACGGCGTCTTTCAGGGAGACGTGAAGATCAGCGGCGCAGAGGTGGGCGTGTACGCCAAGTTCCCTGGCAACACGCAATTCAGCGGGCTGCTTACCTACACCGCAAGTTAGGAAAACAAGCGGGGTGCGGCTGATAAGATCATTAGTCGCACCCCGTTAAGCGTTCTTCTATGTGGACTGCACTGATCCAGCCCGTCTCCCTACTTGGGCACGATCTCGTAGTTGACCGCCCAGTCCGGGTTGAGGTTGATCGCCTGGATCATTGCCTCAATCTGTTCCCTGGCCCAATGCACGCCTTCAAAGTTTGTTGTATGCAGGCATACCCGGCATCCTCCTGAGAACACTTCAATGTCGGCGCCGGCAAGGGAAGCGCCCTTCAGCCGGATTCTGTGGAGGTTTGCGCCTTTCAGGTTGACGCCCCGCAGGTTAGTGCCCTCGGCGTTCGTATTCGTCAGCATGGACTCGCTCAGGTCAGCGCCTTGCAGATTCGCTCTGCTGAGGTTGATGCGACCGAGGTCGGCTTTTCCAAGCCGCGCCTCCGAGAGATCAACGCCGCTCAGGTCCAGGTTGGCTCCGAGTGCTGGATCCGCCAGCCTCCTCTTGTTGAACTCCGCTACATCTCCGAGAAGCAATTGCACTACTTCGGCTTTGTCCATGTTTGTCCTCCTTGTAACAGCGACGCTTGTGCGGGCTTTCTGCGTTGGCCCGTCTGTCCGCGAGAGGCCGACTTGGTTACGGCGGTTTCTACTTCCCCGGTTCCACACCCACGCTTTCGGCCAAGACCTCGCATCAGATCTCCACAAGCACCTTTGCAGATTCGTCCTGCGGGATATCTTCGCCATCCTCTTGCATGGCTTCTACGTGCAACTCAATGGCCTCTTTGACGTTGACCAAGGCTTCTTCTCTGGTTTTCCCCTGAGACACGCAGCCAGGCAGGGCAGGCACTTCCACCCAGTAGCCGCCAACTTCACGGTCCAGGTGCAAGACTACCGTGTATTCCATCTACTTCCCCGGTTCCACGCCCACGCTTTCGGCCACTATCTCCAGCAGGTCTTTGGTCTGCTTCGTTTCGGCAGCGCCCTTGGAGCTGATGCCCTCGTTGAACATTTGCAGGCAGAAGGGGCAGGAAACGCCCAGCATGTTGCCCTTGGTTTCCAGGAATTGGTCGGTGCGCATGTGGTTGATGCGCTTGCCGCCGCTGTCCTCCATCCACATGTGGCCCGCGCCGGCGCCGCAGCAGAAGCCGTGCTCCCGGCGGCGGTCCATCTCGTGCAGGGTCAGGCCGGGGATGGCGGCGGCAACGCTGCGTGGCGCGTCAAAGATGCGGTTGTGGCGGCCCAGATAGCAGGAGTCGTGGTAGGTCATCTCAATGTTGACCGACTTGATGGGCTTCAAGCGGCCAACTTTGATGAGTTGGTCAACGAACTCCGTATAGTGGATCACCTCAACGTTGCTGCCGAGCTGAGGGTACTCGTTCTTGATGTTGTTAAAGCAGTGAGGGCACAGCGTGATGACCTTCTTCACGTTGTAGTTCTTGAAGGTCTCAATGTTCTGCTGTGCCATCATCTGGAACAGCATCTCATTGCCCAAACGCCGTGCGGGATCGCCGGAACACGTCTCCTCAGCACCCAAGACACCGAACTTGATGCCCGCCACCTTCAGCAGGGAAGCCATAGCGCGGGGGACTTTCTGGTTCTGAACGTTCAGGGCGGGCGTGCAGCCCACCCACAGCAGCACCTCCACGTCCGAGTCCTCCGCCAGCGTCTTCACGTCCATGCCGTCCATCCAGTCCGTGCGTGTGGATTGCGTGCCGCGCCACGGGTGGCCCCTGCGCTCCATGTTTTCCAGGACGCCCTGCGCGCCTTCGGGCATCTGGGATGCCTCCATGACCAGGCTGCGGCGCATGTCCACGATGCTGTCAATATGCTCAATGTAGACCGGGCAGACCTCCATGCAGGCGCGGCAGGTCACGCAGTCCCACACCGCGGTCGTTGCCACGAACTCGCCGCCCACCATAGGCTTGTCCGGTGGCGGGACCTCCTGGCCTGCGGCTCTCGCCGCCAGGATCTGCGGGCCACGGTAGGACGAATAGGCCCGCAGGTCTTGGATGATCTTGCGCGGGGAGAGCGTCTTGCCGCTGAGGTAGGCCGGGCAGTTGTCCTGGCAGCGCCCGCAGTTGGTGCAGGCGTCAAAGTCCAGGAGCTGCTTCCAGGTGAAGTCCTGCAAGTCTGAAGCGCCGAACCGCTCCAGCTTCTCCAGGTCGCCCATGGGCCGCAGCGCGCCCAGGGGCCTATCGGATCGCAGTACGATGTTGGCCGGGCTGAAGAAGATGTGGCTGACCTTGCTGAACCTTGTGGCCAGGTATATCAGGATCACCAGGAACACGTAGACGTGCGTCCACCAGATGAATGTATGGCTCAGGGCCAGGGCATGGGCGTCCATGCTGGTGAAGGCGCGAGAGACGAGGCCGCCGACGGGCGCAGCCCAAGTGGACCAGGTCTGGGTGCCTTCAGCCTGCTGGCCGGCGATGCGAAAGCCTTCCGTGGTAAAGCCGGTGAGTGCCAGGAGCGCCAGTAGGCCAAGGAACACGCCGTCATCGGCAGAGGTGTTCAACCGAGAGGGCTTCATGAAGTAGCGGCGGACGACGGCCATGGCCAGGCCCACCGTGAGGAACAGGCCGCCAAACACGTCCCAGATAAAGTCCTGCTGGATGCGGTAGGGCACGGTGGGAATGGTGATGGAAAGGTAATGGTCGGCCCAGAACTCGGCGGCGTCCAGGAGAGTGGCGATGAGCAGGACGGTCATGCCCCAAAACAAGAAGAAGTGCATGGT
>ORMF011261640.1_pt1 | contig 10098 bp, 10 predicted proteins | sample 1779871 | NCBI WGS metagenome assembly ORMF01 (sample SAMEA104232316, study PRJEB22302) | groundwater metagenome | biome: forest; feature: aquifer; material: groundwater | place: USA | collected 2011-08-07 | depth 5.4 m | reverse complement strand
TTTACCCTGAGCCTGTCGAATGGGTCAAGCTGCTTTTAGAGCCAAGGCAAGATCCATATTCTCTTTAACCAAAGACCTCTCCTGATCAATCCCTGCTTCAGTTACTAGTAATAATGATTGAGGTCTTTGTTTTTGAATCTTAACCATTCTTCTAATAACTTGGTGTACAGGGTGAACTCTGGTTTTATCATGCTTGTAGGTGGTGTGCATATCTTTATCTTCAGCATCCTCTCCTTTTCCTTTTGCAATAGGATTATCTAGTGCAACTATCTTGGAAGCTCTTTCCTCTATTTGAGCTACACCTTCAAATGTTTCCTGCCCTACTTTTTCCAAATTGGCTTCCCAAGTTCCGTCTGGTAAAACCCCGTCAGGATCAGTCTCTTCAAGCTCCTGACCTCTCAAATCCCGCCCGGACAGAGAGAGTAGATACTTCACAATCCTCCACCCAGGAATCTTGATTTCTTTTCCTGTCTCGCTTAATTCAGATTTAATCTCCTCCTCAATTTTTTTCCCTGTATTTTTGATTGTCTCAACTCTTTTTTTAACAGCTTTTTTGTCTACCATGTGTGAGAATCGCAGCTCCTCAAATCCTTCTTCCAATTCTTCCACCTCAACCTCTTCCTCCTCTTCTTCAAAATCTTCGATTTCTGGAGGTTCGATTCTTTGAACTTCTGTGATAGGTGGGGTGTGCACCAGGTTAGGCTCATGAGGAATAAAGACTCCAGCATTAACCTCTACTGCCGGTTGTGTTTTTATTGTGGCTGTTTGCTCAATTTTAGGTTGGGTGGATAAAACCTCCAAAGGAATTGGTAAAAAAATCCTTGAAGCTACTAGTCCTAACATAGCTTTAGTTTTTAAATCAGGCTGGGAAACTGCCTCCTCAATTACATCAGCCGGTTTTAAAATATGCTTTTGAACAGGATCTAAATTTATATCTGATAGCCCTTTTTGGAAAACTGCAGGCACTTCAGCTACTGGGCTTGATCTGGCTTGGGACAAGATTGATTCAACACCTGCAATAACCTCTTGGGTTGATTCAGGAATACTTAAACTATTTCTTGGTGTATTGAGATTATTGATTGTATATGGCATATGATTTTCCAAAGATGAGGAAGCCAAAGGAGCTGTAAGCGCCACTCCAAATCTGGCAGTCAAACTAGCCTCTATTCCTAAACCAGGTCCCACACTTACTACCGATCCTATTGATGTTGCACCTTCAATACTCATATTTATTCCTTTCTGAGCCTATCTTAGCTCAAAGAGATCTTGACCGCTTGATTTAATTCTGATATTATCCTGATGAATATACCCACAAATATGCCCAATTTTAAAGAAGGTTCTTTAGGTAAAGATTTTGCCAAAGACAAACTAGTAGAATTTAAAGAAAGAATTGATAAAGGTCAATCTTTTACAGTTATTTCCATGCCTGGAGTTGGGGTTTCCTACTTTCTAAAATATTTGGCAATGCAACCCTACGCTAGATTCTTTCATATTGATTTGTATTCCCTACCTACATTGACCCATCAGGAATTTTATAAGTTAATACTGACAGAGCTTGGTGGTAAACCAGAAAAAAAATCAGAGGAACAATTACTGGTAGAAATTAGGGAGACTCTCGCACACTTGAGCTCAACTTCTAGAGATAAAATTGTACTCATATTCAGTAGATTTGACCAACTTAAAAAGGTATTCTATAACCAATTCTTATCCAATGTACAATCACTAGCTTCTGTTGCTGAAGGGAAAATAGTTTTAATATTCACCTCAACTCTACCTATTAGTCAAATTTGCAACGAGCCTTTGGAAGGAGGGAATATAAACTTTTATTCTGAGCAGTTATATTTTAAACCCTATCTTGGGGAAGATTTGAAAAAACTTCTAGAACTTGAGCCTGTTAGAACTATTTCAAAAGATGTTTTGGAAGGATTAATTAAGCTCTCGGGTGGTCACAATCAGCTTTTGCATATTCTACTTAGATCTCATAAACAACAAAACTTAATCCTTGATCAATTTGTTAGGTTGCAGCTTAAAGGCTTTATTGATTATTTAGACTATACCCAAAGGAAAGATTTACAAAAAATAGCCTTGGGCAAACATATTAATGAGGCAGATGAGTATTTATTAGGAGTAGGCTTGGTCAGAAATTTAAAATTTAAAATTTCAAATTTAAAATTTGAATTATTTACTCCCCTTTTGACTGAATATATTAAATTAAATACAAGTGTTAAATTACCTGTCAAAGAAGCTAAACTTTTTAAATTATTAAGGCAAAATTTTGGCAAAATAGTTTCAAAAGATGAGATATTTAAAACAGTATGGCCAGAGGATGAGGCAGCTACAGATTGGGCTTTGGATGCTTTAATCTACCGGTTAAGGAAACACCCTTTTATGAAAACGCACAACTATATTATTGAAAGTCAAAAAAAAGTTGGATATATATTAATTCAAGTGTAATATATAAAAGTAATGTATCTGCCAAAACCAACTTTAGATTTTAAAAAGATCTCTTCCCAAAAAGGTTCTATAATCCCTGTGATTACCTTGATAATTATAGCTGTAGGGCTTTTGGCCACTACTCAGTTGGTAAAACTCCCTAATATTTTCCGATCTAGGGCAGACTCCCAAACCCCTGCCATATCTGTAATTAACTCCTTTGGCCTGCCTATTGATAAAACTTCGAGTCAAGAGGTTAAGGTTCGTGTTTATTATGAACCAAAAATTACCAGCCCTGTAGAAGACACTCCTTCCGAGATGAAAGTTTTAGTATTAAAATACTTCCCGCTAGATACCTTGGGACGAATCGATATTAATATCACTGGTGATGTTTCTGATAGTTACGAATCTATTAAACTACGTACCGATATCTTTACTCCAATCCTCGCAAGATCAATTGAAAAAGCTTCAACTTATTTAGGGTATAAAGATGAAAATGCCAAGCCTGCACTTCGTTATTCAATTGTAGACACCAAAGAATACAAAGAGGCTGTGCCCATCAAGCCTCGAGGAGAACAAGTAACTTATCCTGATTATGAAAAAATAATGTCAGATCATAATATCTGTAACTATGTTGATAATTTTGGTGTTAGTGAAGTTTGGCTTTGGGCCTATCAAGGCTCTATCAAGGAAGATACCAAACAACCATCTTTGGGAATATCTGAATCAAAAATGTCCGGTCCATATGGTGATACAAGCAACAGCCCTCAATATAACGAAATGCCAATTTGTAGCAAAACTTACAGGGTCTATACCTTTAATTATGGAACTTCTTTAGCAAACGCTCTTGAATCCTGGGGGCATCAATTTGAAAATGAGATTGATGCTGTAGATGAAAAATCCTTTTATCTCCGTTCAGGAATTTTCAGAGGTATATTCCAAGGCTATCCTTGGCCACAGTGTGACCCTATTAAATCTCAGGATTTCAATGACGATAAAATAATTGATGAAAAAGATAAAGACCTCTGCCGGTATAACAAAGGTGATGGTATTGGACGCTGTGGTTCTGCTCATAATCCCCCAAATGCCCGATTTGAATATGACCGTAGTAACCCCACTCCAGTCAAATCTGATTGTCTAAATTGGAATCCAGATAACCCAAAAGAGCTTTCTGATATTTCTTGTACAGTTTGGGGTTGCGATGACAAAACAGAGGAAGATAATTCTGCCTTAAATTATCAAATATGGATGTGGCAAAACTTACCAGGAATGAATAATAAAAAAACTTATCTGGAAAGACCTTTACGTAACTTTTGGCAAATCCATGCCTCATATGATGAGGTCATATTTAAAGATAAAACTTTATACAGATCGGGAAGGATTGAAAAACAAGCTAATCTAAATACCTACCCTTCTCACTTTAGGCTAGCAAATAGTTTAGCAGAACTGACACAAGCAACCCCTCAGTTGTATAGCCCTAATATGACTACTGATTGGACACTAACTCCAGAAAAAGGCAGTAAACAAATTTATGTACAATTTAAAATTAATAACAACTGGATTACCCCTAGCAGCACTAGTATTATTTTGGGTGACAAATCCTCTCCTACCCCTGTGGTTACTCACCTCCCACCTGTCATAAAAGATCCTCCCAGATACCGACAGAATTGTGGAAATATTGGCGGAAAATGCGCTGCTTCAAATGGGATAACAATTGATAGAAGTACCTGTCAAACCTATCGTTCTGATATTAAATCCTGTAGTTCAAGCACAGTTTATCCTTACTGCTATACAGACTGTTCTGAACCTACAGCAACTCCTCCCCCTGCTCACCCAACTATCTGCCCTGATGAAACACAACGCAAAGAATGCGTGGGATACTCAGGCAACGGGATTAATATGTACTGCTGGGGAGAAAATAATACTTACTTAGGAGGTGTCTGCAACTCTAGTTGTCCTAAAGCTGATGAATGCTCATATGGAGAAGGTGGACCCTAGTGAGTCTCCTCAAGAGCCTTGTACAAAACAATTCCCAGAGAAACTATTACATTCAAAGAAATATTTACTCCAAACATAGGTAGCTCTACAATTGCATCACAAGCCTTAAGAGTTTCTTTTGCTACTCCGGTTGTTTCATTCCCGACTATGAAACATATAGGTAATGTATATTCAAACTGATCATATTGAACACTTTTTTTATCCTGCTCTATTGCCACGACTTGTAAATTTTTAATTTTAAATTTTAAATTTTTAATTGCTTCGACCGCAGTCGAAGAGTATTCCCAATCCACCCATTCTGTAGTATTAATTGAGGCTTTTTTGATCCTATGGTTGGGAGGAATTTCTGATTGTCCGCAAATATAAATCTTTTTGGCAGATATAGCATCTGCAAGCCTGAAGATTGACCCAATATTGTAGGTATCAAGCACATTATCTAAAATTATGTAGATATCATTTTTGGGTGGCTGGTTTTCTGGTTTACTTGTTGACGAGTCATCCAGTTTTCCAGAATACGACCTTAATTGTTTAGCATTTAGTTTCATAGAGTGAAGTATACTGATTTGACATCTGTTTATCAAAAGTGCATATAATAAATTAATGTTCCTAGACTCTCTAAACCCCAAAATTTCCCTATTTTTTTTAGTCATAATAGTTGTATCTGCAACTATTGGATATTTAGCCTATCCTAGTCTTTCCACTCTAATTGTGGCTAAAAATGATCCTACTGTGTTAAAAGCTAAGGCAGATTTAAAACCTCTTTCAGAACTATTCACAACAGAAAGCATTACTGTGAGGGCTACTTTAACTGAACTAAACCCCACCTCCATAACCTTAAAAAATGAGGCAGGACAATCAGCTACATTCCCAGTTTTTTCAGGAGTAACAGTGTTTATTAAAACTATTAAATCCCCTGTAGCCATAACCTCATCTGATTTGGGGGCAGTTCCTGTAGGAAAAATTGTCACTGTTACTTTGAATATAGTCAGGGAAGGCGGGTATCAAGTGACAGGCATCTCATACTTTGATGCAACCCCTTAAGTATGGATCCTGAGACTTTAGCAGATCCTGAAATGATTAAAAAAACAAAACAAAAAAGGTATATAAATTTACTCTTTATCCTTATTGGATTGCTTTTCCTAGCCTCACTTGCCTACTTTGCAGGCTACAGAGTCACTATCCCTGCTCTATCCCCCACCCCTCTTTCTCAAGCACCAGAGCAAGCTGTTAATAAAGATGCTGAATACAACAATCAGCTTGAAAATTGTAGCTCGCAAAAAGGTGTCACCCCTTTAATAAATGAGGTATCCGTTAAAGACAATATTCAAACTGGAACCTTAATAGGACATATTAATGATATTACATTTGAAGCCAGTAAATCTGCCAAAGTTAATCTGGTTTCTATTAAAGCCGACCAGCTCTACCCCTTTGACCTACCTAATTTAAAAAATGTAATCTATGATGATAAACAACTTAAATATGTCAGCATATCTGAGCTTAAAACTGGTCAATCCGTAAGCATTCAATTTGATTGTGACCCCAAAAGACCAAACAATCAAAAATTCAGAATCACTCAAATCAGGATACTAAAATAGGAATTATTGCCTGAAAGTGGTATAATTAAGAGGTAGATAGGATGAGCGATATGAGTCCAGAAAAAATAGTTGCTGCTGCAACCATAGCCACAGCTTTAGGAGGAACTCCTGATGCAAATGCTGTTCCAATTCAAGATGCGGGCAATAAACCTCAAAATCCTGTAGTAGCAGAAAATCCTGGTTACTTTGAAAATATGCCTAAATTAGTTCCTTCAGCCGAGGCTGGAGAATGGAAGACAAGAGCTATAATTCCTTTAGTTGGAAAAAAAGATATTTACGACACTGTAGGTCCTTATGAAAAATTAAGACTAGCAACAAATCCCCCTACTGATTGGGAAACAGGCACCAATGGCGGGGCTAGTTGCTTAGTAGAGGCTAGAAGGTTTTTGGATTCCTCGGTTAAAGCTATTTTTGACGATGCAACTCAAAATACTATGGCTAATGTTATTACCTCAAATGCTAGGGATGACTCCAACGGACAGGTTAAGTATACAAAAATTGAATTGACAATAGGTCTAACATCCAATGAATTCGACCCTGAGATAGCCAGTCTAATTACCCAAGAAGTCGACATCAACACCGCCCCTTTGGGACAACCAGGAAACCCTAAATCAATCGGAAATTTTGGGGTTACTGCAAAAGATGGTCACGTTTATTTATTATATGTACCGGTAGACTTCAATGACCCTAGTGCTGGAATTAACCTTAATGACCCTTTAATTGCTGGCCGTCTGAATAAAGCTGTTAGTCAAACATTTTTCTCAGCTGCTGCATCTCATGGAACTTCTCTAAATCCTAGTATACTTACAGGCAACCTTGGTTACCAAAATTTAATTCAACAACAAGCAGTAAAAATTGTCTCTTCCTGATTCATCCTTTACAAAATCATTGATTTTTGTCAATAATAAGGTACCATGGTTGTTAAAACCGTACTCCTAACCTTATTCTTTTTATTCTTCCTGGGAAATCTTAATACAGTCCACGCAGTTGTCATAGATTGCACTGTCGACTATGGAAATATCACTAGAGGTAATTGTCAACCTACTTGTGATGGAGGAACTTGGGCAAGAGAAGATACTTACAGTGGATACCCTCCGGGCAATCCTAATTTCGGAGGAGAATGTGCTATAACCTCTTATTTTAGCAATGGTCCTGATGCAAATGGAAATGGAGGCTGTACTCAATCAGGCTCTCAACCCATTTGTCAATCTCCAGTTACATACTGCGCTCCTCCGAATACTAATTACCCTTGTACTGGGGCTGGCGGTGTTTGTGCTCATGCAAGCCGTACCAATGACGATAGATGTCATGGATTACAAATGGATACGCCTGCTGGGGGACCTGGTAACTTTTGTTACAGGACTAATTGTGGGAATACCTGTAATTCAAATTATACTTGCAGTACTGTCTGGGCTGAACAAAATGCAGACAAAGGAGGGATCCATTTCTGCGAGCCTGAGGATGCTTCTTCTCCATATTATTGCGCCCCTCCCCCTCCTCCTCCTGCTCCCACAAATATAAGTCATTCTTGTGGTTTTATAAATGGAGATAGGGCTACTGTTACTTGGAATGCTTCAGCCGGAGCAACTTCTTACGAAATTCACATGACTAGCAACCAAACAGGTCAAGAGTTTGTAAATACCACAACCACCTCCCCTTCCTATACCACCCAAGTTAGAGCACAAGACACCAATTATGTCCAACTTTATTCACTTAAACCAAATGCCCCAAAGGGTGGACCGACTTTTTATTGGTTTAATTGTGGAAAAATTCTGGCTAGTTGTAATTCAGCCTGTTCAACAGATAGTGATTGTGTGACTAATTATTGCGCTCCCCTAGGTACAAATGGAAACTTGATTAGTTTATGTCGTAACCGCAGTTATCCCACCGAAGCTACCTGCCAAACTCCCACAACCACCAGACCCCCTTCTGCTTGTAATGGCCCTTGTAGTCAAAATTCTGAATGTCAATCAAATTTATCATGCTACCAAGGAGCTTGTCGTAACCCTCAAAATCTGACTTCTCAAACCTGTGGCCCTCCCTCAGTAGGTTATTGTGCTTGTGGAATGTGTGCGCCTGTTTGGACTGCTGGAGGATATACTGCTCTCCAACCTACTAATTGTCCTGCGCCCTCCCAATATTTATCTGTAACTTATGATAATGGTTATCTGTTGCCAACCTGTCGAACAGTTCCTTCAGGTCAAGTTAGAAATCCTGATGGCTGTGGATTTAGTCCTCCCGCAACTCCTGCACCCAACGCAGGATGCGCTTCTCTTCCTTCTAATGCCTGTAACGCCCAATGTCCTTGTAGCAGCGGGAACTGCAGTATTTGAACTTTGGGAACTTATGTTAATATAAAATTATGCTAAGATTTGTAACTGTTACGAGCTTACTGGTGCTCCTGGCCTTGGTGGTAGGTTTTTTTGGCGGCATGTATTGGAGTAATAGGAATTCCACAAATCTGGTTAAATCTCAAGTTGATATTTTAACTAAAAGTTATGATGTTCAAAGGGTTATAGTTTCAGGAACTGTAACTGAAGTTAAAGGTAATAACCTATCCTTAAAAAACTCCTCAGGCCAAGTTTATGAATTCCCTCTATTTTCAAGCTTCACAGTGGCCAAAGGCAATGAAGCCTCCCCTTCCTCCAAGGTATCTGATATTCCTTTGGGCAAAACAGCATCTATTGTCCTAACCTTATTTAATAATTACCTGTATATTACAGCTTTGAATTTTTAAACGTCGGACCATGAGAAAAATAGTTTTTTTTGCCCTACTTACCTTATCTTTTTTACTATACCCTAACCCCTACACCCTAACCCCTGTTTCCGCCCAATCTTGTACCATTGTCTATTATTGGTGTGATGGAAATGGTTGTGGCGGCAGACAATCATATAACCCTTGTGGAGCAATGGGTCCTTGTGAAGCATATGCCTGTCCGAATACCACACCAATCCCACCACCTACACCGGCTCCTGTAGTCCCAGTACCTACCGCGCCTCCTGCTGCCCCTGCCGGATGTCCAGGCACTTGTACTGACGGAGCTGGAAATTATCCAGGCGGACATTGTAATTATGCTAATTATTGGGGTTTAGGATATTGCGGTGCCCCTTACGGATACTGTAGTGCCGGCTGCGGCCCTGTAGCTCCCCCTACACCTGCACCTACAGCCACACCTGCTCCGCTACCCCCTAATGTAGATAGTTGTGCCAGAAGAGGTGGAGTTTGTACCACCGCAGCAGGGGTGGCAGCTGATGGCAGAACCTGCAGCAACATTGGATATTTTGGTTTAGGATTACCTGATTGTACAGGAAGTTATGGTCAATGTTCAGCCAGCTGTACAGCTGCACCAACACCTACTCCAGCCCCAGGAGGAGGCGGAACCGGAGGCAGTTCTTGCCCTGATGCCTGTTTTTCTGATGATTTGAGAACCAATGTTGGAAGAAATACTTCGGGTGTTTGCGACAGCGGATACTCCTCAATCAGTCATTTTTGTAATGCAGTTGGCCAAGTCCAAAGCTGCGGCGGAGTAAGCTATACTTGTGTCACTCTAGGCCGTTGGTCTCAAACCGCCAATTTACCTACTCCAACTCCTGCACCAGTAAATTACGGCTATTGTATTGCTCCACCCCCACCTCCGGCTTTCCCTCCTCCCCCTCCACCACCGCCTCCTCCTCCTGGAGGAACCGCCCAAGTTGCACCATTTATCCAAACCAGTGGCGGCGATGTCCACTCAAATACCAATATTAATACCCCTGGAGGACCATGAGTGGAATTAGTAGAAGGTATTCAGTAGAAGGTAGAAAGGGGAAATTAGTTGCGTTTTCTTTTACTCTTATTTGCTTACTACTTACTACCTACTACTTACTACCAACTGCCTATGCTGATGAAATAGAAGATTTACAAAAGCAGATTAATGAGTTAAACAAAGCCAGGGAATTATCTGTTTCCGCTACCAAGCCTTTGGAAGGACAACTTAATTCGTTGCAAAGACAGCTGGCCCAAATTCAGGCCAATCTTAATACCCTGTCTGCCAATATTAAAGCCAAACAAAAAGAGTTGGATATAAGAGAA
>ORMF012260805.1_pt1 | contig 10099 bp, 7 predicted proteins | sample 1779871 | NCBI WGS metagenome assembly ORMF01 (sample SAMEA104232316, study PRJEB22302) | groundwater metagenome | biome: forest; feature: aquifer; material: groundwater | place: USA | collected 2011-08-07 | depth 5.4 m | reverse complement strand
TCCGGCCCAACGCGCTATCTCGAGGCGCCCGACTTCACCGCGAACGTCAATATCAACCAGCGCATCGACCGTAGCTTCAACTTCAGCGCGTGCGGCAGTTTCCGGATATGGCGGTTTCAAGCGGCGATAAGGGCGAGGCGCGCGAACCTCCTGATTGGGGTCACTGTCATCGTCGGACATTACATCGATTACGCTGGCGCCGCTGGTGATGGCGGTTACTCGTTTGGCGCGTTCGTCTTCATGAGCGCGGCGGATCGCTACGAAGTAAGTTTGACGAATTTCCGCCGAAGACAAGATCGCGAGCAATGCTTTCTCAGATTCCGCCGGCGTGTTGCGTTGGACTGCCGGCCTTTCCCAGAGGACCAGCTGGCCGGTGCGCGCGCTTACCAGAAAAATCGTTGCGTACGATTCGTAGTAAGCGGGTTTGCTTGAAGGAGATCTGAGGAGGGTCTGCGCCTCACCGATAAAGTAAAAGTCACAGCCGATTGCCGATCCAAGATCTCGCGCCTGTTGAGTCGTCAGATTCAACGATCCCTCGAAACTTGCGCCGAGGGCGGCGGCGTTGGTCTGGTCGCGATCGACAACCGTGAATTCACGCCCCTGCTCTGTTGAGAGGAAGGTTTCGCGAATTGCTGTAGCCGAGCGCAAGCCCGTTGCATCTTTCCCGAAATCAATAACGGCCAGACGGGTCGGCCGGGATTGAGCAATGACCGTAGACGCGAGCAGCAACAGGCAAAGCGACGCCAATAAGAGTCGCACCCACGGGTAAGGCTGTGAAGCTGAGTTAATCAGTATCCTCGCTCGTCTTTGATTGAAAAAACCAGGGAAGCTGACTTCGGTCTTTCGTGATTCTTCGTGTGACTTTGTGGATGGCCTTCCCGGGCCGGAGACTTGATTCACGAAATCACATCAAACGGCACGAAAGAGCCCTGCAAACTCAAAACGTCAAATGTGAAAACCCTTCACCCTAATTGCCCCGATTCGCGACAGCGTGAGGGACGGGAGTCGTGCTGTGATAAAGCCGGTAGACCTCTTCTTTCACCTCTGCCGGGAAACAGATTCGATGCAATTCATAACCGCGACCCAAACCACGCACCGCTTCACTGACCTCGCTGATTTCGCGCAGCCGCGGATGGGCATAGCCATCCTCGACATAAATGTGTGTGCGCGGTTCAACGCCTTCGGGCGTGTAGTAACCATAGTAAGGAACGTCGCTGGCGCGATCTTCGATGAAATAATATTCGGGCAGGAAGCCGCTCTTGACTACTACGGCGCGAGCCGCATCCAGAAACTCTTTTCGTTCGGTTTCAGGCATGTCGAGATCGATGGCCTTAAAAAGCCGGCGGCCCACGAAGCGCTGGCTTAGATCCTTGAGCACCCGATCGTTTGAATGTTGCCATTGCTTCATGTGAAAGATCACGTCCCAGTCATCCATGTCGAGATGTTCGGTGATGCTCAATGTCTGTCGCTGAAGGATCTTTTCAAATGATGTACCCGGCGCACACCAGACCGCTTCGCCTTTCTCAACCAGCTCGAGCGCTCGGCGCAAAGCCGACCTAAGCACGGCTTCAGCCGATCGCAGGGTCCGATGAAAGTAGACCTGTCGAAACATGTAGTAGCGCGCCTGGAGGTATTCCTCGACCGCAAATATTCCGCGGGCGGCGATATAAATACGATCGCCCCGCTCGTCGATCTGAAGCGCGTTAATGATCCATTCCAGATCGTACAGACCATACTTCGCGCCCGTCATCAACGAATCGCGCAGAAGATAATCCATGCGATCCACATCAAGCTGGGACGAGACCAGTTGAGCCAGCGCCGCCGGCTTGAAAGTTCCTTCGATGATCGAAGCGACACGTTCCGGCAGTTCGGCCGAATATGATCGGAGGGCGTTGCCAAGACCGGTTTCTTTCGACGTCACCGCCAGCATCGTCAATTGCTCGTGGTGGACGCCCAGAACTTTTTCCATCGCATGTGAGAAGGGGCCATGGCCAACGTCATGCAGGAGGGCGGCTGCGCGCGCGGCTGCGCGATCAGCCAATCCGATCTCATAGCGATCGCTAAGCTGGTCGAGAATGCGCGTCATCAGATGCAGCGCTCCCAGACTGTGTGTGAATCGCGAGTGTTCAGCTCCCTGATAAGTGTACAGGCCAAGGCCCAGTTGCTTGATGCGACGCAGCCTTTGAAATTCAGGCGTGTCGATCAAACCAATCATCAACCGGCCCTCAGCGCTGTCGTCGCGCAAAGGAATGATGTTGTGAACCGGATCGCGATAGATTCGCTGGGACAAGCTCTTGAAACCTATTCAGTGGATTGGTTTCGCAGTCTATCACAGCGTGCCCCGCGGTACATGGGCCACGACCGGGGTCTCGGGCAAGCACAACGAGGCTGGGCCGAGGGCATTTACGGAATTTCGGACTAAAACCGAATTTTCGGATTTGCCAAGTGCGCAATTCGCCCTAAATGAGAGTTTTTTCAGCTAGTAGCGAGACGGTCGCCTATGGCACCACCATTGCTTAAGAACGACCGGAATCGAATCTCTGGCGGGAGAAAATAGGGACGTACCCCCAAGGGGCCTGGAAACAAAGGCCTGATACCGCCAACGAAATTAGAATAATGAAGGCCGGCAAAACCAGAGTGCAAAAGGATTTTTGGGTTGTCGGCTAAGGATTGAATTAAGACCAATTAGGGGTTTCCCTGAGGGGACTCTTTACGAAAGGACAGAGACGATGAAAAAAGTTTTTATGTTCGTTCTGGCCATGGCACTGGCAATGTTTGCCACCGGTGCAATGGCCCAGTCGAGCACAACGGGTTCTATCGAAGGAACCGTCACCGACCCGAACGGCGCCGCCGTCAAAGGCGCCACGGTCTCAGTAACCAGTCCGAATCTGATTACGCCGAAATCTGCGACCTCGGGTGACGACGGTCGGTATCTGCTTAGCGCTCTTCCGCCAGGAATCTACAAAGTGACGGTCGACGCGTCAGGATTCGGTAAGTATGAGAAAGACCAAGTGTCAGTCAACCTGGGGAGAACTTCTACAGTTGACCCACAACTCAATCTGGGAACTGCAACGGCGACCGTAACGGTTACCGGCGGAGCTCAGGTTGATGTTTCAGCGAACACAACTGGATCTAATGTTTCGACTGAGCAGTTTTCAAACTTTCCGACTCAGCGTACGGTCCAGGGCCTTTACACAATTGCTCCGACTGTCACGCGTTCAGGTTTGCGCGATGCGACGGGTCGTGACCGCGATCCGTCGGTTGCGGGATCTTCGGGTCCAGAGAACAACTACATTCTGGATGGCGTGAACACTACCGACCCGGCCTTCGGCGGATCGGGTGCCAACCTGCCATTTGAGTTTGTTCAGGAAGTTGAAATCAAGACCGGTGCTTACGGCGCCGAGTACGGTAAATCCACTGGCGGTATCTTCAACGTCATCACCAAGAGTGGTGGCAATGAATTTCACGGCGACCTGTTTGCTTATGGAACCACCAAAGGCCTGGTCCGCGCCGTGAAGAACTTCCCGTTCACGGGGTCCGCCGCCAACGGCTACTCGGAGACAGATGTCGGCGGTGACATTGGCGGTCCGATCGTTAAGGACAAGCTTTGGTTCTTCGGAGCCTTCAATCCGCAGCGCCGCAAGAATTTCTACCTGACGCAGACCTTCCATGCGCCGGCGGAGAATAAGGTGACGATTCCTTTCTATGCCGGGAAGATCACATGGGCCATCAACAGCAAGAACACCTTCACGGGTTCCACCTTCGGTGATTTCACCAAAGTTGATGGGTTTTTGGCTACTGGTGCGCTGGCCAACGCTTCAGGATTTGGCTCTGATATTACGGCCTTCCTTGGCCGACAAGAAACCGGCGGTCATAATTACGCCGCCCGTCTCAACTCGACGATCAGAAACAACTTCATCGCGGAATTCTCCGGCGGTCTGCACTTTCAACGGGCCAACACGATTCCTCGGGCAATCGACAGGCCGCTCATTGCCGACAACTTTGCGGTGCTGAAAGGCGGCGCTGTTCTTACGCCGGTATCGACTGGCGTCACTTGCCCTCCTGACGCTGCTGGGGTTAGCACCTGTGTCAGAACGGGCTTCATTGACTTCGTCGATGGCCGCGGTGGCTCGTTGCAGCGCGGCTTCTTGCGCGGCCCGGGGTTCGGTCTGTACTCGACCCAGAACCGCGATCGCTATGAGATAAATGCTCACCTGCAGAACATCGCGGGCAGGCACACGGTTAAATGGGGTTTTGAATGGTTCCGTAATAAGTACGACATCAAGACACTTTCGAGCGGACCGGCTGTTACCTACGCGTTTACACCTGGTCTGGGTCTGTCGAATACGAACGGCGCTTCGAACGTGACCAACGGAGAGCGCATCACCAACAACTGGTTGGTTTGCACGGTTCGTGGCACGGTGATTAACTGTCCCAGCGCCGCTGGTGTGCTTCGTGCACAGTCCATTCCGGCTGCCACGTTAGCGGGCTTAGGCCTGACGGTGAACGGCACGGCGAACCCGATAACCACGGCCGAGGCCTTTGGTAATCCGTTCATTATTAGAAATACCACGCGCGTGCGTGATTTCGAACTGGTCGGAAAGACTTACACGAATGCGGAAGCGTTCTACGTTCAGGACGACTACAAGTTCGCGCCCAACTGGCAGTTCAATATCGGCGCTCGTTGGGACTATGAACAGGCAGCCGCCAATGGTGGAACAAGCTACATTAAGTTCAATAACTTCTGGGATAACCTGGCTCCGCGCCTTGGTTTGACCTGGGATTTCACCGGCAAAGGCAAAGGCAAGTTGTTTGCGAATTACGCAACCTTCATCGAAGTTCCAATTCCCTTGGATGTCAACGTCCGCGCTGCGGGCGGCAACGTTCAAACCGACAAGAACTTTAACGTTAATACGTTGAATGCGCCTGCCGGCTCCCTTATTGTTCCTGGGGTTAGTACTGGCGCAACTAATCTTGGCAATGACGCCACGCCGCCCGATCCGGGCCTAAAGCCGCAGAGTATTGGTGAAGGTTCGGTAGGTATTGAATACGAAGTGGTTAAGGATCTGGCCATCGGCGCTCGGGGCATCTATCGTCACATGAGAAACGTGATCGAGGATGGTTCGTTTGATGACGGCGATACTTACTTCATCTTCAATCCGGGACGAAATGAACCGGGTACGACCGAGCGGGCGGCTTGCGAGGGCGATCCGTTAACCGGACGCCAACCACGTTGCTTCGGAAGGGCGCAACGTTTTTACCGCGCAATCGAGTTCACGGCCACTAAGCGGTTCACGAACAATTACCAGTTCCTGGCTTCTTACGTGTTCTCGAGCCTGACTGGTAACTACGAAGGCTTGTTCCGCAACGACAACGGGCAGTCTGACCCGAACATCACTTCGTTGTTCGATTTGCAGAGCTTGCTCGATAACACTTATGGACGTTTGCCGAATGATCGTCCGCATCAGTTCAAGTTCAACGGCAGCTATCGGACTCCATGGAAGCTTCTCATTAGCGGGAATTTCTACATGCAGTCCGGCACGCCGTTCAACCAACTGATTCCGCACCCCATTTATGGAAACAACGAAGGGTTCGCGGTGCAGCGCGGTACGGCTATCGTACCGGCGGTCACGGCCAAGCAGGCCGGGTTTCCAAATGTTGTTAACAGCGTCGGTTCCAAACGGACGCCAACGACAACTAACCTGGATCTGGGCGTCTATTACCCGATCAAGTTTGGTGAGAAGCGCGAACTGCGTCTCTCGGGAGATTGGTTCAACGTCTTGAACAGCCAGCGCGCTGTTACGCTGGATCAGACCTTCACGATTAACAGTGGCATCAGTTCAGTTCCGCCAGTCGCCAATCCTTTCTATGGAGCGGCATTACTGGTGCAGGCACCTTCGGCGTTCAGGTTTGGCGCCAAGTTCACCTTCTAAACAATAGCCTTCGCCCGACGGGCGATGACAATTGAACCTGACGGGGAGAGGCGCCGAGAAATCAGCGTCTCTCCCCGATTTTTTTGGAACCGGCTTTGGAACTTGACGTCTGTTCCCTGCCAGAGTTCCAATGTGCACAGCTCAATGAGCTTATTGATGGAGGTTTTTACATGCCTTCTCTTCCCGCCCAACCTTCCCAGCAGCGGCTTGCAAACACCGCAGGATGTTTTCTACGGGTTCTCCTCTTGATCTCTTTGCCAGTTGCGGTCTTAGCGCAAGGGAGCGGCAGGGACTCGACCGGCACGGGTGGCAACCACATCATTCAGGGCAAAATATTTTTTCCATCCGGCCGCAGGGCGGAGGGTTCGATCCAAATCAAGTTGCAAAGTTACGCGGCGGGCGAGATTTCGACAGTAGCGGATTCCAGCGGGTCATTCACCTTTACATCGCTTTCGCCCGGCAATTACACAGTCATCGTGAATGGCGGCAATGACTATGAGATTGCGCGGGAAGGCGTGACGATTGATAGCGATCTGAACCTGTCCAGAGCGGGCATCTCCCTTAATTCGGGGACCCGCAGATACACGGTGATGGTCACGTTGCAACCAAAGCATAATTCGGCTGGCGCGCGGCCATCCGTGATCAACGCAGCTCTGGCGGACGTCCCGGAAACCGCTCGCACGTTATATGAGAAAAGTTTAGAGTTGGCCAGGGCGGGCGACACCTTGAAAGCGATCGACAATCTAAAGACTGCGATCGCACTTTATCCGAGATTCCCGCTGGCCCTGAACGAACTCGGCGTGCAATATCTCAAAGTGAAAGATCCACGTCGAGCGGTGGAACCTCTCAGGTCGGCAGTAAAACTCAGTCCCGATGCTTTTACTCCCAAGCTCAATTTAGGAATTGCGCTGTTAGAGACTCATCAGTTCGGCGAGGCAGAAACGCAATTGCGCGATGCGCTGAAACAGAAAGACGGTGCGCCGACGGCCCATATGTATCTGGGCCTCGTGCTTACCAAGTTACATAATTATGCTGATGCCGAAAAGGAATTGCGAAGGTCGATCGCGTTAGCGGGAACTCAAATGGGCAGTCAAATGGGATTAGCGCACTACTACCTGGCCGGAATTTACTGGGGAAGACGCGAATATCGCCAGGCTGCCGATGAGTTAGAGACCTATCTTCGCGTGACGCCAAATGCTCAGGACGCCGAACGCGTACGAGGTACGATTAAAGAACTTCGCAGCAAGTCCTGATCGGTATCTGGTTTCAAAATCAAACTGGTTAGGATAGATTTATCGATAGTAGAGGTGTGAATTCATGATCGGTACAACTAACTGTTTTTTGAAAATGCGTCACGTGCTTTCCATGGCTGCTCTTGTTTTGTCGGTTGCGGCTTGCGCAAACGCACAGGCCCCGGGCAGTAGCCGGGGACTGTCCAGCGGCGACGGTACGCATACGATCCAGGGGCGCGTTTTCTTCCCGACTGGTCAGGCACTTAACGGAATGTCCGTAAAGGTCAACCTGGAGAGCACCAACGGGGAGGGCGCCTCAACAACGACGGATCAAGATGGTGCATTCAGATTCAATAGCGTGCGCGCGGGCACCTATGCAGTAGTAGTTGATGGCGGGAAGGAATTCGAAAATGCGCGCGAGCCCGTTAGTATCGATCCAGGGGGAACGAGTGGCCCTGTCACCGCGGTAACGATCCACCTTCGTGCCAAGGTGTCCGCGTCGAATCCAGCCTTTGCCGGCGTGCCCCAAAATGCTCTGGACTTCTATCAAAAGGGAGTTGCCGCCGCGCAAAGGGGCAACTCGAAAAGCGCCGCCGATTTTCTCAGCAAAGCAGTAGCGGCTTATCCCAACTTTTCCGTGGCGTTGAGTGAGTTGGGAATCCAATACATGAAACTCGGTCAGATGGAGAAGGCAGGTGAGACGTTCGAAGCTTTGCTTAAACTGAAGCCGAATGATGCTGCCGCGCATCTTGATTTCGGAATTGCGCTTTACAATCAGAGCATTGCACTTCTAACCGATAAGAAAACGGACGAGTCAATTCAGAAGCTGGGCCAGTCTGAGACTCAACTGCGCGCCGCGATCAGCCTTAACAGCCCAGGCCCCAGGGCACATTACTACCTGGGTCTGGCGCTGATTAAACAACGCAAGTACGATGAAGCTCAAAAGGAACTGGAACTGGCGATCAGCAACGGCGGTGAGAACCTGGCCCAGGCCCACCGATACCTGGGCGGTCTTTATCAGAGCGCGCACCGGAACAAAGACGCTGCCGATGAATTGGAAAAATATTTGAAGTTGGATCCCAAGGCCGCTGATGCTGAACGGATCAAGGGAATAATCAAAGACCTTCGCAGCAAGCAATAAGACACATCCCATGAGTCTTCTCGTTCGCCGTTCGACCGACTGGCTTCTGATCCTGGCTTGGCTGATTCTGAGTGCGGCATCGATTCCCGCCCAAAGCCAACCCGAACAGCCAAAGCAGAATCAGGACGATGTCATTCGGGTCAACACCGAACTCGTACAGACGGACGTTATGGTCTTTGATAAGAAGGGCCATTTCGTCGGCGGTTTGAAGCCGGAGCAATTCGCGCTCAGAGTAGATAACAAGCCGCAGACAGTTTCTTTTCTTGAGCACGTCAAGTCCACAGGCGGACCCAGAACAGAGGAAGACGCAATTAACTCCCGGGACGGCAAATTCTGCGACGGTAGTTCGGGGCAGGACCGTATTCTTCTTTGTCGATGATTTTCATTTAGCGCCAGACAGTCTGGTTCGCACCCGCAAAGCTCTGCTCGAGTTCATCGATCGGGGAATGGCGGAAACCGGCCAAGTGGCGATTACCTCGTCCCAACAACGCGCTGCTCCTGTTGGAAGGGCTAATGCGAACGGCAGCCCAACTGCCGGGACGCAAACTGCTGTTCCTTTTATCGGACGGTTTCTATCTTAACGATCCGAAGTCGGGAGCGCGCGACCGGATCAAGCGCATTACCGACGCGGCCGGACGCGCCGGCGTGGTGATTTACACGCTCGACGCTCGCGGGATAATTGGAGAATCGCTCGATGTAACGAACAACAGACCCGTTGATTCACAGGGCCTGGCTTCGAATATCGGAGAGATCTCCGCTTCGCAGGATGGGCTTAACGCTCTCGCGGGCGACACCGGCGGGCGCGCCTTTCGGAACACTAATGCTCCGATGTCCGAATGGGTAGGCAGAGTGCTGGACGAAACTTCCCAGTATTACCTGCTGGCCTGGCGCCCTGACAGCGCGGAGCAAAAGAGAGGTAAGTTCAATCGAATTGAGGCGAGTATCATCGGCCGGCCGGATTTGACCGTTCGCTTTCGCAGCAGCTATTTCAAAACAGCACCGTTGCCAATTTTGACGACCGGGAAGAAAGCGGCAAAGGATTAAGGCGCGGGACGACGATCTGCGCCTGGTGATCGATGCGCCGGTGTCCCAGCGGCAAATACCGACCGACTTGTCGCTGAGCGTGGCCCAAATGCCGAGTGTGGGAACGAGGGTTGGCGCCGCGATTCAAATTAATCGGGATGCGCTGACATTCGAACTCAACGACGGTAAACACGTAGCCGATCTTGATGTCGGGGGCATTTTCTATGACAGCAAGGGTAAGCCGGTAAGCAGTTTTGTGGGCCGCCTGAAGATCTTTCCGCTGCCCGAGAGCTCGTCTCGGTCAAAACGCAATCAATCCATCTACGACTTCTACGCGTGGTTGCCGGCGGGGCTATATCAAGTCCGCGTCGGAGTGCGCGATCTCAAGAGTGGCCGGATTGGCAGTGCTATGCAGTGGATTGAAGTCCCGAATATTTCAGCTCACTAGCGATGCAGATCCAACAGGTGCCCCATCTTCTCTTTCTTGGTTTGCATATACTTTGCGGCCGGTTCAGCAGAACGAACTTCAATAGAGACGCGTTCCGCGATCTCGAGGCCGGCTTCTTCAAGCGCTTGCAGCTTGCCAGGGTTATTTGAGATCACTTTCACCTTGCACAGTCCGAGATCAAAAAGCACTTCGGCGCACTGCCGGTACTCGCGCGAATCAACCGCCAAACCCAGACGCTCATTTGCTTCTACCGTGTCGGCGCCTTCGTCCTGTAACGCATAGGCCCTGATCTTATTAATAATGCCGATGCCGCGCCCCTCCT
>ORMF011148325.1_pt1 | contig 10099 bp, 8 predicted proteins | sample 1779871 | NCBI WGS metagenome assembly ORMF01 (sample SAMEA104232316, study PRJEB22302) | groundwater metagenome | biome: forest; feature: aquifer; material: groundwater | place: USA | collected 2011-08-07 | depth 5.4 m | reverse complement strand
GCCAAAGGATATTGACACCGCATTCCGAGCCGCAACCAAGGGGCGTGCTCAGGCAGTCCTCGTGCTATCGAGCCCCTTCCTCGTTTCTCAGCGAGCACAGATTGCAGACCTCGCGGCAAAGAACCGCCTGCCGGCAATGTATCCAGGGAGCGACTTTATGGACGCGGGTGGCCTCATGTACTATGGCGCTAACACTGCCGACATGTTCCGGCGCGCCGCTACGTATGTGGACAAGATTTTGAAAGGCAGGACGCCCGCGGACCTTCCCGTGGAGCAGCCGATGAAGTTCGAGTTCATCGTCAATCTGAAAGCAGCGAAGCAAATCGGTCTGACGATTCCGCCCAACGTGCTGGTGCGGGCGGACCGAGTCATCAGATGACAGCGCTGAGTACTGAGTAACGAGTACTGAGTTATGAAGACTGCGAAACGAGTCTTGAGCATTCACGACTCAGCACTCAGGACTCATCACTCAGCACACCCAAGCCCGCGTGGGGTCAGTGGAGGGAAAATGGGGTCAGGAGCCATTTAATTCATTCGTCGGCAATCAAGCGATTAGCCAAAATCTCATCTTGACTTTCCGTCCAGTTTGCGGCAGCTAGGAAGAACAAATGGCAAGAAAAAAATCGGCAAAGAAATCTCGAACCGTCAATCAGCAGCTCGCCTCCCTCGAAAAACTTGTTCGAAGCGGCTTCCGGCAAACGAATGCAAAATTCCGGCAGGTAGACACAAGATTCGGCCAAATAGATGCAAGATTCCGGCAGGTAGATAAGCAATTTGGGCTCGTCCACCTTGAATTTCGTGATCTCCGTAAGGAGATGAACCAGAGATTCGCCGTAATGGAGGATCGTATCGATCGGCTCGCAACCCACGTCGATGGGTTCATGAAGCTGCATGAGACGCTCGATATCGAACTAACGGTCATGAAACAGCAGATGAGTCGCATCGAGGAACGTTTGAAGCGCGTGGAGGCGGCCCAGGCAAGCTAATTCAGTAGGGGCGCAGCATACTGCGCCCCTACACAGCGTTTTTTCCACCAGGACAGGGGGGGGAAATGGGGTCAGGAGCCATTTAATTCGAGAGCGTGAGCAAGGGCGCGGTTGAGTTGGGCGAGTTTGAACGCCGAGAGGGTAGACACGAAATGACTCAGCTTACTCTTGAACATCAATGTGAGGAAATCGCAGCGGATCGCGCAGGCGCGCGGCAGGCCGTCTTCCGGTCCCAACACCACTTCGGTCGTGAGCCCCAGGATGTCCCCGTAAACTGGGGCACAGATCACAGTCGACACATCCTCGTGTTCGGCGACAAAGGTTCGGGATACGACGACGTAAAAACCGGGCTTTGCTCCGCGCTCGGCAACCCGCTCGCGCGTGCGATAGATCTCCCCTCGCCTCACGAGCGGGCTTGCTCCGAGATGAGTACGCGAGCCTGGCGCGTCAGGCGCTTACGGTGCTTGCGAAAAACTACGCCGTCTCTAGCCTCGCTTGCTCGCCTTCGTACCCTTTCGGCGTATTGGCGCAGCGCCGTGCGAACGAGCGCCGCGCGGCTTCGCCGTCGCGATGACTTTTCGGTCAGCGCATCTAGGAGCTTCGAAGTAGCTTCATCGATAGCAATCGTTTTCATACGCAGGATTATATCAGCAATTTTAGATTGCGCTCAAGGTTCGGGCTCTATCGATCGCGCGCGCAGATAAGGTGATCAAGTAATTTTGGATTTGCGATCTTGGATTAAGGAGACAAAATCATGACCAGAGCTTGCCGAATTTCTTTTCTTAGTTTTTGTTCCGACAATCTAAAATCTAAAATCGGCAATCTAAAATGGAGTGGGCTTCTTACCATCGTTATCGCCTTCGTGGAATTGGCGGGCGTGGTTGAGGCGCAGCAGCCAACGAAAATCCCGCGGATAAAAGCCCACGTGGGGTCAGAGTACTTTTTCCTATGGCCTCACCGGAATAGGTCTCCGGCCTAATTTTTTTGGAAGCGCGGAAATGGGTATTGTCGCGGCCCGCGAGCCGACCAACGGATACCGGTCTAAACAGATCTTAGGGCTTCCAGCCGCTCGACTTTAGCTCGTCGTTCGCCTTCTTCACGAAGCTCAAATCGAAAACGTCGCTAACTTTGATGTCGCGCTGAACCTTAGTGGTTCTTTTCATATCGTCGATTATCCCTTGCAGTGCCTTGTCGTCGCTGAACCCTTCGCGCAGGACCAGCTTGATCTGGATATCATAAATCGACGTGGCCAGCTCCCGGTCACTCAGGCGCAAGGCGTCCATCATATATTTGAGCGCCGGCTCCCGTTTGCCGACAAAGAAACTCATTCCTTTTATCGCGCCGCGGACGAACCGGAAGATTTTTTCCGGGTTTTGCTTGATCTTATCGCTGGAGGTGGCCAATCCGCCCTCGATCAGGTTGGCATATTCGCTCGCGTTCCCCAGCTTGGTAAAGCCTTCCTTTTGCGCGCGGACGCTCATGCCGGCGTTGAACAGCGTTGCGTGAATCGCCTTTGTCTGCAGGGCTGGGAACCGAACCGAGTCCCCTCCCATAACCACCAGATTGACGTCTTTCGCCGGGTCGAGACCGTTTTTCCTTAAGATCTCCCGCGCCACCACGGCGAGGGAGCCTTCCGGCGACATGATCGCGATATTCTTTCCGCGCAATTGGGCAATCGACTTGATGTCCGGCTGCGCGATCAGATCCCAGCCGGGCTTGTCTTGAAAGACAGTGACGAGCTTGACCGGAATCCCCCGAACCGCCGCCGCCAGCGCGCTGCCGGCGTTGGTGAAAAAGTCGACATCGCCGGCAAGCGTCGTGCGGATCGCGATCTCGCCTCGGATGCTAAGTAGCTCCACGTTGAGCCCTTCTTCTTTCATGTAGCCTTCTTTTTCCGCGATAATGAGGGCGAAGACCGAAGTGTTCAGCGACGGATAGGCGACGCGCAGGTTATCGAGGGCTAGGGACGCATCGACGGCAACAAGCAAGAACAGCACCGCGACGACAACCCATCGGATCATCTTTCTACAACTCATGACATGCCTCCTTTTCTCTTCCGAATCGCCGCCCGAACTCGATCGAGCAATCGCAATGGCGCTGTCCGCCTTTTTAGCGCGCAAGCACGTTTCGGTCAAACGGTTACGGCTCTGCATAGCGTTCCGCTCCACCGTCCGGCACGGTTGGAACCTTGGAACTACTGGAACGATTGGAACACTCTCACGATAGCGTCAGCGCCACACGAAAACCGTAATCAGCGTACTTGAAGCCCGGCGGCAGCGAGCTGCGCGCCGCGCAGCGGCTGAACTTAATATGGTGGCGCCACGAGCCGCCGCGCGAGACGCGCCGCTGGCCGGAATCGGCTCCCTGCGGATTTCGCTCCGGCGAATAGCGATAGTAGTCGTAAGCATAAAAATCACTACACCACTCGTGCACGCCTTCGCTCATGTCGTAGAGTCCGAAGTCGTTGGGCTCGTTGGCGCCGACGCGATCGGGCCCACCGCTCTTCACGTCATAGCCCGCGTAGGGGCGCGCCGACGGCGGCTCGTCGCCCCAGGGATAGAGCGCGCCTTCACGACCACCGCGCGCGGCGCGCTCCCACTCGGCCTCGCTGGGGAGCCGAAAGGTTTTGGCGCTGCGCTGGCTCAACCACTCGCAGTACGCCGTCGCGTCGTGCCACGTTACACCCACCACCGGCTGGTCGTCGCCGGCAAACATCGGATCGGACCAGAAGGGTGCGGGCGCGCTCATTTGCATCTCCTTAACAAACGTTTTGTACTCGCGGTTGGTGACCGGGAACCTCGCCAGAGCGAAGCGATCGACCCACAACCGGTGGCGCGGCATTTCGTTTTCCTGGCCATGCTCGCTTCCCATCAGAAAAAAGCCTTCCGGGATAACGACGATGTCAGGATTGACTTCACAGGTCATGACGACTCCGCGCGCCGCTGCTCGATGGCGTAGCGCACCAGCGCGGCGTAGCGGTAGACGACGTGGGCGAATTTACCGTAAGGCATAGTGATGAATAGACCGGCGACCACGCCGAGGTGAATCACCAGCAGGGTTCCCATCGCCGCGGTTTCGCGCAGGGCGAGCAGCAGCAACCCCGTAAGACTGGTAAAAAACAACAGCGCCAGGAAAGCGACGTCCATGTTCAACATGCCCTCGGCGGCGGGGTCGCGGTCGCTCTGCCACTTCAGATAAAGTAAGCCGCTCGTGCCGATGATTAACATGATTCCGCCCACCGTGCCGAAGATAACCGGCAAGCTGAAGTAGGGATAGGGTGCTTGCCAGGCGAGAAAGTGATCGTAGAAAGCGGCGACGCTGGTGGAGGCGAAATCGAGGAGGAATCCGTAGAAGACCAGATGATGAAACCAGCGGCGCGAGTTCGAGAACGCCGCGTCCGGATAGTTGCAGCCGGCGCCGCCGCCTTTCATGTAGGTCAGACCGAAGGCGTCCTTGGTCGCCTGCCAGAACGCGCCGAGATCGATCATCTCTCTCACGCCGCCTTGCGTCTCGCGCCAAAAGCGCAACGCGCCGGCCACGAGAACCGCAATGCCATAGAGCGCGATGATCAGCGGCGGCAAAGTCATGGCCGCGTAGGGGACCACTCGGTAGAAGGCGCCTTCGCCGAGATGAATCCCGAACAGCGCCGTTGAACCGCCGCCGCCCCAAACCAACAACATGATGACCAAGAGCGCGCAAGCAGTAATCACGCTCACCGCCAGTCCGTTTCGCTTGAACAAACCGGACAGCAGCGCCGGCCAGCTACACTCACGATAAGTGTCCGCGCGCAGCTCGGCCATGAGCTTCGGGACGTTCATGGCGAACTCGTGCGGCGGCGCGTACTGGCAGGCGTAGTAGCAGTCGCGGCAATCGAAGCAGAGGTTGGCGAGATAGACGAGATCGGCCTTCGTGAAGATTCGCCGCTGCTCCATCGCCGGGAACACCGCGCAGTAGCCTTCGCAGTAGCGGCAGGCATTGCAGATCGTCATCTGTCGCGCGCCTTCCTGAATAAGCGCTTCCGGATTCTCTCCAGAGAATTCTTCACACAGAGACGCAGAGTTCGCAGAGGGTTTCTCGAAGATCATATTCTCTTCAACTTCCTCCACGCCCTCGGCGCCTCTGCGGTGAACCGTACAGAAATCATAACAAGCTCAGAAACCGGCATGGCGCGCTGCTTCGCGGCCGGCGATGCGGCCGAAGACCGAACCGATGGTGAGGCCGAATCCCGCCAGGTAACCTTTCCCCAAAATATTGCCCGCCATTACTTCTCCCGCGGCGAAAATGTTATTGGCCGGGCGCTCGTCCTGCGTGATCACCCGCGCCTGCTCATTCACGGTGACGCCGAGATAGGTAAAGGTGATTCCCGGCCGCAGCGGGTAGCCATAGTAAGGCGGCGTGTCGATGGGCCGCGCCCAGTGGCTCTTCGGCGGATCGAGTCCTTCGGTCCGGCAATTATCCAAGCCGCCGGGATCGAACGTATCCGGTCGCACCGCCCGATTAAAATTGTTGACCGCCGTCGCGAGTGCGGAAGAATCCAGACCCAGCGCCGAGGCCAATTCTGGAATCGAAGCGGCCTGAAAGGGCGGAAACACAGACGGCAAAAAAAGCGGCAGCGCCTTGGCGTCGACGATCGAGTAAGCGATTTGGTCCGGCTGCGCTGCGATGAGCTTGCCCCAGATCGCGTAGCGCTTCGGCCAGAAGTCTTCGCCCTCGTCGTAGAAACGCCTGACTTCTTTGTTGACGACGATGCCGAACGGCACGCTGTCGAGGCGCGTGACGATGCCGCCGTCGAACTTCGGCGCGCGCGCGTCGAGCGCCACGGCGTGGCAGCCGCGCGGATCGCCCACCGGCTTGGCGCCATGTTTGAGCAACTCCTTCAACAGGCGTCCCTGGTTGTGCTTGGTGCCGCGGATGATGAAGTTGTCGGCGGCGTCGCCCCAGTATTCTTTCAACCAAGGAATGTTCGCCTCGAAGCCGCCGGCAGCGACGACGCTCGCCTTTGCCGTGATCTCCTGCGCCCCGCCGTTGAGCTGCGCAATGGCCGATACAAACTCACCGTCGCGAATTCTCAGCTCGCTAACTTCTGATTCGTAGGCAATCTCAACACCGAGTTTCGCAGCGGTATCGTAGTAGGCGTTGACCATCGCCTTGCCGCCGCCGAGCATGAAGAGATTAGTGCGCGCCAGGTGCAGCGTGCCGCGCAGCGGCTTCTGCCAGCGTACGCCGCTGGCCGCCATCCAGTCACCCAAGGTTTCCGATTCGCGAATCACCAAACGCGCCAGGCGCTCGTTGGTTTCGCCGCCGGTTACTTGGCGCAGATCTTCCCAGAATTCGTCCTCGACGTACGGGCCGGTAACGTAATTCGTGGCGCCCCTGTGCATATAGCGGATGTCGCGGGGGGGGCGGGTGGTGCCGCCGCGAAAATCCTTGATCGCGCTCTCGAGCACCACCACCCGCGCGCCGGCGCGCCGGGCGCTGATCGCCGCGCATAGTCCGGCGTTCCCGCCGCCGGCAACGAGTACGTCGAAGGAATGCTTCAAATCCGCCATTATCCGAGCAGAATACCTTGGGGCCAGTAGAGGGCGAGCAACTGACTCATGAGCAGCGCGGCGCCGACGACGGAACCGGTATAGATAAGCGCATAGAGCCAGCCCGTTCTGACCCAGCCGTAGAGGAAAACGAAAGTGAAAAGAGCGGTGGCGATGCCGAACCCTAGAAGCAGAATCAGGAAAAGAAACAACACGAGCGAAAGAAAATAACCCAGGGTCAGTTTGGTTTTCGGCCGCGTCTCGATGTCGGGCGCCGCGCGCGTGGAGCGCAGCTCGAGAACCAGCTGGGCTACGGCCATGAAGACCGCGGGAATCGTAGCCGCCATCGGAAATATCGCGCCCAGGTAGGGAAAGGAGCGGGCCTCGTAGAGCGCCGCTGCTACAACCAACAAAACGAAAAGCGTGAAGAGGACGGACGGGACTTTTCCCAGTACCGCCGCTCCCTCTGCCGGCTCCTCGGCCGGGATCTCCTTACCGCCGCTTTTTCCTCGGACGCACCAGTATATGGAGGCGAGCAGCAAAAGACCCATAACAATGACGCCGGGGCGCGCGAGCCATTCCATGCCGTAGCGGCTGATCGATAGCCATAGGTACTGTTCGGTGGGCTTGGTCAGAACGAAGCCGACCAGAAAAGGGGCGCGCGGCCAACCCAACTGCTTCATGAGCCAGCCCAGCACTCCCAACCCCAGCATCGCATAGATATCGCCGAAGTTTTGGGAGCTTTGAAAGGCGCCGAAAAAAATCGTCACGACGACCGCCGGAGCCAGCCGGGCGAAGGGAATCCAGGTGAGCCGCGCCAGCGCCGGGCTCAAACAAAAGCACAGCCCAGCGCCGATGGTGTTGGCGATGGCAAAGCTCCAGATGATCGTAAAAATCAGATCGAGGTTTTCCTGCACCATCCGTGGGCCGGGTTGAATGCCGTAGAAAAACAACGCGCCCAGCAGGATCGCCGACGGAGCGCCGCCTGGAACGCTGAACAGAAGCGTCGGGATGAAATCGCCGGCTTCGACGGAATTGTTGGCGCTTTCCGGGCCGATCACGCCGCGAATATCGCCCTTGCCGAAGCGCTCGCGGTCCTTGGCCATGGCGACCACGTGCCCATAGGCCATCCAGGATCCCGCCGTGGCGCCGATGCCGGGAAGAATTCCAGCCCAGACACCGATGAGCGAGCCGCGCAAAACGATCCCCCAGTGTTGGACCACGTCTTTGGCTCCCTGGAGCCAACCACCGCGCAAACTTACTCGCTCGGCGATCTGGCCGCCTTTGGCCAACAGGTCGATAATCTCCGCGAGGCCAAAGACTCCCAGTGCGACTCCAACCAAGGGGACTCCGTCCAACAGGTAGAGCTGATCGAAGGTGTAGCGATCGACCGCGTCGGCGGGAGCCGAGCCGACGCTTCCCAGCAAGAGTCCGAGGCACGCCGAGAGACCGCCTTTTAGCGGCGCCCCTCCCGTCAGAAAGCCCGCGAAGGAGAGACCGAGAACACAGAGCATCAACAACTCGGGAGAGCCGAAGAGTAGAACCAGAGGCCGCGCGATGGGGAGGGAGAGAGTCAAAAACAGCGCGCCGATGAGGCCGCCGATCATCGACGACAAAAAGGCGGCGCTCAAGGCTCTGCCGGCCTGGCCCTGCTTGGCCAGCGGGTGACCATCGAGAATGGTCGCGGCCGCCGCCGCCGAGCCCGGAGTGCCGATCAGCACCGAGGTGATCGTGTCCGAGGTATGGACCACGGCCAGCGATCCGACCAGCAGGATCATCGCCGAGTGAACATCCATCGTGTAAATGAAGGGAAGCAGGATAGCTACGCAGGCGATGCCGCCGAGGCCGGGCAGAATGCCGATGACCGTGCCGGCCAATACCCCGGCCATGAGCATGGCCATATGATGAGGATTTGCAAACCTCTCAAGCGCAATTAAGGCGGCGTCCCACATGTGAGATCGGAGCGAATTGGAGTATTGGAGTACTGGAGTGTTGGGTCTTAAATTCAGTACTCCATTACTCCACCACTCCAGTACTCCAGCTTTCTACCCTAGTCGAGTTTCACGCGATACTTCTTGCCCACCCACTCCCTGACGAAGCGTTGGGTCTCCGCGTCGATCTGGAACGCTTGATGAATGGTTTTTTCGAGCCGATCGCCGCGCAAGAGCGGATAGCCGCCCAAGACCTTGTCGGTCTTGGTGAGAAAGTCCTTATCTTTCCCCAACTGGTCCGCCGCCGCGTAGAAAACCCCCAGCACCTCCGCGGGGGCACCCGCCTTGACCCAGAGAATCTTCTGCACGGCAAATGCCGATGGCATAAAGACCTTGTAAGTTTCCCAGAACCTGCCCGAAGGTTTCTTTCCCTTGATCCTCTCGTAGACTTCGGGAACCGTCGGCAGATCCGGCACGGCGGGGTCGCGGACGATATTTCCACTGTCATCGAGTTGGCCAAAGCTCATTAAGGGAATCGCTTTGCCTTCCTGAATTAGCGGGACCACGGTGGCGCTATAGGCGGGAGTCGTCTGGTAGTCGATATTCGTTTCGCCGCGCTCAAACGCGATCCGCGCGTCTCCCCTTCCCTTGAAACCGAGCACCCCTCGGGCATCCATATCCAACAGCTCGAAGCTTATGAGCGGGATCAAATCGAGCCCGATGGCGCTGATCCCGCCGTAAATCAGGTTCTTGGCTTTGGCGATATCCTCCACCCTTTTGATCCCTGCGGCGGGAGAAGCGTACATCACGCCGCCGACGGGATTCACGAGCAGCGGCTTCCACTGGCCAAAGTCGTACTTGGCCGCCTTATCTCCCAGGAGCACCGGGAAATAATTGGTCGCCGAGCTTACCAGCAACATGAATCCATCCGGTTTGGCCTTGAGAGCAAACTCCATCATGCCGGGGATGCCTCTGCCGCCGCCGATGTTGCGGAAGTTGAATTTCGGAATGCCTGGAATACGCTTATCAAGATAGGGCGTGATCGTGCGGATCCAGATGTCCGAGCCGCCTGCTACGGGAAATGGAATAATGACCTCGATGGTCTTCCCCTCATAATACGGAGCCGCTCCGAGTGCTTGAGTGGCAAGCCCGAGTGACAAGGCACAAACGGCAAGCCATCTATGAACTGGTAATTTAGCTTTGAAACGAATCTGTCCCATAACATCCCTCCAAAAGAGTTTCTTCACCATTACTGTCTTGCATCTTGGTCTGTCAAGGGCGAGAATCCCCGTGTCATGTCGAGCGCGCGAGAAATCTTAGATCCCTCGCATATCGCCCGGGATGACAACGGGACGTTCGGGGGCATCACAGCGCAAATATTGAGAGCACCACATGGCCAAAGCGAACTTGAGGACTCTCGCCCAGATCATGGCCGAATTTACCTTTGGGCTTAGCTAGTGTTTGGTCGAGAACCCAGAGGAGAGCCACGGTTCCCTCGTAGGGGCGCGAGTTTTGTAGAGTTTTGTCGACACGAAGATTGGGGTGAAGGGTAGCTGGAAAGTTTCATTCTTGGGATTGTGTGTGGCAAGCAAGGGTTTTTTCCGGAAATCTTCGTAGTAAAGTGCGGTCGATTCGACGTCGCGAAAATCTTCTT
>ORMF010208512.1_pt1 | contig 10100 bp, 10 predicted proteins | sample 1779871 | NCBI WGS metagenome assembly ORMF01 (sample SAMEA104232316, study PRJEB22302) | groundwater metagenome | biome: forest; feature: aquifer; material: groundwater | place: USA | collected 2011-08-07 | depth 5.4 m | reverse complement strand
TCCGGTTGGATCGCTTGGGGGCGGGTTTTGATCGCGGTGCCGACACCCGCGGCCAGCCCGCCACCGCCGATACTCACGAAGAGATCTGTTACCTGTGGAAGGTCTTCCAGAATTTCCAGTCCAATGGTCCCCTGCCCGGCGATCACCAGGGGATCGTCGAAAGGATGGACGTAGACATGACCATGTTCCACGTAACCATGCGCCCGCTCAAAGGCCTGCTGCATGTTACCGACCAGTATCACTTCCGCTCCGTATCGGCGCGTCGCTTCCAAATAATTTCGCGGAGTCGACTCAGGCATTAAGACCAGCACTCGAACTCCAAGTTGTCGGGCCGGGCAGGCAACCGCCTGGGCATGATTGCCACCACTGACGGCCACGACACCGCGTTGGCGCTCGGCTTCTGAAAGTGAGAGCATTTTGTTGAAGGCGCCGCGAACTTTGAAAGCGCCAGTGCGCTGAAACATTTCCAGCTTGAGGTAGACATTGGTGCCGAGGCGATCACTCAAGAAATGATTGCGAACCAAAGGAGTGCGTTTGATAAAGGGAACAATGCGGCGCCTCGCAGCCTTCACATCCGCGAGGCTGATCACGTCAGACGGGGTTGCAGTGGTGACAGTCATATCCGTTGCAGCCTAATTCTTCATGAACAAGTATGCGCGCTTGAATCAGAGTTCCGGTGACAGAGCATATTTCAAATTCATCCCGCTGGTCGGACCCTTGCTGAGCGACTTTATCGTGTGCTTGTTTCCGGCAGATGCGGCCCTCAAACATGCCATCGGGCCGCATGAAAATCGCGCCCGTAATGTCTCCGTCATCAGAAGCTGTTTCCTCTATCTTGAACATGACCCATTCACATTCTTTGCGATTGCCCTCGTAGCGTCATCATCTGGGCTGGGCTTCCCACGCCTCATCCGTGTTTGCGTGCCTTGAAATCAATCACCTCTACTGTGGACGGTCGTGACAAATCATTCTCGACCGCTTGATCCAGCTCGAGTGTTTCCGCCAACGAATTGACTACTCTCATGAAGGCGAGCGCCGCATGGGAGTGCACATCCGACCGGGGCCGCACCACCCAAAGCATACGATCCAGATGCAGGCCTTCAACCGGCACGATCGCCAATTCGTGTCTGGCCACTTCCCGATCAACACACATAAGCGGTACAAACCCTACACCCACATCACTGGCGACCATCTGCTTGATAGTCTCAATGGTGGCGCTCTTCACCTGAATATTCAGCGGTGTATGGTGGGCGCGAAAAGCGTCGACGACCTTCTCGTGTAACGAAGAAGGCTCACCTTCAGTAATGATTGATTCCTTTTCCAGGTCGCTGATCTGAACATTCTTAGCCAGCGCCAACCGGTGGCGAGGACTGACGATTAGCACCAGCTCGTCACGCATAATAAGCCGCGCTTCGAGGTCGTGATCCTCGGGCAGGTACGCGAGCAGCGCCAGATCGAGCCGCCGCGCCTGCATCTGTGAGAGTAGTTCCTCCGAATGCTCGCAAGTGACTTCGATCTTAATGTCCGGATACTGTTCGTGAAATGCCTGAGTCAGCCGCGGCAGGAGATAGACGCTGGTACTCTCGTTGGCGCCGATACGCACCGCGCCCCGACGAAGATGGACCAGGTCGCGAAGCGACGCGACGGTCTCATTACGCAAAGCCACCAACCGGGTGGCATAAGAGTAAAGCAGCTCGCCCGCCGGAGTAAGGTGATAGTCATATCGCTGCGCGCGATCAAAAAGTGGCGAGCCAATCTCATTCTCCAGCTTACGCAGGGCGATGCTGATAGCCGGCTGGGTGCGACATACTTTATCGGCAGCCTTATGCACGCTGCCTTCCTCAACCACCGCCACAAACATTTCCAGTTGCATTAGTTCCATAATTCTTAGACCGCCACTTCTGCCGCTTCCGAAACGAAGTTGAGCCAATGTCTGTATTGTTCTTGCCGACCGGCGACCGCCGAAAAGAATACTTCCTGAATCTCCGCGGTTAACTGGCCGCGAGATCCGCTGCCGATTATCACTCCGTCAACTTCGCGGACCGGGGCCACTTCAGCGGCAGTGCCGGTGAGAAAGGCCTCGTCCGCGATGTGGAGATCGTTCAATTGCAATGCGGAAATTTCCACGGGGTAGCCGAGATCGCGAGCAATCTCGATCACCGAGTCGCGGGTGATTCCCAGCAGGATTGAATGTCGCTCGTCGTTAGTGAACAGCCGACCATCGCGAATCAGGAAGAGGTTTTCGCCCGAGGCTTCGGCAATGCAATCATCGCCATCCAACAACAGAGCTTCATCGTAGCCACGCGCGGCGGCGTCGCGGATGGCCAGAATTGAATTGAGGTACTGTCCACAGGCTTTCGCTGTAGTAGGTAGCATGTCGGAATGGAATTTTCGCCAGGGCGAAACCGTCAGCCTGATTCCCTGCGTGATGCCTTCAGCCCCCAGATACGGAGCCCAGGGCCAGGCAAAGATGGCTACCTCAACTGGACAATTACGCGGATGTAAACCGAGGCTTTCACTGCCGTAGAAGCAGATAGGGCGGACATAGCAACTGGTAAATTCACTTTCGCTGATCAGATCGCGCACGGCTTGAGCCAACTGGTCCTGCGGATACGGTATCTCGATACCGTAAACTGCGGCGGAAGCGTAGAGCCGTGCCAGGTGCTCATCGAGACGAAACACGGCCGGACCATCCGCAGTTTCGTAACACCGCAATCCTTCAAAAACTCCGCTGCCATAATTGAGACCGTGCGCGGAGACGTGAATAGTTGCATTGCTCCAGGGAATCAACTCTCCGTTCATCCAGACGCATTTCGATTGTTCAAACGGCATTGCTAACCTCGTTCTTACACTGCCCAGAGGGATTGATAGGGATCGTCGTGAAGATATCCGTCCTCGCCCGACACCCAATCGAGGCGAGCCGGAGCACAGATATCCAGCGCAACTGTGTCTTCCAGAACTTCCGAGGAGTGTTCCACGCCGGGAGGAATCATGAGCATCTGGTTTGAGCCAACGGTCACATCTCCACTCGGCAGCTGAAAACGCCAAGCCCCTCTCAAGACCACAATCACCTCTTCGTTGGCGTGAGAGTGCGTCTGAGTGATCGACCCTCGATTCACTTCGACTCGCGCGACCGAGACGTTCTCACCTACCGCCACTTTTCTGAGATAGGCCGCATTAACCTCTGACTGCTCGATGTTATTCCAATCGTAGAAGCACATTTTCTTCCCTCTTGATTTTCAATTCTTATTTCTGTCGACAAGCTGATTGTTTTTGAGCCAGGGCATCATCTGCCGCAAACGCGCTCCCACGCTCTCGATCTGATGCTCGGTTCCCGCAGTTTCCAACTGTTTGAATCGGGGCTTGCCGGCTTCACATTCGCTCATCCATTCATCCGCGAACTTACCTGATTGAATGTCTTTCAGAATTTGCCGCATCTCGCGCCGCGCCGATCTATTAATGACACGTGGTCCGCGAGTGAGGTCACCGTACTCGGCAGTGTTGGATACTGAGTACCGAATATTCCCGATGCCGCCTTCGTAAACCAGATCCACGATCAGCTTCAGTTCGTGTAAGCATTCGAAATAAGCCATTTCGGGCGCATAACCCGCTTCCACGAGGGTTTCAAATCCGGCTTGAATGAGTGAAGTCAATCCACCACAAAGGACGGCCTGTTCCCCAAACAAATCAGTTTCAGTTTCTTCTTTGAAACTGGTTTCAAGGATGCCGGCGCGTCCCCCGCCAATCGCCGCTGCATAAGCCAGCGCAACTGTACGCGTATCGCCGCTGGGATCTTGTTCGACTGCGATTAGGCAAGGCACGCCCCGCCCTCGCGTGAACTCATATCTCTCCAGATGTCCCGGCGCTTTGGGCGCCACCATAAAAACGTTCACCTGCTCCGGCGGCACGATTTTCTGGAAATGAATCGAGAAACCATGCGCGAAGGCCAGATAATTCCCCGGTCGCAAGTTGGGTTGAATTTCATCCTTATAGATCCCCGGGGCCAACTCGTCAGGGACAAGCATCATTACGATATCGGCTACCATCGCGGCGTCCCCAGTATTGATTACTTCCAAACCGGCGGATTCGGCTTTGACTCGAGATGGACTGCCGGGCCGGAGACCGACAACTACATCGCATCCCGAGTCTTTCAAATTGTTCGCTTGCGCGTGACCCTGACTGCCATATCCGATGATGGCAATCTTCTTCGTCTTGAGCAGCTCAAGGTCTGCATCCTTGTCATAGTAGACGTCCATAATCGTTTCTCCGTGCTACATTCCTTCTATGAGTTCTCAAGTAACCGCAAACTCACGCACCAAGTTGTGTGTGGCGGTGGCAGCCGGTAGCCTGGGAATTGCTAACGTCCCAGCCCGGACCATTTCTTGAATGTCGAACGGTCCCAGCAATCCCAGGAGTGCGTTGACCTTCGCCCGGTCCCCGGTAGTTTCAATGGTTAGCGCGCTTTCCGAGACATCGATCACTCTGGCGCGAAAGATATCCGCCAGGTGCATTACCTGTTGCCGTCCGTTTCCGCCTGGGGCGTTAACATGAATAAGCGCCATTTCCCGTTCAATGTGATCCAACATCGTGAGGTCAGTTACCGACAGCACGCGAATTTGTTTATTCAACTGTTTAGTAATTTGCTCGATAGTCCGATCATCACCGCTGGTGACGAGCGTCACCCGCGAAATCTGTGGATCGAGCGTCTCGGCCACCGTGAGACTCTCAATGTTGTATCCACGCGCGCTGAACAGTCCGACAATGCGAGCCAGTTCACCGAAGCGATTCTCAACCAGAACGGAAAGGGTGTGTCTCACCGAAGCACCATCTCTTTCAACCCGGCTCCAGGAGGGATCATTGGAAACACGTTCTCTTCCGCGGAGACGACTATGTCCATCACCACGACACCTTTTATGGACAATCCTTGTTCGAGCACAGCTGTTAGCTCGGCCGGCTTGGTAGCTCTTAGACCTACCGCGCCGTAGGCTTCCGCAAGCTTGACGAAATCCGGTGATCCTTCCATGTCCACGGCTGAGTAGGTTTTGTCATAGAAGATTTCCTGCCACTGTCTGACCATTCCCAGGTAGTTGTTATTCATCACAATGATCTTGGTATTGGTGCGATATTGGACCGCAGTCGCCAATTCCTGCGCTGTCATTTGGAATCCACCGTCACCGACGAAGGCAGTGACCTGACGGTCGGGAAAGGCGATTTGCGCGCCCAAAGCCGCGGGAAATCCAAAACCCATCGCCCCCAAGCCGCCTGACGTAATTGATTGTCGCGGCCCATTGAACCCGTAGTACTGAGCCAGCCACATCTGATGCTGGCCGACGTCGGTGGCAATGATTGCGTTGCCGCCAGTGAGACGATGAAGTTCTTGACAAAGAAACTGCGGTTTGATCACGTGGGCAGAATTTTCGTAAGTCAGTGGGGCGAACTTCTTCCACTCCGCAATCTGTTTCCACCAGAGCGCAAGTCTTTCTGAGTCCAATTCGATTCCTTCTTCTGGCAGCAACTCAAGCAACTGGCCCATGACCGTCTTAGCGTCGCCGACCAGAGGTAAATGAGCACGCACGTTCTTGCTGACCGAAGAAGGATCTACGTCTACATGGATGATCTGAGCCTGAGGAGCAAACTTTTCGAGCGCTCCAGTAACCCGATCATCGAAGCGCACACCTATGGCAATGATGAGATCAGATTCTGAGATCGCCATATTGGCCCAGTAGGTCCCATGCATCCCAAGCATGCCAAGCGATAGCGGATGACCCGAGGGAAAGCAGCCCAGACCCATCAGAGTGGGAGTCACTGGCAAGGATAACCTCTCCGCCAACTCCATTAGTTCATCGGAACCGTTCGCGTGAATGACTCCACCGCCGACATAAAGAATTGGTCTTTGGGCATGGATGATGCGATCGACAGCTTGCTCAACCAAGTGCGCCTCAGCCCGCATGTTGGGTCGGTATCCGGCCAGGCGGAGCCTTTCCTGATAATGCAATGGAGCCATTTCTGCGGTCACGTCTTTTGGTACATCGATTACTACGGGACCTGGACGACCGGTGCGCGCGATATAGAATGCCTCATGGACGACTTCAGCAAGCTCGTCCACATCGCGAACCAAATAATTATGCTTGGTGCACGGCCGCGTGATGCCAACCGTATCAATTTCCTGAAATGCATCGGTGCCGATCATCTTGCGAGGCACCTGACCTGTAATTACCACCAGCGGTGTCGAGTCCATAAAAGCGTTGGCAATACCGGTGACTGCGTTGGTAGCTCCCGGTCCGGAAGTGACCAGCACGACTCCCACTTGACCCGTGGCCTTCGCGTAGCCTTCGGCCATATGCACCGCGCCTTGTTCGTGGCGCGCCAAGATATGACGCACATGATCCGACATGCGGGCAAGTTCGTCGTAAATATGCAACACCGCTCCACCCGGATATCCAAAGATGGTGTCCACCCCTTCGCGCACCAGCCCCTCGAGGAGAATTCGCGCGCCACGGACTTCGCGGACCGGCGATGGCTCCGGTGCGTACTTCGCGTGCGAGGAAACCAATTCCTCGACCTGTGCATTAGCGATTGCGGTCATTACTTCACCATAGGCTTGAGGCCGCCATCCCTGCTTGTGGATGACGGCCTCTTGATTAGAGAGTTATATCGTGGCGTCATCCGCTGCTATTAACCAGAATTATGTCTACACTAATAATTACGACTGCGACGTTGAGTGACAAAGGCCACGCCCCGCCGGCGTGGCCCAAGCCTGCGGCCAGAGCATTCGCTTTTATTCCACCAGCCGCTTTTGATGGTCTTCCGTGACTATTCATGACCATTCGACCTAACGTCGCAAGAGATACCATAGTTCAAAGGCGCGAGCAATTTAATTGTGCTTATGCAACGTTAATCGCTCGTGAAACGCTTCGTCTGTTCCATTTGACGCCCAATAGGTTACGTTCCCAGGCTGACAGTGGGTTAAGACTAGAGAGCAAGAGTTCCTAAGAGTCGCGAGAGTTATTGATACATTCGCCAATAACCCGGTAGCACTCACAAGCCGTAGCCTCCAATCCTTTGCGATCGAGAATCCTCATCTGGCCGCGTCGGTTGTAGTCGATCAAGCTACGCCGCTTTAGCTCTACCGCTTCCGTACTGATGCGGTTGCGGTGTTTGCCAAGCATGATCGCTATGTGCTCCTGGGTGAGATCGAAGCTGTCGGATTGAAGACAGTCGCTGGTTACCAATAACCAGCGGCAGAGTCTCTGACGGTAACTGTGGAACGGCAGGCAAATGCTAGCCTGCACCAACTGGGTCTTCAGCACGTGCGAGTAGCGCAGCAGTAGTTCTTGCAGTTTGCCGCCTCGATTGAATTCGACCAGCAGCGGCTCAGCTTCTATTCTTAACGCTTCACATGGAAACTGAGTCATTACTCGACAAGGTGTAATCGCCACCTTTGAAATGATGTCATCCCCGATGAAGCCTTCGCTACCGACCATGCAGATGTCGATGGTCTGACCGTCTTCGGTAATTGCGAGGAACGAAGCCATCCCGCCATTGAGGAAGTAGGCATGGTTGATGGCCTCTCCTGCTTCATAGAGAATTCTGTTCCTTGGCAAACGGATCAATTCTAAGTCTTCTGAGAGACGGTCGTATTCATCATGCGGCAGCGCCGTCAGCAACCGATTCTCGACAGGTTTAGAGCGCTCCTTGGATGATGTAGTTGATGGCACTGGCAAACTCTTGGGTGCACGTCAGTCTTATGGTCGTTCTTGAGCTGACCTCGTAGGACTATCGAATGTCCTTGCTCTTGGTGTTCCCTTTTCAACTCTCAAGGTCCTGCGAACCACGTCCCAGCAGACCTCTGTCTTCAACTCAGTCTTCTCAGGCCTGATAAAGAAGAGCTGCACTAGACGCTGATTTATCACCCGCCAATAGATATCGGTGGCACCTGGCTGACCATCAACCGCAAAGCGCAACCGCGCGCCTTCTGCCGGCGAGCCCCCCACATCCGTCGTGGCCGTAGTACGTTCGACTTTAATCGCCGCATCCTCATATTGCTTGAGCAAGCGGTTAATGGATGGTTCGATCAGCGCTGTCTTCGCCTGCTCTTCTTGTTTGCTCGACGTCAGCGTACTGCGCAGAGCAATTATCATGATCTGTGCATCAAGGGCTTTCTCCGTCAGCACTAGTTGCTGGGCGGCTGCGTTGCTCTGATCGCTCAACTCCCAGGTCCGAGGGTAGTCAAATATGAGACCGTCCTTCTCAAAGCGCGTCGCGGAGTCGGCTGAGGACTGAGAGTTCACTGCTGAACTTAAACAAATGATCGCAAAGAACGATGCCAACAGTGGCTCAAGACGAACTAACCGGCGCGGAACTCTCTCGTGGTTTTCTTGTACGTTCTCCATCGATAACGAACTGTTCACTTGGGAGCGGTGATGCCGTCCAAACCGAGCCGTCTGCGTAGACAATGCGTTGGAGTATCACCATTTCTGAATATGGCTCAGAGGACGAGAGGGCCTTAACGCTGATAACTCTTGTCGGCGGGGATAGCGAGCGCTCAATTACAGTTTTTCGTTCCCCAGGACGCAACATTGCCCAACTGCCAAACCTATGGCGTGCAACTTCGTTCTGCGTATCTTGGTCGACAATGATGTATTCCCATTCGAGAAATCTAACAGTCTTCTTGCCGCTATTCGTTACCGTCATCCGGTAAGCAAATTCCGGATGGAGGACTTCAACGGTGCAGTTAAGGCCAGGGTGATAATAGCGATACTGATTGGTCTCTGACGCGACGGCTTTCGCTCCGTCACAGGCCTGGTTGTCCTGGTTCAGTCCATAGTCATCCCCGCATGATGGCGTCGGATAGCGATAAGCGGCGACTTGAGAGACGACCACTTCATGCGGCTGTGCCGGGCTCGAGGGAGTCTGGGCCATAGAAGCGCCAATTGCCATCGTTGCGACAGCGACCACGGAGGTGATTCTACCTCGATGGTGTTCTTCTTCACTTCTCACATCAAGTGCCCTCGTCGTTAGGTTTCATCCTATATGTACTGCCATCGCATCCCTGCCAATATAGCGGAGGCATTTCGCGCGGTTGCGGCCAGATTTCATTAAGCGTCGAGCCTTCGTACAACCGTCCGTTCTTCATCACGTAACGCAAACTGTTTGTGTCTTGAATGTCTTCAAGAGGATTGCGGTCCAAGACTTGAAGGTCGGCAAGCTTACCGACTTCGATCGAACCAAAGTCCTTTCCGTGACCGATGGCTTCGGCCCCGAAGATAGTTCCAACACGAAGCACATCGTGCGGAGGCATCCCGCCCATCGCCAGCGCCCAGAGTTCCCAGTGCACACCAAAACCCGGCAACTGCCCGTGTGACCCCAGCCCAACCCTCCCGCCCGCAGCCATAAGCCGAGCTGCTTGAGCAGCATAATTCGGCAGCAGGCAAGACTTGACTTGAGCGGAGCGAGCCCTTTTTGCCATATCCACATATACGCGCATCGCGTAAGGTGGCAGAAAATGCTGAAGCCGCGTTTGCTTCTCCAAGTCGAAGTTAGCGAAGAAATAAGACTCTCCAAATTGCTGGCCTTCGTCTGGCGCCACTAAAAGCGTAGGCGTATATGTGACTCCGCTCTTAGCTAAGAATTGAAGTACATCCTCGTGTAGTGGCACCGTGGAGATATAGTGCTCTAACCCGGAATTCCCATCGAGGATAATGGGTAGAATTGATTTGATGTTGCCTGATACTTGATGCACCTTGAGACTCAGCTTGTACTCATGCGCTGCCATCACAAGCCACTGTTCTTGCAGGCGATTGCCGGCGAAGTGTCGCTTGAAAGTTTCTGTGTCATCGAATTCCGCATGGCGTCGAGCTATAGCGCGAGCGTCATCCAGGGTCTTGATATCTTCACGGTTTAGGACCGTTTGACCAGTGGTGAACAGTCGAGGTCCTAGCAGGTCGCCTATCTCAAGCCGATCCATGTAGGTGAATAAGTCATTTGAGTGCGCAGACGGATCGTGATTGGTAGTAACACCGTAGGCCAAGCTCACCAAATACTCCCATACTTGTTCACTGTGAACGCCGAAGGTCGGAATCGCATGAAAGTGAATATCT
>ORMF011282474.1_pt1 | contig 10101 bp, 8 predicted proteins | sample 1779871 | NCBI WGS metagenome assembly ORMF01 (sample SAMEA104232316, study PRJEB22302) | groundwater metagenome | biome: forest; feature: aquifer; material: groundwater | place: USA | collected 2011-08-07 | depth 5.4 m | reverse complement strand
GTGGAGTCGCGCGCGTAAGCGCGCGGTGGATCACGCCCGTAAGGGCGTGCGGCCGCGGGATCACGCCCTTATGGGCGTGATCCACCGCGCCCTTACGGGCGCGACTCCAGCCCACAGAATATGGCCTGACAAGACACTAGTCGCAGTCCGGGCAGACGTGACTCTCCCTGTTCGACATGAACCGCTCGTGGCAGCCCGAGCAGTTGTAGCGCCAGGTCGACGCCTGGCAGTCCGAGTACGGGCAGGTCCACCAGCCGGTCCACGACGGCGCCACCGCGACGCGGTCGCACTTGATGCACGAGGCGATCGCGTTCTGCGTGTCGCACTCGGGGCAGTTGAAGAGGCCGTATTCCTTCCACGCGATCACCCGGTCGCAGCCGCGGCACGCCGCGAGCACGTTCAGCTTGTTGCAGTCGCAACAGCGCGCGTTCCCCGTCCCGTCCTTCTGGATGTGCGCGTCGCAGTGGTTGCAGTAGAACTTGTAGGTCTCCGCGCTCGCCGCGCCCGTCATCACCGCCAGGGCCAGGGCAAACATCATCGTTCGAACGAGCTTCATGGTGGTTCCTCCGAATGAAAACAACCGAGACACGAGTAGGACTCCGCAACCCTCGCGCCTCGTGAGTGGAAACTTATGCGCCCCGCAACGCCTGGTTGCACAATGGGATGCGGTATGACCATCCGTCGGCGGTGGACGGCATCGTCGCCCGCCGGCGACACTCGCTTGCCGATCGACGCCGGTCAGCAACTCCCTCGCCAGGAGGCCCGGATTGACAGGCCTCGCCGCGCGCCCGTATCCTCGCCTCGATGGCGGACGCGGGCGGGATCGAAGAGCTGCGGAGGAAGGCCCTCGACGGGAGCCTCCACCCCGAGGACGTGGTCCGCCTCGTGGGAGGCGCCGCCGAGCCGTCGAAGGCCCCCTCCCAGCCGGCGCCGGACCTCCCCCGCTATGAGCTCCTGGGCGAGCTGGGGCGCGGAGGAATGGGCGTCGTCCACCGCGCGCGCGACCGCGTCCTCGGCCGCGAGGTCGCCATGAAGGTCCTCCGAGCCGCCGACTTCGCCTCCGAGGACGACCTTGCGCGGTTCCAGCGCGAGGCCCGCGCCGCCGCCGCTCTCGATCACTCCCACATCGTCAAGGTCCTCGACGTGGGAAACCTCGCCCCCGCCGAGGGCGACTCGCGCGGCCGCCCCTTCTACACGATGGAGTTGCTCCACGGGCAGGACCTCTCCCGTGCCATCGGCACCGGGGTCCTCTCGGCGCGCGACGCCGTCCTGGTCGCGCGGCAGGTCGCCCTCGCCCTTGCGTATGCCCACGAGCGCGGCCTCCTCCACCGCGACGTGAAGCCCCAGAACGTCTTCCTCAGGCGCGTCGATCCCGTCGACGACCCGGCGGAGACCCCGACGCGCCGCGCCGGCGAGGGCGAGTCCCCCGGCCTCGACGCCGTCCTCGTCGACTTCGGCCTGGCCCGCCTCCCCGAGAAGGACCTCGCCGCCGCCGGTCCGCGCCTCACGCAGAGCGGAGACCTCCTCGGCACGCCCGTCTACATGTCCCCCGAGCAGGTGCGCGCCGCCGGCGACGTCGATGCGCGCGCCGACGTCTACTCCCTCGGTGCCACGCTCTACCACGCCCTCACCGGCCTGCCGCCCTTCGCCGAGAAGGACCTCGCCAGCCTCCTCGAGGCCGTCAAGGGGCGCGACCCGGTGACGCCTCGCTGCGCGAATCGGCGCGTCGACCGCGACGCCGAGACCATCTGCCTGACGTGCATCGCCAAGGAGCCTCACCGTCGCTACGCCTCCGCCTCGGAGGTCGCCGAGGACTGCCGCCGATATCTCGCGGGCGAGCCGCTGCGCGCGAGGCCGATCGGCCCCCTCGCCCGGCTCTGGCGGAGGGCCCGACGCCGTCCGCTTGCGGCCGCCGCGGCGATGGCCGTCCTCCTCTCCTTCGGGGTCGCGGCCTGGGCCGGGCTCCGCTGGCTCGACGAGAGGCGCCTCGCTGCCGACCTCGACCGGATCACCGCGCTGGCCCGCGTGGGAGACCCGGCGTCCCAGGGACGGGCCCTCTCGGAAATCGATCGCCTCCTCGCCGACCGTCCCGCGTGCGCCCCCGCGCTCCGGGCGCGCGCCGAGATCCGTCGAAGGCAGGGAGAGTGGCGCCTCGCCGAGGAGGACCTCACGCGCGCCCTCGAAGTCGACCCCGGGTCGGAGGACGTCCTCCTCGACAGGGCGCGCCTGAGGCGCCTTGCCGGTCTCTTGCAAGAGGCCCACGCGGACGCGATGGAGTGCGGCCGTCGCGCCCCCTCCCGACGCGAGGCCTGGCTCCTCGCGGCCGAGGTTCGCCTCGAGCAGGGCGTCGCCGACGACGCCGCGCGGCTCCTCGCGGAGGCCGGGCGCCTCTCGACGACCGAGGCGGAGCGGATCGACGTCGAGGCGCTGCGCGCGGAGACGCTCCTCTTGGGCGCGAGGGCGGCGGAGGCGGAGGGGACGCTCGCCGAGCTCGCGCGGCGCTCGGAGGCGCTCGCCGATCCGTCGGGGGTCCACGTCCGCGCGATGGTCCATGTCCGGCGCGCTCGGGCCCTGCGCGCGCTGGAGCGCGACCTCGACGCGGCGCGGGAGGCAGGCGCCGCCCTCGCGCTCTCCCCCGCCCTCGCCGCCGCGTCCCGCGAGAAGGTCCTCGCGTTCCGCGGCTCCAGGCTTGCGACCGCGACCGACTTCTCGCAGATCGCGGCCCTCGCCGACGCCGACCGCGCCGCGGCGGCCGAGCCCTGCGACGTGAGAAGCTGGTGGGTCCGCGCCCTCGTCCCCTGGGACGGCGGTCGGAAGCGGCTCGACGAGCTCGTGGAGCGCTTCCCGCATTGGGGCCCCGCGCGACTCCGTCGGGGGCAGTTCCTCCTCGAGGAGAACGACGTCGAGGCCGCCGAGCGGGAATTCCGTGCAGCCCTCGCGCGCGACCCTCGTTCCGCCGAGGCGCACGTCGGCCTGGGGCGCGTGGCGCTCGCGCGCGGCGACGCCGCGGGGGCGGCAAGGGCGTTCGAGGCGGCCTGCGGGCTCGACCCCGCCTCCCACTCCGCAATCGCGGGCCTCGCGACGGCGCTCGGCGGGGACGCGCAGGCCTGGAAGCGGGCAGACGCCCTCGAGGCCCCGTACGCCGACACGGCCGGCCCGGTCCGTCGGGCGTTTTTCCAGATCGACGCGTGGGTCGGCGACAGCGACGAGGAGATGCCGGGGCTCGACGACAGGTCGTACCTCCTCGACGCGGAGGCGCACGCCGCGGAGGCCCTCCTGGCCGACCCGTGGTGCGGCGAGGCGTACCGCTGGCGGGCGAAGGCGCTCGCCTTGCGGGGCGAGTGGAGGAAGGCGCTCGAAGCGTGGCGCGACGCGGTCCGCGCGGGGCCCACGGCCGCGCGCAAGGCGCGCCTTCAGGAGGCGATCCTCCTGCGGGACGTTCTGGAGTTGGACGATCTGCCGCGGTCGCGCGCGCTGCTCGAAGAGGCGGCGCGGGCGGGGGACGACGCCGTGATCCAGGACGAGCTGGGCCTGACGCGGATGGAGCAGGGGGAAGCGGCGGGGGCGATCGAGGCCTTCGACCGCGCGATCGCGCTCGACGCGGAGTGGCCCGCGCCGCACTCGCACCGGGCGTCGGCGCTCGGAGAGCTCGGACGGACGGAGGAGGCGGACGAGGAGTCGGATCGCGCCTGGCGCCTCGCGCCGGCCCGGGTTTCCCCGTACGTACGCGAGTTGCTCGCGCAGGGGCTTGCGGCCCCGTTGGAGGCCCCCGACCAGGAGCTCCTCTTCGCGGGCCGCGCGATCGCCGAGCATCCGACGTACGGTCCGGCGTGGTTCGCGCGGGCCGAGGCGCTTCTGCGGAAGGGACGCACGGCCGAGGCGGGGCTCCCGTGGGCGCGATCCGCGCTCTGCTCGCCTCTCCTCTTCTCGACGCTCTTCCGCAGGCTCCGCATCCTGCGCCTCCAGTCTCCGCGCATCCCCTCGGCGGGGGAGATGCTCGAGGCGATGCGACGAGGCCTCTCCGAGGCGAAGGGGAGCGACGCGGCGATCCCCTTCGGACGGTCGCTCCTGGCGGGGGTCGAGGAGGACTTCGACGCCGCGCTCCGCGAGGCGGACGCGACGCTCGCCGTGGACGCCGAACTCGTCGCCCCGACGGCGTGGCGGGGCTGGGTGCTCCACCGTCTCGGTCGCAACGAGGAGGCGCGCGCGGCGCTCGAGAAGGCGCTGCAGGCGCGTCCCGACGTAGGCGTGGCCTGCTACTTCCTCGCGTGCGTGGAGGCCTCCTCCGGCGCGGACGACGCCGCCGTGCAGCGGCTGGAGGAGGCGCAGGACGCGGGCTTCGACCAGCGGGCGATCGCCTTCGCCGAAGAGGACCTCAGGAAGCTCCTCGCGCGCCCCGAGGTCCTGGATCGCCTCGGCTGGAGGTGACCCGTCCGACGCTGCCGCGTTCCTGGTGGCAGGCACCGGGAGCGGCTTCATCATCCACCCCGACGGGTGGGCGGTCACCAACCGTCACGTGGTCGCGGACATCCCGCCCGAGGAGGGCGTGCACTGCGGGCGAACGCCCTACGACCCACTGCGGCTGTGCTGGGACAAGTCGACGGGGACGGAACCGGTGATGGCGGACGTGGTGGCGGTCGCCTTGAAGTGGGACCTGGCGCTCCTCAAGATCCGCGGCGACCGTCACGACTGGCCCTGCCTTTCGCTCGCCTCGATCGAGAAGGCCCAGGCGGGGGACAAGGTCCTCGTGCTCGGGTGGCCCGACCCGGAGACCTTCAAGCGGGCGGCCCTCATCGCCTGGTACGTCATGCTCAGGCGCAACGGCGCGGCGATGGTCGAGATCCGCCGGGCGCTGGAGGCCGACCCGTCGGACGGCGTGGCCAACGCGTTTGCGTTCCGCATCTACCAGTCGGAGGGGGACGTCGAGCGGGCCGCGGAACACCTCGAGCGGGCTCTCGCGGACCCGGGCTCGCGCGCCCTGGCCGTCTTCTCGCTCGGTCGCGCAGATCGGGCAGGGCCTGACCGCGAACGCCCGCAAGACCGCGGAGGAGGCGATCCGCCTGCACCCGGAACTTCCCGACGGCTACATCATCGACGGACACGCCCACATGCTCAAGGGCCGCTTCGGCGAGGCCCTCGCACGCTTCCAGGAGGCCGCTCAGGTCACAGGCGGGCGGTGTGCCGAGGCGGAGACGATGCAGGGGATCGTGCTCATGACCCGGTGGATCGATCGGAATCCCGTCAGCGCCCTGCCGCCAGCGACATCCCCGGAGGCGTCTCCCTTGCTAAAGGGCCCGAGCGCGGGGCGCGCCGCGGCCAGGAGGTCCCTTGGCGAAAGCGCGCGAAGGGCCGCGAGTTCGTCCTCGTGCTCGGCGCACTTCAGCCTCCAGAAGCGCCCCTCTTCGGAGGCCTCGCCCCTCCAATCATCCACGGACGTCTCCGAGGTGCTGGAGTCGGCCTGTGAGCGATCCTTGCCCTGCGGTGTTCTCGTGCATAGGATCCCGCGCACGATGAGCATCAACCCGCCGCCCCCCGACGAGGAGCTGCGCGTCCTGCGCCGGCTGGTGGCCCTTGCGGGGCCGCTGAACGCGGAGCTCAACCTCACGGCCCTCCTCAACCTCGTCCTGGACACGGCGATCGAGGCGACCGGCGCGGAGCGCGGCCTGGTCATCCACGTCGACGCGAACCAGCAGGCGCGCGTGCAGTCCGCGCGGAACTTTGGCGGGACGCAGGCGGAGGAGCGAGACCTCGCCTACAGCCGCACGGTCGTCCAGGAGGTGGTGAAGACCGGCCGGCCGCGGACCTCGGCGGACGCGATGGACGACGCGGGCCTGGCGGGGATCGTGAGCGTGCAGAAGTTGGGCGTGAGGTCGCTCCTCTGCGTGCCATTCCGGATCAAGGACCGCGTCGTCGGGGCGATCTGCCTCGACCACCGGGAGAAGGCGGAGGCCTTCACGCCGCTCCACCTCTCGGCGGTCACGGCGCTCGGCGACCAGGCGGCGGTCGCCATCGGGAACGCCGCGCTCTTCGAGCGGCTCTCCCAGTCGATCGTCCAGCTCAACACGCGGGTCCGCCGACTCGAGGAGGAGGTGAAGAAGAAGCCGGCATTCGCCGCGATCCTCGGCGAGTCGGAGTCGCTCCTCGGCGCATTGAAGACGGCGGGGCGGGTGGCGACGAGCACGGCGCCGGTCCTGATCCTGGGCGAGACGGGAACGGGGAAGGAGCTGGTCGCGCGGGCCGTGCACGACTCCAGCAAGCGGGCGGAGGGACCGTTCGTCCCGGTGAACTGCGCGGCGATCCCGGCGGACCTCGTCGCGAGCGCGCTCTTCGGCCACGTGAAGGGGGCGTTCACGGGGGCGTCGTCGGACCACTCGGGCTACTTCGAGCAGGCAGACGGCGGGACGATCTTCCTGGACGAGGTGGGGGACCTGCCCCCCGACGTCCAGGCGGCGCTCCTCCGGGCGCTGGGGAACGGCGAGGTCCAGAAGCTGGGGGCGAGGAAGACGCAAAAGGTGGACGCGCGGTTGGTGGCCGCGACGAACCGGCCGCTCGATCGGATGGTGCAGGAGGGAAAATTCCGCGAGGACCTGAAGGCGCGGCTCGAGGTGGTAACGATTGCGCTGCCGCCGCTGCGCGAGCGCCGCGGCGACATCCCGATCCTGCTCGACGCCTTCGTGAAGCGGATCGGCGAGGAGTGCGACAAGCCGGGCCTCTCGATCGACGCGGAGGCGCGCCGGGTGCTGGAGAACCACGACTACCCGCAGAACGTCCGGGAGCTGGAGAACGCAGTCAGGGCGGCGGTGGCGTATTGCGAGGGAACGACGATCACGCTGGAGTACCTGCCTCCGAAGTTCCGCGAGGCGGCGAAGGACGTGCGGATCCGCGTCCCTCGGACGAACGACGAGCTCAAGGAGGCGCTGGGGCGGGCCCAGGCGGACATCGAGAAGGCCTTCATCGTCGAGGCCCTCCGTAGGGCGGCTGGGAACGCCTCAAAGGCGGCCACGGAGACGGGGATGAACCGCGCGCTGATGCAGCGGAAGATGAAGGAGTACGGTGTCTCCTCTCGCGACTTCCGCCGCCCCGGCGAGGCGGTCCCGGAGGGCGAGGAGGAATAGCGCGCATCTGTACTGTTCCCCCGGAATCAAGACACATTGCCGATCGGCCCCCGCTACTGCGTGTATCGAATGTCCGTCACCGTCCCGTCCTTCTTCGCCACCCGCACGTGCGGTTCGCCTCCGAGGCGGTTCGCCGAGGCTGCGTACGGGAACGAGATGTGCCAGGCCGTCCCCTCGTCCACGGCAACCACGTCCCTTTGATCCAGGGTCATCACGCCGTCCGCCAGGACCCGGGCCTTCGCGATCTCGATCGCCCGAGCCTGGTCCACGCCATCCGCTCCACCCCATCGGCTGCACGAGCACCCCATCAGGAATACCAGCAGGCTGCCCATCGCCAGTCCCGCCACGAGTCGTAGGGTCCTCATTGCGCTTCTCCTTCTCTCACACTCTCCGCCACGAGTCGCCAGGTCTGATCGGCATCGACGGTTGAGGGTGCTTCGACGCTGGTTCCCATGGGCGAGTTTCCCACAAATCCGTGGGACCGTGGTCGCGGGGGATGCAGTTCCGTTCGTTCCGAAGCCTGCAGCGCGGAGTGGCAGGCTCCGTAGCGTGGCTTGCCGGCGCCAAGGGTTCTACAAGTGAGGCCCACACGCCCGGATTCGAGAGGGGAGGCCATGCCGACTCTTCGGGATCTCGACGAGTACACCGGCCAGACGGTGGACGAGCTGATCGCACTCGAGGGGACGTGCACGATCGGGTCGCTGGTTCTCGCCTTCGAGGAAGCCGCAGAGCAGAAGGCCGCACGCCGCGGGAAGAAGGCGCTCTCTGGCGAGGTTGAGGACCGGCGACCGCTGATTCGCGAGAATCCGGCTTGCGGCCAGCCACGACGGAGTCTAGAATCGCCCGCACGTGAGGAGGTGCCGACGTGGGCTCTATCATCGACCTCAGCAGGGTCTATACGAATCCCTCCCCAATCAAGATCCTCGGCGAGGGGCCGGCTCGCGGACGCGGACAGGCGCCGGTCTCCCGCACGCAGGCAGGTGTGCCGCAGGCGCCGGTCTCCCGCATCGAGCCGGGGGAGCAGCAGGCGCCGAACGGGGCGACCGACGTGGTGGAGATCTCGGATGCGGCCCGTCGCGCCGCGAAACTGATCGACGCACCGCGTGACCTGCTCACAGAGGGCACGAAGAGCGGGTACACCTTTGGGCTCTCCAACGGCCGTCCGCTGCTCAGGGACGACACCCTGGCCTCTCGGCTCCAGCCTCCCCCGGGCCAGCCCGGCGCGCCCTCCTCGAGCCCGCAACCCCGCCCGAAGCCATAGGGGCACGGCAGGAACTCGGGCGGCGCTGCTCGGACCTCCCCGCGGTCGAGGTGGATCAGCGGCCCGCGGGGAGGCGCACGTCGTGGAAGGAGAAGGAGACCTCGCGGTAGGTGCTCCGCGTTGCGACCGCGATGCCGATCGCCTCGGCCTCCGGACCGAGCTCGCTCGCGCGGAGGCGGAAGTGGAAGACGTCGTCGGTCGTGTCCGTTTGCATCCTCGGGGTGAGTTCCTCCTCGAAGCCATTCCAGTATCGGACGCGAACGGTGACGAGGATGCGCGTGGGGAGTCCCTCGGCCAGCGGCGAGTCGTATGGTTTGAGGGCGCGCAGTCCCTCCACGCGGCAGTCGATGTCGGGCCGAGCGGCGCCGGGTTGGGCGGAGCCGACCGTGACCGTGACGGGGCCCGCGGCAACCTGCTCCTCCTTCTTGGTGACGCCCGGCCCGAACCACGCCTCCTCCTGCTCGGTCGCGAGGAGGACCCCCCAGGTCAGATCCAGCGACGAGAAGTGCGTAGCCTCCGGCGGAACGCCAGCGCATTCGAAGGCCAAGGACGCAACCGGGGTCGCTCGGCCCATGCTCTGCCCGATCGCATCCCTCGTGCGACGAAGTTCCTCAAGCCTGGGCTCGGCTCCATTGGTCGGGCGGACCCCGGCCATGCGCCCGTTGTCCAGGAAGGCCGCAGCGGACTTCACCTGGTCGTCCACGGCGAGGAGGCGGACGTGGGGCTCCCACTCGACGTCCACCGATCCCGCATCGTGACCGGACATGCGAGCGATCGCGCGGAACGGGCCCGAGTAGCTCGCCGTGCGGAGGGAATCTGCCCCTTCGGAGAATCGGATCCGTCTCCGGAAGTCCGCGGAGCAATGGCACCCGGATGCCTCGGCGATCAGGTCGAGGGCCTGCCACATGGGATAGACGCCCGCCGGTCCCCTCCACGTCTTGTCCTGGAGGAGGGCGGCCGGCGCCTCGACGGGGCGTCGAGCCTGGATCCGCAGGTCCTCGAGCAGCGTGGGCAGGAGGACCGGGCCCTCGGGCAGGCGGACCCACGCGGAGGGCGCGAGCGTCCATCGCGCGAGGAGCTCGTCGAGGACCAGGTCCGCGCGTTCCCGCACCTCGGGGTTCGCCGAGCCCAGCGCCCGGCGCACGGCCGGCTCGGCGACCGGGCCGATTTCGACGAGCGCCTGCGCAGCTTCTTCCCTCCGTCCCGGTTCCCCGTCTGCGAGCTGCTCGACGAGCCCCCGGATTCGATCGTCGGCGTCGTCGGCGCGCGCGAGGCCGGCCGCGGCGAGCAGGAGCACGATCGCACAGCGGGACATGGGCGTCATGCAGATGATGCCGACTGAGTCAGTTGCCCGACGAGCGCTCGTTCCGTTCGATCAACTTCGCCCGCCTGGGTCGTAGACCGTCCCGAGCAGCGTCTTGATCCAGGCGCCGACGAAGAGCACGCCCATGGCCAGAGGCGTGATTGCATCGAATGTCCGGGCGATCACGATTCCCGGCACGCCGCTGCCGAGTGCCAGGATTGTGAACGGCCGAAGCGATTTCATGGTGACGCTTCCTGCTTCTTCGGCGCGAAGACCCCTCGGCCAGAAACTCCCCAAGTCGTCGACGCGGCGGACGTGGAGAGTGTTCGAGGGTCCGCGAGGCGTTGGCGAAGGTCGCGGATCCCCAGGCTACGCCCAAGTTGAGGGAGCGCGCAGCGCGAGAGACGGCCACGAAAAGAGAG
>ORMF011562666.1_pt1 | contig 10102 bp, 11 predicted proteins | sample 1779871 | NCBI WGS metagenome assembly ORMF01 (sample SAMEA104232316, study PRJEB22302) | groundwater metagenome | biome: forest; feature: aquifer; material: groundwater | place: USA | collected 2011-08-07 | depth 5.4 m | reverse complement strand
TTACAGAACAATTTGAAAATTTGAATCCGTTTCATCTGAGAAAGGGCATGGAAGAGAAGCTGAAAAAGATATTCGCTTTATGTTATAAAAAACACGTTGAGTCAGCGAGCCTTCGGTAACATTTTATTATGAGTCAACTGGGTAATTTCGGGCGTATCAGCCGAGCATCTCTATGACTGTGAGCAATACCGAATTGCCGAGCGCCGCAAGGTTATAGCCGCCTTCGAGGGCAAAGATAAGAGGCGGTCCGGAGTTTGGAATCCGGAGTTCAGAGCATGAAACAATTCCTTTGACAATACTTTTTATGCCCTCATCTGATACATTGATTCCAGCCAGCGGGTCTCTTGCATGTATGTCATATCCTGCGGAAACCATGATCATGTCAGGCGCAAACTTTTTAACAAGGGAAGGCAACATCTCATTATATGCAGCAGAATATTGGCTGTCACCTGAGCCGCTGCTCATGGGGATGTTATATGTAAAACCGTCACCCTTTTTTTTGCCTTTCTCTGATTCATCCCCTGTGCCGGGATAATGCGGGTACTGGTGGGTGCTGAAATAAAAAACACTGTCATCTTCCTCAAATGTGTGCTGCGTGCCGTTCCCGTGATGGACATCAAAATCAATAATAAATATTTTCCTGTACCCGACCTTCTGCGCATATCTCGCTCCCACGGCAATATTGTTGAATACGCAGAAACCCATCGCCCTGTTTGCCTCTGCATGATGCCCCGGAGGTCTGACTGCGCAAAATGCCCTTTCTATTTTTCCATCCTTACATTTGTTGACAGCCTCTATAACAGCTCCTGCCGCATATAATGCGGCCTCGAGGCTTTTTTCGGAGATATAAGTATCAGGATCCGCATAACCGGGTTTCATTTTTTTTATTTTTTCGATATAGTCATGGGTATGAACAGCCTCTATATTTTTGTATTCAGCTTTTGCCGGTTTAATATGAATGAGTTTGTCCCACACGGCAGAGTTTTTAAGGATATTTATTATCGAGACGAGACGTTCTTTGGACTCGGGATGCCATTCAGGCGTTTCGTGTTCAAGAAATATATCATCGTATATAAACCCGACCTTTTTCATAGCATGATTTTAGCAGAATTTAAAACGTAAATGGGCAGGTAAAAATACCTTGACAAAAAACTACTGTTTATCATAAAGTTTTGGCAGTATGAAAAAAGGAGATTTAGACAGATGGGATAACTAAGCCTCAAGCATCAATCTCGAAGAATCGAGTCTCCGACCTGCACATACAAACAGACAGATTTAAGCTATTTAACAGTTGAGTATTTAAAAGGCATGGCTGCCATTCCGGCGCCATGCCTTTTTTAATAAAGGAGATGATATTACCAAAATCATAAATTAACCCAAGCACAAAAGACTATTTATTTTGAAACAAACTAAGGAGGGTTTAATAATGGCGCTAAAAAATTTCAACATATCAATGCTTATGTTATGGACGATTTTAATCGTATCGAGCGGGTGCGCATCTGATTTTAAGAACATAGCTCCTTTAGCCCCTGAAAAATACGAGAAGTTGGGGCAAGTAACTGGCACGGCATGCGGTTCATTGGTAAGCCCTGGAGCAGGCACAGCATATTATTTTGTCCCGATAATGTTAAATTCCCGTGTTGAGCGTGCTTACGAGGAAGCGTTGCAAAGCGCGAAGGGGGCAACAGCACTTATTGACGTAACAATAGATGAATATTGGTTGTGGTGGGTGCTTGGCACGGCTCGATGTGTCACAATAACAGGGGAGGCAATAAAATGAAAATATCAAGGAGAATTGTTTTATTTATTATGTTCGTTCTAATCATTGGTTGTGCCGGCACTCCGGTAAAGATAGACTCCCTTCCAAAGCAGCCGATTGATACTGCAAAAGGCAGGGTTATTACAGCTCAAGCCTGTGGTTTTCAACTACTTTTGTTGATTCCCATTATGATTAACGAGAGACAGTCGAGAGCATATCAGGAACTGCTTATGGCTGCAGGGAGAGAGCATATTACTGATGTAAAAATTAAAGAGAGTTGGACGTATGCCTTTGTTGGAACAATTTATTGCACACAGTTTGAAGCGACTGCGTATCCGTATATGACAGATATGACAGAAAAATAATATTCATTACAGTAAGAGAGATTTCAAATGCCAAAACTCAAAGGAGGTCTGCTTATGGTTTTTATATGGGAATTTGTAAGGAAATATTTGATGCGGGTAGGGTTGCTAATGAGTATCATTCTGCTTATCGGTTGCGCAACACAAAAGGCCTGGCAGTATGGGGCAGAACCCGAGGTAAGTTCAGCGGCGCTCATAAACAAATCTGTTTCTATCCCTCCTTTCTCTGATAAACGTATCAATGAAAATAGCAATTATGTGGGTTTGTATTTAATCCCATTAATGCCCTTTGGCTGGCAAGATCTCAATACCCCCGAAGGGGTACAGATGCATATCACAAGTGGCTTATGGCTCTGGAGACCTAATGAGGATATTGCAAAGGCAACCGCAGAGGAAATTGCTCACGCGCATATCTTTAAAGAGACATTTTTCACACATAGGTCGAGCGAGGGCGAGCTTGTACTGCAAGGGACAATTAATTCAACTAAATATGATGGGAAAATGATAACTTATGGACTGTCTGTAGAAGGCCCACTCCTCTGGTTTGTTGGATTCCCTTCCTCATACGTCAACAATGAGCTATCAATAACATTAAAATTAAAAGATGAAAAAAATAATGTTGTATTATGGGAGAAGGATTACCGTGAAGAAGATGGTTCGATAAGCTGGATTTACTCTCTTCAATCAGACTTTGAATATCCGCGGCTGCTGAAAAGAATTTTGCTAAATGCTGTAGGAGACTTGAAGTCTAATTTGGGCACAATCGGAAATAAGATAAGTAGCGTAAAAAAGGAATAGAGAATCCGATTAAATAATTTTACGAATACATTTTCGAATATATTCACTCACATTCATTTTTTTCATTTGGGGGGTAAGGTCTCTGCGCTGACTGTGTAAAAAAGAGCCTTCATCTCTTTCTGCACTCACTGCGAACATCAGGTTTGATTCGGTGTGATACCGAGTGCAATGAAATTTTGCTATAAAAACCTTTTGAATGATATAATTAGGCAAACATCAGGAGGTGAAGGGAATGCAGGCAATAAGGGCAATATTTGATGGGAACGAAATAAAACCTATAGAAGCAATAACAACAAAAAAGAAAACAGAGGTGCTTGTAATATTCCCAAACAACGAAAATAAGTTTTCCCCTGAAGAAGCGCGAAAAAATTTAAGGGGTTTAGGAAGAGGAGAAAGACTTACCGAAAAACTGCTGAAATCACGGCAGGCAGGTTAAAAGCAAAAAATAATATTTCATTAGCTGATGCATATATATCTGCATTGAGCCAGGCAGCAGATGCTGTTCTTGTTCATAAAGACCCTGAATTTGAAGCCCTATCGCCTTCTATCAAAGAACATAGGTTGCCCTACAAAATACTTCATCGGTAAGTATTTTACTTTGTGCATTCTCTCTGTGGAGAATAGCTTCTTTTTTTGTTATTATAGCTACATCTGTTTTTAATCCCAAGGAGGTCTTATGTCTGACTTAAAAAAGATGTACCGCACTATTATGGATGATAATTTTCCTGAGGACATGACAATAAAGTTAGGAGGGCAGACACTGGTCTACAGGAAGCGCGCCTGGAAAATACCTGATGAAAAGACAGGCGAGCTGATAGAAAAGGGCCTTCGATACGGAGAAAACCCTGACCAGCAGGCCGCTCTTTATGAATTGGTTAACGGGAATTTGATTCTCGGCGGATGCCAGTATATAAATCCCGGAAACGGCCTCGTGAGCAGCATTACAGAAGATGACATGATTCAGGCAGGCAAACATCCCGGAAAGACAAACCTTACAGACCTTGATAACGCCCTGAACATCTTAAAATACCTTATGGCCAGGCCTGCTGCCGTGATTCTAAAGCATAATAATCCCTGCGGGGCAGCTTACGGTAAAGATATTGCCGATGCATACGACCGTGCAAATATGGCAGACAGGATTGCGGCATTTGGCGGCTGCCTTGTTGTGAACAGGGCGATGGATAAAAAAACAGCAGAGGCTGTTAACAGCAATTATCTTGAGGTGGTTGCAGCGCCTGATTTTGAAGAAGGCGTGGTAAGCATTCTCTCAAAGAGAAAAAATCTCAGGATTATAAGGGTTAGCAAGATTACCGGGCTGGAAAGATACAGAAATTTTCGTTTTGTTGAATTCAAGTCATTGATTGACGGCGGCATCATTGTCCAGCAGTCTCCGATGAACAGGATAAAGACAAAGGATGACTTCCTCTCCGCGAAGACAACCTACAAAGGCAAAGAATATTCAGTTAAAAGAAAGCCCACGGACAGGGAATATGAAGATATGCTTTTCGGGTGGAATGTTGAGCAGGGGATCACCTCAAACTCTGTTATTTATGTTAAGGACGGTGTGACAGCAGGCATAGGAACAGGGGAGCAGGACAGGGTAGGCGTTGCTGAGATAGCTGTGTTCAAGGCATATACAAAATGTGCTGATGCACTATGCTTTAAAAAATACGGAATCCCTTATAAAACGTTTGAGCTTGAGGCAGAACAGGGAAAGCGTGACAAAAAAGCGCTTACTGAAATAGATGAGGAGACAAAGAAAAATAAAGGCGGCCTTATCGGCTCTATAATGGTCTCTGATGCATTTTTCCCGTTCAGGGATGGAATTGATGTCGGCATCAGGCAGGGAGTTTCCGCAGTTGTTCAGCCCGGCGGCTCAGAGCGGGATTTTGAGGTTATCGAGGCATGTAATGAGGCAGACCCTAAAGTGGCAATGGTGTTTACAGGCCAGAGGGCCTTTAAACATTAAATAATATTAAAGTATACCAGGAGGTTTTATGAGATTTTTGAGAACAGGTTTTGTGATGCTGTTAATGCTGTTATTTGCTGTTTCAGGTTATGGAGAAACAAAAAACAAAAAATTTGCAAAAGAGGAGATTAAAAAGATGGCTGGTACAAAAGCGGTAATCGAGACTAAATTCGGGAATATTGAGCTAAAGTTTTTCCCTGATGTTGCGCCAAATCATGTTAATAATTTTATTGAACTTGCAAAAAAAGGATTTTATGACGGAACAACCTTTCACCGTTTTATTCCCGGTTTCATGATTCAGGGAGGGGACCCAAACTCGAAAAGTCCCGACAAGTCAAAGCACGGGATGGGCGGCCCCGGATATGCTGTCAAGGCTGAGTTTAATGCGAAGTCTCACAAAAAGGGAATTCTTTCTGCTGCCCGGTCTGCCAACCCGGACAGCGCAGGGTCGCAGTTTTTTATCTGTGTGGCTGATGTGCCGTTTCTGGACAGGCAATATACAGTCTTTGGTGAGGTTGTCTCCGGGATGGAAGTGGCAGACAAGATAGTGAGCCAGCCAAAGGACAGAAATGATAATCCCAATGAGAGGATCGAGATGAAGGTTAAGATTGTTGAGAAATAACTTTCTATTGTTTACTCTGTTAGAGACCTTTGGCCTCTAACAGAGTTTCATGCTGAGGCCTTCCATGCCTTGTACCTTGCCAGATAATCATCGGCTACCCTGGCAGGGTCAAGAGAAAGATAACGGGCATATTCAACAACATAGCCCCTGAGATAAACCTCGGTCGGGAGGGCCTCAAACCTTTCAAGTTCGATATTCTCAAAATACTGTTTGCGGATCTTTGTGAAATTTGCAATGTCTTTCAATTCAACCATAAGCTTTTCCCTTATCATTTTCAGTGCCGGGCCGCTGAATGTTGTAATATTGGCTAAAAAATCTTTAATGTTACTATTGGCAACAGAGGGCTTTTCTTTATATTCCGGGGCGGCGGCTTTGTTTTTGAAGAACTCTGCAAGTTTTAAATATGCCTCCTCTATCTGCTGGAGTATCCCCTGCCTGTCGTCCTCAGGAAATTCATGCGCGATGGCAGATGTAACAATAGAGTCGCTTGAATAAAGCGCCCTCAGGTAAAGATATGAACTTCTTATCTCTGACAATGAGGCATTAGGGCCGAGTTCGAGAATCTCAAGATACCTGTTATAGTCTTCCGGGGACACATTCATCTTTTGCTACTGTTACCTCCTTTCCCTCCATCAGATTATCTGAAAGCTTGCCAATTGACTTTGCAATATGCGAAAAAGGATATGTGAGCATGTATTGCTGCTTTTTATTGATACAGCTTGTCACACAATTGTCATATTCTATATATCCTGCATATTGGGTATGAAGCCCTAAAAATTTATTGCAAACGCTTTTTATGGACGTGCCGACTGTTATGTCACGGCTGCTTCTTATCTGGTTCAGGATAATATGTATCCTGAAAGCTGACATCTCTTTGTCTATAATATCTTTTATATGCGGTGATGTGCCCGTCAGATAAGTGATGAGTTCTTTCAGGGTTTTTATCCCGTGCATTTCCCTGTTTTTCCATGCATCCTGCAGGGAATCCTTTGCCCCATGGGCCTGGAGCACAGTTTTCAACTTTCTGAAAAATACATTTTTTATAAAGAGATACATATTTTCTATAGCGGTTATCTCCGGCACTATCACGACGATCATCTTGTCGGCAAGCAGGAAGGTATCCATCGTATTGCTATGCGAACCTGCGCCGAGATCAATAAGGATGTAATGCGTATCAAGCTTTTTGATATGGTTAAAAAATTTGATCTTCTGTGCATATTTAATATCTCCGGAATCCAGCGAGGGAAGGTTGCCCATTATTAAGCCCAGCTCTGATATGCCGCAGTTGACAATAAGCTCTTTTAAAGGCACTTTCTTTTCGAAAAAATCTGTAAGGGAATTTTGCGGCCTGTTTGTGCCCAGGAAGGAATGGAGGTTTGCGCCGCCCCAGTCAGCATCTACCAATATAACCTGTTTGCCTTTTGTAGCCAGATAAGTGCCGATACTGCTGGTAATAAAGCTTTTCCCTGTTCCGCCTTTTCCGCCTCCGATGGCCCAAATCTCACAACGTTTATTTTTTTCCAAACTCTTCCTTATAGAAGCAATTTATTTATTATACAACAATATTATGCATTAAAATCTGTATCAGCAGTCCCTGTTTTTAGAGCGAAAAGCGCTTGGAGGCCGGAGGGCATTTAAGCACCAGACTGCAGCTTCCATTTCATTTTTCTATTTTAACAGCTCTCAACTCTGCCGTTACCTTCCCGATAGACACCTCAGTTTCTATCCGTACCGGTGTCTTTGCTTCGTCATCAGTAATCCAGATGGATATGTCACCCTTATTTTGAAATAACCCTTCTGATTTGAGTATTGGTTTCACGATCATGGCGCTTATCTCTTTTTCATTCAGCAGCTTTATAGTATCTTTTCTTATCACCTGGACCTCTGCCTGATAGAACTTATTGCTGTCAAAAATATTAATATAAACAGCTTCTCCGATATTAAGGTTTTGTGTCCTTAAGTAATAAAACCCTGATAAAAGGTCCCACAACACATCTGTATTAATGCTGTGTTCATCGGTTGTTTCTTTGATATGGTTGATATGTAAAACCGTTTGTTTTTCAATATTAAAAAACGTCTCTTTATCGCTGCGCTTTTTCCCCTCGTTCTGCTTTGTTTTAAATGTCGAGGGCTTGCCGTTTATCATATTGCTTTCAGCGTAATCCTCTACCTTGTAAAAAGCTGATATAAACGGGTCGGAATTAACCCGCGAGGTTATTCTTATAAGCCCATTGTTGTTTGATGCCTCAAGGGCTGCTTCCCCAACGTGAATGCCAAGCCAGTATATATCATAAAAAAAACTCTCCTTTGAAACCGGCAGCAGCTGAATAAGTTCTTCTTTTTTTGTGTCAGGCAGGGGATTTGTTTCATTTTTAGCAATATCTTCTACAGGATTTTTTTCAGTATTTAATTTGGGGTCGTTTTTTTCTGATGCCGGCTCAAGGGCATCTTCCCTTTCAGAAGGTTTATTATTATTTGATAATATATCTTCATCCGCTGCTGACGGATAAACAGGCGTTTTTTTTGCCGGCCTTCGAGAAGCGTGTTCCCGTGAGTTTTCAGATACTATCTTTGCGTAAAGCGGCCTGTCGCTGAGAAGCCCTCCAAAATTAAATACCCCGGCAAGAGGAACAGCGGCGATAATGGAGGTATGGAATATTATTGAAAGAATGATTGCGGCTATCAGTGAAATGGATTTTTTGTTAGTCGTTTCCATACACCATTATTATATCTTATGCGGGATGAACAAAAAAGCCCCCGGAATTTTCCGGAGGCTTTTGAGGTGTAGCTTATAAAGCTCTTAGAACAATCCGCTCACTTTTCCTGTATTCACGTCTACATCAACCCTTCTGTATGCAGGATTGGAACTTGTTCCGGGCATGAGGCTGATGGTGCCTGCGCAGGGGCAGAGGAATTTGGCGCCGGAGTAAATCAATATATCTCTGATGGGCAGCGTCCACCCTTTAGGAACCCCCTTGACCGTGGGATCGTGGGTGAGGCTCAGATGGGTCTTGACCATCATGGTTGCGAAGTCAGCGTACTTGGGATCGTCTTCCAGCATCTTGGCCTTGGCCTCAGCCTCAGGCAGCCAGGAGACGCCGTCGGCTCCGTACACTTCTTTTGCGATGAGCGCCACGCGGTCGCGCAGCTTCATCTCTATCGGGTACAGGTATTTGAAGTCGTTCTTTTGGTTGCATGCATCAATGACCGCATCAGCCAGTTCCAGCGCTCCCTCACCGCCCTTGAGCCAGTGCTGGGATTCTGCACAGCGGGCGCCTGCTGCCTCAGCTGCTTTTTTGACTACAGCCACTTCAGCATTTGTGTCAGTATAAAAACGGTTGACGCAGACAACAGGGTTTATGCCTGACTTGCGGATGACGTTTATCATATGAACCATATTGGCGCAGCCTTTTTCAACAAGCGCTATATTTTCCTTTGTGTATTCTTCAGGCAGGGGCTTGCCTGCCACCACCTTTGGGCCTCCGCCGTGCATCTTAAGTGCCCGTACAGTAGTAGTGAGCACGGATACGTGGGGTTTCAGCCCGCTGAAGCGGCACTTGACGTTCCAGAATTTTTCAAAGCCGATGTCTGCTGCAAAGCCGGACTCGGTCACATGGTAGTCAAATAATTTCAGGCCGACTCTGTCGGCGATGATAGAGGACTGTCCGACTGCGATATTTGCAAAAGGCCCTGCATGTACAAAACACGGGTTGTATTCTGCGGGGCACATGAGGGTAGGGTTAATCGTATTTCGCATGAAGGCAGCCATTGCATTGCCGACTTCCAGGTCGCCTGTGGTGACGGGTTTGCCGCTCTTATCAAAGGCAACTGTGATGTTGTTCAGGCGCTTTTTAAGGTCAGCGAGGTCATTGGCTACGGAAAGAATAGCCATGCACTCAGACCCAACTGCGATACCGAACTTGGACTGCATCATAAATCCGTCCTGCCTGCCGCCGATGCCGATGATTATATTGCGGAGGCTCTGCGCGCAGAAGTCCATTATCCATCCCATCTCAACGCGGATGGGGTCTATGTCGAGCCGCCTCATTTTTGTGAGCCGCTGCAACTGCTCATCGTTATAATTACGTTCGTGCTGCATCCGGGCTGTCATTGCCACCATGGCCAGGTTGTGTGCATTCATGATGTCATTGATGTCGCCGGTGAGTCCCAGTGAGAACTCTGTCATGGGAATCAGCAGGGAGTTGCCGCCGCCGGCCGCAGTGCCTTTTACGTTCATTGTGGGGCCGCCGGATGGCTGGCGCAGCGCGCCTCCCACATTTACGCCCCGCTTGCCAAGGCCTTCCATCAAACCGCACGATGTTGTGCTTTTGCCTTCGCCCAGAGGTGTCGGGGTGATAGCTGTAACCTCTATGTACTTGCCGTCAGGCTGATTTTTGAGACGATTGATGACCTTGAGAAAGTCAATCTTGGAAAGGCGTCCCATGGGCAGCATCTCGTCTTTTTGCAGCCCGAGTTTCTCGCGCCACTGTTCGGGTGAGGGCATATTTTTTTCAGCTTCTTCGGAAATCTGCCAGTCGGCTAACTTCGTTGCATCATACGGCATCTTTAAAATCCTCCCTTTATAAAAGATT
>ORMF011784538.1_pt1 | contig 10103 bp, 8 predicted proteins | sample 1779871 | NCBI WGS metagenome assembly ORMF01 (sample SAMEA104232316, study PRJEB22302) | groundwater metagenome | biome: forest; feature: aquifer; material: groundwater | place: USA | collected 2011-08-07 | depth 5.4 m | reverse complement strand
GACCCCGTGCCGGCCATCTTCATCCGGTTGTCCCCGCCCGAGCGCTCCTTGACGGCGGCGATGTACTCCTTCGCGGTCTTGTAGGGCGTCTCGGCGTTCACCCACAGGATAAACTGATCGAGCGCTATGCGCGCGACTGGAGTCAAGTCCTTCCAATTGAAAGGAACTCCGGTGGCGAGCGGCGTGGTGAAAAGGTTGGAGAGAGTGATGATGATCGTATGCGCGTCGCCTTTCCTACCCTTCACTTCCAGAAAGCCTTCAGCGCCCGCGCCGCCGGATTTATTGACCGCGATCAACGGGCGCGGAGATAGCTTGTGCTTGTCGGCGATTCCCCCAATCAGCCGCGCCATCTGGTCGGCGCCGCCGCCGGTGCCCGCAGGGATGACGAATTCAATGGGTTTTGTCGGCTCCCAGGCTTGGGCGCGGCTTTGAGTTCCAAGCCATGCAGAGATCAAGAACAAAAAGACGAGCGAGAGAAAACGACGAATGTCGGTCATGGTATCCTCCTGTTTCTCATCAGTTTTTCGAAACCACCCCAAGCAAAGAGACCTTACCGTTTTGACGCCTGCGGAACCATTTCACTTCAAATCACCTATCAGCCAGGAAACCTTGCGGTCGGCAAATTCCCGGACCTCGTTGAATCTCTTGGGGTCATATTCCCCGCAGCTTGCTGCGCTTGGGATTCTCCGAGTCTCTAGGATTTTGATACCCCGCAGCTTGCTGCGGGGTAGTTCATTACTTTGCGCCGAATATAACAAAGCCGTGACACTGTCAAGGCTCTCGTATCTGGTTGAACCTCTGTAGTCAATACGTAGGGATGGATTCCTTTCACGATGAACTCAAATGGATTGCGGAGTTTCCCTTAGGCTGGCGCAGGCGTGAGCTGGGGGAATCTAGCGGTTTTTATAGAGGTCGTCGATAAAACCGCTGGAGACCAACTCCCTGATGAAGCGGGAGTCGGTGAAGCGCTGCGGGGTGACGCCTTGGGGCAAAGGGCGAGTCGCGGCAATCTCTTCGAGGATCGTTTGTATTCCCGCGGGCGTCGCTTCGGGCACGCGCTTGAAATATTTCGTCGCGTAGACTTCGTAGATTCTCTCCGTGCCGGCCGTGGTCTTTTGCTTCGTGTACTTTTCCAGAACCGCGAGCGCCAGCGGCTTGTCGGTTTTGAAGCGGTGGATTCCCTCAACGTAAGCCTTCATGAATCGAGCCACCAGATCCGGCTGGGTTTTGATAAACGCCTGGCGCGTGGCAAAAGGCCCGAATGGATAAACCAGGCCCGAGGTCGAAACGTCGGAGAGCTTGAAATATCCTTCCGCTTCCGCGCGTAGAGTTTCAGGGCCCGCCGAAAGCACGCCGCTTTGAACCGCGCCGCCTTTGATCGCGAAAAAAACCTGGGGACCAGAGCCGGCTTGGAATATCGGCACATCTTTGTCCGGTTGCAGACTCCATTTCTTAAGCAGATAGCGCGCCACGAAGTCGGTGGTGGCGCCGATACGGCTGACGCCGAGCCTTGTTCCCTTGAGTTGCTCCGGCGTTTTGATGCTCGGGATCGACCAGAGCTCGAAGGGGAGAGAGTCGATGCTTGTGCCGAGCAGAACGACATCGGAGCCGGCGAGATTGGCGGCGACCGTGGCGCCGGCGGCGGTGAAGGAGACGGCGACATCGCCGGCGATCAACGCCTGCAACGAAGGCGGTCCGCCGGCGATGTAAATGAATTCGGGATCGATGTTATACTTTTTGAAGATGCCCGCTTCTTTGGTCAGCCAGAGCGGACCGTATACCATCGCGATGGAGGTGTAGGCGATGCGTAGCGGCTCGGCGACCACAGAGACGGAAGTAAGAAGCAGCCCGGCGAAAACTGCGGCAATGGCCACGAAAAAATGCGACGACCGATTTTTGTTTTTGCGCATGAATCAACCCTCGTTCGGTGCTGCAGAAACCTGTAGGTCAATTCCACAGTCCTGTCAAGAAATTTCCTCGCGCGACGGCCGCACCGCCTATGGGTGCGGAAAGTAATCGCGGAACGCCGTCACCATCAAGTTCGCCAGTCTTTCGTTATGGTTTTCCACGTGTCCGTAGTGAGTGAGGTTCGGCACGACGATTAAACGCAACGCTTCCGCGTAGGGTGCGAATCGTTTGAAGGCATAGACCTCGCGGCGAAATTCTAGACCCTTTTCGCCTCCTTCGATCCAGTGGCCTTTGTCGTTCTCGCCGACGATGTGGAGCAGCTTTTTGCCGCGCAAGCGATTGAGATCGGACTTGTAGGTGATGAATAGCTCATCGTCTGGCAAGCCGGAGATCTTTTTGATCTCCGGGAGCAAAACATCGTGGGCGCTGTGCTCGATGTCTTGCAAAAACGGTTTGAACTGAGGCCGGCGGTGATTTTCCAATTCAAACCATTTCTCCACACCGCCCCACGGCTGGTTGGGACCGACGTAACCGCTTTTCTCGTAGGCTTTCGGAGATCTGCGGCTGAGATCCGTGAGATTGCGGAACGGAGCGGCTCGCTCTTCGGGTGTTTTTTTAGCGCAGGCGAGGTCCCACTCCTTGCGCACCCACGCGGGCATGCCCGTGCCGAATCCCAAACCGCCGATGAGTTTGTTCTTGAGACCATACTGTTCCATCAAATAGAAGTACTCGCCGCCGGTGGAGTGGCCCCACATGAATATATTTTCGCTCAGGTTACGTTCCACCAACGTCTTGATCGCTTCGGTACACATTCTGAACGTGTAGACGGCGAGACGATTGCGCAGCTCCGCGTCGCCGGGAACTTCTCCGATGATGAATTCAGGTCGTCGATCCGGTATCGGCGGCCAACGCCCGCGGCTGTAGTGGCCCGGCAAGGAAATCGCGAGTACCGGAATGCCCAAAGAGGCGATGTGTTGCGCGACGCCAACACGTGCGGCGGGGGGATCGGTTTTCGTTAGATCGGCATAATCTTCCGGCCCGTCCGGCGTGAAAATAAACTCATATTCATTCGCCGCGCCGCCGTGGATCATCACCACGGCCATGTTAGGAATGGAGAGTTGCTTCGGTCGAAAAAGCCGGCCGTGAATGTCCCACTGGAAGAGTTCGTGCGGTTCTTGCGGGTTGGTGTAGCGGCGGATGCTTTCATGAACTTCGGTGACGGTAGACGTCGTGCGCGGGTATGGATCGGGTAGTTCTTTGTAGTCGTCGAAGGGCATGTAGTAGATGAACTCGTCGCGCAGTTCATCGCCACGCTGCAAGGCACCGACCAACCTGCCCATCGCTTCTTCGCTTATCACTCTGTTCTCGCTCCTTGAATTCGTGTTGCCGCCGCTCAGGTAAGGATATGGGGCGATTCGAGCGGATTGTCAACCAATGGGCCGCGCTATGCTTGAAGGTCGGTGGGAGTTCGCGGTAAAGAAAGAGCAGCTTTGATGATGGAGGTGTTTTGATGGCAGAGGAAGGCAGCCGCCCGGCTTATGAGACAGTCGACCGCAAGGCGGAGGTGATGGACACGCCGTACGATCGTTGGGTCTCGTCCCAGGGCGTCGACGTGATTCGCGGATTTTTCGTCGAAGATTTATATACCGTTCCGCTCAAATGGTGGGACCGCGTGGGAGGCTATGGTGTTTATATCATGCTCGATGGCACCGGTTACCTCGACGACGCCTACGTCTGTAGTATCCCGCCCGGCAAGAGTCTCAACCCGCAGCGGCATATTTACGAGGCCCTAATCTACGTGCTCGATGGCCGGGGGGCGACGACGGTGTGGCAGACGAACGGCAACAAGCAGAGCTTCGAATGGCAGACGGGAAGTCTGTTCGCGATCCCGCTCAACGCATGGTACCAGCACTTCAACGGCCAGGGAGATAAAGATGCGCGGCTCCTCGCAGTGACGACTGCGCCGCTGGTTTTCAATCTTTTCCACTGCGAAGATTTTGTGATCAATAATCCCTACGGGTTCACGGATCGGTTCAAAGGCGAAGAAGGTTACTTCGGCGGCGGCGGCAAGCTCTACAGCGACCGCGTGGTCGAAACAAACTTCGTCTCCGACGTGATCAATATCGAACCGGTGGCCTGGACGGAGCGAGGGAAGGGCAACGCGACGATTCTCTTCGAGATGTCCGAGAGCATGATGGGTTCGCATGTGTCGCGATTCCCCGTCGGCCTGTATAAGAAGGCGCACAGACATGGGCCGGGCGCGCATGTTTTTATCCTAACCGGCACGGGCTACTCACTGCTTTGGCCCGAGGGAAAGGAAATGACGCGGGTCGATTGGAAGCCCGGATCGATCGTCGTGCCGCCGGAAGGGTGGTTTCATCAACATTTTAACTCCAGCGCCGAGCCGGCCCGTTATCTCGCGCTCAAGATTCTCAGCCGAAAATACAAGCTGCAGCCGGGAAAGATTCAGTCCGACGTGCCATTGGCTTACGGCGGCTGGCAAATCGAATACGAGGAGGAGGATCCGATCATTCGGAAAATCTTTGAGGAGGAATGCGCCAAGTCGGGCGCCGAGGTTAAAATGCCGAAGTTCGCGTGACGGGCGTAGGTCAAAGTGGAGCCTTGACATGACAGTCCCGGCGCGCTAGAAACTGGTCAGACCACCAGACAGCCGGACCTAAAATGCTTCACGCGATCAAGAAGACCCGCATCCACGAGGAAGTCGTGAGCCAAGTGCATGCGCTTATCAAGGAGGGAAGAATCAAGGCCGGCGACCAGCTTCCTTCCGAACGGGAGCTCGCGGAGACTTTCAAGGTCAGCAGGACTTCAGTGCGCGAAGCGCTGCGTGCGCTAGAAACTCAGGGACTCATAATTAGCAGGACGGGGATGGGGAACTTCATCGCGGACCTTCCGGTCGAATCCCTGGTAGCGCCGCTGGCGAAGTTACTGATCGAAGAAAAAACTGCGCTGGCTGACATTTTTGAGATGCGTAAGCTCATCGAACCGCACATCGCGGCGTTGGCGGCCGAACGGGCGACGAAGAAAGACATCGAGCGGTTGAAAAGAATTCTGGAAGAACAGAGCGAAGCGGTCAAACGAGGGGAGACCGGAGTGGAGGCCGACGCGCAGCTACACTTTGCCATCGGCCAGGCAACTCAAAACCACGCCCTTGAGAAGCTCGTCTCCGGCCTGATGGAAATGCTCAGCCGCAGCCGCGAAGAGTCGCTACAGACGGCGGACCGGCGCAACGCGTCCATCGATTTCCACCGTGAAATCGTCGCTGCCATTGAAAAACATGACAAAAAAAAGGCGCGCGAGGCGATGCAGCGCCACATCGAACAGGTTGAAGCGAATGTGTTGTCATTCAATCATTCCCAACGAAGCTACAGTAAAGAGGTTTTGAAGGAGAGGAGTATTTCATGATCAAACGCGTAGAGGTCAACTATCGAGGAATTTTTCAGAAGAACCTCGGCAAGAAAATCGGCAGCGACATCGTCATGATCGCGAGCCGGATGGGCCAGAAGGCGTTTTCCAACGGTCGCTACAGCGATGCGCCGGAAAGAAACGGCATTCCGTGCAAGTATTTCGCCTTCGTTTCCCCCGATGTCGCAGAGGAGGAATTGGAAGCGGAGTGCGGCGCCAAGCTCGAGATCGACGAGGCGAACATCTCGGTCGTACTGGACGACACGATGTGCAAGGGGGTTGAGCCCTGGGGCTGGCACGGCATCCGCCCCATCAACGAAAGGGTGAGCAAGGATGGTTGCCTACTCGTCGTTTCGAAGAAAAGTCCGGAAGAGTTGCTGAAGTTTATCGGCAAGAAGCCGTACAACTACCGCATAGCGATCCTGGATGGAGACGCGAGTCTCGCCGGTATGTGGGTGAATAAGGACGACTTGACCCACGAGCGGATTCTGGGCGGCATCGCCGCTATCGATCCGACACTCATCAGCATCGAGGCGGTGGAAGCTTATCTGATGGAGAAAACCAAGCAGAAGCATCGTGCCGAGGCTGCGCGCGCGGCATACGAGTCCCTCAGACAGGAGGCCAAGCCCCCGAGGGTAACGACTGTGACGCCGCAGGAGGGAATCGTCTGGCCGCATAAGGTCCCCGTGTTGCCCAAGTGGTTTGAGATGCAAGAGGGAGCTGTGGTTCCAGCGGTGAAGCGCGGCTTCGAGATGGGCCCGAGGGGGCAATCGAGAAACGCCATGTTCAAGCGCGGCACCACCAAATCGCAGCGACCCGCCGTCAGGTTCGATCTTTGCACCAAGTGCACGCTGTGCTGGGCGGAGTGCCCGGACGAATGTTTCGATCCGACCACGGATGGTTTCTACGACATCGAATACCAGTACTGCGTCGGCTGCGGCAAATGCGCCGAGGTCTGTCCGGTAAAAGAGTGCATCGTGATGGTGGATGAGCTGCAATTCGAGGACGACCACAGCCCGTGGGAGCATTGGAAGAAGGATTCCAAAGAATACATTCAGTGGGTTGAGGGGAAAAAGGGCAAAGATCGGGTTTCCTACCCCTTCGTAACCGGCAAGGGCATTACCGTCACACAGGGAGAAGTGATGCCCGAAGGCAAAATCGTTCCGGTCAGAAAGACCGAGGAGGTAGAAGTATGAGCGTCGCAATGGCAAAAGCCAAATCAGATCTATCAGGTGTCTACCAGCGGGAAGATCTTTTAAACGGCTGCCAGGCCGTTGCGCAGGGCGTGCGTCTGGCGGACGTGGATGTGATCGCCGCCTATCCAATCCGTCCCTATACCGAGGTGATGGATGCGCTTTCCAAGCTGATCGCCGACGGTGAATTCGACGCCGAGTACATCATCGCCGACAGCGAGCACTCCCAGTTCGAGATTGTCAAGCACGCCAGTTCCGTGAACGCGCGCGCCTTCGGCGGATCGAGCGGCACAGGCTGGATGTACGGCATGGAAGCGTTGGTGGTTACCGCGACCGACCGGCTCCCGCCTCTTTTTGTGGGGGGCAACCGTGCTCTGGATGATCCGGGCGCCTTCGGCGTCGAGCACAACGACGCCATGTCGATCCGCGACATGGGCTGGCTTATCTGCTGGGTGACAACCCCGCAAGAAGCGCTCGAGCACGTGCTGATCGGCTACCGCATAGCCGAAGACAAAAAAGTCAGGATGCCGATGGCGTTGGCGATGGACGGTGCCTTCCTTACCCACTCGCAGCACATCGTGAAGATCCCATCAGTCGAAGCTGCGAAAAAATTTCTGCCGCAGTACGATTTGGCCGAGCGCCGGCTCCATCCCGACAACCCGATCTCAGTCGCGCCGCAAGTCAACGAGGATTGGGTCATGGAGATCAGAAGACAAAACTGGGAAGCGGCGAAGCGGGCGCGCGTCGTCATCAAGGATGCCTACAAAGAATTCAACGACGTTTTCGGCGATCGCTACTCCGCTCCCTATTATTTCGAAGAATTCATGACCGACGACGCGGAAGCGGTCCTGATCGGCGCCGGAACCGTGGCGGCCCCCGCGCGCACGGCGGTCAGACGCATGCGCGCGAAGGGACAGAAGGTCGGCTACGTAAACCTGCGCTGGTTCCGCCCCTTTCCGACGGTGGAGCTGCGCGAATGCCTGAGCCGCTTTAAAGCGGTCGGAGTCATCGACAGGGACTTCGCCCACGGCTCGCCTGACAATGGCGGCATCCTGATGGCCGAGGTACGCTCCTGCCTCTATCCGGCGAAGAACCGGCCGGCGATCGTCAATTTCATCGGCGGACTGGGCGGGCGCGATCTGTCGATCGCCGACGCGCAGAAGATGTACGAAACCACTCAACAGGCGGCCACGAAGGATTCCATGGATGAGTTCGTAACCTGGATCGGCTTAAGGGAGTAATAGGAGAAACGATTATGTCGACAGCACCAACAATCGATTACGAAAGAATTAAAGGCGTCAAGAACGTTCCACTCGAAGAACTTTACACCTCGGGTCACCGGACCTGCCAAGGCTGCGAGTCCGCGACAACCATGCGCGGCTTCATCAAGGCCGCCGGATCGCGCACGGTGGTCACGGGAGCGACCGGCTGCATGTACGTGGCCAACACTTCGTACTTGACCACACCCTGGATCGTGCCGTGGATGCACACCCAGCTCGGCGCCGGCGGCTCTTCAGCCGTGGGCATGGCCGCGGGCCTGCGGGCGCTCAAACGCAAGGGCAAGATCAAGGACGAGAAGATCAACGTCATCAACTTCTCCGGCGATCTCGGCGCCGGCGACATGGGCATCGGCGGCATCTCCGCGGCGCTGCAGAGCGATTACGACCTGCTGATCATCATGTACGACAACGAGTCCGCCGCGAACACGGACATTCAGGCGACCGGACTCACCACTTACGGTGCGCAGACGACGTTCACGCCGCCAGGGACGAAGCATCCGATCATGCAGCGGCGCTGGAAGAAGAACGTCGCCGGCATGCTGGCCGTCGGCCATCCGACCTGCCGCTACGTCGCCACCGCCTGCGCGACTTATCCGCCGACGGATTATTTGAACAAAGTGCGCAAAGCGCTCAGCATCGGCGGCCCGACCTTTATCCACACCTATGACCCCTGTCCCAAAGGATGGGACTACCATCCGCGCTTCTCGAACGAGCTCGGCGAATTGGGAATCAAATGCGGCATCTATCCGCTCTACGAAATCGTCGAGGGAAACATCATTTACACCTGGGACGCGCGCAAGACCGGCAAGGGAAGAATCCCGGTGAAAGAGTTCCTCACCAAGCAGGGCCGCTTCGACCATCTGTTGCCGGAGCACTTCACCTACATTCAGAAAATGGTTGACGAGATGTGGGAGGAATGGGCGTATCCGGGCGTCGCGCCGATCAAGGGAATACTGAAGGCGAGGATTTGATCGCAGTATTTTTGCAATCGAACCGAGTCCCAGAAAAGGCCCCAACGTTGGGGCCTTTTCTTTTTGGCGCGCTTGACCGATTGGCAGACGGGTGTATTGACAACCAGGGTCTTTCCTCTAAAAATGTGCCGTTCGCTTTTTGAAAAGCTTTCATCACCCGCGAAGGAGACCGGCAATGCTGAAACCGATTGGAATCATTGAGGGGCATTGCGAGTGCCGCTCGCTGGACGAGACGCTGCCGATTTTTACCGATCTATTGGCGGCCGAGATCGTCGAGCGGGCGGAGAATCAGGCCGTCGTTAAGCACCCGAACACCGCCTGGCGGCTGGTCATACACGAGGGCGGGCCGGATTCGAAGAACAAGCCGCACAGCAACCATTACGGTTTTCGCGTCGCGGACTCAAAAGAGATTCCGAAGGCGCATGAGTACATCTCCGATCATAAGGCGCAGTACAAGATCAAGAGCGTCACCAGGCCGCACGAGGCGCACTTTGCCTATTCGATTTACTTCAAGGAGCCGGGTGGCAACGACCTCGAAATCGAGTACTACAATCCGGCGGCGATTAAGCAGGGCCGCAAGATCGCCGTGCCGCACTGGACTACGCCGCTGCCGGAAGAAAAATTCCCCGGCCGGGGTTACGTGCCCCAGGCGATGACGCATGGGACGCTCAATTGCGACAACAAAGAGACCAGCGATCAGTTTCTCGCCAACGTACTCGGCCTCGACATCATCGGCGGCGGGCGCACGTCGACCTATATCAGTCTGCCGAGTATGGGCCCGTGGTATGTAGTCGTGTTGCCCACCCCGCGCCGGGACTATTTAGGCGTAAACAGCCGCTTCACGTTGCAGCTCGCCTCCGCAGAGGAAGTCGCCAACGCCCACAGGGAGTTTTCCAAAACCGGCAAACAGCTCGGCATTCAGGAGCTCTGGGATCTCCAGGAAAATAGCCGCGTGAGTTTCATCCTCAGCGATATCAATAAGAACTTTTGGGAAATAACGTCGTAAACCCAGAGCGCAGCAAAGTCACAACTAAAAGACAGTTCTCACCACGAAGGGCCCAGCGCGGCACAGCCGCAACCAAAATGAGAAAAGTCGGATTCACCACGAAGGAGGCACGAAGGACACGAAGGTCATCGTAGGGTGCGCTTCGCGCACCGGTCGGACTCGGAATATCTCCCGCAAAGAACTTAGCGCAGCAGAGCCGCAACCAAAGTGACAGAAACAGAGCCATGATGTAAGAGGAAGTCATGGCAACAAACACAGAGAATCAGAGGAAGCACGAGGTTGGACAGGCGTTCGTAGAACGTCACCAGGGCGAAGTGATCGG
>ORMF011206053.1_pt1 | contig 10103 bp, 8 predicted proteins | sample 1779871 | NCBI WGS metagenome assembly ORMF01 (sample SAMEA104232316, study PRJEB22302) | groundwater metagenome | biome: forest; feature: aquifer; material: groundwater | place: USA | collected 2011-08-07 | depth 5.4 m | reverse complement strand
TTTAGCCTCAAAGTTATTTATAAAATCAGTAAAAATAGCCATTTTTTGACTAAAACTAACAGCTTTTGAGATGAATTATTAAAATAAAACTTTTAATTTTGAGGCTAACTTAGGTTTCTCAAGGTACCTGAGTAGTTACAATATTTTTACTCTTATACATTGAGAAGGAAAAAATCTTATGGCTATGGCATTAATAGGTAATATTTCTATGTATTATGAACTCTATGGAAATGGAAAAACTTTAATTCTTATATCAGGGTTTGGTGCGGATCATACTTCGTGGTATGGAATGGTAAACATCTTGAAATATAATTATCAAATATTATTGGTTGATACTAGAGGCGTTGGAGAAACTGCTGTAGGAAATGAGTGTATTTCTATTGACTTATTATCAGGGGATATAGTGAAACTATGTCATAGCCTAGGAATAGAGCAAGCTCATTTTATTGGACATTCCATGGGAGGATGTATTGTTCAGAATATAGCTTATAAATATAAAAATATAGTTTTATCTTCAGTAATAATGAATTCTTGCATGATTGCGGATACAAGCTACAAATATTTCCTCGACGCTTATTATGAACTTATAAAATTAAATACGTCTAAAGCAACATTAATAAAATTAATGATAAGCTGGACTTTTTCTCCCAAATTTCTAGATAATCCAAAAAACTACGAGACCATAATTGACAATTTACTTTCAAAAAAGTCATATGGTAATATTGAAGGATTTATGCCGAGATACGATGCTCTATTTAGCTTTGATTCAACTAGTTGGGCGGAGCAAATAAATCAACCTACGCTAGTTATTGCAGGAGGTAGAGATTTGATTTTGTCCTGCTTCCTTTCTGAAAAAATGTATCAAAAAATACCTAATTCAATTTATCATTGTTTTCCAGAGTGTGGGCATGTACCACATGTGGAATATCTGCTTGAAACTGTAAAAATAATTTCAAAATTTATTGAAACAAAAGTCATTTGAAGGGTTTATTAGAGCATAAAAACCTGATTAACTACTCAGGTATGTTTTTTGCCTCAAAGTTATTTATGAAATCAGAAAAAATATCCATTTTTTGACTAAAACTAACAGTTTTCAAGATGAATTATTAAAATAAAATTTTTAATTTTGAGGCTAATTTAAATTTCTTAAGTTACCTGAGTAATTACAAAGCTGATTACATTTTTTATTATCGACAAAACGAATTTATTTTAGAAAAAACCACATTTAATCTGGTGCTATTTTTTTGCAAATTAAGCAATTTTTGAAATACCTTCGGTATATTTTCAATATTGGTTTACATTTAAGCTTCGATACTATCTTTTTATGTTGTACGCGGTGGCAAGACCACCTAAAGAGGTTTCTTTGTAAATGCAGTTTAGATTCAATCCAGTCTCTTTCATGGTTTGAATCACTTTATCAAAGCTTATTCGGTGTGTTCCGTCTGAAAAACCTGCATATGTGCCAGCGTCAATAGCTCGTGATGCTGCGAAAGCATTTCTTTCTATGCAAGGAACTTGCACAAGCCCTGCCACAGGGTCACATGTTAAACCAAGGTTATGCTCCATGCCTATTTCTGCGGCATATTCGATTTGAGAAGGGTAGCCTCCAATTACCTGAACAAAAGCCGCAGCTGCCATTGCACAGGCTGAACCTACTTCACCTTGACAGCCAACTTCGGCACCTGAAATAGAGGCATTATTCCTTATTAACGTTCCTATTAAGCCTGCTGTTGCAAGCCCTTTTAATATACGATTATCGTCTACTTTGTGTTTCTTTTTAAGATAATAAAGGACTGCAGGAACTATTCCGCAAGAACCACATGTAGGTCCTGTTACAACTATATTGCCAGATGCATTTTCTTCTGAAGATGCCAAGGCATACGAAAATAGAAGATTTCTCCATTTTATACTTCCAGTGTAATCATTTGCCTTTATTTGATATTTGGAAGCCTTTCTTGATAATCCTAGGCAGCCTGGTAGTACTCCATCGGCAGAAAGACCATTTTTAATAGTTTGCTGCATTTGTTTCCAAACTTTTTCCAAGTAACTCCAGATTTGACTACCTTCATGCTCTTCAATATATTCCCAAAAAGTTTTTCCTGAAAGTGTACACCATGTAAGTATCTCATCCATAGTGTTGCGATTGTAGACATGTTCTGTTTCGATTTCAGTATTGTCATCAACAATACTCCCACCGCCTACACTGTAGGCATTCCATTCTTCAACCAAATTTCCAGAATTGCTAAAGGATTTAAAATTCATTCCATTGGGATGTCTGGGAAGAAATATATCAGATTTCCATACAATTTCAGTAGGGAAGGGGTATAATGAGTCTATGACAGCTTTGTCTGTCATATGTCCTTTCCCTGTAGCAGCTAAGCTACCGTACAGCGTAACAATAAATTTTACGGCTTCTTTATTTTTATTTTTAAAAATATCTGCCGCCTTTGCAGGTCCCATAGTGTGGCTGCTGGATGGTCCTCTGCCTATTCTATAAATTGTTTTTATTGTTTCCATGATTTTATATTGTGGCAACCATTACGGCTTTTATTGTATGCATTCTGTTTTCAGCCTGATCAAAAACTACAGAGTGCCTGCTTCTAAAAACTTCATCAGTGACTTCTCTTATATCAAGATTATGCTGTTCTTTCATATTTTTTGCTGCATCAGTTTTAAAATCATGAAATGCTGGAAGGCAATGCATGAAAAGAGTTTCACTTTTTTTCGTTTTTTCTATCATATCCATCGTTACACGATACGGAGTAAGCAAGCTTACACGTTCTGAATAATCCACCTTTTCACCCATAGATACCCAAACATCAGTATATATAACATCTGCATTTTGTACAGCTGTATTAACGTTATCTGTGAATTCTATTTTGGCCCCTGTGTTTTTACCGTATTCGTTCATCTCATTGATAATAGATGTGTCAGGCGAGAGAGCCTTAGGCCCTAGTGCTACAAAGTGCATCCCCATTTTTGCAGCTCCATACATAAGAGCATATGCCATGTTATTTCTAGTATCGCCGACAAAAACAAATTTTATTTCTGAAAGTCTTTTATTATTTAAATGTTCATTTATTGTAAGAAAATCAGCTAGTACCTGCGTAGGGTGATCTATATCAGTTAATCCGTTCCAAACAGGAACCCCTGAAAACTTAGCAAGCAGTTCGACAGTTTCTTGGCTGAAACCACGATACTCAATACCGTCATAATATCTACCTAAAACTTTAGCAGTGTCTTCTATTGATTCTTTTACTTGTAGTTGTGAATTGGTAAGATATGTAACATGTGCCCCTTCTTCAAATGCGGCAGTTTCAAAAGCACAACGCGTCCTTGTTGATGTTTTATCAAAAATTAAAACAATATTTTTCCGTTCCAAAGCTGTTCCTCTGATTCCCATTCTTTTTTTTGCTTTTAAATCAGCTGATAAATCCAATAAGTATCGTATTTCCAAAGGTGAAAAATCTTTAAGTGTTAAGAAACTTCTTCCTTTTAAATTTACAGCCATAAGTACTCCTTTTATAAATATTATTCTTTTGAAATAGTTAGTTGATATCTTTTCTATATAATGGCATGGACATACATCTGGGTCCGCCTCTTCCTCTTGAAAGCTCAGAACTTGGAATTATGTGAAGCTTAATTCCATTTGCCTCTAAAACCCTATTTGTGACGTAATTTCTAGAATAAACAACAACCTCTCCAGGACGAATAGCAAGGGTATTTGAGCCATCATTCCATTGTTCGCGGCTAGAAGTTACTTTATCTCCATTTCCGCATTTTATTAGTTTTATCTCTTTCTCTAGGTATTTAGAAAGAATTTTTTCAAGTTTCCCTTTTTCCTGATCTATTTTAAGTCCGTTTCCGCTTAGTTTAAGGGCATAAACATCAATAGGACAATCAATATCTGAGTGTACTGTAAATTTATTATGATCTACTTGAGTAAATACAGTGTCCAAGTGCATAAATGCACGTGTAGAAGGTATGTGAAAAGCCAATATTATTTTAGGTTGTCTTTCTGGCTGCACCTTTGATTTAAATATTCGTAGAGCTATTTTTTCAATAGCACGAGGCTCAGTTCTCTGAGAAATACCTATTGCCATAACATGATCATTCAATATAAGAATATCGCCTCCTTCTATTGAGGCATCATCTTCTCTGTGATACCAAAATGGAATAAGCATATTTTCAAATTCTGGATGGTATTTAAATATATATTTTGAATAGAGAGTCTCTCTGCGTCTTGTTACTGTATGCATATGATTTAATGCTATTCCTCTGCCGATTGTGACAAAAGGATCTCTTGTGAAATACAAATTTGGAATAGGATCGCAAACAAATGGATAATCTTTATTGACAAAATCAGTTAGGCTTGAAGAGCTAAAATCTATCTCTTCTTTTCTTATGCCTTCCATCGTTTTATGTATTAGAGCTTCATTATCCATCCCAAGCAGGTAATACAAAACAGCTTCTTTTAATCCGTCACTGTATATGTTTGCCTCTTCAAGGTAATCCATTATGAACTTGAGTTTTATGTTGTCATCTTTTATTGATTCAGTCGCCATTTCTGCAAGATAAAAGACTTCAACACCTTCATTCCTGAGAAGATTAGCGAAAAAATCATGTTCCTGCTGTGCTACTTCAAGATATGGTATGTCATCAAAAAGCAGCTTACCCAGAAGTTCAGGGGTAATATTCTCTATTTCATTTGAAGGTCTGTGAAGAAGTACTTTTTTAAGCTCTCCTACTTCCGAGTAAACATTAAGTTCCATCTTGAAATCTCAAATTAGTTTAAGCTTTTTTCGTCTTGTAATTAGTAATTACAGCAAATGATTTTTTATAGACGTTGCTTGATAAAATATCAAACATAGAGAATATAGCAACTGAAAATAACGCAAAATGAACTATATTTGAAACTACTGTAAGTATCTCGTATAGGCAGTTTAACTTTATTCAAAATGGTTAGGTATTTTAATTATGAAAAAAATATTTAAGGGGTATAGAAAAATTAAACAGCTTCCTGATTGGGTTTTTGTTCTATTTGTTTTAGTTATAAAAGTACTAAAACTTACGATGAAATGCTCCGTTAATGATCCTTTTAACTGCATAGATGAGTCTAAAATTCCATATATAATAGTTACATGGCATAATAGACTTTTACTTTTTCCAATTATGTTTTCTAAAAATTACAGAGAAAAGACTTATGCACTTATAAGCCCTTCACGCGATGGGCAATATATAGCCGATATTTGTAAAAAAATGGGCGTAAAAAGCGTAAGAGGATCGACTAATAAAAAAGCTGCAGGCGCGCTTACGTCAGCTTTGAAAATAATTAAAGCAAAATATAACATAAGTATCACACCTGACGGTCCTCGAGGTCCGAGATATAAAATGAGTAAAGGTCCAATCATTCTTGCTTCAATGTCAGGTGCTAAAATTCTTCCATTATCTATTAATTCATCCTCCTATTGGGAAATAAAAACATGGGATAGATTTAGAATTCCAAAACCTTTTTGCAAAATAGAGTCAACAGTAGGTGAAAGTATATCTATTCCTCCTAATTTAACTGAAAGCGAAATAGAAAAATGGCGGATTATCGTGGAGGGAAAGTTAAATGAAGTAAGTGGCAAACTTTAACTGATTAGTATGTCAGTTTAGTTTTAAAATATAAATCAATATTTCAAAGCACGTTTCATTAACATCTTGTCTTGTTTTTCTCTCAATACATCGCGTTTATCACCTTTTGTTTTGCCTTTTCCTACAGCAATTTCAACTTTAATCTTGCCATTTTTAAGATAAAACTTCAAAGGAATTATTGTGTTGCCTTTTTCTCTTATTTGCTGATGCAGCTTTAAAATTTCTTTTTTGTGCATTAGAAGTTTTCTTGGGCGTTTGGAATCATGATTAAATATATTTCCATGATCATAAGGAGCAATATTCACATTGTATAAAAAAAGTTCACCATTTTCTATTTTAGCATACGTATCAGCCATAGAGATGTTTCTTGCTTTACAGCTTTTTACTTCTGTTCCGCAAAGTGCAATTCCTGCTTCGTTTCTCTGTAATATTTCAAAGTCGTGAAATGCTTTTTTATTTTGTGCAAGTATTATTTCTTTTTTATTTTCTGTGTTCATATTTCGGTGCATGTAGTTTAATGTTTTTTCTATTCTTACTGTACCCTATAGTTCTTGCAGCTTCAAGGTGAGAAAGTTCATCTAACGATTTTCCTGTAGTTTCTATCTTAAAAATAAACGTCACAATAAAACCAGCAATTGAAGCTGCTGCTATTATAAACACTGTATACATTAAGCCTATATCAGCCTGTAAAACAGGCAAAAGGATAATTCCTACTACAGCTCCAATTTTTGCAAAACTTGCTGAATACCCATGACCTGTTGCTCTCAATTTTGTCGGATATAACTCTGCAGGAAGGATAAAAGTTGTAGCGTTTGGCCCCATATTCATTAAAAAACAGTACATTATGAAGCCAGCAAACATGACTGTAAGGTGATAATATTGAAAAGTTATAGTTGCAGAAAGACCTAATATTACTAATCCAACTGCCATGCCTGCGAAGCCAATAAGCTGCAGCTTTATTCTTCCTACTTTTTCTACAAGCATTATATTTGCAAAAAATACTAATTTTAAGAAGACATAAATAAAGGCAGAACTCCCAATTGAAATAATATCTTTTTCTATTAGAGAAGTGCCAGGTTTAACTATTATTACAGTGGATATAATTGTGGGCGTAAATATTCCTATTCCGTAGGTTGCAATATCCATCAAAAACCATGGCACAGATGCAAGAATTGTTCTTCTTAAATATTCTTTACTAAATAGTGATGAAAATGGTAAAACTTTTTGACTTGTTTTTAATATTGCTTTTTCTTCTTTTTTAATAATTCTATAAATCTGTTTTCTACTTTTTGTACTCAGCATAGCAATCGTTCTCATCGCTTGAACAGTTTTTCCGTTTTCGATACACCATCTCGGACTTTCTGGTACGCTTAACCTAAATATAGCTATTACGGCTGCAGGTATGCATCCTACGCCTATTATCCAATGCCAAGCGTCGTGTGAAGGATAAAGCTTTAATATAACAAAACCTACAATAGCGGCAGTTATCATGCCTGCTGCCTGAAAACTGAATGCTCCTATCAGCATTTTTCCTCGCACTCGCGACGGCATAAGTTCTGCGACATATGAAGCGCAAATAGGATAATCGGCACCTACGCCGATACCGACAAGACAAAGCGATATCATCAACCAATGTATTTCAGTAGAAAATCCTGCACATAAGCTGAAAACGGCAACCATTATAGAATTGAATATCAGTATTTTTTTTCTGCCGTAAATGTCAGCAAGTCTTCCAAGGGTGACTGCACCTATGATTGTTCCAATAATAACTGAAGCTGCTATTACCCCAAGTACTGTTGGTGACGGATTAAATTTATGCTTTATAAGTGGAAGAGCAATTCCTATTACAAACAAATTAAAGCCTTCCATCCAGATTCCCATGGCTGAAAGTGCCCATATTCTCCAATGTATAGGCTGAAGTCTAACTCGATTTATTGTCTCATCAAAAGTTGGTATGTTATCTATGTTATCGTCTTTATGAACAATAAGTTTCATTAAAAATTCCTTAAATATAGGCAACGCAATGCCTTAAAAATTAACAGTCATTAGACCGTTAGGCAAATTATTTTAATAATAACAGATTAATTCAAAAGATAAAATAGTTTTTAAATTAATTTTCATAATTATAGCAAGTACGCTCAAAATATAGGATAGTAGATATACTCATAGCAAAAAGGCTATTTTAATAAAAATTTTACTATTTTTCTTTTGATTCCTGTGTATGGCGGATAAATAATTGGCGAATCGCTTCTTAGCGTATACTTCATAATTGATTTTTCATGTGAAAATCTGATAAATCCATGATAACCATTATAGCTTCCTGTTCCGCTCTTGCCTATTCCTCCGAATGGAAGATTTACATTTGCAATATGCTGTATTGTGTGGTTAATGCATGAACCTCCGCATTCTATTTCATTTTCAAATCTTTTTTGTATATTTTTATCATCTGCAAAGAGATATGCGGCTAGTGGTTGTGGCGAAACATGTTTTATAATTTCCTTAACCTCAGAAAACTCTTTATATGTTAAAACTGGGAGAAGCGGACCAAAAATTTCTTCCTTCATTATAGGGTCATTGACAGACACATATTCAAGCAATGTAGGTTCAATATATAAATCTTCGCGCAAAGAACTCCCGCCATGATATACTTTATTTTTATCTATAAGTGCAGTTAATCTTAAAAAGTGGTTGTCATTTATTATTCTTCCGTAATGAGTACAAAAATATGGATTTGCTCCATATATTTTAATGATTCTCTCTTTTAGCTTTTTTAGAAATTTATCTCTGACAGATTCGTGAATTAATAAATAATCTGGTGCAATACAGGTCTGCCCTGAATTCAAAAACTTTCCGTATACAATTTTATTAGCTGCATGACTTAATTCTGCATCGCTGTGTATAATTCCTGGTGTTTTACCCCCTAGTTCTAATGTTACTCTTGAATAATTATCTACAGATGCCTTAACTATTTCTTTGCCAACAGCACTACTTCCTGTAAAAAATATATGATCCCATTTAAGAGTTAATAGGTTTTTAGAAAACTCTTTATCTCCGCCATTTATAGCATAAACAAACTCATTTTTGAACGTATTGTTCAAAATTTCAGCTATTCTAATTGAACTTTCTTTAGATAACTCAGATGTTTTTATAACAGTGCAATTCCCCGCAGCAATTGATGAAATTAATGGTGAAAAAGTAAGCTTAACGGGGTAGTTAAAAGGAGAAATAATCAACGTCAGTCCAAGTGGATTACATGCTATTTGCGATTTCCCAGGTTTTAAAAAAAATGGGGTCTTAACTTTTTTGGGTTTCATCCATTTTTTTAAATTTTTAATGGTATAAGAAAGTTCATACAAAACTAAGCCAACCTCTGTCATGTATGACTCGTGGCTTCCCTTATGAAGATCAGAGTAAAGGGCTTCCTGTAATTTTATCCTGTTGGTTACTATTGCTTTTTTTAACTCCTTAAGCTTACTTATTCTATACTTGTATGGAATGGTAGCGCCTGAATTAAAGAAGTTTTTTTGATTTAAATAAATAGCGTTTAATTCATCCTGTGAGATAACATTTGGTTTATTTTCTGATTGATTATTCATGCTATTACCCGTTTTTTTAAATCTTTATCGTTTAACATTGTTAACAATAATACCAGTTTGTCTAATTAAAAACAAAAGTTTTAACTGAATTATCCATAAGATATTTTGCGTCCATGTTGATTTGCAATTGTTTTAAACAGGCATTCATGGTGTTATATTAATTTAACTTTTCGCAAAACTGATTTTTAAAATTATACAACATTCATGGAGAGTTTTTTATGTACAGTAATATCCTAAATTCGGCAATAGAAAAAGAGATATCTAAAGTTTCAAAAGTTGCAAAACTCATCTGGGAAAAGGGCTGGGCAGAAAGAAATGGCGGTAATATATCTGTAAACTTAACAACGTTTAGTAATAATTTGTCTATTGATTACGACAAATGCAGATACGTTGAAGTAAATAATTATCCTTTGGAACTTTCTAGAAAAATGTTTTTTGTTACTGGAACTGGTGAAAGAATAAGAGACCTTGAAAAACCTGAAGAATCAGCCTGTATAATCAAATTTGATAAGGAAGTAAAAGGTTATTATATTGTTTGGGGGGGTATGAGTAAAGAGAATTTTCGCCCTACAAGTGAGCTTATTTCTCATTGCAAATTGCAGTTGGAATTGGAAAAAAATCCTCTAGGATATACTACAATTGTTCATTCGCATCCTACCGAACTTATTGCACTTTCGCATCACCCCACACTAAGTAAAGATGAAAAACTTTTTAATCAAACCGTTTGGTCTATGATTCCTGAGGTTAGACTTTTTGTTCCAAGGGGTATTGCCTGCGTTTCATATGCGCTTCCTGGTTCAGAAAGACTTGCTGATTTGAGTATTGAAGGCTTAAAAAATAGAGATGTAGTGCTTTGGCGTAAACATGGTG
>ORMF010663804.1_pt1 | contig 10103 bp, 5 predicted proteins | sample 1779871 | NCBI WGS metagenome assembly ORMF01 (sample SAMEA104232316, study PRJEB22302) | groundwater metagenome | biome: forest; feature: aquifer; material: groundwater | place: USA | collected 2011-08-07 | depth 5.4 m | reverse complement strand
GACATTGCCAGCGATGGTACGCGCGGCGGCACGCAGCGCTGGCACGATCGCCAGTGCGACTGGCGTGCTCTACGCCGCCAACACCCTGGGTGGAGTCGTCGGCGCGCTCGCCCTGCCCCTTTGGCTTGTGCCCACGTTCGGGATACGCGCCACGAGTTGGTGTGCAGCGGCTCTCAATGCCTCCATCGGTGTCATCGCTCTGGGGCGATCGACTCCTGCCCCGCGGCAAGCCGCGAGTCGCGCCGGCCCGGGAGTCGGATTCGCGCTCGTGCTGTATGCGCTGGCAGGCGCCGTTGCGCTGGGTCTGGAGATTGCGTGGACAGAAGTGGTCGTCCAGTTCCTCAACACCCGCGCTTACGCTTTCGCGCTGGTGCTGGCTGTCTATCTGCTCGGGCTCGTCGCCGGCAGCATCCTCTATGCCCGCTGGGCCGATCGCGTGCGACGACCCTGGCTCGCGTTCGGCGTCTTGGAGCTGGCAGCCGCCGCGTCGACCGTGGGCCCCTTCGTCTGGCTCGGACCATGGTTGCCGGCCGCACAGGCGAACCTGGCAGCTCGCGTCGCCGCGCTCACGGGAGCCTCCAATCTGGGGTTCAGCGCCAGCCTGTTGCTCCCACCCTTCGTCCTGCTCTTTCTGCCCACCGTCTTTCAGGGAGCTGCCTTCCCGGCGGCGGCGCGGCTGGTGGCGGGTCCCTCGCACGCCGGACGCGACGTCGGTCTCGTCACCGCCGTGAATACGCTGGGTGGGATCGCCGGCACATGGCTCACGGGTTTCGTGGCGATCCCAGGGCTCGGTGTGGTGCACACCGTGGGTGTTCTCGCCGTCGTCGGCGCCTTGCTGGGTGTCGTGGCATGCGCGCGCGGACAAGGCTGGCGCCCAGCGGCCGCGGTTGCGCTCGCCATCGGTGCCGTCGCCTTCAATCTTCGTCGCGATCACCTCGCGGAGATGCTCGCGACGCTGCACGGCGGCAAGCTCCTCGCGTTCGACGAAGGGCCCGGCGGCACGGTCGCAATCACTACGGAGCCGTTCCAGGGGCACACCTACCACCGACTCTATATTCAGGGAGTCTCGAACTCCGGCGACAACATGCTGTCGCAACGCTACATGCGGCTGCAAACGCTGCTGCCGCTCCTAATCCATCGCGGCACACCACGAGCGGCACTGGTCATCGGTCTCGGCACGGGCATCACCTGCGGCACGCTCCTCACGTTTCCAGACCTTCAGCAGCGCACCTGCGTCGAGCTGCTCCCCGCTGTGCGCCGCAGCGTGCGGTACTTCGATGGCAATTTCGACGTCGGAAGCGATCCCCGGGTGGATATTCGTCTTGCCGACGGGCGGCGTTTCCTCCTGCTCAACGACGCACGCTATGATCTCATCACGGCCGAGCCGCCGCCGCCGACAGCCACCGGTGTGGTGAACCTCTACTCGCGCGACTTTTACCAGCTCTGCGCGGCGCGCTTGGCGCCGCAGGGGATCGTGGCGCAGTGGCTCCCCCTGACGACGCAGAACGACCAGGAGAGTCGAGCCCTGGTGCGCTCGTTCATCGACGTCTTTCCCTACGCGCAGCTGTGGACGACCGAGCTGCACGAAACACTGTTGGTAGGATCACGCGATCCCCTCCCGCTCAACGCCGCTGCGATTGCGGCGCGTTTTCAGCAGCCGAGTGTGCAGCAGGCATTGGCCGCGGTCGGTGTGCCCGATGTGGAAACCCTGCTTGCCACGTTCCTCATGGACCGCGACGCGCTGGTCGCCTATGCCGGTACGACCACGGCGGTGACGGACAACAATCCCCACATCGAGTACGCACCGCTGCTTCAGCCGGACGACTTTCCGCACCTCGCCGAGACCTTGCTCGCGCTGCGCCACGATCCGCCGCTCACCGGCCTGGACGCCGACGCGACGGCACGAATGATCGCGGCGCGCGAGCGACTGCATACCTTTTATCAGGCAAGCCTACTGGCGATCCGCGGCCGACATGCCGAGGTCGAACCGCTGCTGCAGCGGGTCTTTCGCGACCAGCCGGACAATCCCTACTATAGGTATTTTGTCGGCGGGTGAGGGCGGTTGACTGGCTGCGTGGCCAGCACTACACACAGCGCCCAACCTGCTCGCCGCGGAAGAGAAGGAGACCCTCATGGCGCGCCCGTTCGTATTCGTTGCACTGTCCCTTGCACTTGCCGGCTGCGGTGGCGGCAGTGGAACCGTCGGCCCAGCGGCCGATGACGCTCAGGTGTCTCAACAGGTCATCGAATACTTCCAAAAAACTGTCCCAACCCCTGGACTTACCTTCAAGGCAGGCAAGCTCGAAGATGCCGAGATCCCGGGGTGGCGGAAAGGCTCACTCGAGGTCTCGCTCGGAGCGCAGAGCCAGACGGTAGCGTTCTATGTGAGCCGCGACGGCCACTGGATGTTCCGCGGTGATGCCGTCGATTTGACGGTCGATCCCCTGCGGAAGGTCATGAGACAGCTCTCTCCCGACGGGCAGCCCTCGCGTGGCGCCGCGAATGCGAAGGTCGGGATCGTTGAGTACTCGGATTTCCAGTGCCCGTTCTGTCAACGCGCCTACGAGAGCATGGAAGCCGTCATGAAGGACTACGGCGACAAGGCACGGTTTGTATTCAAGAATTTTCCACTCACCAGCATCCATCCCTGGGCCGAGGAGGCCGCACTAGCGAGTGAGTGCGCTTTGCAACAGGGCGGTGATCAATTTTGGGCGGCGTACACTTTCATGTTCAGCAAGCAAGGTGAGCTGAGCAAGGAGAACGTCAAGGACAAGGTTGCGGAGGCCGGGGGTGGGATCGACGCCACCAAGCTGCGCGACTGCGTCGAGGGCAAGAAAGCGATGGACGCCGTCAAGGCAGACATGGCAGAGGCCACAACGCTCGGCGTCAATTCTACTCCCACCTTCTTCGTCAATGGGCGCCGCACCAGCGGTGCACCCAGCCCTGAGGATTTCAAGAAGCTGATTGATCAGGAGCTTGGCAACAAAGGTTAGAGCCTAGCAAGTATGCACGTTTAGCTGCTCTGCAGTGTTGACCGGTCTCGCAATGTAGTGGTAACGCGAGGCTGAACCCCTAACCCCGTTCGGAGGAACGCATGCGCAAGTTTTGCTTAGCCGTCTCATTGTCCCTGGCCCTTCCCTGCTGGTCATTTGCCGCAGGAACGGTACTCGTCCCTGGTTGTGGCGCCCCACCTCCTCCGCCGGCCAAGACCGACTGCTACTCCGAGTTCCAAGTCGACGCGACCTCGGCCAAGAACAAGACCACGGTTGAGTGCACCGACGGCGATCCGACCTGCGACGCCGATGGAGCGTGCGACAAGACCTGCACCTTCAACGTCAAAGTTTGTGCCAAGCAGTCCGACTCCAGCTTGTCGCGCTGCACCTCTCCGGACGTTACCTCGTTTCCACGCAACACCGGTGGCCTGAATCTACCGGCCACTCCGGTCAGCACGGCAACCTGTGGTGACAACACCCAGGTGGTGGTCGCGCTCAAGCGCAATGGCGCCAAGCCAGGAACGAAAGTCCTCAAGCTAAAGGCGCTGACCGGCGGGAGGCCGCCCGCGGACGCCGACGTTCTCAAGCTCATCTGCAAGCCGCGCCTCGGGAGCTGTCCAACCCAGCCCACTCGTTGCGGTGACGGCCTACTGACCAACGACGAGATCTGCGACGGCAGCGCGACACCAACGGGCTGTGGCACTGGCGCTACCTGCACCGGCGACTGTTCGGCGTGCGTAGGACCCTGCACCGGCGTGAGCAAGCTTAAGGTGACCGTACAAACAGGAAGCTCCACCTGTACGTTTGGCTCCGCGTCCTCACCCTTTTCGGGTGAGGTGCAAGACAGCGGCGGGACGAAGATCGCTGATCTCGGCACGGGCTGCCTGTACATCGGGCAAAAGGGTGACTCGACTCCGGCCGGCAGCATTCCGGATGGGAATGACACCATCTTCAAGGCGCTCTGCAGCAACGACGACCTGAGTCAGATTTCGCTGCTCGGCGATGCCGCCAACGATTTGAAGGATTGCACCTTGGGAGCCGGCCCGGGGAAGATTTGCTTGAACGGCGACCCGGGTACTGGCGGTGGCGCCTGCACCGTCAAGGCAGATTGCCACCCGGGCTCAGCCGACGTCGGTGACGTGTGTATCCCCAAGCCCAATTGCTACTTCGGACCGCCGCTGCCGATTCCGAACCCTGCCACTCCGGGCCTCTCCACCTGCGTTCTGAACGTCATCGCCAGCGACGGCTCAGGAACCGCCAACGCCACCACGGGAGCTTCCAGCGTCACGCTACCGCTCTCGTCGCTGGTGTACATTACCGGTAACGTCACCGCGCCGTGCGCACAGTGCGTGTCTGGACATTGTGTCGGTGGACGCAACAACGGAGGAACCTGCACCGCGGTCGGCACCAAGCTGACCTCGCTCGACTGCCTACCGGGCGGCGCGGACACTTACGTGGGCGCGCTACCTGTCAGCCTGAGCGATGTGTCCACCTCCAGCACCACCCGCAACGCCGATTCCGACGGTAAGTTCTGTACGGACGTGTTCGGCTCCGATCCGGGCACCGGAACGCCGGTGGGCGGCGTCAAGCAGGAAGGCGCCTTCGGGAGCGCGGGCGCAAACGTACGCAAGATCATCACCACGGGATCGCTGGCCAGCGGAGGTCTCTCGACCAGCACGCAGAAGGACGCGGTAGTGAGTGCGTCGTTCTGTATTCCAGCGAGCGGGAACACGCTCATCGACGGTGCCGCCGGGATTGCCGGCCCTGGCGCAGTAACCCTACCGGTCAAGACAATCTTGCTGCCGTAAGGAGACCCTCATGAAGGCTACTCGCCGACACACATTCGCAATCACCGCCCTGCTCGGTCTCGCTGCGGCGCCGGGGGTCTGGGCGCTGGTTCCGGGCGGTGGACCCAAGAAATCCGATTGCTACCTCGAATACGACGGCCTCGACGACGCGACTGCGGGGCGCTTCAAGGGCAAGGCTCAATACCAATGCACCGATGGCGCCTCATGCGACGGTGACGGCCAGGAGAATGGCTCGTGCACGTTCAACGTCGCGGTGTGCGTGAATCAAGCCGACTCCTCGCTCCCCCAGTGCACGCCGCAGGTCGTCACTTCGTTTCCGAAGAACTCAGCCGGTCTGGAAGTGACCTCGGTAACTAACGTCAGCACCGCGCTGTGCGGGGCCTTCACGCCGATCACCGTCGCCGCCAACAAACGTCAACGCGTGGCCCTGCGTGGCCTGGCACCCCTCGGTAGACCAAAGGCGGATGTGGACGTGTTTTTCTTGCGTTGCGTCACCGGGACTGTGGACAAGTGCCCGGACAACTCCGCTAATGGCCCCAAACAAATCGAGCTCGACGTTCGTAACGACGTTGATGGTGAGACCTGCCCACAGGATCTCGACAACGGCGTGGCAGGGTACTCACACAACTTCCCCAACAACGCAGGCCTGAACCTGAAGGTTTGCTTGGCGGGCTGCGACAACAGCTCGAACCCGATCTGTGACGCGAGCCTGCGCGTGGGTAAGGACTCCGTCAACGGTCGCTTCTTCGGGCCCCCGCTGCCGCTGATCGCGTTGGGGACCCCGGTTTGCGTCGTCAATCGCTACAACACTGGCGGCACACTGAGTGGCGGCAAGGTCGACGTCTCAACCGGCGAAGTGGGGGCGAGCAGCAGCCCGGTCACAGTCCCCCTGTTTTCTGATGTCTTCATCACCTCGTCCCAAACGGCGCCGTGCCCCACCTGCGACAACGGTCGCTGCGCGGGTGGCGCCCGCAGTGGCGCGAGCTGCACCGTGGGCGGGCGCATCCTGATTGCGAACAAGATTCAGAACGTCTCGGTCGACTGCCCACCGTCGGGGAACCCGCAGGGGACGCTGACGATCAACCTCCCGCTCACCACCGGGACCTCGACGAAAGACGGGCCTTCGCCCTGCGGCAACGCGCGGCAGGGGTGCGGGGGCACCACCACGTTCGACGCCGACGACAACTGTGGCGCGGGTACGTGTAATGGGACCTGCAATACGACAATCGACAAGGACAAGGGCACCGGCGTTAACCAGTACTGCTGCAGCAACAACCTGGACTTGCCCTGCTTCCCGACGGCCGGAGACACCGGCATAGGCAAGATAGAGAGAACCGGCCAGAGAACAGTCCCACTCCCGGCTTGGACCAGCGACAAGGCCACCTATCCCAAGGTTGGCACTGGCTGCACCAACCTGGCCGCAACCTTCTGTGAGGCGGCGACCACGTCCAACATAGTCGACTGTGTGAGCTCAGGCCTACCGGGCCCGGGCGCGCTCATTCTGAGCGGTCGTCTCTGCTGGGAAGGCAACAACGGGACGGCCTGCGCCGCGCTGCCCTTCTAAGCGAAGGCCGATACTTTCCGCACTCGACGGCGGGGTCTCGCGGTAGCGGGATCCCGCCGTTTTACATTGCAAAGCGCAGGCGTTCGCGCTAGCTAAGCCCGGCTTCCAGCTGGAATAACCAAGGAGGGGCTATGCTGCGCTTGACCGTTCTTGTTGCCCTACTCGCGCTGCCGCTGGGCGCGCGTTTCGCGTCTGCGACGCAACGCCTCGGACCGCTCGAGCTGTCGGGCAACCTGCAGTCGCAGAACCTGATTCGCCATCCGGACGTGAGCCGCTACCAGCTGGTGCAGAACCGGAATACTCTTCACGTCCATTTCGACTACGACTGGATGCGGGGCGGCAAGTTCATCGACCGGTACTACTTGCCGTTCATCGAGACCTCCAAGCTCTTCATCATCTATCGTGGCGTGTACGACAGCATCTACGACACCACGCCCGACACGTTGAGCAAGCTCGACATCAAGGGGCGTGCCTACGAGGTTGCAGGGCAACGGGTGGACATCTTCGACTATGCTCGGCAGGCCGGTGACGCCTTCGGCAACAAGGGTGCCAAGGCGACCAAGTGGCTCAAGCTGAGCAGTCTCACCAACGGGCAGTCCGATGCACTCAAGTTCGACAACCAGCTCCGTGAAGCCTACATCGACCTGAAGATGCGAGGCATCCCGTTGTCGATCCGAGCCGGCCGGCAGCAAGTCGTGTGGGGAGAAACGGACAACTTCCGCATGCTCGACCGTGCCAACTCGCTCGATCTGACCTGGCACTTGCAGCAAGAGATCCCCCCTCCGGCACTCGGTTGGGACGAGATTCGCCGGCCGTTCTGGATGCTCAAGTTCCTCTACGACTTGGGCGACGTTTGGAAGCTGTCACAGAACTTTCTCGAGTGGTACTGGAATCCCGGCGATTGGTATCCTGCCAAGCAATCGTTCTACCCCCGACCGTGGGGCTTGCCCTTCCTGGACCCGCTCGCGAACCCGATCAACGGCGCGTTCTACAGCGGAGCCTGCGAGTCCTCTCCGTTCAAGTACCGCAACGCCGGCGGGCGAATGGCCGGCCGCTGCATGAGTCTTCTCAACGGTACACGGCTCTTCGAGCACGGCGACTACGCCCGCAACCCGCTGGAGAACAGCCAGGTAGGCGTGCGCTACCACGGCATCATGCCCTTCGGCATGGAGTTCACACTCAACTACTACTACCAGCGCTGGTCGGTCGATGACGGCACGAACTACGCGCCTCTGAAAGGCCTCCCCAACACCAAAGAAGGCAAGGCGATCGCGAACACAGCCCTCAAGCACGGGCAGTTCCCGGCCGTCGCCTACATGCCGTATGTGCACACGATTGGTGCCTCAGCGAACTACTCCGACGAGGCCTTTACGCAAGCCGTGTTCCGGTTCGAGACCGTGTACGACGTCGGCGTTCCGTTCTTCGATGTCGCCGGGAGCCGCATCACGTTCGTCGACGGGCTCCTGCCCGGCGTGCGCAGCAAGAACATGTGGAAGGGCATGATCGCATTCGACCGGCCGACCTGGATTCGTCCGCTCAACAAGAAGAGCACGTGGTTTTTGACCGGCCAGTTCTTCTGGCACTACCTCGTCAACAATCCCAAGTGCGACGAGCATGAGGTCGCCAACCTGTCGAACACCGACCCCGATCAAGGTGGGCCACTCAAGTCGCCGCGGAGCCAGGCTCCGTCCTGCTTGGTCGGCGGTCTCGATCTGCCAGCGTTGCCGGGCAAAGACAAGACCCTGTCCTTCAACGACAAGATTCGCACCTGGGAAACACTCTTCACCTTCGCTGCCTTCAGCTTCTATCGCGGCGGCAGCATCGTGCCGGTCCTCGGATTCGCAGTCGATCCGACCAACAGCTGGAACCTCGAGGGTTTCTGGAACGTCGACTTCGTCGCGACCGACAACCTCGTCGTCAACATCGGGCAGCGTTACTTCGTCACGCCGTACGGTCGGTCGACCCCGGTTTTCGAAACATGGGGCATAGCCGGTTTGAACGGCGGTCGCTCAGAGACTGCGTTGCGGCTCTCGTACCAGTTCTAAGCAAGAGATCTACTCTGTTTCACGGCCTGCCCGACCACGCGTTCGGGTGGGCCGTGTTGTCTCCGCGACGCTGGCGCGATTGCGGAGACGACGCTAGACTGCGCCGAACCATGATATCCCTGCGCGCGCTCGTTGTACTATCGATCCTCGTCCTTGGAACCCTGGCCAGCAGTGCCCATGCCCTGCTGGGCGGTGGAGGCTCGAAGCGGACGGATTGCTTTATCGAGTTTGACGGTCTGACTCAGACCGGTATCGTGCGGGGGAAACCGCTCGTCGACTGCGAGGACGGAGCGAGCTGCGACGGAGACGGCGTCGTCAACAACAGCTGCGAGTTCAACCTCGCCGCGTGCGCTTTCGTCACCGACCCCGAGCTCCCTGAGTGCTCTCCGCAAGCCCTGATCGCCTACCAGAAGAACAACAAGAACCTTCCCCTGCCAGCCCTCGGCACCCGCGAACAGACATGCGCAGAGTTCACCACCCTGACGGTCCCAGTAACGCCGCCGCGCAAACGCACGCGCGTCACCCTGGCCGGAGTGGGGATCGTGAACCCCAAGCGAGACGTAAACCGGATTCTCTTGCACTGTAGCGAGTCAGTGCGGCCCCAGCAGTGCGACGACAACCCCCTCGGTGGTCCGAAGCAGGTCAACCTGCGGATTCTGAACTCGGTCGGGGGGCAAACGTGCGGGCAAGATCTTGACAACGGCGTCACTGGCGATTCCCACAATTTCCCCAATGTCGCGGGAGGCGTAACCAAGGCATGCCTCACCAACTGCGACAACGTGAGCGATTCCGTCTGTGACGCGCTCGCGTCCACCGGGAAGGACACCATCAACGGGATCTACTTCGGCGCCCCGTTACCACTCATCGCCGTTGGCACTCCCGTCTGTGTGGTGCTGCGCTTCAACGACACACAGACGGTCAACGGCACCGTCAATGTGGCAACGGGCGAGATCCCCCTGGTGAACGTGCACCTATTCGCCGACATCTACGTCACCAGTGATCCGGGCAACATCTGTCCGCGCTGCTCTGGGTCTGCCTTCGGCTCGCGCGGCAAATGCGTCGGTGGCCGTAGGTCGGGTGCGTCGTGCACGGTCGGCGGTGAGGTTACTCTTGCTGGCGACCCCTACACCCTCGCGAGCGATTGCCTCCCTTCCGGGAATCCTCAGGGTACGATCACCATCGATCTACCCCTCACGAGCGGAACCTCGAGCCTGGACGGCCCCGCTCCGTGTGGCAACGCGGCGGCCGGCTGTCAGACCTCCAACTTCAACGCCGACGACCAGTGTCAGAGCGGAACGTGTACCGGAGATTGTTCTGGCACAGCCGACAGCAAGGGTGGAAAAAATCAGTACTGCTGCAGTGGTAGCGGCAGGCCGTGTTATCCGACCGCGAGCAATACCGGCATTGGCAGGATCGAGCGTATTGGACATCCGGTAGTTCCGCTTCCGGCATGGGACACGGACAAGGACACTTATCCGAAAACGGGGACGGAGTGCGGTACCCTAGCCGCGGTGTTCTGCGAGCCACGCACCACGTCGAACTTGGTCGACTGCGTGAGCGCGGGGCTCCCCGGGCCGGGGGCGGTGTTGCTCGGTGGCAACGACTGCTGGATCGGTAACAACGGGAAGACTTGCGAGTAGCGCGTTGAGGCCGACCCGTTACCGGATCGCCTTCGCAGTGGCGCTGCTTGGCG
>ORMF010027515.1_pt1 | contig 10103 bp, 6 predicted proteins | sample 1779871 | NCBI WGS metagenome assembly ORMF01 (sample SAMEA104232316, study PRJEB22302) | groundwater metagenome | biome: forest; feature: aquifer; material: groundwater | place: USA | collected 2011-08-07 | depth 5.4 m | reverse complement strand
TGGCTCCGCCGGCGGCGGGGCCCGACGGCGAGCCGGGCTTGGGCAGCCAGCGGTAGGCCAGGCTGACGGCGCCATTGCCCAGGCGTGGCCACCCTGCGGCGCCGGCGTTGAACACGCGCACCGTCGCCTTCAGCGAGGTGTCGGGGGTCACAGCACGCGGGATGTCGTTGGAGACCCAGGCCACGGCCGCGGGGTCGCCGTCGTAGGGCGTGAGTTGCAGGCGCACGGTGTGGGCGCCCGGCGGCACCGAACCAAGGCCGGCAAAACGGTCTTGGCCGGTGGCGGTGACGGTGAACGGGCGGTCGATGCCATCGAGGGTGACCCCTGCCACCGCCATGGCGGCGGGCAGCAGCAGCGCCATTTGGCCGGGGTTGTCGTGCGAGACGCTGTATTGCGCCACCAGGGTATCGCCCAGCATGCGCTGGCGGTACCACAGCGAGCGCCCAGAGGCCGGCTGCATGACCTGGAGATAGGCACTGCGGTCCCCGAGCCGCGGCTTCAGTTCAAAGCCCTCCCGGCTGAGCTTAACCCCAAATGCACCCCGCACCACCGCCTCGCTCACCGTTCCGGCGGCGCCGGCATACTTGCGGCTGCCCTCCATCTTATTGGTGGCGGGCACCTGCCACTCGCCCACGTCGTTGGGATGGGTGGCCCAGTCCTGCGCCACGGCGGCCAGGTGCTGCCAGGCCAGCGCGCTGTAGCCCGCCTCGAACTCGGCGGTCATCTGCACGCCGCCCCACCAGTCCCACTGCCCGCCGTTCTGGTAGCGGCCCGACTCGTATTGCAGGTGGTGGAAAAAGAAGCCCTGGAAGTAGGGAGGGTCCAGCGACAGGCCGGGCTTCAGCGAGCCGGCCCGCAGCCGCGCGCGCTCCAGCGCTGCCAGCACGGTCGAGGTCTGCTGCTGGTCGGTGAGGCCGGCGTACACGGCCACCGCATTGCCAATGGCGATGATGGCGTCCTCATCGAACTCCAGTGGCACCGGGGTGAGCTGGAGATGGATGCGGTAGTAGCCGCGGTCGGGCATCCACAGCAGGCGGTTAGTCGCGTCTTTGATGCTGGCGGCGGTCTGTTCCCAGCGGTCGGCCATGGCGGGCTGGCTGGCAGTGCGGTTCATCTCGGCGAGCTGGCGCAGCGCCATATAGGTCCACGCCTGGTCGTAGATGGAGGCGGTCCACTGCTCGTTGATGGGGTCGGCGATGGTGGGGTTGATGCCGCCCTGCCGTCGCACGTCGCCCCAGTCGGTGGTGAACGAGCGCTTGATGAGGCCGGTGGCGGGGTTCATGCGCCCCTGCAGCAGCGCGTTCGCGGCGCGGTTCATGCGTTCCAGCACCGTCACACCGCCAATGTCACAGTTCAACCAGTCGGCGCCGCCGCGCACGGAGTAATAGAGGTAGGAGAGCTGGATGACGCTCCCCTCTTCGTCCGACACGGAAGTGGTCTTGTCGCCCTTGCCGTCGCGGCCAATGTAGCCGGGCAGCGCCCCCGGGCCCGGGTAGGGCGAGCGGCTGAACTCGGCGTTCTGCGCCACGGCGGTGAGCTGGTGCGCCAGGAACTGCTCGGCGCCCGCCCGCAGGAAGCTGTCGCCGTAGAGGTACTGCGCGGCCTTGGCGATGGTGGACAGGTCGCGCCCGTACACCTCCTGGTAGAGTTCGCCGGGCAGGAAGGCGGTGTAGCCGGGGTCGATGTTGGGGAAGCGGATGACGTTGAAGTCGAGCACCGAGGCGACCGTGCGGCTCATGGCCGTGATGTCGGGCGCGCCGTCGATGGACCACGAGAGGGACGCCGCGGGCGGAAACGCCTCGCGCACCGTGGTCTCGCCGGTGGGCGGGTAGCGGAAGAGCTTGGTGCCCTTGGGGGCCAGCGTCTCGGTGGGGTTGCAGTTGGCCGCCGGCGGCGTGGTGGCGGCGACTTGGGCAGCGCCGGCTAGGTGGGCCGCGAAGACGGGCGCGGGCAGCCCCGCCGCCAGCGCAGCGATGGGCAGCCACCGGAGCAGGCGGCGGGACGGAGAGATCACCGGTGGGTGTGCTGCACTACGTGGTCGTACTCGGCTGCTGGTCCGGCGCCGGCGGGTAGGGGCAAACAAAAAAGGCACACCTCATGACAAGATGGCCTTCCATACGCCGCCGAGGTTAGCTGCCGGGTTAGGGTTGAAAGGTACCCCTCCGCCGCGCTGGCGGATACACCCCATTCGTGGGTCCCCCGTTCTCCCGGATGGAGACTAGGCGTCTACTATTCAGTTCAGGCTCAGTGTAGGCGCACCCCACCCCAGTGTCAACGCGAACTGGGGAGCAGCGCGCCAGTGCCCAATCCCACAAGCCCCCGATAACGTCCGCGAGGTTGGAACCATTAAACTGCGTCTCTGGCCCCTTGCGGCATTACCGGCCCGGTGCTGATCCGGCAGGTACTTCGGACGGCAGGTTCTTCCGCAGCGAGGGGTAGAGGTCGCGCGCCCCTTCGCCCAGCACCCCGGCCCGGTCCGCTTCCGACAAGAACGCCAGGCCCTGCTGCAGGGTTTCGATCAGGGGCTTCAGCGGCCGGTTGCCGGTGTTAAAGCTCGACCAGATCAAGCGGCGGGGACCAAAGTGCTGCAGCAGCGCCAGCAGCAGTTCACGGGCCGGCTCACTGGTCAGCGTGCGCCCAATGAACCCCACCGAGAAGTTGACGTAGGTGCGGGGGAACTGGGCCAGCGCCAGCAGGTCGCGCGCCGCCTCAGAATCGGCGCCCTCGTCCGCAGGCACGTGCGCCAGGTTGTTCAGCGTGAACGGCAGGTTCGGCAAGCGTTCCGGCAGCCGCTGGGTGTTGGCCAACACCTCGGGCATGGTCGCTTGGGCATTCACCGCCACGCCCAGGTCGCGCACGCGCTCCCAAGCCGGCATGAACTTGGGGTCGTCTACATAGTCGGCCCGCCCCCGCGTGTCGCCCGGAAAGCGGTGCCCGGCCACCGGGCCGCCGCCCCAGAACCGGATGCCGTGCATCCCCCGTTGTTCGATCCAGTAACTGATCGTGTCGGGCGCATCCGGTTGGGTGATGTCGATGTTGGCCACGCCGACGAAACGCTCCGGCGATGTGGCCAGGGCGTCGGCGCAGTAGCTGTTATCGAACCCGTGAAACCGGGATGCCATCAGATAGGCCTGGTGCAGACCTCCCTCGTCCATGTGCCGGAGGAATTTCGCAGGTGCGTTCGACTGCTCGTCGCTGAACTCACTTTCGGTGCCGGGGAAGATATTGAGCGGGTACTTGGACCGGGCTTCCGGCGGCGCGATAACGTGAATGTTGGTGTCGACGAGGATGGCCATGGACGTACTGCCTTTCAGGTGTAACTGGGTTAGTGTCTCGCACGCGTCGATCGGCGGGCCGCCGATTCATGAACGGACCGGTCTCAGCGCCGGTGTCCAGCCCGATACAGGGCGGTTGGTCTCGCTGTTCGATGGCCGGCTGGCCTCTTGGGACAGCCGGCCATGACGCAACGCTAGATGCCGGCCACCTGCAGCGGGCCCATAAAGGCCTTCCGCAACTCAACGGTCTCCTTCACCCAGTCGGCATCCTTGGGCAGGAAGATCTCGCCCGACCGCACCCGATAGTACTCCGGGTTGTGCGCGCCGGGAGGCGGCGCACCGGTCTCGGCCAGCGCTCGGGCGGCGTTAATGAGCCGGCGCCGGGTTCGGATGAGTTGCATGTCGGTCTGGCCCAGGTGTTCGATAGTGCGATCCGCGATGCGGCCCATGCTGCTGGTGATTGCACGGTCCTGGTTCCTGCCGCCGGGCAGACCGGTATAGCCGTTTCTCCCCTGGTTGCTTTTCTGCACCGTGCGGTCCAGCAGGTAGTCGTTGGCGGTGGTGGCGCGCCCGCGGAAGCGGCCATACCAGTCGGTGGCGTTGGGCAGGCAGTCGTAGCTCTCCTGCTTTACGCGCTCCGAGATGAAGTGCACGTACAACGTGTGTTCGTCGTCCATCGGCACTGCTGCGGTGAGGCTGGCCGGGGTGCCGCGGAACGCGCCGCCGGGAGGCGACATACCGAAGACCGGCATCATGAACTGTGCGATGCGCCAGTAGTCCTTGTCGGCGGTCGCTTCGCGGCGCGCCCCATAGCACACGCCGGCGGGTGTGTCGATGACCTCGAATTTCGCCGAGCGGTTCTTCTGGTTGAAGTATTCGAAGCTGCCCTCAGGATAGTCGGTGTAGGGAATCGAGCCGCTGTGCAGGTAGGGCGCGTGGATGGTATCGATGGTGCCTTCCAGCACCTGCAGCCAGTTGTGGTCGTGCTCGATGGCCAGGGTGTGATGGCCCTCTGCCATGTTGGCCTCGATGTCCGGCAGCGACGGCGGCGGGCTTTCGGGGCCCATGTAGGTCCAGACTGCACCGTTACGCTCGATGCACGGGTACGCCGCGGCGTGGATCTTGTGCCGGAAGTTGCTCTCGGCCGGCTCATTGGGCATGTCGACGCAGTTGCCCTCGGTGTCGAACTTCCACCCGTGGTACACGCAGCGCAGCCCAGCCTCCTCGTTCCGCCCGAAGAACAGCGACGCGCCCCGGTGCGGGCAGGCGTTCTGTATCATCCCCACCCTGCCGTTGGAGTCCCGGAAAGCAATGAGCTGCTCGCCTAGCAGCAGCACTCGCACCGGATCGCAATCCGGGTGCGGCAGCTCGCTGGAGAGCATGCCGGGCAGCCAGTACTGCCGCATCAGGTTCCCCATGGGGGTTCCGGGGCCAATGCGACAGACCAGTTCGTTCTCTTCGTGGGTCAGCATGGATGCCTGTCTTTCTGCTGTGCTCTGTTAACGGCCGCGCCCCGCAGCGCGGCTCGATGCCAATGCCGGATGGTCGACGAAGGCCCGGCGCATCTCCTCCGTCTCGGTTGCCCAGTCTGCGCCCTTGGGCAGCACCAGTTCCCCCGACCGTACTTGATAGGCCTCGGGGTTCCGCACCCCCGGGGGCGGCGCACCGGTTTCGGCCAACATCCTGGCGGCCTCAATCAGCCGCCGTCGCGTGCGAATGATGCCGCTGTCAGTCTGGCCCAGGTGCTCGACTGTGCGGTTCACGATGGGGCCCATGCTGCTGGTGATGGCCCGGTCCTGGTTGCGCACGCCCGGGACGCCGCTGTAGCCGTTGGCCCCCTTGCTATGGCGCTGCACTTCACGGTCCAGCAGGAAGTCGTTGCTCTTCTGGGCAGGCGGCCGGAACCGGCCGTACCAGTCCGTGGAATTCGGCAGCAGTTCGTAGGACGCCGTGGCGGCCTGCGCAATGAAGTGCACGTACAGCGTGTGCTCGTCGTCCATCGGCACCGCCGCCGTCAGGCTCGACGGTACGCCGCCGAAGCCGCCACCGGTGGGCGACATCCCGTAGAACGGCATCATGAAGTGGGCGATCCGCCAATAGTTGGTATCGGGCGTGGCGTCGCGATACGCCCCATAGCAGACTCCCGCCGGCGTGTCGATAACCTCGAACTTGGCCGAGCGGTGCTTCAGACCGAACTGCGAAAAGCTGCCATCTGGAGCACCTTCCCATGGCACTGAGCCGAAGTGCAGCAGCCCCGCATGGATGGTGTCGATGGTGCCTTCCAGGACCTGCAGCCAGTTATGATCGTGCTCCATGGCCAGGGTGTGATGCCCCGCCGCCATGTTGGCCTCGATGTCCGGTAGTGGCGGCAGGCCGGCCGCAGGCGCCGGGCCCATATAGGTCCACACCGCGCCGTTGCGCTCCACGCAGGGGTAGGCGGTGGCGTGGATCTTGTGCTTGAAGTTCGACTCAGCGGGCTCGTTGGGCATGTCGACGCAGGCGCCGGTCACGTCGAACTTCCACCCGTGGTACACGCAGCGCAGCCCAGCCTCCTCGTTCCGCCCGAAGAACAGCGACGCGCCCCGGTGCGGGCAGGCGTCTTGCACCATGCCCACCTTGCCGTCTGAGTCGCGGAAGGCGATGAGTTGCTCGCCCAGCAGCAGTATCCGTACCGGATCGCAATCCGGATGCGGCAGCTCGCTGGAGAGCATGCCGGGTAGCCAGTACTGCCGCATCAGGTTGCCCATGGGCGTGCCCGGCCCCACCCGGCAAATCAGTTCGTTCTCTTGGGCTGTCAGCATTCGGTGGCCTCCGCTCTCTCCATGCGTGAAGGCGTCCAGTATGACGTATCGCCCGCGGCGATGCGCTACCGAACGGCCTTGAGGTATTCGATGTGGGTCCAACCGCCGGTGATGTTGCCCGGGAACAGGTAGTCCGCCACGATGTCCCGGTTGGCCACCACTTCAGGGTTTATCCACAAGAGTTGAATGTGCTTGCGCTGGTCGAAGTTGATGTTCGCCATCTGCCGGTAAAGGTCGTCCCGCTTCTTGTCGTCCAGCGTGACGGCGATCTGGTCCAGGATGTCGTCGGCGGCCGAAATGGTCATGTTGGCGCTGGCCGATAGCCGGCTGCCCCCGGCCACGTAGGAGCCGGTCCACTCCTCGGAGCCCGAGTCCTGAAGGTAGATGTGGTCGGTGAAGGTGTCTCGCTTGGCCGCGTTCGGCTCCACCACCATCGTCACGTCAATGCCAATGGTCCGCCAGTAGTTGCCGACCGCCTCGATGACGTCTTCCGAGTTGGTGGTGCCGCGCGCCGGCGTCAGCTCCAGGTTCACCTTCAGGGGCTTGTTTGGCCCGTAGCCGGCCTCCGCCAGCAGGGCCTTGGCCTTCACCGAGTCGTAACCATACTCCTCCGGAAAGCGCTTTAGCCAGTCGGGGTTCCAGCCCTGGCGGGTGGGATGGAAGGGCTGGTTAATGGAGACCTCTCCCTTCCCGCCAAAGAAATGCTTGTTCAGTTCCTCCCGGTTGATGGCTTTGTTCAGCAGTTGACGCACCCGCGGGTCCATGAGCGGAGAGGCGGGGTTCCTGTACCCCAGGCTGATATTGAACGGGTCGACGTACTGGCAGCACTTGAAGTTCATGACCAGCCGGAAGGCAGGGACCCGGCCCCGGATCGTGCCGAAGCCGCGCTTCTGTGCCTCCTGCACCAGGTCTTCGGGCAGCGGCGTCAGGTGCACCTCGCCGGCCACGAGGGCTGCCAGCCGGGTCGACGCCTCCTTGGCGTAGCGCACCTCGATCTCCTGGAAGTCGCCGTTGAACCGCCAGTGCGGATAGTCCACCTTCTTGAACCGCACGTATTGCCCTGCCTGCCGCGACACATACTGATAGGGCCCGGTACCGGCGGTTGGCGCAGCACTCAATGGGGGATCGCCGGTCTGCGCGTACTGCTTGCTGCTATACCCCAGGATGGTGTAGGTGCGCCGTGACAGGTAGTTCATGAAGTTCGAGTCGGGGCGGGTGAGCGTCACCACCCAGGTGTAGTCGTCGGGCGCCGCTTGGGACTTGACGGTCTGGCGCAGGTAGAGCGACGGGGTACCGCCCGAGTCCTCTTTCTGCTTGTCCTGCACGCTCGCAATCATGTCCTTGGCGGTCAGGTCGCCCCAGTCACCGTGGAACCTGACGCCTTTGCGCACCTTCAGCGTGTAGCTGGGCGCCTTCTCGTCCAACGTCCAGGATTCCGCCAGCATGGGGATGTACTTGCCGGTGGCGTAGTCGATATCCACCGGCAGCTCATACATTGGCGACACCTGGTTCTGCCCGGAGCCCAGCACCATACGTGCGACGTTGGTCTCGGATGCCGTGGGCTCGATGGCGAACACGACGCGGGGCACCTTGGGCTCGCCGATGGCTTTCTGGGCCACGGGCGCCGCTTGCCCGGTACACCCCGCGAGCAGAACCACCCCACTCACGAGCACGGTAAGCCAAATTGATCTGCGGTGGCAACGCTGCATGAACCTGCTCCTGCGACGCTTCGTAGCCCACGCCGCGAAGGACCGTGAGTCTCTTGCGGGTGTGCTCCACTGGTGTACCTAAGTACGGTTCTTGTAAGTCTTCGCCTCAGCATTGTCAAGCAGCAGCAGCCCTGGTGCAGCAGCCCTGGGAAGCCCTGGGTACCTACCCAGGGTTCGGAGGAGGCGTTGCCCATGCAACAACGCGCGGGCATCAATGTGGTGCACCTGCGGTGTGTGCCCCATTGCAAAGCCACTGCGGGCCAGCTACTATCCCGATCGCGCAGGCAGGCAAGGAATACGTCGGTGGCGAGAGGCTCGAAGCACCTGCCATGCTTCATCCTAAAGCACGCGCAAGAGCGGAACGTCGGCATGGAAGTGCCGTACGGTTGGTTCAGCGGCGACGAGCGCGCTTGGCATGCTAAGGGCTTCTGCCCCACCCCCTAGTCTTGGGTCAGCAATCACGGAGCGCGAGGAGGAATCATGAAGCGGCAATGCACGCCACCACCGCTCGCTATCGGGGTGATGAGCCTTGCGGCGGTGATCCTGGCAGGCTGCTCCAGCAGCCAGCCGGCGGCGCTGCCCGCTGCCACCGGTGCGGTGGCGCCCAAGGTCAACCGCCTGGTCATTGCCGCGGTGCCCCCGGCCAACGAGACGTTTGAGACCCGCCACCTCAACACGCGTGATAACTGGCAGATGGGAGTCATCTATGAGCGGCTGTTCGCCAACGATCCTTTCGACGGCAAACGCAACCCCCGGCTGCTGAGTGGCTGGAACCTGGAGCCGGATGGGCTGACATTCCGCTTCAAACTCCGCGACGGGGTCAGGTTCCACTACGGCCAGGGCCTGCTCACCAGCAAAGACGTCGTCACCAGCTTCAACGAGCAGATGAAGGTGGACTCCCTCAAGTCTGCCGCCACCACCCTGCGGGCGTCGGTCAAGGCCGTCACAGCGTCGGGCGACCACGAGTTCCTCATGCTGTTGTCGCGGCCGGCGGCTGAGGTGCTGTTCAGCATCGGCCAGGTAGACATCTTCAGCCACACCCACTTCATCGCGCACGGGCCCGCCACCTACCAGTCGTTCCTGGCAGGGACCGGCCCCTACCTGTTGGAAAGCCGCGGACAGGGCAGTTACATCCGGTTCCAGCGGGCGCCATATGACCATTGGCGGGTGAAGCCCGACTTGCCGGAAATCGAAATCCGCTTCATGAAGGAGCCGTCAACCCGTCTGGCGGCGCTGGTGACCGGGGAGGCGCACTTGGCCGACATCCCGCAAGACCTTCAGAAAGAGGGCCTGACGCACGGCGGCCTCAAGGTCATAAGCTCCCTCGCCTCAGAGCAGCGGGTGTGGCTGGAGCTGAACGGCCCGGTGTACAAGGACCCCGCGAACCCCAGCGCCGGCCTCACCCACGCCGACAGCCCGTTGGCCGACGCCCGTGTCAGGCGCGCCCTGAGCAAGGCAACCGACCGCGACAAGCTGAACGCGGCGTTCCTGGGCGGCAAGGGTACCCCGATGGTGATGACGCACTTCACGCCGAGCCTGCTCGGCTGGAATCCCGATTGGGAGAAGCGTTTCGCCGACGAGTATGGCTACGACCCGGCCAAGGCGCGGGCGCTGCTGGCGGAAGCCGGCTACGGCCCGTCCACTCCGGCCAAGATCACGATCACCGTGACCGACGTGGAAGGGCTGTCGACCGGCCGGGACATGGCCGAAGCGGTGGCCGCCATGTGGAAGGTGGCCGGCATCGACGCACGGCTCGAGACCGTCGAACGGGCCCAGCTCACCGCGCTTAGCCGCGCCGGCAAACTCGACAGCCATGCCGCCGTGAGGGCCAGCGGTACCGACCAGTTCAACGCCATGAACAACTTCACCGATGGCTTTCGCGCCGACCGGACGGCTGGCGTCTCCATCTTAGCCGCCGACACAGCGCTGAAGCAGGCCATAAACACGCTGGACGAGAAGAAGCAGGACGAGTACATGCGGGTCGCCGGCGGCGCGTGGTACGACCAGCACCATAGTGTTCCGCTCTACTGGCTACCCCAAGAGGTGATGGCTAACAGTGCCATCATCGGCGAGTACCCGTTCCCCGGCAACGTCACCGGCATCTGGACCCACCTGGAGTACATCAAAGCCGCACGCTAGTGGGCTTGCGGGTGGGTCGAACGGGATTAACGGCGGGGGGCGGCGGCGTGGCCACGGTACCCAAGCTCATCCCCGGCACCTTCATGCCGGAGGCCAACCACACCAACGACTACCAGGTTGACCGCACGGCGCAGCGCACCAAGACCTACACCGGCATCTTCGGCGTGCGCAATCAGGAC
>ORMF011850583.1_pt1 | contig 10104 bp, 10 predicted proteins | sample 1779871 | NCBI WGS metagenome assembly ORMF01 (sample SAMEA104232316, study PRJEB22302) | groundwater metagenome | biome: forest; feature: aquifer; material: groundwater | place: USA | collected 2011-08-07 | depth 5.4 m | reverse complement strand
TGACGTGTGAGCGATAAAACGTTTATTTACATCAGGTGTAGAGCCGAGATAAAAACTGCCACCCTCGCAAAGTAGCATATAGACAAAGTAGGACATACCGTTTATTATGACCCAATGGAAGAAAAATGTCCCAAATGTGGTAAGAATCTAGGTGATGTCGTAGAGACCAAGACTGGTCGCCAGCTCCAGCGCTGTAGTGGTGGTAGCTGGAACCCAGATACCAAAAAGAATGAAGGGTGTGATTACGTCAAATGGATCGAAGTACAACCCAAAGAACTCGACGAGAAATGTCCCAAATGTGGTAAGCCGCTAGTACTAAATGTGACTAGATTTGGCAAGAAAATGAAGAAGTGCTCAACCAATGTATGGAATGCTGAGCTCAAAAAAGCAGAGGGATGTGATTACATTGAGTGGATCAATGGCACGACGGAGAAATTGGAAGAAGACTGCCCAGAGTGTGGGAAAAAACTCGTGCTCTACACGACAGCCGCGGGCAAGAAAATGAAGAAGTGTTCGACCTCGGGTTGGGATCGCGACAAGAAAGAAGCTACGGGGTGTACCTATGTTGAATGGCTCAAAGCCGAGCAGTATGCACCTAAGAATGATAAAGGTGAAGAATTCCTCCCACCTGAGCCGATGCCGAGTGATTTAGAGAGTTAAATCCTTTTAGTGGAATGGTTGCGGGACTAGGGGTCGAACCTAGGAGACGACATTCAGAGTGTCGCATGATACCACTTCATCATCCCGCAGACGATAGAGATATTTTACACCAGATTGATTATTCTTTTGGTTTGAGTTTGCGGGCCTCGATTTTCTTCAATGAACCTAGGATACGCTCGTGGAGATTGATATCTTTGATCCGAGCGATACGGAGGATTGTCACAACTAGATCGCCGAGCTCCTGCTGGTATGATTCGTCGCGCTGGGCGGCTAGGTTGAGCGGTTTTCGGCCGTGCTCGGCCAAGTAAGCCCTTGCTATCTCCCCTACTTCTTCCGTGAGTGAGAGTAAGAGAATGGAGCCGTATTCTTTGGAGTAGCGCTTGCCCCGGTCGATACGGGAGAGGTAGTTGAAGTACTCAGCAAATGGTGACTTGTAGTGAGGACGCTTAATATCTGTCATACGCATATGTTAGCATAACCTCATGCAGATTAAACAAATTTACGCAAAATATCAGATCATGCCGCAGCTCGCGACTCACATGCTGAGAGTGGCGGGGGTGGGAAAGCTGATACTGGCAGGATGGAAGGATCCGATTGACCGTGACCTTGTGATCAGGACACTCCTCCTACACGATATGGGGAATATTACTAAATTTAACCTCTCTGATGCATGGCAGAAGAAAATGAAAGGGGCCGATACTACTATGGATCTCCCCCATTGGCGGACTGTGCAGCAAGAATTTTGGGACAGATATGGCAAAGACACACATGGCGCGACCAATGCGATCGTCTCAGAACTCGGACAACAGGATGTACTTACTGTGCTTGAGCAAGAGCATACCGGATATGCCACTGGTGATGAAAGTCAGATATTGCGACAGTCAGATCCTGCACAAATCTTCGCCTATTGTGATGTGCGCGTCACTCCCAGTGGAGTGGTGCCAATGAAGGAACGGATAACTGATCTACATAAGAGATATGGGAGAGAGCTGTCTTGGTATGATTTTTTATATAAATTGGAGGAGCAGATAAGAGAGCAGACAAATGTGAACTTGGATAAGATCTGTGAGAAAGATGTTGAACCTTTTTTTGACGAGCTACTTGAATATCCGCTATAGTTAGAGTTAATGAAGATATTAGTTGTATTTATATTGTCTGCGGTTGTAGGATTTTTTGGTTACCAGACTCTTCAAAAAACGTCTGTGGGAGAGAGTGTCAAACAATTTAGGTCAGCTGAATCCACTGAGATAAGTAACGCTTTTACTAAACGTTATTCTGGTGGCAAATGTGAGGGAGAGGGCTTACGTGAATTTAGCCACTTACCCATGAGGATCGAGGATATCGGCAGTATCGAGCCCTATGGGATCATGGTGGATGCCCATGTCATCCCCACCTCGCATGGCTATATCTCCCCCATCGTGTTTAATTCCCCTCGCGACGCATATCCAGTGTATGCGATAGCTGATGGAGTAATCGTTAATGTGTCTCACCGGGGCCAATTTATAGGTGACAAAACTAGTAGCAAAGTCACTGATGAATATCAAATGTATTTTGAACATTCTTGCACTTTTTATAGCTACTATGACCTCCTAACTTCACTATCTCCAGAAATCCAGAAAGAGGTGGGTAAGCTGAGTGGGTTTGAACAAAAACAAGTAAGGATCCCTGTCAAGGCTGGACAACTGGTGGGGAGGGTCGGCGGACAGACAGTGGACTTTGCTGTCTGGAATTTTGATAAAGAACCGCTCTATTTTGTGAACCCTGCGAGTTATGACGAAGACAGACCGTACCTTGAAGATATGTTTAAGCATTTTACAGAACCACTCCAGCGTCAACTACTATCCAAAGCAAGGAGAACAGCAGAGCCTAGGAGTGGGCGAGTTGATTATGATATCGAGGGTAAACTAGTGGGTAACTGGTTCCTGGAAGGTAGTGGTGGGTTTGAGGGACCCAGGAATGTCCAAAACGAGGGTGGAGGGAGATATTGGGATGGGCACCTGAGCATCTCTTATGATTATATTGATCCCAACAAAATCATATTTTCGATCGGTAACTTTGAAGGCAAGGCTTCTCAGTTTAACATTGTGGGGAATGCGCCGGATCCGGCTACGATTGACGGTGCAGAGGGCATAGTGAAGTATGAACTAGAGCAGTACAGAGCATTTAAGGGCAGTGCACTAGTCCAGGTACTACCTGGCAACAAATTGAAAGTAGAAACTTTTCCTGGTCGAAAGAAAGATGTGGTCCAGGGTTTTACCAGCCAGGCACAAATTTACGTCAGATGAGCTAGTGTACCCTGCCAGTACGAGCTATTGACATGTGAGTTATAATTATTTTTAAGTTAATAATATAAAGCGTTTAGTTTGGTTTCCCGCCAAACGAGCTGAGTACGATGAGTACTACGGAAGTCACCCGTAAAATACGACAAAGCGTGTCGGCAACGGAGCGCAGATAATAAGCGATAGCTTACCTACCTGTATCCACCGAAAGGTGGATTTTTTGTAAGCTAGCGAAAGCAAGGTGGTACCACGAGATATCCTCGTCCTTGCCTATCAGATATTGTTCTGGTGGGTGAAGACGAGGATTTTTTATGACTAAATATATACACGAAGGTGCGATTGTTGGGATGGGCTCGCTTGGTACTGCCCTATTGAGCAGATTTGATAAAGGAGATGTGATTGGCGTCCGTCGAACTGACGAAGACTACTTTCAGCAAATTCTGGAAAGTAGAATTTTACTCTTGTGCATGAAGCAAGGTGATATTTTGGCCTGGCTAGATACCCATAGTGGCAACTTGTCAGATGAACAGATAGTAATATCGTTTGGGGCAGCTTTGAGTCTAAAAACTTTGCGAAAACATTCCAATAATCAAGTTACATTGGTAAGAGCTATGACAAATAGAGGGATTGCGCGTTCACGTCAAGATATTATATATACTAGTGAAAAACCACTAACTACGCCTCACCTTGCTTCTATTCAGGGGCTATTTGAACAAATTGGAATAGCCAAGTACGTAGGCGTTTCCAAGGATGAAGTGGTAGATAAGGAAACGCATAAAGCGTGTGATATGGGGAGAATTGCTTTTTTTCTTGAGCATTATCAGGATGCTCTGATCCGATTTTTAGGTTATTCTCTAAGCGAGGCAACACAATCGATCAAACAATCTTTAAGAGCAATTCTTGATGCTCTTGAGTCAGGAGAGGATTTGAATGTGATTGCACAGCGTGTGGCTAGTCGAGGTGGGATTACCGAAGCAAGCATTACAGAAATGAGTGGTGTATCTACACTTATGAATTTAGGCATGAACGCTGCTAATGATAAAATGAATGAACTAAATAATAAATATAAATAAAGAGTAAATAATATGGCAACATACGATGACTTTGTGAAACTAGATATTAGGGTGGGTAAAATTGTGGCGGTCGAGGATTTCCCGGAAGCCCGCAAGCCTGCTTATAAACTAAAAATTGATTTTGGGAATGAGATCGGCACTAAGGTTTCGAGTGCTCAACTCGTGAGTTATTACACCAAAGAGCAGCTGATGGGTAAGTTGGTGATGGGAATAGTCAACTTCCCTCCCCGCCAGATCGGTCCATTCCAGTCCGAAGTACTCACTCTTGGTGTACCCGATTCTGATCATGAGTGTATATTAATTGTGCCGGATAAAGATCAGGCAATAATAGGTGGTAAAATGTTTTAAGTATGAAATATTCGCAGATGTTTGTTAAAACCCTCAAAGTAGCGCCAAGTAGTGCTGAGACTGCTAATCACCGTCTGCTTGTGCAGGCGGGATTTGTGCGACAAGTCATGGCTGGGGTATATACCTATCTCCCCTTGGGGCTCCGGGCACTGAACAAAATATCCAAAATAGTGAGGGAGGAAATGGACGGTATAGGAGGCCAAGAGGTGCTCATGCCTATCCTCCACCCCAGCGCGCTCTGGAAGCAAACTGGAGGGTGGGACAAAATTGATGTCTTATTTAAAGTAAAAAGCCGGACGGATAAAGATTATGCGCTAGCTCAGAGCAATGAAGAGACCGTGACGCCGCTAGCCAAAGAATGGATCCACTCAGCAAAGGATATGCCCCTCGCTATCTACCATATCAACTGGAAGTTCCGGGACGAGCTGCGTAGCAAGTCGGGGATACTGCGAGGACGAGAGTTTTTGATGAAAGATATGTATAGTTTCCATACTAATCAGACTGACTTTGATAGTTTTTATACCAAAGCCAAGGCGGCGTATCTACGAGTTTATAAGCGGCTGGGGCTAACAGCTAAAGCCACGGAGGCGTCGGGAGGAGCGTTCACCGAGAAAGTCAGTTACGAGTTTGAAGTATTAACTGATGCGGGGGAAGCACCCGTTTTGTACTGCGACAAGTGTGATTACTGCGTAAATACAGATGATATTAAGACGTATAAAGAGGGAGATGAGTGCCCGATCTGCAAAAAAGATAAACTAAGATCAGCGATGGCGTCGGAAGTGGGTAACGTGTTTGACCTGGGTCAAAAGTATAGCAAAGCTTTTGAGTTGACTTTTAATGATGAAAGCGGCAAAAAGCAGTATCCTATCATGGGTTGCTACGGGATCGGGATTAGCCGCACGATGGGGGTGATAGTCGAGAAATTTAATGACGAACACGGCATACTGTGGCCCGCATCAATTGCGCCGTTTACCGTGCACCTTGCGAGTCTCAATACTAATGACGAAACTGTGATTAAGCGAGCTGATGAGGTTTATGACTTGCTCACTAAAGCCGGAGTTGAGGTTCTCTATGATGAGCGCACTGATGTGGGAGCTGGACAAAAGCTGGCCGAGGCGGATATGATCGGCTGCCCGATCAGACTGGTAGTTTCGACAAAAACCGGGGATCAAGTAGAGCTGAAGAAGCGTAACGAAAAAGAAGCGCAGATCATGAGCTTTGATGAGGCTACGCTGGTTATCAAATCTCTTTAACTATTTCACTGTAACTGATTTTGCTAAGTTCCTAGGACGGTCAGGATTGTGACCAAGAAGAATAGAGTGATAAAAGCTGACTAGATGAATGAAGTTAGCCCCGTATAGTGACGTCAACATCCCAAGATCGGGCAAGGACACCGCCACAACCCCTCCTTCTCTTGCCTTAATTTCTGAGACAGTATGTTCCATCTCTTTAGAGTTACTGCGATTGATTGTTAGACATAAACTATCTTTGTTAATCAACGCCAGCGAACCATGCTTTAGTTCTCCGCTAACTATATTTTCCGTAAACAGATAACCGATTTCTTTGAATTTGAGAGCTGCTTCAAACCCAAGTGGAATGAGATCTCCATGGGTAACGATAAATAGATTGTTTCTACTGACTAGTTTGTTTGCAAGATTTTTTGCTCTTTTTTTGCTACTTGGAGTATAGAGGACAATAAGTGCTTTGAGATATGAGTTTAGATCCTCTGATATATCTAGATTACTCAGAGTGGCAACCAGGCGCACAAAGAACAATTGCATGAATATAAATGCCTTGGTAGAGGCAACAGCAACCTCGATCCCAACTCCCAAATCCAGCGGAGTATCGGCAAGGCGATCGAGAGAAGAGTGACGAACATTAGTCAGAGAGATAATATATGCACCCCTAGCTTTTGCTTTTATGGCAAAATCTAAACTATCTATGGTTTCGCCAGATTGGGAAAGCACAATAATAGTAGTTGTACTGCTAATGAGGGGTAACACCGAGTCTCCTTCGCTTGCGATTAGGGCTCTCGCATTTATCCCAATTTGTGAGAATAGATATTGCCCAAATAGGCAAGCATGATAAGAACTCCCACACCCGGTCAAGATAATATTGTGGCTAGGCGTTAAATATTTTTTTATTTCTCTATATTTAGTATTTGGAGAATTAATTATATTTTTTAGAATACCCTCTGTTTCGTACATCTCACTTTCCATGTGATAGCGTGTTGTAAATTTGCTTTTTTCGGTCTTTATATATGGTGATGCAATCCAGTCGAGCTCTCCAACTCCACTCACGACGTCTATTAGTTCGTTCTCATGAAGTGGGTAGATATGATCTACGGCAGGAGCGAGAGTTGGTAAATCCGAGCTGATAAATATCTCATCGCCCTTTTTGCCCAGAACTAGTGGTGAGCCACTCCGGTACGCGTACATCTGCTCTGTAAGACAGTCTAGTACAACAAATGCGCTGTGACCCGTTATGTTTTTGGTTAATTTTTGTAATGCTCCTGAGATACCGTAAATTTTTTCGTTTTCCTCAAGATAATGAACAATTAATTCAGTATCTGTTGCACTAGTGAAGTTGTGGATTCCAGATAATTTTGATTTTAGTTCTTTAAAATTTTCGATAATTCCGTTATGTACTACCACAAATCTCTTATCACAAGAAACATGGGGGTGTGAGTTCGACTTAGTCACGCCGCCGTGAGTTGCCCACCTCGTGTGGCCGATCGCCTGACTACTCATTGTCAGGCCTGAGATTCTACTTGGTAGAGCACCAATATCCTTCTTCACTTTTAGACCACTACTCCCGATCATTGCGATTCCCCAAGAATCGTAACCCCTATACTGCAAACCAAGTAATCCATTAAAAACAACTTCTGCGGCATTACGACTCCCACGATATACGAAAATTCCACACATAGATGCTCCTTTAAAACAATTTGTAAGAAATAGTATTGGAGCAAGTCTTTGCTTAGTTGAACTTGTCCTTTATAGGTAGATACTAGCTACCTGAGGGTTTCCGCTGATGCTACCCGCCGTGGCGGGTGTCCGATTCCCCGCCTTTGGCGGGGCCCTCCTCCTCGTACCCCGCCATGGCGGGGCCAGACGCCCGTAATTTATCCTTTCAGAGAGAGTTTAGCACATTTTATAATCGCGCAAGGACTTTCTCACGACCGAGGACGGCCATGGTTTCAAAGAGCGGGGGGGTGGCGGTTTTGCCGGTGAGCGCGATGCGCAGCATCATAAAGTATTGACCTGGTTTCCAGCCATTGGCTTCGGATAATGATCTAATTTTGTATTCTATGTTTTCATGTGTCCAAGATTTGTCATCAAGTGATTGAAGTGATGCGTGAGTAGCAAGGAGTTGAGCTTTAACTTCGTCTGGAGAAGATTTTTTCGTTAAAATTGTTTGATCGACCATGATGTCGCGGTAGAAAAAGTCGGTGAGACCCTCAAAATCTTTGAGAGTGACTAGGCGTTCTTTGATAAGTGGGAGGATTTGTGAGACGAGCGACGGGTGGCAATCGACTGGGACGAACGGAGTGAGTCTTTTGATTAGTTCGGTGTCATTCATTTCGCGGATATATTGGCCATTGAGCCAATTAAGCTTTTCGATGTCATATACGGGCGCGGTGAGGGTAATGCGCTCGAGCGTGAAAAGTTTTAAGAATTCTTCGAGGGAGAAAATCTCTTTCTTATCGGGATGTGACCAGCCCATGAGGGCGAGGAAGTTGTTGATGGCTTCGGGTAGATACCCTTTGTCGCGGTGGGAGAGGATTGAGACGTCGTTTTTGCGTTTGCTCATCTTGGAGTGATCCTTATTGCGGATGACTGGGAGGTGAGCAAAAACAGGCAGTTCCCAGCCAAAAGCTTGATAGATGAGTACATGTTTGGGGGTGGAAGAGAGCCATTCTTCCCCGCGGATGATGTGCGTGATACCCACGAAATTGTCGTCAACAACGACTCCAAGGTGATAGGTGGGGTAGCCATCGGATTTGAGAAGTACTTGGTCATCAATCCCCGAGTTGTGCAACTCGATAGGACCGAGGACAATGTCCAGACAAATGGTTACGCCGGTTTCTGGGACTTTGAGACGGATCACGTGAGGTTCTGTTTTGGCCTGCTTCGCACTTTCGTGCGGGTCGAGGTTACGACAGAATAGATCATAGCGAGGGAGTTCTTTTTTCGCGATGGCGGCTGTTTTCACCTGATCTAGACGCTCTTTGGTACAGAAACAATAGTAAGCCTCTCCTTTTTCGACCAATTTCTTAGCGTGCTCTAGGTAAATGGGTAGGCGCTCTGACTGGGTATAGGGGCCTTCATCATATGTCAATCCTAGCCACTTCATGGCTTCAAATATGACTTCGACGGCGCCTTCTACATAGCGAGCACGGTCGGTATCCTCGATGCGGACGATAAATTGTCCGTTAAATTGGTGCGCAATGGCCAAATTGCGCATGGCGGTGTAGGCCGTACCAAGATGAGCGATACCGGTAGGGCTAGGGGCGATGCGAGTACGTACTGACATGGTAAGTATTATATACTAGGAGTATGGCTAACTTAGGAGAGACGGCGATAGTGGCAAGGAAGGCTATTAAGTATGGTGGGATTGCGCTCGTATTCCTGATGGTGGGGAGAATCATTCTGACGGCCTCGATTAATTACTGGAAGAAAATTCACCCCGCACCCCCTCCCCCACCTGATGTACTTTTTGGCAAATTACCTAAAATAGTTTTCCCGCAGGCCGAGCCGACAACATTCACATACAAACTAGAAACGCCTACAGGTGGACTACCCAGTAAACTGCCAAATCAGTTTCGAGTTTTCTTTATGCCGATCAAGAAGGCTAGTCTGTTGGCATATGATGCGGCCTCTGCGGTCGCGACTAGGCTAGACTTTATCCAAGAGTCAAAGAAGTTGTCGGAGACTGAGTATCGCTGGGACGCGAGTGACCCAATCCCCTCATCCCTCACAATAAACATTATTACCGGGGCATTTGTGCTGGACAAAAGATGGCAGAGTGATCCTAGCTATACTACTCCCACGATTTACTATACCGATTCGCAATCGCTAGATCGGATGTATAACCTGCTTTCGCGGGTTGATCTGCTACCTGAGGACATCAAAGAAGGCAAGTCTACGATCCAGTACCTAAAAGCCGACAAAGATCAGATCGTGTCGGCGGTCTCACTCTCGCAAGCCCATTTTGTGCAAGTAAACCTATACCGTGCTCCCGTTGATGGAGTCGAAGTGGTGAACCCAAGCTCGAAACAAGGACTAATCACAGGAATATTGGCACTACAGAGGGAAGATGCGCGACAATTTATTAATCTAAATTACAATTATTTCCCGGTGGATACGGAGAGGTCGGCTGTGTACCCAATCATTGGGGTGGCTGAGGCATGGCAGAGACTGCAAAAAGGAGAAGGGTTTATTGCAGGAGTGAAACAGAACGCAACTGAGGTGACAATCCGAGAAATTAGTATCCAATATTATGATCCTGATACGGCCCAACAGTTTATGCAGCCGGTATATGTTTTTCGTGGTGACCCTGACTTTACGGCGTATGTGAGTGCTGTATCGGACGCGTGGACTGAGTAATAATCTCAAATCATAAATGACAAATTCTCAAATTATGGGCGAAGGCGTTTGACGTCGCGAGGGAGGAAGGTAGCTTCTTTGACACTAGCTAAATCCAAGATTTGAGCCACGATTCGGCCCGGACCAATGCCGACT
>ORMF011437051.1_pt1 | contig 10104 bp, 9 predicted proteins | sample 1779871 | NCBI WGS metagenome assembly ORMF01 (sample SAMEA104232316, study PRJEB22302) | groundwater metagenome | biome: forest; feature: aquifer; material: groundwater | place: USA | collected 2011-08-07 | depth 5.4 m | reverse complement strand
CGCACCTGGACATCGCGGGCAACATCGCTTTTGGCCTCCACAACCTGGATCCCGTGTCCAGGGCGCACCGCGTCTCTCAGCTTGTGGAGGCGCTGCAGCTGGGTGGACTGGAGCGGCGGCGCGTATGGGAGCTTTCGGGCGGCCAGCGTCAGCGCGCCGCCCTCGCGCGGGCGATGGCCCCCCGGCCCGCCGTCCTGCTGCTTGACGAGCCGTTCAGCGCCCTGGACATGGAGCTGCGCCGTACCGTCCGCGGCGAGCTACGTGCCGTGCTAAAGGCCGCGCGTGTCCCCGTCGTCCTCGTCACCCACGACCGCGAGGAGGCCCTGGCCCTCGGCGACGCCGTCCAGGTCATGGAGCAAGGCCGCACCATCGCCAGCGGCGAGCCGGTGCGCGTCCTGGGCCACCCTCCCCAGGCGCGCGTCGCCCGGCTCGTGGGCGTGGAGAACCTGCTGCGCCTCGCGGTGCGCGCCGTGGATACCCAGGCTGGTGTCACGGTCTGCGAGAGGAACGGAACGTCGCTGGAGATACCGCTCGTCAACGCGCGCATCGGTGAGGAGATCACCGTCGGCATCCGCGCCGACGACATCATCCTCGCGTCCGAAGAGCCGCGCGGCCTCTCCGCCCGCAACCGCCTGCCAGGCCGCGTCGCCTCCGTGGAGCCATGGCGTGCCGGCTACGAGGTCACCCTGGACTGCGGCTTCCCGCTGCGGTGCCACGTCACCCAGGGCGCGCTGCGAGAGCTGGGGATCACGCCTGGGAAGGCTGTGTGGGCCGTGGTCAAGGCGTCAAGCTGCTTTGTGGTTGGGGACTGAACCCAGCCAACCCTGGCACTCTGGCAGCGATAAGAGCGAAGTTCGGCCAGATTAAAGCAGCCGCGGCTGTCCGCCATCTCCGGTCCGTCCCCCCCGTCTTCGCGCCCTCCGCCGCGCCTTCCGCAGCCACGCCTCCACTCGTTCCCACACCTGCGCCGCCAGCGCGTCAACCGGCTGCGTCCCGTCCAGCACGCACCACCGCTCCGGCTCCGCTGTCGCCAGCCTGCGGTAGCCCGCCAGCACCCGGCGGTGGAACGCCGTCGGCTGCTGCTCAAACCGCTCCTGCCCTTCCTCCGCCTCCCGTCCGCCGGCCGCGCCATCCAGCGAGCGCTGCCCCCGCGACCTCCGCAGGCTCTCCTCCGCCGAAATGTTCAGCAGAAACGTGATATCCGGCTTCAATCCGCCCGTCGCCAGTCGGTTCAGGTCGCTGATGGTTTCCAGGCCCATCTTGCGGCCGTAGCCCTGGTAGGCGATGGTGGAGTCGGAGAAGCGGTCAGCGATGACGTGCACGCCCTGGTCAAGCGTGGGCCACAGCACGGTGGACACCAGCTCCGCCCTCGCCGCAATGAACAGCAGCAGCTCCGTCTTGGGTGTCATCCCTACGCGGCCCTTGAGCAGTTCGCGCAGCCGCTCGCCCAGTGGCGTGCTGCCCGGCTCCTTGACCAGTACCGCCCGCTCGCCGTGTTCTTGCAGTCGCTGCATGAGCAGGCGGGTCTGCGTCGTCTTGCCACACCCCTCACCGCCCTCAAAGGAGATGAAGAGGCCGCGCTGGGTCGTTGCGCTGTGCCGACGTGCTGTCACCCTTGTCCTCGGAAGGCGCTCTTCTATCCCAAAGCCGCGCGCGCTACGCGCCTAATAGAGCGGATGGTAGCAGCCACCTGTGGCAGAGGCAAAGAACAACATAAAAAGTCCGAATTCTCACCCAGGCTGCCTCGGCACTCATCCTGTTTCTAAGAAAAAATCTGCGCCATCTGCGTAATCTGCGGATGTCCCCCGTCTACGTTGGCCGATAGATAATCACCCGCCGGTGCGGCTCCCGCCCCGTGCTCGCCGACGCCAGGTTGTACCGCTCGGCAAGCTGGTGCTGCAGCCTGCGGATGTACGCCCCCTGCGGCTCCAGCTCCACCGACGAGTTTCCCTCCATGACGCGGGTCGCCGCCGCCTCGGCCTCGGCCAGGCCGTCGGTGACCGTCCGCTGGAGGCCGCTGTCGTTCGTCGTCGAGAGGCTGCGCGCGAACTGCTCCACCTGCGCCTGCGAGTTGCGACGCAGCACGTAGATGGACTTCCCCGCCTGCTCCGCCTGCTTGATCGCCTCAGGCTTGCGGCGGTAGTGCGTCTTCGTCGTCAGGATCATGTCCGCTTGTTGCGGGCTGTCCACCACCTCCACCGCGGAGGGCAGGTTGCGGATCCCCTGGAACAGCCGGTCGCGCCCCACGCCAAACGGGTAGACTCTGACCGGCTTGCCAGGCGCAGGCAAGGGAGGCGCCTCCGCAGGCTGTTCTTCAGCTTGCGCGCGGCGCGACTGCGGTGCGCGCGGCGCAATTGCTTGCGGCGCGCTGAACGAAGGCGCGCTAAACGACGCCGGCGAGCGGTCTCCGCCGCGGTCCCCCTGGCGGCGCCACCTGCCTCGTTCCGGAGGGAAAGGCCCAGTGTCCAGCCCGGTGCCTACCGCGCTCTCCAGCACCACCGGCTCGCCCCGAGTCTTGTGCACCACCCCCGGGGCGTCCCTCCCCCGCACCTCGGGCACCACGGAAAAGCCGCGCAGCAGTTGGTCCACCGCCGCCGCCATGTCCTCATACACCACCAGCCGGTCCCACGACTGGATCTCAACTAGGAGCGTGAACGTTGGTGGCGCCTTGCGCTCCAGCACCGTCTTCTGCGTGCCCCGTCGCCTCGCCTCCTCATCGCTCAGCGTCACGGACTGGATGCCGCCGATGAGGTCCGCAAGCGTGGGGTTCATGATCAGGTTGTCCAGCGTGTTCCCGTGCGCCGTCGCCACAAGCTGGACGCCACGCTCGGCGATGGTACGGGCTGCGGTCGCCTCAAGCTCCGTACCCATCTCGTCAATTACGATGGTCTCAGGCATGTGGTTCTCCACCGCCTCAATCATCACCCCGTGCTGCAGGGACGGGCTCCGTACCTGCATCCGCCGCGCGCCGCCGATGGCGGGGTGAGGGATGTCGCCATCGCCCGCGATCTCGTTGGACGTGTCCACCACGATAACCCGCTTATGCGCGGTGTCCGCCAGCACGCGGGCCACCTCGCGGAGCATCGTCGTCTTGCCGACTCCTGGGCGCCCCAGCAGCAGCAGGCTCTTGCCGCTGAACACCAGGTCATCAATGATCTCTATGGTACCGAACACCGCGCGTCCCACCCGCAGCGTCAGGCCTACGATGCGCCCGCTCCGGTTGCGGATGCACGAGATGCGGTGCAGCGTGCGTTCAATCCCGGCGCGGTTGTCCTCGCCAAACGCCCCGATGCGGGCGACCACGGTGTCCAGGTCCTCCGTGGAGACCTCGGCGGCGCCAAGCGCTCGCTCGCTGTCGCGGAAGCGCGCCTGAGGCACGCGGCCCAGGTCCATCACGATCTCCAGCAGGTCCTGCGACTTGCCGGCGCGCGGGAGGTTCACCCGCAAGTCGGCGGGCAGCACGCGCAGCAGCGCGTCCAGGTCGTCAACCACAACGTACTGGTTGGAGGGCCTCCGTGGGCTCCGCTCTCGTTCAGACGCTGGCAGGGACAAATCCGACCTCCCGTACCGGTGCCGCCACCGACTTGACTAGAACCACGTATGCGCCTGCCGTGGCAAACCCAGTCGTCTGCAGCTCGTTTCTCAAGTGTTCCTGGTAGTCCGCGGCAAGGATGTGCAGACAGCGCTTCGGCTGCGAGGGCAGGACTCGTCGCAGCAGCACCGGCAGCGCCTCACCCTCGGCCTGCACGGTCGCGCACCCGGAGGTTCCGGCTTTCCACTGCTCCGCCGCGCCCGTAACGCTCCCGTCGGGGCTTACGTTGACCCACGCCTGAGCGCGCTGCAGGTCCCACTCGTTCGCATCTCGCCACTCCTCCAGTGTCATTCCCATCGCTGACCGAACGGCGACGGGCGTGGTGGAGCAGAAGAGCCGGAAGAGAGCCAGGTCATCCCCTGGTTGCCGGCGCCGCACGATTTCGCCTGCCTTGGGCGCGGACTTCTGGGCAGGGCTCTGATGGGTGTACAGGGTCTCTTCCCACGCGGCGACGTAGCCGGCGTTGACCGCCGCCTTCACCATCGAAGAGTCTGACGCGAGGCGCAGAAAGACGCGGCGCGCCCCGTGTCCACCCGCCGCCACCGAGACCTGTTCCAGCAGCTCCGCCACAGGCCAATGGGCTTCCGGGTCTGCCCACAGGTGCCGAAGGCTCCAGGCCCTCGGCCCGGCCATCGGTTGGCCTTCCGCCACCCCAACCACCCTCCCGTCGTCGTCCGCCACCCACACGTAGGGCCTCCGCCGCGGCGTGAGCTGGTCCCTGGCCATGGAGGGCAGGGGTCGTGGCGTGCCGGTCTGTCCAAGCCGCTCAAGCGTAACGGAGTGCTCGCTCATGCGGCCCCCAAGCCAGAGCGGCGCTTGCAGCAGGTCCTGCGGTTGCAATTGCCGTATCATCCGAGCTTCAACGCGCGCCTTTCGCGATGTCCACAAAGTACCGGTGGAACCTGAAATCGTCCGTCAGCTCAGGGTGGAAAGCCGTGGCCAGCAGCTTGCCCTGCCGCGCCGCCACCGGCGTTCCGTCCTCCAACCTTGCCAGGACCTCCACACCTTCACCCACTTCCAAGATCAGCGGCGCGCGGATGAACACCGCGTGGAACGGCCTCTCGCCCAGCGCTGCGACCTGGAGGTCCGCTTCAAAGCTGTCAACTTGCCGCCCAAAAGCGTTGCGCGCCACGCGGATGTTCATCAGCCCCAGCGGCTTCGGCCGGTCGTCCCGCAGCGACGACGCTATCAGGATCATACCGGCGCAGCTCCCCCACACCGCCATCCCCTGCCGCACGCGGCGGCAGATGGCGTCTCGCAGGCCCCAAGTGTCCATCAGGATCGCCATGGTGGTGCTCTCGCCGCCGGGGATGATCAGCCCGTCCAACGCCTCCAACGCCTCCGCCTTCCGAACCTCCGGGGCGCTCACGCCGAGCTGCCTCAGCACGATGGCGTGTTCCAAGAAGTCACCCTGCAACGCCAGCACCCCGACGTGGCTTCCCGTAACAGCGGGCGGCGTCTGGCGGGCCGCAATCGTCCACGTGATCGGCGTCGGAGTCTGGCCTGGCGCTGATACCTTGTTAGTCACCGACCCCGTCCTGTGAAACGAAAGGTAGCTCAAGTCGGCTATGACGGCTCCTTTTCCCTGGTAGACAGCGGAATACCTCTGCCGTCTCAGTGTAGGCGCAATTCATGAATTGCCCCTACACCTTTGCCGGCTTCCAACCTCTGTTTCAACGGTCCATGTCACACAACGTTGACAAGAGACGCTGGGTCAGCAGGCTTACCACCCCCGCACCGCCAGCAGCTGCTCCGGCTTCAGCGTGCGCACATCCAGCCCTGGCATCGCCTCGCCCAGGCCCTTGGACGCCTCCGCCACGATGCCCCAGTCCTGGTAATGCGTAACCGCCTTCACGATAGCGTTTGCGCGGAGCTCGGGGTCCGACGCCTTGAAGATGCCCGAGCCCACGAAGACCCCGTCGCAGCCCAGGTGCATCATCAGCGCCGCGTCCGACGGCGTAGCCAGGCCGCCCGCCGCGAAGTTCACCACCGGCAGGCGTCCCAGCCGCTTGACCTCCAGCAGAATGTCCAGCGGCGCCCCGATCGTCTTCGCCTCAGCCATCAGCTCTTCATTGGACATGCCCTGCACCTTGCGGACGCCCGAGTTCACGGCGCGCATGTGGCGCACCGCCTCCACCACGTTGCCGGTGCCCGCTTCCCCCTTCGTGCGGATCATCGCCGCGCCCTCCGCGATCCGCCGCACCGCCTCGCCCAGCTCCCGGCACCCGCACACGAACGGCACCTTGAAGTCGTGCTTCCACACGTGGTTGGCTTCGTCCGCGGGCGTCAGCACCTCAGACTCGTCAATGTAGTCTACCCCGATGGCCTCCAGCACTCGTGCCTCGGCAAAGTGTCCAATGCGGCACTTTGCCATCACCGGGATCGTCACCGTGTCCATGATCTTCAGGATCATGTCCGGGTCGGACATCCGCGCCACGCCCCCGGCGACCCGGATGTCCGACGGCACGCGTTCCAACGCCATGACCGCGCACGCCCCGGCGTCCTCGGCGATCTTCGCATGCTCCGCCGTCACCACGTCCATGATGACGCCGCCCTTCAACATCTGCGCCAGTCCAACCTTCACCTGCCAGGTGCCGGTGCTCGTGCCGTTCGTTCCCAGTGCCATCGGTTTCCTCCTCTGCTCGCCGTTCAACCAAGCAACGGTCGCCTTACCCCATTATAGGCCGCGTTCAGAGGACGGGCAAAGCCCGTCCTTGAGCGGAGCGAAGGGTGCGCCGGCGAACGCCGCACGAAAACGACCGCGCCCGCCACGGAGTCTCCGTGGCGGGCGCATACCAGCTCCCGGGGCATGCGGAGCAAGCGACCCCGCCCTAACTCTTACTCTCGGTGCAGATCGTGTTGGTCCAGGACGCGGAACCCGAGCCCGATCTTCACCTGGTAATACTCCACCTTGCCGTCCTTCACCTGCCCCCGGATGTCTTTTACCTCAAACCAGTCCAGACCCTTCAGCGTCTGGCTCGCCCGCGCAAGCGCGTTCCCAATCGCCTGCTCAACACCCTCATGGGAAGAACCTACCAACTCAATGACCTTGTACGTGTGTTCCGGCATCGCTCGCTCTCCTTCTGCGCTCCGCTGGCGCAAGTTCTTCAGCCCGGAGTTGGTCATCCCGCTGACCTGAGCGGGGGCCTGTTAAGACCTCCGAGGCTCCGCTTCAAGCCCCCGTAGCACGGTGACTAGTGTCCAGACGCACCGCTCGTGCCTATCTCCGCCTTGAAGATATCCGGGTTTTCCAGGCCATCAACGTGCAGGATTCCCAACGCGCCCTTGTCCAGCCGGCTCAGGCTGTGGTCCACCAGCAGATAGTCTCCGGGCACGTCCACCGTGAACTCCACAATCGTCGCGCCTCCCGCGGGCACGATCGTCGTCTGCACATTGGTCACTGGGCGCGACGACCCCTCCTGGTACACCACGTCAAAGATCTCCCCAATGACGTGGAAGCTGGAGACGAGGTTTGGGCCACCCACGCCGAAGTAGATGCGCACCCTCTCCCCAACCTTTGCCTTAAGCGCCTTCTCCCCCGTCAGCGCACCCACAGCGCCGTTGAACACCACGTATTCTGGCTGCTCCGCCAGCATCTTGTCAAAGGAGAACGCTTGAAGCCCCTTCTCGCCGCGCTTCCCCTGGGTGTACAGCTCGCCCTGCATGACGTAAAACTCTCTGTCCACCGGAGGCAGTCCGCCTGGCGGCTCCACCAGGATGAGGCCGTACATCCCGTTGGTGATGTGCTGGGGCACAGGGGCCACCGCGCAGTGATAGACGTAAACTCCTGGGTTCAAAGCCCGGAAGGAAAATGACTTGCGTTCGCCGGGCGCCACCGTCGTTGCCCGCGCGCCGCCGCCGGGTCCGTTCACCGCGTGCAAGTCAATGTTGTGCGCCGCGCGGCTGCTGGCGCTGTTGGAGAGCGTAAGCTCAACGGTGTCCCCTTGCCGCACGCGGAGCATGGGGCCTGGGACGGCGCCGCCAAACGTCCAGAACTGGTAGTCCACGCCGTCGGCCAGGGGCATCGTCTTCTCCACCGTTTCCAGCGCGATGCGGACCGTCTTCGGCGAGCTTCGGTCCGTCGGCGCTGGCGCCTCAGGCGCGAGTGCCTGCACGGCTTCTAGTGAAGGCGATGGTTCCGAGCACGCTACGCCGGCGGCCAGCATGACGGCGAACCCCAAGGACAGGCCGAGGATGCGAGCAGCTTGACCCCAAAGTCCCGTCTCGGTGGAACAGCGGCTGTGAAATTGCACCATGCGCACTCCTTTCCTCCCCTGTAGCACAAAAAAGAGGGGCGGACATGAGGCCACCCTCGCGCCACCTCTCTTCATCGGAGCAACGTCTGTTACCGATGGTTACGACCGCGACGAGATCTTGCGGTATCTCCTTGAGGGGCCGTAGGCGCTTTTGGGCGCCCGCGACCCCGTCGGGCTTCGGGGTTGTTGGTGTGCGGTGGGGCAGCCCCAGGCCATTCATGCCATGCGTCCAGCCCCGCCGCACACCTTGGTTTCCCCTTATCTACATACCGCGCGCGGCGCGCTCCATTTCAATGTCCGAGACCTGCGCGCTTCCCTTTTGGTCCACCATCTCGTCGCCGAACCCACACTTGGGGCACCGGACAAAGTGCCCCGCCAGGTCCATGTCGGAGACGCTGTACAGCTCCGAACCGCACCGCGGGCAGTGAGCTACCTTGCTCTCTTCCTTCGGTGTCTTCTTGGTCGTCATGGTCGTTCCTCCTTCTTTCCGGTCCCGGTTCGCCAGGGCTAAGATAGGCTCTTCAGGGAAGCGGAACTGGCCTCCTGGCGTGACGATGCAGGGGACCCGCTCCTCGTGCGCCCACCTGGTTACCGTGTGTGGCGACACGCCAAAGAGCTTTGCCACCTGCGATCGGGTCAGGAACCGTCTCGCCGCTTCCATGCGTTACCTCCGTACTAAGCGTGCAATACATGCATACATCATATTAAGTCTATCAGAAGTATAGCATGTATTGCGTTCTTTTGCAACTCCTAGGCTACCATCGCGGCTACAACAGCCGCCTCCGGGACGCCAGCGCCACTGCCTCCAACCGGGTATGCACTTCCAGCTTAGCCAGCACGCGCTGCACGTGGTTCCTCACGGTCGGCACCGCGATGACCAACTTCTCAGCAATGGATTGCGTGCCCGCCCCCTGGCCCATTAGCCGCAGGATCTCCAGCTCGCGCGGCGTTAGCGGTTCTGCGCGGCGGTCCAATCCGTCTTCCGCCGCGCCAGTCGGCGCTCCGGGTGTTTCCGTGGCTGAAACCACCTGTCGGACCGTGCCGTTTTCCCGTTCCTGAGCGCCCACGTCGTGGAAGATGTGCACCAATGCGCCGGCATCTTCCACCACCGAAGGAATGAGCACGTGTGTCACCGAAACCCACTTTGGCGTCCCGCCTCTGGTGTACGCCAGGAGCCGCTGCGCAGGCGCCACCTTCCCTCTGCGCGCCAACTGGATGGACAAGCAACTTTGCACGCACGGCGATAGCTCGCGTCCGTTGCCCGCCGGCCCAGCCAGCACCTGGTAGCACGCCTTCCCGACCACCTCCGAAGCCTTCCACCCCAGGAGCCGCTCCGCCGTCTGGTTCCACAGGAACACCCGCTGGTTCATGTCCACCCCATAAACCCCATCCGGCGACGCAAGCAGTAATCCCAGGATGTCTTCCATCTCCATGGACTTGGGCCCTCCCCAAAGTCTCCTGTCGGCCCCAGGCTCTTCGGCGGTGTGGGACGCTGCCGCACCGTTTGCACCAAGCGTATCCAATGAATCCTATGGCACGGCTGAACGCCTGCTGAACGGCCCCTGAACGTGGCCTGAACGGCCCGGTCGTTCATCTGGGTGGTGTACGGCCCTGCACATAAAGTATCCACGGCTTTGCGGCCGTGTTGCTGGGCTTCAAGCACAGGGGGAGGGATGAGGTATCGGGCGAAATGCAGAGAGCAGCTGCAAAACCGCGCCTGAGCGGCAACGGTCAGACGCAGAGCTTCAGGGCAACGCCGCGCTGCGGCGGGACGGGTTACAAGCCGCTGAAATAGAGGGGGATCCGCCTCAGCAACGTGCTTGGAGGCTCCGCTGGGCGTGTGGAAGCGAAAAGGGGTTGTGTGGAAGGTCGGTGGGATGATCTCTACACGTTACGGCGCGGACGGGCATGTGGCGGGGGAGCCAGGGGCCTGCTCCACTGGTTCAGGAACGCCGCCGTCATCACGCCTGCCGCCGCCGGCAGATAGAACAGGCCAACAGAGAAGGCCGCAACAACGCAGAATGAGACCAGTATTCCTGCGTTCGCCCAAAGCACCAGCTTGCTGCCCGATACGTCGCGCCACAGGGCGGCCAGCAACGCGACGAGCGTGATGGCCACCGGGAATATCAGGATTGGTATGACTTTGACCCCGTTCACGTCAACCAGCGAGCGCGAGAACTCGCGCGTTTGCGGGGATGGCTGCGCCTGGGCATCAGCCGCCGAAGTGGCGGGGGGCCGCCCCGCCGCGACGCCCTT
>ORMF010400393.1_pt1 | contig 10104 bp, 4 predicted proteins | sample 1779871 | NCBI WGS metagenome assembly ORMF01 (sample SAMEA104232316, study PRJEB22302) | groundwater metagenome | biome: forest; feature: aquifer; material: groundwater | place: USA | collected 2011-08-07 | depth 5.4 m | reverse complement strand
CGATGAATGCGCACGCTCCCGATCCGTCATTGGATGAACTGCGCGCGAAATTGGCCGAGGTTCGCTCGCAGGCCTCGAATCTGGAGGAAGAGATCGCGCGCTTGGAGAAACGCGGACAGCTGGAATTGCCTTCGGCGCCACTCCGACGCCGATCTTACGGCCAAGGTCTACACGGACGTGCCGGCGCTGGCCTTGCACACGGAGATTGCGAAACTGCCTTGGATCGACGCCCAGCCACGCCCGGCAGCGGTCGCGAAGACCACCTCAGAAGCGGGGGCCATCACTCACACGGGAGCAGCCCAACCAGCGTCCAACTCACAGAACGCACAAAGAGACGCACAAAAATCCGGGAATTCCTGTCCCACCGCGTCACTCGCTGACCTTTGCGATCAATTCGTCGCCTCGGTCAATGTCACTGACAACGAGAGCTTTAGTCGCGTCCTGTCGTCGCTTGTCGCTTCGTGGCAGAAGGACGGATTGGCTGCCCGGGCTGGGATCGAACCAGCGACCAAGTGATTAACAGTCACCTGCTCTGCCACTGAGCTACCGGGCAATGTGGCGATGCGCTGTTGCCAGCGCAAAGAGGGGGTGAAAAACAGGGCGGCTGCCCGGCTTGTCAATGCTCGTTTTGGCTTTTCGCGAAAACCGCATTTCATCACCGCCGCACACCCCATGGGCCGCGCCTATTCGGTTGAGACAGGCACAGTTTGGCACTTTGGCGAAGCGACGCTGGACGTGGACCCAAACAAAGGAGTCCCGCGCGAAACGACCGGCCGGAGCTGGAGCGGAATTCGCGCACCACGCTTTGCAGCGCCTGCACGCGCGAGAGCGCAGGAAGACTGTTCGTGGCCGGCGCGGAATCGGTCGAGCGGCCACGAAGTGATCATGGCCTGGCACGAAACCGCGCTGGACGATTTTCCGCGGTGGGCCGCGGGGATTATCGATTCCGCGCGACGAAAACGCCCCCTACTTCAATTCCTTGATCCGGATGTTGCGATACCATACCGGAGCCTGCGCCTTGCCGTGCAGACCTTGCAGGCCGATGGGGCCGTTGCGGCTGAAATCCTTCAGGGCCTTCGGAAACTTGTTCGGGGTGCCGTCGGGATTCTTTTTCGGCTCCTTCCAGTCATTCAGGTCCACGTTGAACACCTCCTCGCCATTGAAGATGAGCGACACCCGACTGGCGTTGCACGTGATGGTGAATCGATTCCACTCGCCGACGGGCCTGGCCATGGGCTTCGACGGCGGCTGCGCGTTGTAGATGGCGCCGACCATGCCGTAGTGCGCGCCGTCCTGGTTCTCGTGCACCTGGATTTCGAGCGCCGCGAGGACGTCCTTGATGTTGCCCGAGCGCAGGAACACGCCGCTGTTGGACTCCTTCGCGACCTTGAACTCGAGATCGAGCACGAAGTTCGAGTAGGATTTTTTCGTCCAGATCGTCTCGTGGTTCTTCGCGACGAGGACGCCGTTTTCAAAGACCCAGTCGCCGGACTTGGTGACGGCATTGGAGAAATCCTCGGCGAACACCTTGTCCCAGCCCTTCGTGTCGGGGTGGGCCTTGGGCGCGGCCGCGAGCGGCGAGAGCGCGACGCAGCCGAAAAACGCGAGCGTGGCGGCTAGAGTGAGTCTGGTCTTGGACGGGCTTTTCATGGTGGAGAGGGAGACGAACACTCGACGCCCAACCGTGGGCGCTCAACGCCCAATTTTCCCGGCGTTGTTTCGACCAACCGGCTCAGAAGAGCGTCGGGTCAGGCAGGTCGAACCCCTCAACCGCATCGTTCTGGGTTGGCGCGAATCATGCGAATTGGCGCGAATTTCAGAGGGGAAACAGGCCGTGGTTTGCGCGGTGGGCTTTCACCTTTTCGGGGGGAGCGGGTTCCCTCGACGATCTCATCCGCGTTTATTCGCGTCCATTCGCGGGCAACTGCATTGATGGCCAAGCGTCGATCGTCCTGCACAGCTACGGCGTGACCGGCCGCAACGTCGTGCCTTCGTTCCACTGGCCTTCCACCATGAGCGTGGTCGGCTGCGAGGGCAGTCCGTGTTCGTAGCGCTCGACGAGGCTGATCAACGTGTCGACGGCCAACGCCCCGATCATCGCCCCGTTTTGATAGATGCCGCTGAGGGGCGCACCGCGCTCCGGGCACGCGAGCACCGCGAAACCGATCTTGCGGGGAACGTCCCAACCCGCCCGCCGCAACACATCGAGCATGCTTGGGATGGTGTCGGCGGAAGGAGAGACGATTACGTCGGGCTTCTCGCGATCGAGCCAGCGCTCCAGAGCTGCCGCATCGCGATGACCGTCCACGTAAAGCGGCTCGACGATCTCGAGTTCGGGCAGCATCCGGCCGCCCATCAACACGCCAGCTTCCCAGCGGCCCTGGAAACGGTGCTGGTGCACTTGTCGCAGCACGAGCCCGGGGCGGCGGTAGCCGCGCCGGTGACATTCGCGCATGGCCTGCAGGCTCGAGAAGTAGTGATCGTTGCAGACCGTGGTGATGGTCAGGTTCGGCAGCGGCACACTGAGACTCACCGCCGCGAAGTGCTCCCAGTGCAGCGCCGGCGGTGCATCGCCCTCGGCGCGCGGGCTGAGCAGCAACCCGCGGATGCCGCGGGCGTGGAGCATTTCGGAAAACCGCTCGTTGGACATCCCGTCGCGGTGGAGCCAGAATTCCTGCGCGCGGTACCCGCGAAACATCGCCCGCTCGAGCGCTCCCTCGCGCATCTGCCGGATGGTGGGCGCGGCATGATGCCGCCAGCCGTCGGCCGTGCGTTGCGCGCACACCAGCGCGAGCACGGGCCGCTCCTTCAGCGGTTTGCCCTGCCGCCGGATTCGCATCAGCGTCGAGACGTACGGATTCGGGTGATAACCCAGCTTGCGGGCGATCGCCTGAATCCGCTCGCGCGTCGTCGCGGGAATCCGCGGGTTGTTCGCGAGGCTCATCGACACGGTGGCCTGCGTCACGCCGCCTTGCGCGGCGATGGTTTTCATCGTGATGCCGTTGCTCATGCGATGCTGGGGTGGGGGACCGAGCAGCGAGCAGCACACCGCGCTGGCTCGGCCGCGGAGGGGAGTCTGCGGGCCGGCCATCCGACGGCAAGCCCCGCCGCAGCGAATTTAACGATATCAACTGAGGAGAGCTTTCGTTCCCGAGCGCGTGAGCGGATATTATTTTCACCCAGCGTGGCCGGAACCTCCTGCCGGCGGCGCGCTCGCTGATCATGAACACCCCAATCAGACCGCTTGACCGCGTGGGAGATTCTCCTGCGCTTCGCTGCCCCCGTTTCATCGGTGGTCTCGTCGCCCTTTTCTGCGCGACGGCCCTGTTCGTCCCGACGATGGCCCGCGCCCAGGCCGGCGCCGGCAACCTCGAGGGCCGCGTGCAGGACGCCACGACCGGCCTCAGCCTCAGCCACGCCCGCGTGGCGATCAAAGGCAGCGACAACGTCGCGTTCACCGACGAGACCGGCACGTATCGAATCACCGGCGTGCCCGCCGGGGCCGTGACGCTGCGGGTGTTCTTCACCGGCCGCCCGGAACAGGAAGTGACGGTCAACGTCGCGGCCGGCCAGATTGCGACGCAGGATATCAGCCTGGGCGCGAGACCGGGCGCGCCCGGCGCGAACGAAGTGGTGAAGCTCGACGCGTTCACCGTGCAGTCGACCCGCGAAACCAACGCGCAGGTCATCGCGGTGAACGAGCAGCGCTTCCACAGCAACATCACGAGTGTGGTTTCGACCGACGAATTTGGCACGCTCGTCGACCGCAACCCGGGAGAAATCCTGAAGTACCTGCCGGGGATCGACGTCGAGATGTTCGCCAACAACATCACGGGCGTCAGCGTGCGCGGCCTCGGCTCCAACAACACGGAGCTCAACTTCGACGGCATGCCCGTCGCGAGCATGAACGCGGAGGGCGTGGGCCGCGGGTTCGAGGTGCAGTTCGCGTCGGCCGCCGACATCCAGCGGGTCGAGGTGCGCAAGGTGCCGCTGCCGGAGGACAGCGCCAACTCGCTCGGCGGTTCGATCAATCTCATCCGCCGCTCGGCCTTCGAGTACGCGCACCGGCAGATCAACTACCGGCTGATGTTTCGTTCGGACGGCGAAAAGCTCACCTGGAAGGACATGGACGGGCCCAAAGATCGCGGCTTCCCGCCCTGGCAACCCAATTTGGAAGTCGCGTGGATCGAGCCGTTGAGCAAGAACCTCGGGTTTGCGGTCACGCTCGGCCAGAACAACACCGTGGTGAACACGCATTGGTCGCTGCCGGGTTGGAATCTCGGCAGCACGACGAACAACGCGGCGGCGCTCCCCGCGATCACCGCCGGTCAGGCCTACAACCCCCCGAGCCTCTACTCGCCCGCGACTCAGAATCCGCTCAACCACAACGCGCCGCTCGCGCAGGGCAACCGCTACGCGATGGTCCGGGCCGACTGGCGCCCGGTGCGGGACCTTCGGCTTGGCGCTTCCGTCAGCGGCTCGCAGGGCTGGAAGCAGGTCGCCGACGACATCCGCTATCAATGGAACGCCGCATCGACCGGCAGCGGCGACGCCGCGCGTTTCAACGATCGCAACACGAGCCTCGGCCGGCTCGGCGGCGCGCAGGCGTTTCACAGCAGCCCGCTCTGGCGCGACATCAGCACGCCGACCCTCACCGGCCAGCTCGAGGCCAACTGGCAGCGCAACCACTGGACGCTGGGCGCGCGCGGCAGCGCCTCGGAGTCGCGCTATACGTATCGGGATACCGAGGACGGTTTCTTCAACAGCACGACGGTGGCGGCCGTCACCGGCCTGCCGAACGTGGCCGAGACCGGCATCGGCAACGGCACGGCGAACCCCATGTCGCTCACGATGAACTTTCGCGCCATCGACTATTGGGGACCCAAGCAGATCGAAACCTTCACGACCGCGAACCGCCTGGCGCCGACCGGCGCCGCCGCGAGCGATCCGAATTCCTGGAACGTGCCGATCGACTGGTCGCGGAACGCCAACATCCGGATCGGCGGCGCGCGCGCCCGGCCGGGCTACAGCAAGGAAACGATCCTCGCCGCGAAGACGTTTGCGCGGCGGAGCTTCTCGTTCGACAACCCGTTCTCGGTGCAATTCGGGTTCGACTACAACGAGCGCTACCGCTTCCGCCGCTATCTGTACAACTCCTGGCGTTTCGTGGGCGCCGATCACGTGGCGGCCACGGCCGACGACTCCGGCACGCTGATCGCGGCCGAGCAGCTCAGCCCGCGGCCCGATTCGCAGTACGACTATCCGGCGATCGAGCGGATCAGCATGTCGAAGTACTACAGCCTTTTTCAGCAACACCCCGACTGGTTCGTCTATGACGCCGATCGCTCCGCGCGGCTGAGCCTCACGAGCAACGCCGCCTACGATCTGACCGAGACGATCACGGCGCCGTACGTGCAATTCGATACGCGGCTGCTGCACAACCGGCTGCGGTTGACCGGCGGTGTCCGTCATGAGGAGACGGATGCGAGCGCGCACGGCCCGCTGCACGTGCAGAGCAACGCCTACCAGAAGTATGCCGACGGGACGGTGCGGCGCTCGGGCGATGTGGTCGGGGCCAACGGGCTGCCCACGACGCGGGCGGGCAATCCCGTTTACCTCGCGGGCGTCACGCAGGGCAGCCTGGCCGAGACGCAGCTCACCTATCGCGAACGCGGCGCGCGCGGCGACGGGGGCAACCAGGGGACGTATCCGAGCCTGCACTCCGTGTTCAGCTTCACGGAGAATCTGCAGTTCCAGCTCGCCTACGCCCGCACGCAGTCGCGGCTCGATTACGGCAATGTCGTCGTGCCGAGCAACGATGTGTCCGATACGCCGCTGACCAGTGGCACCGGCAGCGGGGCGCTGGGGGCGATCACTATCCGCAATCCGAACCTGAAACCCGAGACGGTGGACAACTACGAGACGCGGCTGACTTATTTCAACCGCAGTGGCGGGCTGATTGGGCTCGGCCTGTTCCGGAAGAACATCGCGGATTTCAACGCGCAGATGACGACGGCGCCGCTCAGCGCGCAGGCCCTTTCCGCGTATCAGGCGCAATTTCCGAATGCCGGCATCGGTCCCGAATACGCCGGCTACGCGATCACCACGCGGTTCAACGGCGGCAGCGCGCGGCTCGATGGCGTCGAACTGGAGCTGCGCCAGAGCCTCGATCCCGCGCTGGGCCGCTGGTCGTGGGCGCGCGGCTTCTCCGTGACTGGCTCGACCAACTACACCAACCGGAAGGGTGCGAACGCCGGCGACCTCGGCAACGAACGGGCGTGGCGCGCGACCGCCGCGCTCGGCTACAAGAGCCGGAAGCTCTCGGTCAATCTGCTCTACAACATGAACGGCGAGCTGATTGAGAACGGCAACATCACGTCCAATGGCGTGAGCGGCAAGCAGGTGCTCGTCCGCCAGGACATCGTCGACGTGAACCTCACGTATCGGCTTTCCCGCTACTTCAACCTCTACGTCGCCGGCAGCAACGTGCTGAACGAGCTCCGGGCGCGCGAACAGCGCTATCCCGGCCGGCCGATTTTGGGCAGCATGACGAGTTCGAACACGTTCGGAAAGACGTTCACGCTCGGTGTCACCGGCTCGTTCGGCGACCTGCCGTGGCGGCTGTAATGCCGGCGCGGGGTTGAAATGCTCGCGCCGGTCCCTGGAGGGGCGCATCTCACTTGCTTGCATCGGGGGAAGCTGCGACGCACCGCTGGCGGTAGGTGGCGCGCTTGCCGCGCAACTTGCCGGAGGCAGACCAGCCCGCCGAAGGCGGCCAAGCGTGGCGCGACGAGCGCGCCACCTACAGATAGGCAGCGCCCCGCGGGCGGCGGGCTTTCCCTTTGCTGGTCATTCTTCGCTGGCGCTCAGAATGACAATAGAGGGAAGGTTCATCGGCAGTAAGCCACCCTACGCTCGGCGTTGTTTACGAGTCTCAGCACGACAGACCATTTTGCAGAAACGGCGTAGCCGAAACTCCATGCTCCAGCGTCACGCATTCCGGGCCAGCGCACTGCTCTTCGTCGCGGTGGTGCTGACCTATGCGCCGGCGCTGCGCCACGGCTTCGTCTGGGATGATGACGCGCATCTCACGCCGGCGACGCTGCGCACGGTGGCGGGGCTGGGCCGCGTCTGGTCCGAACCGGGCGTGACGCAACAATACTACCCGCTGCTCCATTCGCTGTTCTGGCTCGAGCACGCGCTGTGGGGCGATGCGCCGCTCGGATATCACGTGGTAAACGTCGTGCTCCACGCCGGCGCCGCGGCTTTGTTTGCACTCGTGTTGTGGCGGCTCGGCGTGCGCGGGGCGGTGTTCGCCGGACTCTTGTTCGCACTGCATCCGGCCGGCGCCGAATCCGTCGCGTGGATCGCCGAGCAGAAGAACACGCTCTCGACCGTGTTCTATCTGGCCGCCGCGCTGGCCTGGTGGCGCTTCGACGCCACGCGGGAACGCGGCGCGTACCGGCTCGCACTGCTGTGCTTTGTTTGCGCGCTGCTCACCAAGACCACCACGGCGACGCTGCCGGCGGCGCTGCTCGTCGTCGCGTGGTGGCGACGGGGCCGACTGTCCTGGCGCCACGACGTGCTGCCGCTCGTGCCCTGGTTCACACTCGGCATCGCGTTTGGGCTGCACACCGCGTGGCTCGAGCGGCACTTGATCGGTGCGGAAGGGACGGCGTTCACGCTGTCGATCGCGCAGCGATCGATGCTCGCGGGGCGGGTGATCTGGTTTTACCTCGGGAAACTCGTCTGGCCGGCGGAACTGATGTTCTTCTATCCCCGGTGGACGCTTTCGCCGGTAGCGCTGCTCGCCTGGCTGCCGCTCGCAGGCACGATCCTCGCGGCCGCGCTGCTGTGGCGGTTGCGGCAACGCACGCGCGCGCCGCTCGCGGTTTTTCTCTTCTTCATTGGATCGCTCTTTCCCGTGCTGGGATTCTTCGACGTTTATCCGTTCCAATATTCATTTGTCGCCGATCACTTCCAGTACCTGCCGAGCCTGGCGATGTTCGCGCTCGCCGGAGCGGGCATCGCGCACCTGCGCCGCGCGAACGCGATTGCGCTGGCGCTCGGCCTGCCGCTCGCGGCGATGACGCTGCACGAAACCGAGAAATACCGCGATGCGCGCACGCTCTACCGGACGACGCTCGCGCACAATCCCGCGTCGTGGATCGCCTGGAACAACCTCGGGAAGGAACTGCTGGGCCAACCGGCGGAGCGCGCCGAGGCCATCCGGTGTTTCGAGCGCGCGCTCGCGCTGCGGCCGGAGTATTTCGAAGCGGAGAACAACCTCGGGTTGACGCTCACGCAAACCGGCCGGGCGGCCGAAGCGATTCCCCACCTGCAGGCCGCGGTGCGGCTGAAACCCGCGTCGTACCAGGCGCCCAACAATCTCGGCATCGCGCTGGCAAGCAGCGGCCGCCCGGCGGAGTCGCTCGCGGCGTTTGCGCGCGCAGCGGAGCTCAATCCCACGTTGCCGAACATCGAGGAGAACTGGGCGAAGGCGCTGGCGCTGCTCGGCCGGACCGACGAAGCGCAGAAACATTTTGCCCGCGCCGCGGAACTGCGAAATCAACCCACCGCGCGTTAATCACGACGGCATTAAGGATTTCGCATTCCTGGAGGGACGACCTCCGTGTCGTCCACGGGCCTCAGGTGGCGCGGTCAACCTGACCGCGGCTCCGCCGACCCAGAGTTCGCCCGAAATGCGCGGTCAGGTTGACCGCGCTACGGTTCACGCGACCAGCCGACACCCGCGATGTCCGCCGCTTGGCTTAGCCCCATTCGGGTCAGGAGACCCCGCCCTACAAGGAATCAGGTCAGCTGCGTAGTCGCACGGCCTTCTCCGTCGCGCCATCGCGGAATGCCAGTGGCGCGGCGGCTTTCGCAACATCGCCGCCGTCGACGGTGATGCCGGCGTTCCGCTCGCCTTCGAGCTGGAGAAATGCCGCCGCCGGCGTCAGCACGCGCGCGGCGCTGATCAACGCGTCCTGCACGCCGGTGAACCGCAGCACGGATTCTCCCGCGGGATTTCCCTGTGCGCTGAGGCCGTTGATGCTGACATCGATCACGTTATCCAACACAATCGCCGGTCGGAGGTCTGGTTTCGCGACTTCGAAGCGTACGTTGTGCAACGTGAGGCCCTTGACGTTGCGCGCGAACAGCCCGTACGCCGGCGGACCAAACGGCGCTTCCGACCACACGCCGAAATATTCGCGCGTGTTCTGCGGAATCTTGCGCTTCGCCGCCAGCTCCGCCGTGCCGCCCCCGGCGGAGGTCACGTGCACGTCGTCGAACGTCACGTTCTCGATGAAGGCCTCGCCGAGGCCGTTGAGCGTGATGCAGGAGTTCTGCTCGCCATCGTAGATCCGGCCGAACGTCAGCATGTCCGTGTAGGTCTGCGATGGCGCCGCCGCGAGGCTCGCGCGAATGTGACTGAAGGAGAGGTTCCGCACGAACGGCCGCGGTGCGTCCGGCGCCAGGGCCGCGTCGTTCCGGCCACGGGCGCTGAAGTTGATGCCGATCGGCCCCGTGACGTTTTGCAGCACGATGTTCGAGAACGACAGGTTCTCGAGCTGCATGCCGCCCGCGCCGACTTTGATCGGGCAGCCATAGGTTTCGTAGATCAGGCAGTTCGACACCGCGATGTTCTTCACCGCGCCGCCGCCGAAGCGAAACACCGACCAGCGCGTGCTGAACACGCAGTTCGTCACCGTCACGAACTGGCAGCTCCCGAACAGCGCGCAGGCGTCGTCCTGGCAGAGCAGCGTGCAGTTGCTGATCGTCACGTAGCGCGCGCTGATGAAGTGGAAACCGTCGTTGTTCACATTGACGCGATTGTGGATGTAGAGCCCGTCCATCCGCACGCGCTCGCTCTGAATCACGCGGATGCTGTGAAACGCGCAGCGCAGCAGGCTGATGTCGCGCACGACGAGGTTCTCGCAGCGATGGAAGAGCAGGTGGTAGGGCCGCCGCGCGCCGTTGATCCCCGCGGGGGGCGGCTGGCTTTGCCCGTAGTTGTTGAACAACTGTCCCTGGCCGTCGATCGTGCCGGCGCCTTCGACCGTGATGTTCTTCGCCTCGACGGCGAAGAGCAGCGCCCAGTTG
>ORMF012227900.1_pt1 | contig 10105 bp, 7 predicted proteins | sample 1779871 | NCBI WGS metagenome assembly ORMF01 (sample SAMEA104232316, study PRJEB22302) | groundwater metagenome | biome: forest; feature: aquifer; material: groundwater | place: USA | collected 2011-08-07 | depth 5.4 m | reverse complement strand
GGGATATTACTTAGATTCAACAAAAGTTTTAGCCAGAGAGTCGCATTGGGTGCCGATTATTCCATTGGTCGTTGTTCTAGGAATTACTTTCTTTAGAAAAAAAATGTTGAAACTAAAAAAATATCATAATCTGGCCATCATTTACGGATTGTCCATGATGTATTTAATATACCTGACAGTTTTAAGCGGCGGTATACAGAAGTTTATGATGCCGGTTTATCCTTTATTGATCATCCTGGCAGTCGATCATACCAGTAGATTGTATAGTATAATTACCACATGGACGAAGCGGATTTACGGATCATAAAGGGAAAGATAATCGGCGGCGTCGTGGCTCTAACTTCAAGGACTTTTATTTTACAGCTGATTACCCTCGTTTCCACTTTTATTCTGGGCATTATCCTCTCAAGTGCCGAGTTTGGCATCTACTGGGTAGTTTTAGCTGTCATCTCGTTTCTCTCATATTTTTCTGACATCGGCTTAGCCGCAGCTCTAATTCAGATAAAAAATGAACCGTCGGAAGAGGAGCTGGCTACCGCATTTACGGTACAGCAGATTTTGGCAATATCCATTTTTACGTTTATGTTTATGTTATCTTCCTGGATCTCTACGTACTATCAGATCGGTTCTTCAGGTCTATACCTTCTGCGGGCTTTGATAATTTCCTTTTTGATCGCTTCATTTAAGACTATTCCCTCGGTACTTCTGGAACGGAAGCTGGAATTCAAGCTACTGATTATTCCCCAGATATTGGAAACGGGGGTATTTTATTTGGTGGCCATAATTTTAGCCGTTCTGGGAATGGGAGTAGTGAGTTTTGCCTGGGCAGCTATTGCCAGGGGAGTAGTCGGCTTGATTGCCATATACGTAGTTTCTCCATGGCAGGTAAGGATCGGCATATCGAAAGATGCCTTGAAACACTTATTGTCTTTCGGCACACCATTTCAGATCAATTCGATACTGGCGTTGGTAAAAGATGACTTAATGATAATTTTTTTGGGTAAGATGTTGCCCTTTTCCGAAATAGGCTACATAGGTTGGGCCAAAAAATGGGCTGAGGTACACTTACGTTTAATCATGGACAGCGTCATCAAGGTTACCTTTCCGGCGTATTCCCGTCTTCAGGCAGATAAAAATGTTTTGGCCAAAGCTTTGGAAAAATCACTATTCTTTCTGTCATTTTTTATTTTTCCATCCTCTGTATTACTGGTTATGGTTATTAAGCCTATGATTTATATCGTGCCGAGATATTTGAAGTGGGAACCGGCTCTTTTATCATTCTATTTTTTTACTTTTTCCAGTTTATTGGCCGCGTTTTCCAGTCCAATGGTCAATGCCTTAAATGCTTTGGGAAAAATCAGAATCACATTAGTTCTGATGATAATGTGGACCAGTTTGACTTGGTTACTGATACCTGCTTTTGTCAAATTGATCGGTTACAACGGTGTGGCAGTAGCCGCAGCCATTATTTCATTTACCGGAGTGATACCCGTTATGATCATGCGCAAGTACGTTTTTTTCCGGGTTTGGACTTCAATTTATAAACCGTTGACTGCTTCAATTATTATGGCCTTTATTGGCTATTTGATTATGACTGTGACAAATAGCATTTATGGAACGGTTATCTCTTTAATAACAGCTGCCTCGATTTACGGCTTACTGGTACGGGTTTGGATGAAAAATGAACTCGCTCCTTATCTTCCGGCATTTATCAGATCCAGATGGTGAAATTAACCGTTTTCTTCACGACATTACTCGTTGGTTGTTTAATGTTACCAACCGGCATATATGCTTCAGATAATAATAACTATGTGACGGTAGTAAGTCCCGTCAGGAGCAGACAACATTGGAAAAGTATCGATTCGGTACGGGATCAGATTCAACTTATCCTGGGACTAAATATTCCTGCGACCTGGTTGCTGCAATATAGTGTCCTTGACGATCAGCAGGCTTTGGATAATTTTAAAAATTTATCAAATAGAGCGGAGATCGGCGTATTTCTGGAAGTTGACGAAAATTTGGCTGATAAGGCAGACGTTCCGTATATCTACGGTCAGGGAGACTGGGCCCGGGCAGACAAAGTACTTCTTTCTGGTTATTTTCCACCGGAGCGGTTAAGGATGATTGATACGGTTTTTGCCAGGTTTAAATCCGTGTTTGGCGATTATCCGAAGTCTGTAGGCAGTTGGTATATAGATACGGTATCCTTAGATTATTTAGTGGAAAAATACCATATTCAGGCTGTACTTGATGTAGCTGATCAATATCAAACCGATACTTACGGTGTATGGGGCAAGCCTTGGGGAACGTCATATTATCCTGATAAGGGCAATTCGCTTATTCCAGCTCAAAGCAGAGATTCTAGATTAGATGCGGTCTTGATACAGTGGGCACAGAGGGATCCCGTTCTCGGATACGGCCTGACGGTTAAAGATTCTACTTATAGCACACAGGCTAATGACTATATAAGTCATCACGATTTGGCGATAGAATATTTTGACAGGCTGGCAAAGGCATATCTGGCAGGCAGTAATTCTATTAACCAGCTGACGGTTGGGCTTGAGGCGGGACAGGAAGGAGCAAGTTATCTGGGCGAATTTGAGAATCAGTTGAAAAGTCTCATGCGCTTGCGTGAACAGAATCTTATTAAATTCGTCACCATGACAGATTATACCGCCAGATATAAAGAGATAAACCCTAGTCAATCAGCTAGTTCATTGGTGGTGGGAACCGATTTTACGGATAATAAAACAAAATCCTACTGGTATTCCACACCTTATTACCGGATCGGGATTTTTCAGAAGGTAGATAAGCTGATTATTTCAGATTTACGAGTATATGATGCGGCTTATACGTTTCCAGATATCGTTGAGGGAGATAAAAATCACGTCTTAAAAAGAGAAATTCCCGCCTGTCTGGATCGTTTTGACCAAAGAAACGAACGAATACTGGTTAACAATTTGGTTTCAGCCCAGATAAATAGAAATGAAAGCAGAGTGGAAATAATCGCAAAAGCACAAGAGGGTAAGTTGACAAAAATTCTCTTATTGGAAGATAGAATTATTATTGACGGTCAACTTTTAATAGGATTTCCACTTTCAAAGAGTATCACACAAAGCGCACGCAGATTACTGACGGATTTGATAATAGAGGCGAATATCAACGGGGAATACGGTTTTGCCGGCGGATTAAGATACTCATATGTCAATCATCAATATTATTTTGGTTGGATGTATGATAGAGACAGATTGATTGGATTAACCTCAGTATATCCTTTTTTCGGCATTTTTAATTTTCCTTTCCAAACCTTAGTCAGATTTAAAACAATGCCTGAAATAAGTTTTGCTAAGCTGTTATATGAGAATTTTGTTTCTGAGCCTTTTGAGTGTAAAATTGACTTATGATTTCAGCCCTGATCCATACCTATAATGAAGAAAAAAATATAGAACGCGCTCTGTCATCGTTATCCTTTGCTGATGAAATAGTACTGGTAGATATGGGTTCAAATGATAATACTTGTAAAATTGCCTCCCAATTCACGCCCAAGATTTTTCAGCATCCCTATACCGGGTTTGTTGAACCGGCCAGAAATTTCGGAATTTCCAAAGCTCGTGGCGATTGGGTATTGATAGTTGATGCTGATGAAGAAATAAATAATGGTTTAGCCAGGTATCTTCGTTTAGAAATACAGCACCCCAAAGCTGATTTTTATCGAATACCGCGAAAAAATATAATATTTGGTAAATGGATGAAACATACCGGTTGGTGGCCGGATTATCAAATCAGATTTTTCAAAAAAGGAGCAATTTCGTGGAATGATCAGATACACGGGATACCGTTAACCAAAGGAAAAGGTCAGGAAATTGAAGCAACTGAAAATCTCAGCATCACTCATCATAACTATCAGACTATCGAACAGTTTGTCGAAAGATTGAACCGTTATACGAATATAAGCGCCAAGCAGTTATATCTATCTAATGTCCGCTTTTCAGTAACTAAGCTTTTTGCCATGCCGGTTAGAGAATTCGTCGACAGATTTTTTGTCCGGGAAGGCTATAAAGACGGAGTTCACGGTTTAGCTTTATCTATACTTCAGTCATTATCGGAATCAGTTACCTGTCTGAAGTTGTGGGAGTTGGAGGGATTTAAACAGGAAAAGATTGAACTGACAAAAATACAGAGGTATTTCCAGACGGAACACAAGCAAAAACAATATTGGATTATGGAATCATTGATACGTTCGTCTTCCAGCTCTTTATATAGTATTATTTTGAAATTGAAGAGGAAATTATGTTCATATGGATAAAATCGGTATTATTATATTGCACTACTCGGATATAGTATTAACTTTAAACTGTCTTGTATCGCTTTTTGCCTCTGAACTGAAAAATAAGGAACTATGTACTGTATTAGTCTTGAATTCCAATGAAGATAACTTCGCCCAAAAAATAAAAGACAAATATCCGAAAGTTTTAATAATCGAAAATCACGAGAATTTAGGATATTCAGGTGCTAATAATAAAGGAATTAATAAAGCTATAGAACTAGGTTGTGGCAAGTTTATACTAATCAATAACGATACTGTGGTTGATAAAAAGTTAGTTAATAGTCTGGTAGATTTTGCAAACAATGATAAAAATATAGGACTCGTTTCTCCCAAAATATATTTCGCACCTGATCATGAATATCATCTTAAAAGATATAAAATAAAGGATAGAGGTAACGTGCTTTGGTATGCCGGGGGCAAATTGGATGCAGATAATGTTTATGCAAGTCACTATGGTCTTGACGAAGTAGATAACGGCCAATTTAACAGTATAAGAGAAACTGATTTTACCACAGGCTGCTGTATGCTTATAACTAGAGACGTGATAGACAGAGTAGGTCTCCTGGACGAGAAATATTTTATGTATTTTGAAGATATAGATTATTCCATAAGAGCGAAAAGAGCCGGTTTGCAGGTAATGTATTATCCATTTGCTTTCTTATGGCATAAAAATGCTTCCACTTCGGGATCTCCAGGATCTTTAACTCATATTTATTACCAAACAAGAAACAGATTGTATTTCGGCTTCAAATATTTTTCCTGGAGAGTAAAAAAATCATTAATTTTAGATAGTCTTAAATTGGGATTCCGAGGGGGTGCATATTTGAAAGGAGTAATTGATTATTATATTGGAAGAATGGGTAAAAAGTGATTATGAAGATAAGTTGCGTAATTATTTGCCGTAACGAAGAAAAGAATATAAAAGATTGTATTAAGTCAGTTTCTTTTGCGGATGAAATTATTGTAATAGACAATAAATCAACCGATGATACGGTGAAGCTTGCAGCTGAATTAGGGGCCCGTATCTTTGTCATAGAAGCTTTAGATTTTTCCTATCTTCGGAATATTGGCAAAGAGAAAGCAAAAAATGAATGGATATTTTATATTGATGCTGATGAACGGGTCACTGAGGAATTAGGTTCAGAGATAAAAAACACAAGCATAAAACAGTCCGGCTTCGCGGCATTAACCATAATCAGGCAAAATTACTACCTGAATCATATTTGGCCTAAAAAAGAAAGGATTGTGAGGTTAATAAAAAAAGACAAACTTATCGGTTGGCAAGGCTCTCTTCACGAAACTCCACAGGTATCCGGGAAAATAGGAAATTTTGACGGTATTCTTCTGCACTTTACGCATAATACACTTCATTCTATGGTGGAAAAGACAAATGAATGGTCGGAAATTGAATCCCAGTTAAGGTATAAAAACAACCACCCTAAAATGTCCTGGTGGCGTTTCCCGCGGGTAATGTTTACTTCATTTTGGAATTCGTACGTCAGAGACTCAGGCTGGAAGGCGGGAACAGTAGGATTAATCGAGAGTATTTATCAATCATTTAGTCATTTCATAACCTACGCCAAGTTATGGGAAAAACAGAACATCCGCTTAAAATAGCTTTTTATTCTCCTTATCTGAATATGATGGGAGGAGGGGAAAGATATATCTTATCTATTGCAGGAGCGTTAAGTACTAAACACGAAGTATATTTTTACGCTGATAGTACCGTTAGGGATAAAATAAGAAAAAACTTCAACATCAACATAAACAGAGTACGTTTTATACCCAATGACTTATTTAGAACAAATAATCTGTTCATAAAACTAAAAAAGTTAAGCAGTTACGATATTTTGTTTTACATGACAGACGGTAGTCTATTCTTTTCTTCCGCCCGGAAAAACTTCTTGATTGTTCAGTCCCCAGTTCATTTACCCGGGACAAATATTCTTAGTAGTTTGAAAGGTTTTAACTGGAAAATATTATGCTATTCATCCTTTATGCAGGGGATAATCAAAGAGCGTTTGGGGAAAGATGCTACGATTTTATCACCGTGCATTGAAATAGACGCGTTTAAATCTGATTTTGGAGAAAAGGAAAACACTATTATCAGCGTCGGAAGATATTTTAAAAGACCTCATGACAAGAAACTAGAAGTCTTGATAGAGATTTTTAAAGATAACTTTAATAAATGTTTCTCGGGTTGGAAACTGGTTATTGCTGGAGGATTAACCGAGGAATCTGGACAAGGAGTTTTAGCCAATATTAGAAAGATAGCTGAGGGTTTTCCTATAGAGATTGTTGTTAATCCGGACTTTCTTCAACTACTGGATCTATACAAAAAAGCGAAATTATACTGGCATGCGGCGGGATTCGGCGAAGATTTATTGCAATTTCCCGAAAGAGCAGAACATTTTGGTATTACAACTCTCGAATCAATGGCATCTGGAGCAGTACCGATTGTTTTTGGTGCAGGAGGACAACTGGATATAATTAATGACGGTATAAACGGCTATCTTTGGAAAAGTGAGAATGAGCTAGTAGAAAAATCAGTCAATCTTATAGAAAACAGTGAATTATTGCGTAAGATATCAAATAAAGCAGTTGAGTATGCACAACAATATTCCTGCAATAAATTTAATGAAAAACTGGAAAAAATTATTTACGGCCAATAAGCTGTTCTTTATTTTATTTTTATTGGCTGTTTTGGTATTTTTCTATCCTTTCGTTCTTTTCGGTAAAGTGCCAATCCCCGCAGATACGATCGTGGGAATGTACCATCCTTTTAGGGATAACGTTTGGAGCGGATATTCAGCCGGAATACCCTATAAGAATTTTCTTATTACTGATCCTGTAAGGCAGCAGTATGTCTGGCGTGTTCTTGCCATGGAACAGTTTGCGAGAGGTGAATTTCCTTTATGGAATCCGTATTCATTTTCTGGAACTCCGCTTTTGGCAAATTTTCAATCCGCTGTATTTTATCCTCTTAATATACTTTTTTTCCTGCTTTCTGCTGCCACCGCCTGGGGAATTCTGGTATTACTGCAGCCTCTTTTATCCGGGATATTTCTTTATTTATATCTGAGGCATTTAAATATTACCGCATTTGCGGCATATCTTGGCGGATTCGTCTATTCTTTTAGTGGTTTTGCCATCGCCTGGTTAGAGTGGAATACCATCGGACATGTAATGACGTGGTTGCCATTGATACTTTTGTCCATAGAAAAAATCGTTCTTTACGTAAACAATAATTCAAAATACAAAATTCATTGGTTTTTTATATTTGTTTTCTCACAGACGGCAACTTTCTTTGCCGGGCATTTACAGGTGTTCTTCTATGGTTTTTTGACTTCGTTTACATATTTGATAGGAAAAATATTATTTCTCAAAAAAAATAAACTTAAGCTCACTTTGTTATTTGTTATTTGTTATTTGTTATTTGTTTTAATTACCTCTATCCAATGGCTGCCTACTCTTCAGTTTATTTCCCTAAGTGCGCGTGATATTGACCAGGGTTCATGGCAAGAAGAGGGTTGGTTTATTCCTTGGCAGAATCTTATACAATTTATAGCTCCTGATTTTTTCGGCAATCCGGCAACCGGGAATTATTGGGGGATTTGGAATTACGGTGAATTTATAGGTTATATAGGCATAATACCTTTGTATTTTGTTTTCTATGCGTTGTTTTTCCGAAGGGATAATAAAACTTTGTATTTTACTCTTTTAACTATTTTAGGATTTGTATTTGCGTTGCCAAATCCGATTGCCAAGTTGATTTATCAATGGAATATCCCGTTGTTGTCAACAAGCCAGCCGACCAGACTTCTTTCAGTGATTACTCTATCATTTAGTGCTCTTGCTGCTTTAGGTATTGATTATTGGATTAAGGAAAGGAATACAAAAAGGACTATATCGGTTATATTATTTCTTTTAATTATCCTATTAAGCGCATGGTTTTTTGTTTTATTTCCTCATTTATTTTCAAATCTGATGAAACCGGAATGGTTAATTACAGCAAAGCGGAATCTGATACTTCCAACATTAATTATTTTTATTACGGCCATGCTTTTAACTGTATATTTAAGGTTAAATAGAAGTAAAAATATAATATCTCTGTTTCATTATTTCATTGTTATTCTTATAATGATTGACCTCTTCAGATTCGGCTGGAAATTTACGCCATTTTCACCAGAAGAGTGGATTTTTCCCAAAACCAGGCTGTTAAGTTTAATAAGTAACCAAGCCGGGGAATTTAGGATTATGTCACTTGACAGAAGAATAATGCCCCCGAATTTTTCATTGTCATACAAATTGCATGATGTAAGCGGTTATGATCCTTTATACCTGAAGAATTACGGACAACTTATTTCTTCGTGGGAAAGTAATAAAGCATCTTATATACCTGCATCCTTTAACCGTATTCTCACTCCACAAAATTACACCAGTTTCATTGCAGATTTTATTGGCGTGAAATATATCCTGAGTTTGGAACCTCTTAAATCGGAAAAACTTGTTTTGTTGGGAAAAGAAGGTGATACATATCTTTATGAAAACAAATTAGTATACCCCAGAGCTTATTTTGCCGAGAAAGTCATTATTGGTGAAAATGATATAGAAGTACTTGCCATGATTTTTAAGCTTGGTGATAAGTTAAAAAATACAGCTGTAGTCTCAGAAGATTTGGGATTAGAAGAAAGAAAAATAGATTTAAACGAGTCGGTTGAGATAGTTAAGTATTCTGAAAACAGCATAACTATCAATACAAACAGCGTAATTAGAAGACTTTTAGTCTTAACAGACAGCTATTATCCTACGTGGAAAGTGATGATAGATGGTAAACCCGGAAAAATAATCAAAACGGACTATTTTTTTCGAGGTGTAGTTATTCCAGAAGGCCAACATAGTGTAAAATTTGAGACGACTATTCTATGAAAATAAGTTTGGTCATACCGAATTTTAATGGAGAAAGTATATTAAGAAATAATCTTTTGCGTATTATTTCTGCAGCATCTGATGCTGAGATTATCATAGTTGATGATGCTTCAACAGACGGAAGCGTAAAAGTAATTGAAAATTCAAAATTAAAAATGCAAAATTACAATGCAAAATTAAAAATTATTAAAAATAATAAGAATATGGGTTTTGCCTCTGCCGTAAATCGGGGAGTTGAAGAAGCTTCAGGAGATTTGATAGTCCTTTTAAATACCGACGTAATTCCAGAAGCCGGGTTTTTAAAAGCAGTTTTGCCGCATTTCAATGACCCGCAAGTCTTTGCTGTAGGCTTTATGCAAAAATGTGATGAAGCAGGAAAAATAATATTTAGAGGAAGAGGGGTTGGTAAATTCTCAAGGGGTTTTCTGATTCATAGTAGAGGTGAAGTTGATAAAGACGATACTTTATGGGTAAGCGGAGGAGCAGGGGTATTTAGAAAAAAGATATGGCAAACGCTAGGAGGTATGAATCCTCTTTATAACCCCTTTTATTGGGAAGACATAGATATTTGCTATCGGGCTCATAAAGCTGGATATAAATTGGTTTTTGAGAGAAATAGTGCAGTTATCCATAATCAAAATAAGGGAGCAATAAGGAGCAATTATACAAACAGTGACATTAAAAAAACAGCTTACCGTAATCAGATAATCTTTGTCTGGCGTAACATCACGGACGCTTTATTTCTTATTGAACATTTTCTTTATCTACCTGTCCATCTGGTACGATCAATCGTGAAGTATGATTTGCCCTTTTTACAAGGATGCTTTTTATCAATATTGAAGCTTAGAG
>ORMF010962416.1_pt1 | contig 10106 bp, 7 predicted proteins | sample 1779871 | NCBI WGS metagenome assembly ORMF01 (sample SAMEA104232316, study PRJEB22302) | groundwater metagenome | biome: forest; feature: aquifer; material: groundwater | place: USA | collected 2011-08-07 | depth 5.4 m | reverse complement strand
GAGTGAGAAGTTTACGAAAGTGGTTCCACCGGCTGTTACGTTCATCGCGTCTGCATCCACGTCATATCCTGATTTTGTGGCAGTTATTGTGTGGGAACCGGACAGCACTTGGAGCAGGTATAGGCCGCTGGAGTTGCTCGTCGCAGTCTGGCCAGCTGCGCTTATGGTCGCGTTTTCAAGGCTTGCACCTGTATCTGTCCTGAACACCTTGCCCTGTATCGTTCCGAAAAGAGGCGCGAGGTAAATGTCTTGCAGCGTGGTGTTTGTAAAGTTTATAGTCACGTTTAATAGTACATAGTTGCTGTATTGGGCCTTAAGCGCTACCAATATCTGGTTTCCAATGGTTGCATTGATGCTGTAGTTGCCTGTGGAATCTGTGGTTGTTGTTCTTCCTGCAACATGGACCATTACTCCTGCAATGGTTGCGTTTGTGGCGTTGTCCCTTGCTTGCCCAGCCACAGTTCCGTTTCCTTCGTTAAATCCCCTGAATTCGGAAAGCGTGAAATTATGCCAAGTTGTGTTTAGCAGCGACACGTTTGCTGTTCCTATGTGGGCTTGGTAGCCGCTTTTTGTGCCGACAAATTGGTGGTAGCCGACAGGGACTGTGACGTTGAAGAAGCCGCTTGAATCTGTCAGGTTATTGGCGCTGCTTACGCTTATGTTCACGTTTAGTATAGGCGCGCCTGATTCTGTGGTTGCATACCCTATGATATTTCCTGTTCCTATGACTCCTGAAGTCAGTCCTGTGCCGCAGGTGTCTCCTTTGTCTGTGGCAAAGTAGTAAGTCACAGTGCTGTTTGGGACTGCCACAAGCATCTGGTAATTGCTGCTGCCCCCCTTGTAATTCTTCGTTATTGTGCTTGCTGCCTTTGCTACAAACACGAGGTTTCCTGAAATGTTTAGGATGCCAATTGGGAATGTAGTGTTGGTGCTTGACCCGTTCACATAGGTGTATGCCGTTGGCACGCTTGAGATGTTTGTGCCGCTTACTATGTAGTAGTCCGTGAAGGTAAATGTGTTGTTTGCCGAGTCTGTTGAGTTTGAGCTTATGTTGAGGTAGTCATCAACCATTTGTATTGTTCCGGCAGTTACGCTGCTCCAATCCATGCTTCTGGGGTCAGAAGTTGCTGCGTAAACTTCGTGCTCAATATTCGGCTGCAGGCAGGAGAATATGAGATGTTTCTCCTTGATTTCACCAGGCTGCGCGCTGTCGGTTTGAGTGTCATTGAATTGCGTGTCCATCAGCGCCAGGCCATAATAGCCTTGCCAGTGGACGCTTGCTTGCTTGTGTATCAGCACCAGCGATGTTATTGACCCGGCTTCTGACAGGACTTGATACCCTGTAAAGCTTCTTAGCTGCCAAAGTGCAATAGATGTCAGCAGCAAGGCGGTACATACCGCTAATGTTGAGAACAATATTTTGCCGTGTTTCATTTTGCGGTTGGGATTTTCATTTTTTTGCATTGCCTGCTGCTTTTTTGCTGTCTGGCTTTGCCGAGCTGCCTTCTTCAATTGCCTTCAGGGCTTCATCTTTTGTTTTTGCCTTTCTTAGCTTGTTTGAAAGTACTGGGTCAACTGGTTGTGCCCAGTCTGCAAAGTCATTCTTTGTCTCATTGACGTGAAACTTGAAGGCGTCTTCGCTCATTGTCTGGAATGCCTCCTGGAGCTCCTGCGTGTTCATGACCACCAGCCCGGTCTTTAGCCTTAGTGGCTTGAACTCCGCTTTTTCTTTCTGGTCTTCTTTTTTAGCGCCTTTCTTTTCCTGCTCCTCAAGCAGTTTCTGCCTGGCTTTCACGGCTGTTTCATATTCTTTCTTCATTTCCTCTTCCGACAAGAGCTGGGCTTCGTATTTCTTTGGCTGCTTGCCTATTTTCTTCCACTCTCCTGCGACTTTAGGCTGTATTCCTTCAACATAGATGTCCACCATGTTGAAGTTGCCAAGCTTAAGCTTGTCCTTGGCCAGCTTGAGCTCTAGCTGAAGGTCAAATATGTCAACTCCCTCAGCCTTGAGCTGGTCAAGATGGTTTTCAACCTCGTCAATAATTGCGTTGTACTTGTTGTAGCTTGCGAGCTCTTCATCAGACAGTGCTGCATGGTTGTGCATTAGCGGCTTGAAAGAAACGAAGAACGGGTCGCCTTTGTTGTATGCCGGGTTTTCTATCATGCCCGTGCCTGTGGCCGCTTTGAGAAGTGATTGCAGCATATAGTCGCCGTATTTTGTCTTTATCCTGTCAAGGTCGCCCTGGTCTCTTGTTCTCATCTGGATTTCCGTTGCGATGTTTGCTTTCACTTCGCTGGCAAAGTCAGTGAGTACCTGGCTTATCAGCATCAAGCCCACTCCCCACTTCCTGAACTCCCTTGCTGCCCTTTCTATCTGCAGGAAGCCCTGCCCTGAGCCTCCGAACTTGGGCAGCAGCCTGTGGACCTCGTCAAATATTATCATGAGCTTGAGGCCTTGTGAATCAGGGAGGTTGGCCTTGAAGACTTGGCGCACAGTGTTTGCCACTACGATGTCGATATCTTCAGGGTCGAGCCTGTTAATTGCAAAGCAGGTTATCTCTCCCGGGTTCATGTATTTCCGGATGTCTACAACTTCGCGCGCATTCATTATTTGCCTGACATTGCCGCTGAAGCTTCTCGCGTCAGTTGGCTTCATGCCATAAAGCGGGTATATTGCAAACATCTTCTTGTCAGTGTTTTTTCTCAGGAAGCCAGTCCACTGGGCAGTCGGGTCAAAAACTATTACTGACGCTCCATGTATAAGCGCCTCTTCTACCAGGACTTCTGCCGAGACAGTCTTCCCACCTCCAGTCGAGCCAGCTATCAGCGTGTGCATGGCCAGCTGGTCCATGTCAAAGTATGCTTGCCTGCTTGTTTCTGCTATTTTCCCTATGGGCAGGGAGCGGGCTCCGGGCTTTGGGAGCTGGTCAAGGTAAAGCTTGCTTACGTAGCGCTTTTTCTTAGCCTGCTGTTTTTTGTAAAAAAACAGCCCGCCGGAGATGATTATGCCTGCTGCAAGTGCAAAAGCCAGGTATTTTACCGCTATTATGCCAAGCAGTTTTTTCTCGTAAAAGGGTGCTGTTATTCTGAACCGCGTCGTTGATGTCAGCGTTGAATCAGCATATTCTGCTTTGACTCCAAAAAAATAATCGCCTACGGGCGCTTCGCTCGTGTCGAATGCTTTCAGCAGTGACAATGACGTATTGAGAGTGATGTTTTCAGCTGCTAGCAGGTGCTCCTTCGTGAAAATATCAGGTTGGCTTAAATTAGAAGCGTTTGTTATCTTTCGGCCTTGGTCATGCTGGATAAAATAGCTTAGTGCTACGTTCAGGGATTTGCCTGAAAGGAGGTTTTCGAGGTAGATTACGGCCTTAAACTGCTCCTTCAGGCTTATTTTAGGCTCAATTGAATCTATGCTCAAGGCAAGAAGTTCTTCGGCCAGGAGAGAAGAATTTGAAACTTTTATCAGGACAGGTATGTCTTCGGCTATCCCTCCCAGGATTTTTACTGTTCCGTTGAATTCCCCTGCAGTGGAGGTAAAGAATGTCAGGTTTATTCTTTGGCTTGAATCGCCTCCTATGGTTGCAGAACCATTGCCGATGCTGAGAAGCTCTGTTATCGGCCCTTGTGTTACAATTACTATGTCAACCGGTGAAAGCCTCTTGTTGCTTATTTCAAGAAATGCAACTTTAAAGGCGCCGAGGTAAGATTTCAATTCAATACGGGAGGGTGAAACCGAATATTCGGTTGTTTCTATCATGCCAGCTTTTGCATCCTCATCAGCCAGGACATTTGGCAGGGTGGCAGCTAAAGTTAGCACTGCTGCGAAAAGTAGCAATAACGCATCATAATCAGGTTTCCATGGGTGCACTGCCTTCGGTTGCCGCCTCATTTTACTGGCCCCAAGAGCTTTTGGTGAAGCTCGCTGCACGACTCATGGACTGTTTTCTTGTTTGCTGCAGGAAGGGACTTGTAGAGCAAGCTCATTTTTTCATATGCTCTCCTGGCTTCAGCCTGTTTGCCTTGGGAAAGCAGGCTCAGGGCTTCGTCAATCATGCCCTTGACGCACTGGGCATCAAGTTCGTAGCGAAGCTCGGAAATGGCTGAATAAACTGCCTGGCGCTCGTGAGGGTTGAGCTGCTTGTATACGCTGCCAGCTTCGGCGTAAAGCTTCTTAGCCTGGCCGTAGTTGCCTTGCTTTTGCAGTTCAGCAGTGATTTGCTGGGTGAGCTGTTTAAGCTGTTTGAGCTGCTTGCTTTCCCGATGCGGGAATCCTCTGGCATATGCCAAGTATATTGTCAGAAGCACGACTACAAGCACAACTTCAGCGGCAAGCCTGGCTCCCTGGCCTCCTATGGGCAAATTGCCTGAGAAAACTGCAAACCCTGTAGGGCCTAATCCGTTGCCCGAGCCTGTTCTTTGGGCTACTGGCTTTGTCAGAAGCGCTGAGATTGTTTTCTGTATTTGCTCCGGGGTGAGTTCCTCTTCAAGGTAATAAGAGAATTTCATGCTGCCCGGAATTTTGATTATAACCGCATGGCCGCCGCTTACTGTGTCGTAATCAACGAGGAATTTTATGTTGCTTACTGATTTTGCAACATCTTTTGGGATTGTTTCAATCAAAACAAGATTCTGCAGGCCATCCTTGAATTCAAGCGATTTTTGGACAAGCGTGAGCGTCCTTTTTCTCCCGCCTCTCATGGTTAGCTCGATTACCTTGTAGTCAGTTGTTATCACTACTGATTGCTGGAGCTTGATGTTTTCGTCTGCGTACTTCTCTATTTCCTTTTGCGTCAGCTTTTTGCCTGTTGAGTTAAGGTAAAGCAGGGTTGTATCCTTGACATCTTGCTTTGTTGGGTAGGAAACAAACCTTGCCATCTTTTTGACTGTGATGCCTGTGGTGATATTGTCTGCTATGGTGTAGATTTCATTTGTTTTTTCCTCTATAAAGCTCTTTTCTTCAGTGCCATTGAAGTTTCTCCACTTGACATTACGCAAGTCACGGATTGCCCTTTCGAGCTCTGTTTTTGACTTTTCAAGGTCGTTCAGCAGGTTTAGGGCTTCCGCAGCTTCTTTTTCAGGCTTGTCATAGGCGTTCATCCCTGCAATGACCTCGTTTATTTGGCCAACCAGCTGCGCCACCAGTTCTTCTTCTTTGCCAAGGGAAAGTTCCCCTTGCAGTTGCACCGTAATGCTTCTGGTCTCGCTAACTGCCGTGTTCCCGGCTTCGTCAGAGCATTCAACGCGCCAGCTATGTGTTGCATTTTCCAGTCCTGAAATAGTGATGGCTTGTTCTGACTGGCCTGTCACGCTCACTTCTGCCTTGCTAATCCAGCCTTGGCCTTGCCTGGCAGTCAGCAATATGCAGTTCACGGTTGTCTCGGCTTTGGCAACAAAGCGGAACGTAGCGTTTGAAAATATTGATACTTGGCCATTATCAGGCCCTGTCAAGGTGATTACTGGGGGGGATACTTCTGTTCTTACAAGAACAAAGCTATACGTGCTGTTCTGGCTCACTGAAATCGATGGCGTTCTGCTCTCAAAGCCGGATGCGTTTATGTAGAGGGTGTAATCGTTTCGTGGCAGGTGGAATTGTGCAAGGGGAGCCGCAGCCTTTGTTTCGCTGTTAATTGTTACATATGCTAAGGGTATCGGTGCGTTTAGTGTGCTTGTCACATTAATCGTTACGTTGTAGAAATTCCTCACAGTTATCGTGATTGCAGCAGATGCGCTTGATGCATTGTCAAATGCTGTCAGGTTTGCTGTGTAAGTTCCGGGGGAGTTGTAAGTGAAGTTTACGTTCTGGCCGGTGCTATCCGTCACGTTGTCGCTGTTCAGGTCCCAGCGGTATGATGGGATTGTAAGGTTCCCTGTTATTTGAGACTTAAACTCTATGGCCTCATTTGCGTTTATAGTGGTGGCATTTGCTGTGATGGCAGCTGAAATGCCGTGGCTCTGGCTGCTTGAGTTTACTGTAAAAAATTTCACTATGTAGTCTGGGCTCAGGTTTCTGTATGCAAGACTTATGTTTATTTTGTAAAGGCCCGGATTAGGCGGGAAGATTATGTAGTATGTGCTTCCATTATAAGCAAATGAGGTTGCATACCCTGGCCCTGTTATTGTTATGTTGTGCTGGGCATCAGGCCTTGCCTGAACGCTTACGTAGATAAGGTCGCCAAGCGCGTAGCTGTCCTTATCGGTTGAGATTGAAAAAGGAATGCAGGCAGCGCAGGGCCCTCCGCAGTCCACGCCCGTCTCATTTGAGCCTTCATGATAATTCTGGATGGCATCTGAGCATGTTCCACTCCCAACAAGCGAAAAATTGAAAAAATATTGGTAGCTTTGCGAATTCCCTTGCATGTCAGTTGCGGCGATTACAATGCTGTTGCCGCCTGTGTTTGGAAGCATAGTTATGTTTGCTGACCTGGCTACGTCTGCAGCCTTCACCAGCCCTGCCGAGTTGAAGCTGTACGATATGTTCGCGTATTCATTGCTTGTGGCAGTTATCTGGTATGATGGTTGCATCGAGCTAATGGCTGTATTGTTCAGTGGCGGTGTGAGGCTTATGTACGGAAATTCATTGTCCTGCACTGAGAAGTTATGGGAAGCCTGTGCAACTATGCCTGCAGATGAATTGTACGCGTAAATCAGGAGGTTATGTGCCCCGTTGGCAATTACGTTTCCAGGAAGCTTGCCGTTCATGGCCGCCGTATAATTGCTTTGCGATTGGCTCATGTTGCCTGGCAAGCTCACGTTTTCAGCCCCGTCCAGGAAATACAGCAAGGCTGCTGACTCATTTACCGTGACTTCAAGCATTACTCCTTCACCGCTTAAGAGCCCTGGAGCGCTTGGTGGTGAGCTTACTTTTATTTCAGCAGTAAATGCTGATTGTGCCAGCACAGAAAGTAGTGAGAGTAAGGCCAACGCTGCCAGGATAATTACGAGAGGCACTCCTGCTGCTGGTTGCCTCCTGCCAGCATTTTTGCTGGAACTTCTAAAGTTCATCACGTATCTTCTCCCTTATTTTTTTCAGCTCCTCGACTATGCGCTCTTCACTTTTCTTAGCAATAGTCTTTTTGAGCTCGGACTGTATTGAGAGCCTTATCTGGGCAAGTTCGTGCTTAAGGGGATCTGATTGCTCCTCCCATTTTTGGCGCAGGATTCCTCGGATGGCCTCGCTGGCATCCAGGTAATGCTGTTTTTTTACAATGGATTCAAGCTCTTCAAGTAGCGAGCTTGGCAGCCTTACAGAAACCATGATGTCGGTCATTTTTTGTTTGGCATTTTATTCAGAATTATTCCTTGCTGCTCTGCAGGACGTGAAGCCTGATAAAATCCCTTATTGCCTCGGATCGGCTCTTGTATGTCCCCTTCTCCACCAGTCCATCCAGCCATTTGACTATGTTGGAGGATACCCTTATGTTGACCAGTTCTGAGCTCTGCCCCATTTTTAAATAACTCCTGTAATCGTTTTGTATGACAATTACCAGTTTTATTTATAAACATTACTGTTTTACTAAACCATATACCATCACAGCTTCATAGTCAAAAGATAGTTCACCAAGCAAGAATTGTAATTGAATTGTAATACGTCATTTAAATACCATGTAAGATTACAGCCTTAAAACTAGTAGGATTTGAAACAGAAGGGCAGGACTAAGTGTTAGGAACCGTTTTCCCATTAAGCTCTGTCACCCTGCCTGTTTTTTTGTCTACAGCTAGCGACAGGTCGCTTTCCCTTGTTGAGTTGCCAAGGGTGGCAGTTACATGCAGCTTTACAGAATAAGCGTTTTGCAATTCTGCAAGCTGGAAGCCGGTAAAGTTGTACTCTGTTAAGTTGACATTCTCAGAGCCGTTTCTTGAGAAAAACTTCACATGCTCTGAAACAAACTCAATTGAGGCTTGCCTGGCATCGTTCTCTGATATTCCGGGCGAGCATCCGACGGCCAGTGTTGCAATAGCGGCAATCAAAGTAACATAAAATGCTAGCCTGAGCTGATTTCTCATTTTTATCTTCTCATGAGCTTGCGGAAAATGCCAGGCAAGGCCGATTGCTGCTGGCCCGACTCCCCTTGTATCTGTGAAGGGTCCAGTCCCCGCTTTATCTTTTGCTTCGCTTGAAGCTTCACTTTTGCCGTTTCATCGCCAATAAGCTTCATCTTGAGCGCCGTGTATTTTTCAAATATCTTGTTTAGCCTTGCTTTGTAATTCGCTTCCGCCTTGGCAGTGCTTTCCTTTTTGCTGCCAGATGCTTCAATCAAAGCTTCCAGTGCTTTTTTTTTCTCTTCCTCGTACCATCCTTCAACTTCCTCTTCCGTTTGCATTTTAGCGAACTTTGAACAACCATCTATTTATGATTTTTGTTCAAAGTTGTCTTTACTCTTACATCTTGCTGCCGGCAAGTTTCAGCTTAGGTGGCTGCTCATTTGTTGGCGAAACAATTGCCTGTGAGTGTTCATTTATGTAGAAAAAAGAAAATTCCACAATTGCAACTATTACAATTAGAAAAGAGCCCAGCAATAACAAGGTTGCCATACTTTCAGAAGCCCCAATATCCTGAAAGTCTCTGTAGAATATCATAAGGCTGAAGCCAAGCATTAGGGCGGCCAGCTTTGTTGTGAACTTACTCTCCGCGAAGTAAAAAATAAGGCTGCTCACCAGGGTGAACACCAGTCCCATTAAGGTTATCAGGAAAGTTGAGGTGCCAGACGCCGAAGCGCAGCTTATTTCGGTGTATGGCGCGCTTTTGAGGTCGTATATTATCTGTGTGTGCTCGCAGCCGTAATAATATGCTGCAAGCGAGTGCCCAAGCTCATGGACTGATACTGTTGCAACAAATGTGAAGGCTGTAACCGCCATTATGTAAAGCGTGTACCGGATAAAGTTAAGCCCGAAAATGGCTTTTTTGACGTGTGGCTTCCGGCTGCCTGTCACTCTTGAAGTTAGTTGAATGTAATATTTCTTGTCAAAATGGAGCAGCAGAATCATTATAGCAAGGGCAAGGTTAGGGATAAACCACCATAGCTGGCTGTAATCGTAGCCGAAGAACAGGAACACTGTAAAGCCCAGGCTTAGCAAGGAGTAAATCGTGCCTGCAAGCCCGACAAGCTGTATGTGATATCTTTTCACTATCAGGACGTCCAGGGAAACAATCAGGAAAAGCAGGTTTGAGACGAAGAGAACTAATGTGAAAAAATTCGAAAGGCTGTATGGCAGCGCCAGCAAGGTCAGGCCAAAAAGAATCAGGAGGTATAAGAGGTGCTTGTTTAATGTTAGATGATACACTATTGCAAGTGTGAGCACAGATGCAATTACGGAAAACAGGCCATTGATAAACATGGCATCCTTTGGCAAGGGTGTGATAAATGCAAAAGTCCACAGGAAGTTTATTATGGCCACCAGGCTGAATAGGCCGCCGAACATGCCAAAATATTTTGTCACCCTATCGGCTGACTGCTCCTCGCGCCACATGAGAAAAGCATAGAACGAAACTGCCATGATTGCTAAGTAGCTTGCCATCATGGCCAAGTAATAGGGGGCGACCATCCAGTTATTTGCCGTATTTTGCCTTATAAAGATTTCTAAACTTTAGCCTGTGTCTGGCCTACCTTAGGCTGCCACGGACCATAAGCCTTCCTTCTTTACCGGCAAGGTTATTCACATATTTCACGTAACTCCTGCCAGCCTCTGCAATGACGAGGTTATTCGGCGCAGGCAGCAGCATGAGCTTCTCGCCGCTTCCTGTGATGAAGAAAGTTGCCCCTCCCCATTCTGGCATCCATTGCGGCGTCAGGTCGAAGTAAAATTCAATGCCTTTTGGTGCCTTGTCGTGCATTAGAGTGTAGCAGCCTGCCATAAAGATTCTAAGCGAGCATTCTGCATTAATCAGCTTTTTCCCGACAACAGCACTGGCAAATGACAGGAATTCCCTTCCATTAAAAAACTTCAAAGCCGCTGGCCTGGCTTCAAAGAAGCTGTGCATGTCCCGCATTTCAGCAGTTTTGAATTCTGCTTTTGCCACTGCTTGCAGGAATTTCTTGTAAAGCTCTGCCTCCATGAATCCCTGCACCTGCACGCCTCTGGGATTGTTTTCACTGAATCCATCT
>ORMF010326801.1_pt1 | contig 10107 bp, 11 predicted proteins | sample 1779871 | NCBI WGS metagenome assembly ORMF01 (sample SAMEA104232316, study PRJEB22302) | groundwater metagenome | biome: forest; feature: aquifer; material: groundwater | place: USA | collected 2011-08-07 | depth 5.4 m | reverse complement strand
TCGGATAATCCACGATTTATCTAAAGGAATATATTTTGCTGGAATTTCAGAGATATCTCTCATAAATAAACTATACCAGGGTAGAACTAAAAAAACCTTGTGCTGGAAGGACTTTTTAGATAAAAACATCGCAGGGTGACGTAGTAGAGGATGTTAGAACTGTGTTTGAACTTAGTAATGATAGCACAATCTATATTCCTTCTTTTGGTATTACAGGCGCTTAAAAATTAGGAGGCGAAAACTTGTCCACCCTTTTGATGATTTCATTTCCACCTCTTTTGTAAGTTTAAAGCTTGATTCTTCAGCGGCTTTAATAATTGATTCTAGAGGTCTAAAAATATCGTAAATAACAGCATCAGGATAAATTGTCTTAGTCGCAACAATACCTTCCCCAAGTTCCTGAACATCCACATTTATCATAAAACCTTTTGAGGTAGGATGACTTTTGGTACCATTTTCCTTGTCGCCAATAATAAGATAAAAACTTCCATTAGTTTTTAAAAATTTAGATACAAAATGGAATGCTTCTTTAATATCAAAAATATGTTCAAAGACTGCAACACATATAACAACATCAAATAATTTATCTGGGATAAAGTTTTGGAGAGTACCCTCAATAACTTTGATATTAGGATATATTTTTCTTGTATGCTCAACGTTTCTTTTTGACGGCTCAAGTCCTTCAATATCTGAAATTCCTAAATCTTGAAGCATTGGAAAAAGTTGTCCTACTCCACTACCGATGTCAAGAACACTTTTTCCTTTTAAATCTTCCAGATTATCTTTCAAGTGGTTCTGAAAAAATAATCTTGAAGGGTCGTTGGTATCGCCTGCAATACGCCAATCTAATTCTGGAGAATCATACTGTTGAGGGTTTGTGGCTTTTAATTTGTAGTCTTCCATATAAATCTTACCCATTATAATAATAATCGAACTAACAAAACATTATAATATAATGACTTTTTAACTAAATCTATCGTTGGGTGGCTAGAGAGAATCGAACTCTCGATAACAGCTCCACAAGCTGCTGTGTTACCTCTACACCATAGCCACCATTTTGTCCCGAGCATAAGCGAGGGAATCAATCATTTATAACAGAAAATTGGCCTTAAATCTAGAGAGAGTTACTAAAATACTAATACTTAGAACCGCCAATCCAAAGGGCAACACCACCTGCATTAATTAAACTAATTAAAATTAGCATCCAAGCTAATTTCTTTCTTTTGATTTTAAACAAAGCGAAAGATGTACCCAAACTAGGGAGTAGCAAAAGTCCTGCGACCCCCTGAAAAAAGAAAAGCCCCCATCCTTGGCTATCTCCCTCTAGCCCAGCTTGAGGACTTAAAATGATGATGCTCGATATGATAATTAATATTTGTAAAATTATAAAAATAAATGACAGCGTGGATATAATAGGATGTTTGCCATTAGAGATATTCGTCATGGAAACTTGAGAAGTATAGTTTGGTAATGGCGGATTTAGTATCCTAGAGAAATTCCCGAAAGCTTGATCAATATCTGGTTGCACCCAACCTTGGGTTCTGAGGACTTGTTTGATCTGTTCATCCGACATGCCAGAAGCTCGTGATTTAGAAATATAATCTTGTAATCCTGGCGTGAGCATGGTTTTTATATCTTTATCTTTTGTATGAATAGAGGGCATCTTTCAGGCTAGCTTCGTACTGGGCTTTGTATTTTCCAGGCATATAGGCATAAATAATATCCATTTGATTTTTTGACGCATTTTTTATTCCGGAATCAATCATTAACACCAATTCATAGTTTTCTACGCCACCTGTCTTGTGTTCTTCGCGGAAAAGATAGGCCTTTCTGTTCCCGACCATAGTGTTTTCGGCTGAGGTCACATAGAAACCCGAGTCTGGCTTCGTCATTAGGCTCTGGGCCGGCGTAAAAAGTACATAGTAATTATCCTCAAATCCATCTTGTTTACAACTCAATTTGATTTCGGAGCCCAAGGAATCATTCTTAAAAGTCGTGCTGTTTACAGATGACCATCCCTTTGGGGGAGAGATGGTAAAACCACAATTGTTTTTTGATATACTGCTCTCTTGATTTCCGGTTTGAGATTCCGTGCTTGCTAGATCATTATAATACTGGATTTTAATAACAGTATGATCAGCGTCTCTAAAAATATTTAGAATAACAAAAGAGCCATTTTTACTATCTGGTTCACCAATAAGCACAGCGCCCTTATCGAACGGGTTTCCTTTCGCAACCCAGGTTTTAAATGTCCAGCCTCGCTTGCTAGCTTCTCCCAAATAAAAATCCGTAACCCGTTGCGGATCATCAGAGGAACACATTTCAATTTCTCCTGCAAGATCTGGGTATGGTGATTTTATATAACCAACATCAAAAGCTGATGGATAAATGGGAAAACCATCTGCAATTCCATTCCGAGTTAGGGTTCCTCTAACAAAGTCTTGTTTTGCGATAGAATCATCTTCGGGCCAATTGCCGCAAACTTTCAAATCTTCGTTCTTCGTGCTGTCGTTATATCCATTCAAACTATCTGGAACAATATTGCGAAGCTTATAAACTCCATAAACACCCAAGCCCCACATCACACCCCAAAATAGCATGGGCAATAAAACTAAAAGAACTATTAGCCAGATGGCCCACTTGGGAAACTTGCTAGTACCAGTAGTTGCCGTGCCGAATGCCGCATCCAAATCCGCTTGCACCCAACCCCGGGTACTTAAAGTTTGTCGGATCTGTTCGTCCGTCTGCCCCGCGGCTCGCGATTGATTAATATAATTTTGTAATTCTGGGGTGATCATAAAATTTAATAATTATTTTGATTAACTTGGTAAAATGGCGTATCGGGGTCAGTAGCCATCAACCCTTTTAACTTACTGTAGGGCGTGTATTTGGTTGACTGATTCGATTGTATCTGATTCAAAAATTCTGAAGAATATAAATAACTATCAGAGGAATCAAAATCGTAAACAGGAACCACATTAAAGCCTCTATCCTGGTATAACCAACCAATTTTATTTCTATACTTAAGCCCTGTCGCACTAAAAGTAATTGAGCCGCTATCATAAGGTTGATTAATACGTGAGACAAAAATTATTAAATTTTTATCTGGAAGTGACTCTAAAACATCAGTCTCTAGGACTTTGCCCGGGCTATTTTGTACGACGAAACTCTTGATCACTGGATCAAGAGTGACTTGATTATAATAGGATTTTATTCTCGGCAAAGATGTAAGAGCTAAAATGATGAAAGTAATAAATACTAGAACCAATACATGTTTCTTGCGAACACTAACCATTGACCAAAATACCAACGATGCCAGCAAAAAAACTATCGCAGGAACGCTATAGGGAGAGAGTGATGGCAGAAGATAAGACGAAGAGACTGCTAACAATTGAAATGATGAACCTGTTGGTAGGATAGTAAAGATTGGAAGAATGATGCCAAAAATCCAATAAAACACGGTCATTATCAAAAGATCTGCAGAATAATCTATTTTACTTGTTTCTTTGTACTGCTTGATCCGCCTAAATCTTCTAGCTAATAGAAAAATAAAGCCTGGTATAAAAATGACTGGGAACAATCCGCTGGCTTTTCCGAAAAAAAGAAAAGCATTGGTCTCGGCAAATATTAAAAAGAACGTCGCTCCTACCAAGAACACTTCAACAACAACTAACATGATTGATAAACCTATAACCAGAGGTTCTAATCTTGGAACCAATGGTTTCGTTCCAAGCACAGTTAGGTCTCCATCCTTCCACCCCTGCGCACTTAATGTTTGCCTGATTTGCTCATCCGACATGCCAGAGGCTCGAGATTGACTTATATAGTTTTGTAATTCTGGCGTGATCATGACTATGCCTATTTAGATTGCCCAAACATATAACCAATATATGTCGCACCCTTGGTTGAGTCATCTCCTATAAAAACAATCATGCCATTCTTGGGATCTTTACCTCCATCCCATACTCCTCCTTTAGAGAAAGTATAAAATCCTTGATTGTCTAGGCCTTCGCTGATATAAGCTGAAGATCCGGGAGATGTTTTTTCGAGAAACTCTCTTTCAGACTGCCACCCGTCCTTACTTAAAGTAATGGAACTAAAATATTTTTTAACTTTATCGCGGTTATCTGGGCTGCAGGTTTGAAGAACAAAACCACCCACTGGTTTATTATCCACTCCGTTACCCTCCATTGACACGTAAGCTAAAACCTTAGCATTAGAATATTTAGGAAAATCAGCAGGAAACTCTTTGGGGTATTTATCAGTGGCAACCCACTTAACCCCTGGCTGATTCATACCAGCTGCGGCCATAAAAAGCGAAAGACTGGCCTGGTCCGGGCGATCAACGCAAGTTGCTGATGTGGAATTAGAATTGGAATTATTACTGGAAATGGCAGTATTAAATTTAATATCCATATTATAAACCTTCCAAGTCCCCTCTTTTTTCAATTGGATAACCACAGGATAAGAAGAACCGTCGGAAAGTGTAACTGTACCTTGCATTTCTGCTGAATCATTTACTCTACTACGACTCGTAAAACTAATTTTTTGGATTTGTAAAATTTTAGGGTAAGTCGTTGTAAATTTAGCCAATTGGTCCTCCGAAGTCGCGGCCTGGAAACCTGTAGAAGTTAGATTGTAAGCAGCAATTGTTTGGTCATGGGACATATCAGTCATAAATTCCTGTGCAACCTTAGCCGGTGCGGAATTTAACCACCAAGCGAAACCAAATGCTACAGCAACAAACAACACGATCACAATAGCAACAATCCCGAGAATTTTGATCCAACTATGCTTCTTGCCTGAGTTAATGACTGGAGAAAAAATTGGCATTGGGCTCGCAACTTGTAACCCAAATACTTGGTCAAGATCACTCTGTGACCAACCTTGAGTCATTAAATTGGTACGAATCTGAGCATCTGACACTCCTACTAATCTTTGTTGATTTATATAATTTTGTAATTCTTGGGTGATCATAAAAAGTTAAATCATAATGGGAAATAAAATCCATTTACAGAAGATTGGAAAGTTGGTTTGTAATTCGCATATAGGCTGGCTAAAGAAGTGGCCGTGATTGTGTACATAGTATTTTTATCTTTAACAAATATTTGAGCGGAAGTTATATCCAAATCATACCTAGGATCATGCCAGGAAAAAGTGATCTGATACGCAGAACGGTAATCAATAGTGATAGGAGTATCTACAATAATTTTGTAATCGGGATATTCTTTCTCCTCCATAGCTTTTGTTGATTTGGCAACAGATTCGGGAGTTACGGTGTCAGCAACTTGGGATTTAGCAACCGTAATATTGGCAGAAAAGCCCTGCTCTTTTGGGGCAGACATAGCGAAATCAAAACCTTCAAGTTTTGGACTGGCAACTTTCCAGCCATTGGGAATAGGCATGCTAAAAGTAGTGCCATTATAAACACCAGGACTGTTACTCATTGCACTCCCTTTACTTGCCGGATTATTATAGTAGTGAATTCTGATAACGGTGTGATCATAGTCTCTGAAAATATTGAGCATGACATAAGAGCCATTCCTACTGTCTGGTTCACCAAAAAGTAATGCTCCTTTAGGAAGTATGCCCCCACCTGACGCGTTCGGATCGTCAAATCCCAAGCCAGGAGCTCCTCCAGTTTTGAAAGTCCAGCCCTGGCGACTCCCTTCGCCGAGATAAAAATCAACAACCTGCTGACTTTCGTCTGGAGAGCACATATCATCCTCCCCCATGAGCTCGGCATCTGCCGAAACCATCTTGCCAATACTGATACTAGCAGGATAAATAGGAAACCCATCAGCTATTCCGGTGCGAGTAACAGCTCCTTTTATAAAATTCTGTTTGGCATTTGAATCGTTTCCCGGCCATTCTCCACATAGTTTCAAACTGTCATTTTGGGTTGGAGAAGTATTGTAACCGAGAAAGCTGTCTGGGATGATTCTGCTTAATTTGTAAAGACCAAACATTCCCGCACCCCAAATAAGTCCCCAGAACAAGAGAGGTAAGATGACCAGAAAAACGATAAGCCAGATCACCCACCTAGGAAAACTTTTTGTTTGAGAAGTCTGAGAGAGTTGAGGGGAATTGTAAGGTTGAGAAGAAGGCCCGACAAAAGAGGAAGTCTGGGACTGGGCTACAAAAGCTTCGTCCAAATCAGAGGAAGACCAGCCGGCAGAAACAAGACCCGAGCGAATTTGAGCATCAGAGGCTCCCTTTGCCCTCATCTGACTTATGTATTGTTTTAATTCTGGAGTAATCATATAGTTTTATTTGTTTTTCTCTTAAAAATTAAAAGAAGAAATAATATAACAACAAAATAGATTGCGATGTCTTTTTTAAAACTTTTAGAAATAAAGACCGTAACGGGCGAAGCTCCTGACTCTTTTGGATACGATACCGTTTTAAAAGTCAGAGGATAACCGTATCTTTTGACAGTTGAATACTGGTTTGTAGAAACTACATTCCCCGCGGCATCATGCTCTACTATCTTGATATTAAACCCGGGAACAGTTTTTACCGGAACAACATAAAGTATTCCCCCAAGCGCTAGAGATAGTACCAGTGCTATTAAGATTTTATAGATTAATTTCATTTATATTATGTTATTTTTTAATCCTTCTTCATCATCTTTTATATCCGATAAAATTTCCGTCCGATTTAAGATTAACATCAATAAAATAACTTTCTGATTGGCATTCGCTGGTACAATAGGAATGGCTAACATAATAAGTCAATGAAGCGCCATTTGGAGGATTCAGTAAATCGATTTGATTTAGACAAATTATAGCATTTAAGTGCGTATATGTTTTTATTTTCTCTTCTTGCATTAGCTCATCTATCAATCCCGAAAAATCTTTCCGCATAGAAGGCTCATAGTTTTTGATTTTTCCAAAAAAAGTTCCCAAATAAAAAGATTCGAAAAGATCAAGTTTTAATTCAGTCATCACAGGTTTGCTTGAATCAAGGGTTTTATCCCTTGGGACCATAAACCTCGAGAAACAGCCGTAATTATCAAGTTTGCCTACTGACTTTCTCTCTTCGCCTTTGATAGTCATCTGCCAAGCTGGATAGTATAAATTGCCACCAGGCCGGATTTTTTTAAAATAAATTCCCACGCCTATAACTAACATGCCCAGAATTAAAACGAGTAAGAATGCCCTACTTGTAACTGTTTGCTTCATCAACTAAAAATTAAAATTCGAGGCAAGATGACCAATCAAAGGCAACTCTTTCTGGTTTCCGGATAGAACATTAATTATTCCAGTAATAACCATGATTACTGTAAATAGCCAAAGTAGAGATCCAATAAACCAGCCCAAAACCGGAATAGTCATGAGAAACCACGAAACTACTTCCAGCACGATCAAAACTAATCCCTGTTTAATATGAAATTTAACGAAAGGATCATTTTTGGCATCTGTCAGAAATGGAATAACTATCAAGATGCCGAGGTAAGCCAAAATAGCTATGGCGTTGTTGGGAGTAGAATTTTGGGAAGGAGGTGGGGTCGGTGGGACACTATAATTAGAATTCTCTGCTTGGTTTGGGTCCATATTATTAAGTTAATTGTATGACTTAATTTTACTATTCTACCCTCAAACTAGCAAAGAGACTGTGCACAGGCTAAATAAAGCCTATGTCTTCTAGAGAATTTCTGTTTTTAGGCCTGAAGAGAGAGCTCCCCTTTCAATATTAAACCTGACTCTTCCAATGACCTGACCTCTCTCTGTTTTAATATCCACTCGCCATTTTCCCGGAAAAAGGTTCTCTTTTTTGGAAAAGCCGCGGTAGCCATTGTTTCTACCACCTACTATATTGAAATCTATTTTACTTGCGCTAATCCATTTACCTGTAGCCGAATCGAGATACTGCCAATCGTGAATTATTTTGGTATTGAGATCTGTCGGAGCAAAAACCGAACTGAAAACATAAGCTGGCTCAAGAGGTCCGAGATGTATTATTTTTCTTTTAAACTTTTCGTACCATCTGATTTGGCCCTCCCCCATAGCCAGATAATTGCCGTTGTCTTTTTTTTCTACAAAATGATAAACATCTCCTGATTTCAAGGAGAGAGGGATGGGCGGAATAATATTTGTAAAATAAAGAATATTTATGAAAACAAACAAGCCGAGTATGGTCAATATTAAAAAACTTCTGCCTTCTTTATAACGCAGAGGCGAGAGGCGAGAAAGTGTCCAGATAAAAAGCCCTATCAAAATCAAGCTTATAGCACCACTTCCAAGAAAAACTAAAGCTCCCATTTCTTTGACTAACACTGGCAAAAAGAAAATAGAGAAAGAAAAAAGGGAGACAAAGTATATTGCTACTTGAAAAACAAGTTTTTGATATCTGTCCTTGAAAAATTCATTACCAACAAGGAGAATAGCTAGAATAAGAACAAAAGCTCCGCTAGAGAGAAAAGAAGCGCTTTTAGAATAAAAAACAACAAAAGCGCTAAAAAGACCTCCGAAGGAAAATTGAATAAGAAACGGCACAAATTCATAAATATTCTCCACAAACCCATTCCTTAACTTTCCTTCTTCATACAGATTTATTATTACGATACCAGCTCCTGCGATAACAAGATAAAGAATAATAAATATGTTGTCCCAGATAAAATCTACCCTATTTAAAGTCAGGTAGTCAAAAATAAATCCGGCAACAAGGAAAAAAGATGAGAGATGGGACTCATATTTATTAAAAAATTCCTTAAAATTCTTAAAGGAAAGATTTTGCATATTAATGGATACTTTTACCTTGGTGCTCGGGAGAGGAATTGAAACTTACAGTTTCAGTACACCTTTTCTATTTTTTATTTCACAAATTCATAAAAAATTATCAAAGGTTTTCAAATCCACAAGCAAAGCCATAACATGGCTTTGCTTCCCTCACTGTGCTGTATTCTAAAGATAGTTCGAACGCATTTCGCCGCCGCAGGTGGCGAGGAAAGCCCACCGCGAAAATCAGAAAACGCGGCGGAGCCGCACCGATGACGATTTCCAGTTTTTCTTTGGCGGCAAATTCTTTTAAGAAATTTTAATGAAGAGACAAATAAAACTTAGACATGAATTCAGAATCAATGTTTTTTGTCCTCTCAATGAATTCCGTCAATGTTTCTTGATAAGCTATGTTTAATTTTTTATCTTGCCGATACACATATCCTTCATCTCCCGCGTGGACGATAATAATGCAACCGGTATCTTCTGCTAGGTTTGGATATATTTTTTCTATAAATGCCGTGTGTCTTACTAAATCTATATCCAGCGCACCAATATGAACATGTTCCCACCCGCCATATTTTTTTGCCAACGCTTGCACTTCTGGAGTATCAGAAACTTTTTTCTTTCCTTCATTTTCTATGACCGTACATGGATACCCCGGTTTGCAATTATTCGGTCCAAAATCATAATCCCCACCTCCAAAATACCTGTTTTGCTGATATTTCCAAAAAACAAAAGCGCCAGTAGCTATGAGTACTACCAGTACAACCAAGATTATTATCAGCCATTTTCTTTTTGTCATATTTCAGATGATTAAAAATTTTCTTTCCCCCAAAATTCAAAATATAGTTCGAGCCGATGTTTTTAACAGGTTCTTTGGCAGTTTTTATCGGTGCGGCTCCGCCGCGTTTTCTGATTTTCGCGGTGGGCTTTCCTCGCCACCTGCGGCGGCGAAATGCGTTCGAACTATCTTTAGAATACAGCACCACGTAGGAATTCGCAAGCAAGAGGGATTTGCCTCACTTCGCTCGGCGACTAATTCGTATTGGACTTTGGGGGCAAAAACGAACTGGCGGTTTCGTTTGGGGGAAAGAAAATTTTTAATTCAAATTGTATGAAATATATAATCTACGCGAGAAAATCTACCGAGGAGGATGACAGACAAGTGCTTTCAATTGAAGCTCAAATGCATGAATTGAAAGAATTTGCCGCCAAAGAAAAACTTGAAATTGTCGCCTCTTTTCAAGAGGCAAAAACTGCCAAAGAACCTGGGCGAATTAAATTCGCAGAAATGTTGGAAATCCTCGTATCCGGAAAGGCAGACGGAATAATCTCGTGGAATCCAGACCGTCTCGCACGAAATAGTGTCGATGGTGGGAAGATT
>ORMF012623964.1_pt1 | contig 10108 bp, 10 predicted proteins | sample 1779871 | NCBI WGS metagenome assembly ORMF01 (sample SAMEA104232316, study PRJEB22302) | groundwater metagenome | biome: forest; feature: aquifer; material: groundwater | place: USA | collected 2011-08-07 | depth 5.4 m | reverse complement strand
TCGGTCGTCCTGTACCGCTGCATGCGGCTTCGTGGCTTGTCCGGAATGGTTCGCTCCTACCGAGCAAGTCACCAGCCTACTCACGCCGCCGCTCCCGCTCTGACGCCAGGGTCCGCGACCCGGAACCGGAGCTCTTTTTGGTTTACGCACACGAGAAACCGTTTGACCGGATCGCTCGTCAATAGCTTCAGCAAGCCGGCCTGTTGTCGGACCGGCAGTTTCTTTAGCTTGACAAAGGAAAGATCCGGCTGCTCTAGCAACTTTGCGTAAGACAAGAACATGAGCCGGAGAATCCGAGTACCCTGGGCATCGGTCCAGACCGTAACATTGTCATGGATCTCGATTCCCCGACGCAGCTTCTCGCCCGCCAAGCGGAAATCCACATCCAGAATGTCGCCTTCAGCATCGTAGAACAGACGTAGTGATCCCATGGCTACCTCCTTGAAACCTGGTAAGCGGTAAGAATGAAATTGTTCGGCGTCCCCCGTCCGTGAGACTCCTCGCGCCAAGCAAACTTTACAACCACAACCACATGAGTGAATCCCTCCGGTAGGTCGCGGAATCGTTTACTGTATTTGTATTTCGTCGGATCGAAAGGGTCCTGTACGCACAGTTATTAGAACGTGTCCTTGGTAATTCATCATCCCCTCGTGCATTTCGACAATATGTGCCCACCGCTCATCCGTGAGATAAATTTCATTGCCCCATCTGTCGTTCACGCTCTCTCGAGCCATTCGAAGCCGCCTTTATACCGTTCCCTGCGCCACGTCTCGGCCATGCAGCACCGCCGTCGCCGTTTTGCCCAAGCCGATTGGCGTATCAACTGACTGTGGGATCTCCCCTTCCATTGCAAAACGTCGTTGATAAGATAAAGGATCATTTCCCGCGGCGCGCCGGAACCTTTCATCAAAGGTCGGCATCGGACATTCGTCTCCTCATTCCGGTCGCCACATTAGCATTTAGAAATGACGCAATAGGTCGCGGCGTTTCATTTTTTTTCAAATGTTTTTTGACATCCAAGGTCACGACCATCTTTTGTTCAAGGTTCAGTGTTCCAGGTTCAAGGGTTAAGACAGGACGCCCCCCCCCGGTTTAATCGTTCCAGCCGTTCCAGCCCTTCGTTACGGCTCCTCGAGCCTACTCACGACCGACGGGATTTTCAGCTCCGGTCAAGTCGATAAACGACTCCAAAGACAAGGTCGTTAGCTGGAATTTCGCCGAGAACGTTTGGCTTTGCCTTTCCCCTTACCGCCATAGCTTTCCTCACTTTCCCTGACGGCACCCGCCCCGGAAGATTTCACAATAGCCAAGTCTATGAGGTCCAACGGTTTGCGCGTCGTTCGCTTGCTTGCGTCGAGCACCTCGATGGCAACGATGCGCTTGTCTTTTGCGTAGTCGATAACCACGCCGTCCATCTCCACCGAGTCATCGATAAGAACCTTTGCCAAAAACTCGATGTTTAATAGATCATGCGCGGCGTCGTATTCGATCTTCATGGGGCGCTTTTCTATACCATATACGTTCGTCGAAACGTGTCACGCGTTTTAAAACTTTTTTCACTATAAAAGCGACCCTAGGGTTTCGCGTAAGACCTCAGCGCGTTTTCCAGGTCGTCTCTGACTTCCTTGACCAGGGAAGCCGGTTCGAGGACCTTGGCGAGCGAGCCGAAGCCCAGAATCCAGGTCTTTATCTCTTTGGTCCCGGCCACCTCGAACGCAAGCTCCAATGAGCCGTCTTTGAGCTTTTTGTTCTTCTGGCTGGGGTGCCACCGGCGCTCCAGGAGGTAACGGGTCAGGGACTTGTCGAAGCGGACTTTGACCCGGACCAAATCCTCGCGGAACATGCCGAAGCTGTGGCGCAGATAACTCTCCAGGGAGAATCCCAGCGGCGTCGGGAACGATTCCTCCGTCATCTTGATTTTCTGCATGCGGTCCACGACGAAGGTCCTGATATCTTTCCGTAGGTGACAGTAACCGATCACATAGAGCGTTCCACTACGGAGGTGAACGGCGTAGGGGTTGACCTTGCGCTCGGCCGGAGATTGATCCCGCGGGTGATAGAGGAGTTGCAGAACCCTCCGGTCTTCGATGGCTTCCTGAATCACCTTGATGAACTCGCGATAGACGCCATAGTCTTTCTGGGCGGGAATCCCCGAAAGAAAGCTGCCGCGTAAACCACCCATCTCTTTGAAAAGAGGCTTGGGAAGATTCGCCCAAACTTTCTCGAAAAGCGATTGTAAGGAATCATAAAGAACGGTCCCGTCCAGGGGCCGGATGGAGTCCTGGGCCAAATAGAGGGAGAGAAGTTCTGAAAGAGTGAACGGCACGGAAAGCCGGTTCCGAAAGTCGGGATCGATCTTCCAGTAGCTCTCCTTGCCGTTCCTGTCCGTATAAAGCGGCACCTCAAGCTGCTGTAAAACGTCGAGGTCCCGGTAAACAGCCCTCGGCGGTGCCCCGAGTTGTTCAGCCATATCTGTTACTCGCAGGCCATTGGCGTTTCGTTCGATGATCGACAGAAGTCTCATCGCTCGTGCTACGGGCTTAGTCCGTGACATAAGCTCCTCTCACCCTCGGGAGCCTTCGAGCCGCCGCAGCAAATGCCACTGGCGGGTGATCTGATCGTTTCGGGGCATGGGCGGGTCTCGTAGCCTCCTAGCCTAGAAAAAGAATGCTCGCGTAGCAAGATATTTCTTTGCTCCTGTCGTTATGCCGTTCATTGAACGGCCGGCGCTTTTCTGTTGTAATGCGCAGCGGTGACAGAAGGAGAATAGCGATGAGTTATCAGAATATTCTTACCGAGCGCATCGACAGAATTGCCTTGATTACTCTCAACCGGCCGGAAAAACTCAACGCCATGAGTTATGAGCTGGGGTGTGAACTGGATGAAGAGCTGACGAAGATCGAAAACGACGACGATGTCCGCGTCGTGATTTTGACCGGCGCCGGCCCGCGCGCCTTCTCGGCCGGGGGCGACATTCATCAGATGGTAAAATCGACGCCCGAGGAGATGGCCGCGCGCAGCGAGGTGCGCAGCAAAGCGACCTGGCATCTCGCCACCTTCGCCAAGCCGGTCATCGGCGCCATCAACGGCATCGCCTACGGTGCCGGCGCACAATTGACTTCGATGCTGGACATTCGCATCGGCTGCGAGCACGCCGAGATTCAATTTCTCGCCGCCAAGTACGGCCGGGCGAACTCGACCTGGTCCCTGCCCCTGGTCGTCGGCATGCCCAAGGCAAAAGAGCTGCTCTTCACCGGCCGGCCGGTGAAGGCCGAGGAGGCGGAACGGATCGGTCTTCTCAATCAGGTTGTTCCCTGCGCGCAGCTCCGCGAAACTGCGCTGCAGATGGCGCAACAAATTGCCGAGAACGACCCGCGCATGGTGCAGGGCATTAAGAAATTATTGAACGACGGTGTCGGCATGCCGTGGCGGGAGCGCTACGCTAGCGAACAAAGCGCGCGCAAAAGCAAACTGAAAGCCAATTCGCCGCGCGAAGGCTTCAAAGCGTTTTTGGAACGGAAGGGAATACGCGGCTGAGCCACCTGCGATTCATCCGCGCGGTCTGGCTGGCCAACGGGCGGGCGGTCTTACCCCCAGCTCCCGGCGAAGTCTCGCGACAGTTTCCGCAGAAATGTTAAGGCGACGACAGATCACGCGGAGGGGCAAGCGTAGAATCCGCTTGAGATTCGGGGTCTTCTTTACGGGACGGGTTTCGACACACGGCTTAATGCCGCGCCTTAGCCGAGATCTAGCGACGCTTCCCCGACTGATCCCGTACTTTTCGGCGATTTTCCAGTCTGTAATCTTGCCTAAGAGCGCCGTCATCTCTTTTTTCCATACAATGCGTCTCTGGCGGTAAAAACTAGGGATGCCTAACCTTGTGCGTTGGCGTGCGACCACACCCAAAGTCGTTCCCAAGCGCCCGGCAACCTTGTGATCGGAGTCCTTACCCAGCAGGGCGATCTTGTTCTTCGTCCAGTTGAGCGCATTCGGGCGCCGCTGTTCGGGCGGGTCGCCGTAGGGCGCTATACCCATCCTTTGCCGCTTGTGACGTACGGAGTACATCGGCAGTCCAAGTCTCTCTGCAATGCTACTGTCGATATCTGTTCCCAAGAATTGAATCATCTGGCGGGTCCACTGAATGTCCGGACGGCGAGGCCGAAAGGGCTCTATTGCCCTTCGCCGTCTTTCCCTTTGGACCGCATCCAAACTGATTCCAAGTTTGCGGGCCAATCGGGCATCCGGGACTTGGCCCAAGAGCTTTGCAGTCTTAGCTGACCATCGCAATTGAAGGGGGTGCCGAGTCTCCCGTTGAATTTTTACCCGAGGTATTATTGATTGAGGCGTCACGCCTGAGCCACTGCGTGGGTCGGGTACACAACGAAGTCCAACGACAAACCCACTACTCCAGCACCTCAACGTTGGAGCGATAACGGCGAGCGGCAAGCTGGTTAGATGATCCCAGCGTCTTTAAGTTGTTTGACTCGTTCATTTGATAAGCCCAGCTCGCCGCAGAAAATCTCCTCGTTGTGCGTGCCCATCGGAGCGCCGAGAAAATCCACCGAGCCGGGCGTGGCCGAGAACTTCGGCACGACGTTTTGCACGATCGCCTCGCCAAGGTCCGGGTCGGGCACGCGGACCATCGCCTCCCGGGCGCGGTACTGCACGTCCCGGAACGCGTCTTCCATGTCGAACACGGACGAATAGGCCACTTCGAATTTGTCAAACCGCTCGATGACCTGATCGCGGCTGTGACGCTCGATCCACTCGCCGACGATGCCGTTGATTTCCGCCGAATGCACCACCCGCGCCGGATTGTCGAGGAACTTCGGGTCGGTCGTCAGTTCTTCGCGGTCGATGGCCTTGGCGAGCCGCAGCCAGACGCTTTGCGTGCTGGCGGCAAGCGTAAGATATTTGCCGTCCTTGGTTTTGAACATCGAGCTCGGCGCGACGTAGGCGACGCGGTTGCCGGTGCGCCTATGCACTGTCTTCATCTGGTCGTACTGGATCGGGTCGAAGTCGAGGAAACGGAACACCGCCTCGTACAACGCCAGATCGATCACCTGCCCCTCGCCGCCGCGCAGGTCGCGGTGATAGAGCGCCATCATCACCGACAGCGAACCGAATATGCCGGCGATCAGATCGCCGAGCGGATAGCCCGGCGACATCGGCGGCCCGTCGGGCTCGCCAATTAAATTGGTGAGACCGCTCATCGCCTCGGCGACCCGGCCGAAGCCCGCCCTGTTTTTGTACGGCCCGGTCTGGCCGAAGCCCGAGATGCGCAACAGAATAATTTTCGCATCGATGGCGCGGATCACGTCGTAGCCGAGCCCCCACTTCTCAAAAGTGCCGGGCCGGTAGTTTTCGACGATGACGTCTTGTTTGCGAATCAGTTGCTTGAAAATCTCCGCCCCTTCGGGCTTGCCCAAGTCGAGGGTGATGCAGCGCTTGTTGCGCGACACGGATTTCCACCAGAGGGGAATTCCGTTCATGATCGGCTCGAGCTTGCGCTGGCCGTCGCCGTACTTGGGGTGCTCGATTTTTATGACTTCCGCGCCGAAGTCGGCGAGCAATACCGTCGCGAACGGCGCGGCAACCATATTGCCGGCGTCGATCACGCGCACGCCTTTGAGCGGCTTGTTCTCGCTCTTTTGAGTCAACGGGAAATTGTAATGCTCTTCGATGTAATCGGCCATCGCGCTTTGCCGCCCTCGCTCTCCAATCCGATCGTTCGGAACAATTTTCAGGAATCGAGCGCCGCCAACCGGAGAATTTAGCGTCGATTCGATCCTTATTTCTTTATAAGCCTATAACAGCCGACACTGATGCGTTCAAGGCGCGCGAAATCGCCCGGACCGGGGATCGAGCCGAAAGGTCGGCCATTTAGTCCTCCGCGCGGCACCAATGCTGGAGTCGCGATACCACTCTAGTATCTTCAAGTAAAACGCCCCAGCGCGTTGAGTTGGGCCGTTGCCTATGATATTTGCACTTGCATCACTTTGCCGCAAAGTTTGGCATCTTTTGACAGGCTGAGATCGCCGCCGCCAGACGATTTCCCATGCGCTGTTGAAATGGAATCGGGCCAAACTTCCTGCGCTATTTTGTAATCGAGGTTAATAAATTCACCATGCGCGCCATCGACGTTCACGTTCATCCGAGCACGCGGGGGCTCGACACCCACGCCTGCGGTTATTTCAGAAGAAACCTCGACGACATCCCCCGGTCGGCGGATAAGTTCGCCGAGCTGTTTATCAAGCAAGACGTCAAGGCGTTGCTGATCGGCTGGCATCCGTCCACGGTGACCGAAGGCGTGCGCAACACCAACGATCACGCGATCGAACTGGCGACGAAATTTCCCGACGCCTTCGCCGGGGTGCTCGCTTCCCTCGATACCGGCGCTGCGAACTTGGATGAAGTCGCGCAGTACGCCGGCGAGCTGATCAAGCATCCAAGCGTCAAGGGATTCAAGTTTCATCCCCCGGACCAGGCCTTTTATCCCAGCGATAGAAGATACTACGGCATCTGGGAAGTTCTTCAGGCGGGCGGCAAGCCGGTCATGTTCCACGTCGGCTTCACCGTTTTGGGCGCGAATACCGACGGCGGCAGCGGCATCGCGCTCGACTACGGCCGGCCGATTCATCTCGATACGCTGGCGCGGGATTTTTCGCGCATGAAGATCGTCGCGGCGCACCCGGGCTGGCCCTGGGAGCAAGAACTGATCGGCGTGCTCACCCATAAGAGGAATGTTTACGTGGACACCTCGGGCTATCTGGCCGAGCAGCTTCCGGAGCTTTTCGTAAAATCAATCCGTGGCCGGCTCCAGGACAAGGCGCTATTTGGCACCGATTATCCCTATGTGGATTTGGAGAAAGCGCTTGCCAGTTTCGACAAAGCGGATTTTAAACAACCGGCAAAAGACAAGATTCTTTTTGCCAACGCGCAGGCGCTGTTCGGGCTCTAGGACAATGTTCCGAAGTCTGTGCTATGCCATCTTCCGTCATTCCGGCCAACCCCCGCGAAAGCGGGGGGGGCGAGCCGGAATCCAGGGATCTGGATTGCCGCCTTCGCGGCAATGACAAGGGAGGCGGCCTCTGTATTCGCTGGAATTTCTCAGGCGGGAAACTCGACTCGCAGAAACAATGATATGAAATCAAACGGATTGTTTCTTCTCACCTTATTAACAGCTTCGACTCTCTTTTTCCCGGCAAAGGTACAAGCCGCCGAACTGACCCGCATCCGCGTCGGTTATCCGTCGCCGAGCGCGAGTTTTTCGCCGCTGTTCGTCGCCAAAGAAGCCGGCCTGTTCGAGAAATACGGCTTGAGCGCCGAGCTGCTTTATCTCCAGGGCGTGCAGATCACCCAGGTGCATGGCGCCAAGCAGATCGATTTCCCCGTCACCGGTTCACCGCTGCCGCTGCAAGCCTCGGTCGAAGGAGCGGACCTCGTCCTGATCGCAAGCTCCATCGACAAATTTATCTATAAAGTCATCGTCGTTCCGTCCATCATGGCCCCGGCTGATCTCAAGGGAAAGACCATCGGTATCACTCGCTTTGGCTCACTGCCCGACGTCGCCATCAGGATGTTGTTTCACAAGTGGGGCTTTAACGCCGACAAAGACGCCAAGCTGGTTCAAGTCGGCAGGATGTCAGACATGGTGATCGCCCTGTCGGGAAAGAAGATCGACGCGGGCGTGATCTCCGACCCGACTTCGTTTATCGCGGAAAAGTTGGGCATGAAGCGACTGCTCGACATGGCGGACACCGAATTCGAATTCGCCAACGTCGCGGTCGTCGTGAGCCGGGCTTATGCGAAAGCTCAGAGAGACATCACGCTCCGGTTTCTCAAAGCCTATGCCGACGGCACGCGCCGATTCCTGACCGACAAGGCGCTCGGCATCAAGGCGCTCAAGAAGTACGCCGGCAGCGATGATCCGGATATCCTCGCCAAGACCTACGATCTTTTTGCCGGGAAGTACATCAAGAAAAATCCGACACTCTCTCTCAAAGGCGTGGAGACCGCGATGGCGATGATCGCGGACCGAAACCCTAAAGCGAAGAACCGCAAGGCCGAAGAGTTCGTCGATTTGAGCTTGATGGACGAGTTGGAGAAGACAGGGTTTTTACATTGAGCTATATTCAGCTTTGACAAGGTCAGGGAGCCAAATGATCCCAGCAAGTAGTTTCGAGTCTCGCGTCTCGAGTTTCGCGTCAACCCGAAACCAGGAACTCGAAACCCAAAACCACCGACGCGATGGAGGTCCAGCGATGAAGATATTCTGGAACATCCTCTCAATTTGTTTTTTTTCGATCACGTTTGTGAACACGCCGGCAACCATAGCAGCAACTCTTACCCGGCTCCGCGTCGGCTACCCTTCACCCAGCGCGGCGTTTTATCCGCTGTTCGCCACTAAGGAAGCCGGGCTGCTGGAAAAATACGGCTTCGACACCGAGATGGTCTACGTCCAAGGCGTGCAACTAGTGCAAGTTCACGTGTCGGGACAACTCGATTTTGCGAGCATTTCATCGGTCGTCTATCTGCAAGCCTCCGTGGAAGGCGCCGACCTGATTCAGATCGCAACTTCGATCGACAATCAAATTATGAAGCTGATGGTCCATCCGAGCATCACCAAGCCGCAGGATCTCAAAGGCAAGACACTTGCGGTGACGCGCTTCGGCTCACTGACCGATCTGCTCGTCCGCCCGGCGCTTAAGAATTGGGGGTTGGAGCCGCTGAAGGACGTGAAGCTGATCCAGATCGGTAGAATGCCCGACATCGTCACGGCGATTTCGCAAAGGTCGGTGGACGGCGGGGTGATTTCTTTTCCAACCTCGGTGCAAGCGGAGAAGATGGGGCTCAAGACTCTTTTGGATTTCGCGGACTCTGGTTTCGACATTCCGGCCACTACCGTGGTCGTGAGCCGGCGCTACTCCACCTCGAACCGTGACGTCGTGCTGCGATTTCTCAAGGCCTACGTCGAGGGAACCAAGCGTCTTCTCACCGACCGGGAGCTGGGCATCCGGGCGCTGAGAAGATACGGCGGCATCAGCGACCGCGAAATGCTCGCCACCACCTACGATCTTTTCACCTCGCGCTACATCAAGAAGATCCCGAAGGTCAGCGCCAAGGGCGTGGAAAACTCGCTCAACCTCATCGCCGAAGGCAATCCCAAAGCCAAAGGCCGCAAGGCCGAAGAGTTCATGGACACAAGCTTCATGGATGAACTGGAGGCGACGGGTTTCATCAAGTCGGTGTGGCCGTGAAGAATTTTGGATTTTCGATTTTGGATTTTGGATTAGGGAGAGGAAATCAGGAGATAAAGTCACAGAAGGGAAACAATGAATCACAAACTACGGAATCGGTTTTCAGATTTTCCGTCTGATAATCCAAAATCCACAATCCAAAATCCAAAATGGGCGGGGATTTTCGCCGTCGCTCTCGCGTTCGTCTTCGGTGGGGGGGTGGCTCCGGCGCAGCAGCCAACGAAAATCCCCCTGATAGGATTCCTATCCGGTGACTTCCCTACCCCTAGCTCGGCCCGCTACGAGATATTCCGGCGGCGTCTGCGCGAGCTTGGTTACGTGGAGGGGAAAAACATTGTCATTGAGCATCTGTGGGCGGAGGGGAAACTGGATCGCTTCCCCGCGCTCGCGGCTGAGCTAGTGCGCCTCAAAGTTGATGTGATTGTCACTTGGGGTTCGACAGCAACCCGTGCCGCCAAGGAAGCGACGAACACGATTCCCATTGTCATGGCCAACGATGCTGATCCGGTTGCGAGCGGGGTCGTCGCCAGCCTGGCGCGACCTGGCGGGAACATTACTGGCTTCTCAACCCTTTCTCCGGAGTTAAGCGGAAAACGACTGGAGCTTTTGAAGGAGATCGTTCCCAAGCTCTCTCGTGTCGCCGTCCTTGGGGCTTCAACCAGCACGAGCAGCGCCCTAGCGTTAAAAGAGACGGAACTCGCCGCAGGGGCATTGGGGGTGCAGCTTCAATACCTAGACGTACTAGATCCCAAGGATATTGAGGCTGCTTTCCGAGAAGCAGGCAAGGGGCGTGCTGACGCAGTCCTCGTGCTGCCGACCACCGTCCTCAGTTCTCAGCGAAAACAGAT
>ORMF011254347.1_pt1 | contig 10108 bp, 8 predicted proteins | sample 1779871 | NCBI WGS metagenome assembly ORMF01 (sample SAMEA104232316, study PRJEB22302) | groundwater metagenome | biome: forest; feature: aquifer; material: groundwater | place: USA | collected 2011-08-07 | depth 5.4 m | reverse complement strand
GTGGGGCGGGCCGCACCAGCCCCCGCCAGGGCTTGGGCGGTCCGCCGTAGCTTAAGCGAAGGCGGAAAGGGTCCGCCCTCCGATCGACCTTGGATCGCTCTTCCAATCAACCCTCCGCAATCAGCCGTCTGCAATTTACAATCTGCAGTCGATGGATCGCCTCTGGTCTCCGTGGAGATTTGCGTACGTGACCGGCGCCAAGACAGACACCGGGTGCGTCTTCTGCGACGCGACGCGGCGCCCCGAGTCTCAGCCCCTCGTGGTTCATGACGGGGCGACCTGCTACGTCATCCTCAACCTTTTTCCCTACAACAACGGCCATCTGATGGTCGTTCCGCATCGGCACACGGGAACGCTGGCGTCACTGAACGCCAACGAGCTCCAGGAGATGGCGGTGCTCACCCAGCGGTCGGAGGTGGCGCTGACGGAGGCGTATTCGCCGCACGGGATCAATGTCGGGATCAATCTGGGCAAGCCTGCCGGCGCTGGCATCCTCGATCACATTCACGTCCATCTCGTGCCGCGCTGGAACGGCGACACCAATTTCATGACCGTTGTTGGCGGCGTGCGTGTGCTGCCCGAAGAGCTCGGTGCCACGGCGCAGCGCCTGCGCCCGATCTTTCAACGACTCGCGCAGGTGACAGGTAACAGGTGACAGGTGACAGGACGGGTTAGGATCGCCTTTGTCGTGGCACGTGAACTGCGAGCATCTGTGATCTGCCCGTCACCTGTTCCCTGCCACCTGCCACCTGTCACCTGTTATCCTCCAGATTGATGCGCTTCGATCTGTCCGAGGGGCAAGCCCTCTGGCGCGAGAAGGCTCAGGCCCTCGCAGCAGATCTTGTGTACGACGCTGCTGCAGGCGACGCCATCATGGGCGCGGTGCGACATGGACTGCTTCACGCGCGCACTGACCTCCTTTCACACGTCGCCGCTGTCGAGGCGCTTGCCGCCGCGTCGCCCTCCGCCGCGGCCGCGTACGCCGTGCACGCGGTCGTGTGTGTTGCCCTGCGCGACCACGCGCCGCTCGCGGATCAGCTGTTGCGGGGCGAGGCCATAGGAGCTGCGTCGCTCAGCGCCGAGGACGTTCCAATGAATCGGGACGGGCGCCTGTCTGGTCGTGCGTCATGGGTGATGCCGGTTACCGATAGGGGGGTCGCGCTCGTCGGCGCCCGCCTCGGCGACGAGGCCGTCGTGTTTGCTGTGTCGCTGCAGGCGCGGGGTGTCACCGTTGTTCCGGTACAGTGCGCCGGATTACACGGTGTGCGGTGGGCGCATCTGGAGCTCGACGATGCGGAGGCAATCCGGCAGGGCCCCACGGTTCCGATGATGGCGCGGGCTCGCGTCCTGATGGCCGCAGTTGGGCTCGGGATGGGTGCGAGGGCCCTCGCCGAGGCGCTTGCTGCGGCGCGAGCTGGCAGCGGCACGGACGCCGGAGAGCAGACCGTTCGGGGCCTGCTTGCCGACGCGGCCACGGAACTGGACGCCGCGAGACTGCTGGCGTGGAAGGCGGCCGCATGCGACGGTGCCCTGTCGTTTGGCGACGCGTCGATTGCAAAGCTTGCCGCTACCGGTGCGGCGCAGGGCGCGGTGGCGCGCGCGACCCAGGTCGTGGGCGCCGAATCGTTTTGTCGGGGCCACATACTCGAGCGCTTGGCGAAGGACGTGCGCGCGTTGGAGCTGTTTGCCGGGCGCACGGAGGCGCTGCGCGGGGCGTATGCCGCCGAGCATTACCCGTGATCGGCGGGTCTACCAAGCAAGACCCGCCCTACGTACGTCTTCATACCCCCCTACAAGACATCGGATGTAGGGACGGACCTTCAGGTGTATGTAGGGGCGGACCTTCAGGTCCGCCCAAGATTCAGGGCGCCACCGCATAGCCCAGGGTCTCGACTCGGTCCTTGAGCGTCGCGAGCGTCACCTTTGCGGGGTCGAATCGCACGCCAACTAGGTTGGCCGCGTGGGACGCGGTCACGTCTTCGACGCCGTCAATCTGTGCGAGCGCGCGCTTCACGGCATTCTCACAGCCGCCGCACGTCATTCCTGTTACCGTAAGCTGTAGCGTTTCTGTCATGTCGTCTCCCCATATTCGCACGCATGCCGCCCTTCTCATTGTGCTCGCGGCGGCGTGCGGACCGAAATCCATTCCCTCGCTCATTTCGCCCGCTGACGTCGAATTGATAGGTGCATACGTATTCCCCGGGATTCATCTCACCGGCCGGTCGGGCGATGAAATCGGGGGATTGTCGGGTGTCTGGTTCGACGAAGCCCTCGGGCACGCGCTCATGGTGACCGACGACGCGATGCGACCGCGGATCGTGCCGATGGAAGTACGCCTGTTGCCGCAGGTGGAGGTGATCGTGCTGATGCCGCGACCACTCATGCCAGCCGCTCCTGGCCGCTCCTTCGACCTCGAAGCGCTCGCGCCGTCGCCAGAGGGCCATCTGTTCGTGACGTCAGAGGGTGAAACGATCGATCCGGAGGATCAGTTACCGGGAATCTTCGAATTTGCGAGAGACGGGCGTCTGCTCCGGCAGTTGCCGCTGCCGGCAGCCTATGCGGGTCTCGACCAGGATCGCGGGCTGGAAGGTGTGAGCCTATCGCCCGACAAACGTTATCTCTTTGCCGCCACCGAGAACGGACTACGTCAGGACGGACCCGGGCCCGATTTGTCCCGTGGCGCGCTCTCCCGCATTCTTGTCGTCGATCTTCACGGCCATCCGACCAGAGAGTACGCCTATTCGCTCGATCCGATCCCGCCGCTGCCAGGGGTGTCGAACGCGACCGGTACTAACGGTGTCTCGGAAGTGCTGTCGCTTGGCTCAGGTCGGCTGCTCGTCCTCGAGCGTGCCTTCACAGAGGAGGAGAGCGGGCCACGATCAGCGAACTCGATCCGGATCTATCAGATCACGTTGGAGCCGGATGCGGAGATCACTGGCCGCTGGTCGTTGCGCGATGAGCCGCCGACGGCGCCGCTGAGAAAGACGCTGGTGTTCGATTTAGGGACCGTTGCTGCACACCTTCCCGCGCGCCTGCGGACGCTCGAGAACTTCGAGGCGATGACGTGGGGGCCCACGCTTCCCGATGGTCGGCGCAGCTTGTTGCTGGTGAGCGACGACAATTTCAGCGAGAGTCAGGTGACGGCGTTGGTGGCGCTCGCCGTCGAAATAAGGCAGCCCTGAAGGGCTGCTCCACGGTGAGTAGAGGTGGCCGGGTTACCGCGGTGGAGGGTAGCGCAGCGCTTCAGCGCTGCGATGATCGTTCCTGGAACAGGGCTTGCGAGGGCCGGCCCTGATGCCGGCCGCGTTACCATGGCCGGGTGCTATGATTCGACGAAAGCGGTGACACGATGACGATCTCGCGAATCGCGGCCGCGGTGCTCTTGGCGTTGGGGGCTGTCAACGCCGAAAATATGTCTGCGCAACAGACGGCTCAGCCGGCGCAGACCCCACCGCCTGCCGCGTCACCCGATTCGCAGGAGCCCGTTCGCCCCGATCAACAGCCAACCTTCCGGGCCGGCGTCAGCTTCGTGCGCGTGGACGTGATCGTGACGGACAAGAAAGGCGAGCCCGTCGGCAACCTGTCACTCGACGATTTCGAGGTGCTCGAAGACGGCAAGCGCCAGGCGATCGAGCAGTTCAAGCTGATTCGCGTAGATGGCAACCTCAAGCCCGGTGGCGAGCCGTTGCGTGAGATTCGCACCGCGTACGACCAGGAACTGGAAGCCGGGCGCGACGACGTGCGCCTGTTCGTCATCTTCTTGGACGATTACCACACGCGTGCCATCAGCGCGCTGAGCGTCAAGGACCCGCTCACGCGGTTCATCCAGACGCAGCTGGGCCCCACCGATCTCGTGGCGATCATGTATCCGCTCACGCCGCTCGATGCGGTGCAGTTCACGCGGAATCACGGGTCGATCGTGTCGGCGATCCAGCGGTTCGAGGGGCGGAAATTCGACTACCTGCCGCGGAACCAGTTCGAGGAACAGTATGCGAACTATCCAACGGAGGTCGTCGAGCAGATCAGGAATCAAGTGGTCATGACCGCGCTGCGCGGCCTGTCGGTTCGCCTCGGGTCGCTGCGCGAAGGACGCAAGGCGATCATCTATGTCAGCGAGGGGCTCGGCGGGATGCTGCCTCCCAGCATGCGGAACGCGGACGCGCAGGCGCCCACCGCCGGGATCACCAGGGCCGACACCCCCTACGAGGAGTCGGCCGCGTTTTTTGCGCAGACGGACTTGATGAACCAGCTTCGCGAGGTGTACGGCGCGGCCAACCGGAACAACGCCGCCATCTACACGCTCGATCCCCGCGGACTTGCCACCAACGAATTCCACATCGACGAGCCCGGCGTCTCGGCCGCGCGCGACCGGAGGATCCTTGCTGAAACGCAGGATACGCTGCGTGCGATGGCCGAGGAAACCGACGGTCGCGCGATCGTCAACCGCAACGATCTGGCCAAAGGGCTCGAGCAAGTGGTGCGGGATTCGAGCGCGTACTACTTAATCGGCTACAACTCGTCGCAGGCACCGGCCGACGGAAAGTTCCACGAAATCAAGGTGCGCGTCAAGCGCCCTGGCGTTCAAGTGCGGGCACGCAAGGGGTACATCGCGCCCACCCTGGACGACCTGAAACGCGCGACGGCACCGCCCAAGCCGGCGGCTCCAAAGCCGGTGCAGCAGGCGCTGGCATCGCTCTCGCAGCCGGCCGTCGCGGGCCGGGTCGTCCGGAGTTGGATTGGCACCGCGCGCGGCGAAAACGGCCGGACGCGGGTGACGTATGTATGGGAGCCGGTGCCGGCGGCTCCGGGCGTTCGTCGCGATCAGGCCGCCCGCGTGTCCTTGCTTGCGGCCGATGCGCAAGGCGAGCTGGTGTTCCGCGGACGGGTGCCGGATGGCAATGGACCGGCCCCTGTGGGCGCATCGCCGACGGGCGCCGCGGGAGCCCCCTCGGCGCAGCCACGCCAGATCACGTTCGAGGCGGCTCCAGGCAAGCTCGAGTTACGCATCTCCGTCGAAGCGGCGGCGGGTGGAGTCCTTGACAACGAGGTTCGGGAGTTGGTGGTGCCGGATCTCTCAGCCGCACCGCTCATCCTCAGCACGCCGCGCGTTTTTCGCGCGCGCACGGTGCGTGATGTGCAGGCACTGGCGGCCGACCCTGCGGCCGTGCCAGTGCCCGGCCGTGATTTCTCACGAACCGAGCGGGTCATCATTCGGTTCGACGTCCACGGAACAGGGACGCTGCCGGCGCCGACCGCGGCGCTGCTGAATCGTGCCGGCCAGAGGATGACGGCCATCCCGGTGGCCTCCGCTCCTGCCGGGGGCAGCCATCAGATCGATCTCGCGCTCGGCTCCATCTCGCCGGGAGAGTACCTGATTGAGATCTCGGTCACAGGCAACGGCACCGAGGTCAAGGAGCTGGTACCTCTCAAAGTTGGCAGCTAGTCACATCCCAAATCCCAAAGCCCAAATCCCAACGAAGTCTCAAAATCCAATGACCCAATGCTGGGGGTTGGCCGTTGGGAGTTTGTTTGGGATTTGGGTTTTGGGCTTTGGGATTTTGCTTCAGGCGTACATGCCGCGCATCTTGGTCACTGTCGCAACGCGCGAGATGGCGACGATGTAAGCGGCGGTGCGCAGGTCGACCTTGTACTTCAGTGACGTCTGGAGCACGTCGCCGAACGCCTCGCACATTTTCTGTTCCAGCCGCGTGATCACTTCCTCTTCGGTCCAGAAGTAGCCGTACCGATCCTGTACCCACTCGAAATATGACGTCGTGACTCCGCCCGAGTTCGCGAGGATGTCCGGTATCACGAAGATGCCACGCTCGTGCAGGACGCGATGCGCCTCTGGCGTTGTTGGTCCGTTTGCTCCCTCGGTGACAATTCGCGCGCGGATCTGTGACACGTTCTCGATGGTGATCTGATTCTCGAGCGCGGCCGGGATGAGCACATCCACGTCGAGGGCGAACAGCTGCTCATTGGTTAACGGTTCACCTCCGGGGTAGCCGTCGATCGTTTTGTGCTCGCCGACGAAGTCGAGCATCATCGCAATGTCGAGCCCCTTTGCGTTGTAGACGCCCCCCTGCCAGTCCGTCACCGCCACCACCTTGGCGCCGATGCGCGCGAGGAGGTCCGCCGACACGGAGCCGACGTTGCCGAATCCCTGGACGGCGACCGTCAGGGTCTTGATATCGAGCTGCAGGTGCTTGGCCGCCTCGCGCGTAACGATCATGACGCCACGACCTGTCGCTTCGCGACGGCCCAGCGAGCCGCCCATCTCGATCGGCTTCCCAGTCACGACGGCCGTTTCGGTGTGCCCGACGTGCATGCTGTAGGTGTCCATCACCCACGCCATGATCTGAGCGTCGGTGTTGACGTCCGGCGCGGGCACGTCCTTCTCCGGACCAATGGCGTCGATGATTTCGGCCACATAGCGGCGTGTCAGTGCCTCGAGCTCGCGCTTGGACATCCGTGTCGGGTCACAGATGATCCCACCTTTGCCGCCGCCGAAGGGAATGTGCGCCACCGCGCACTTCCAGGTCATCCACGCGGCGAGCGCAGTGACCTCGTCGAGCGACACGTCGGGATGGTACCGAATGCCGCCCTTCGCTGGTCCGAGCGTGACGTTGTACTGGACGCGGTAGCCGGTGAAGACCTCAATCTCGCCGTTGTCCATTTGCACCGGGCACGACACGACGATCTGCCGTTTGGGATGCGTCAAGATTCGCCAGATACCCGGCTCGAGATTCAGGATGCGGGCAGCTCCATCAAACGCTTGGAGCATGTCGTGGAAGATGGCGCCGTGCTCGGCCATATTCGGAACCTAACGTGTCTGTTTGCGCCAAGTCAAACGGTCGGCTCGGACGTGAGTACGCGGAGCCGCTGTGCGACAGGATCAAGCCCAGCGGCGGATATAATGAATTGCGCATTTTCACGTCATTCGTAGTGGCGGGTCTTTAGACCCGCCCACGGGCGGATCTGAAGGTCCGCCCCTACGAGGTGACAGGAACCGCATGAGCACCGTAAAAACAGAGCTCGAGAAGACGGCGGCCAGGGCCCCCCAGGAGCGGACGGAACCGTTCCGCACCATTTCCGGGCGGCCGATCGATCGGCTGTATACGTCGGAGGACGTGCGGACGCTGGACTATGGGCGCGATGTGGCGGATCCGGGCACGTTCCCGTACACGCGCGGGATTCACGCGACCGGTTACCGGGGCAAGTTCTGGACGATGCGGCAGTTTGCCGGGTTCGGGACGGCGGCGGAGAGCAACGCGCGGTACAAGCAGCTGCTGGCATCGGGTGGGACGGGACTCAGCGTGGCCTTTGACCTGCCGACGCTGATGGGGCGCGATCCGGACCACGAGCTGTCGCTCGGTGAGGTGGGCAAATGCGGCGTGAGCGTCGCGTCGCTGGCCGACATGGAAACGCTGTTCGAGGGCATCGACCTCGCGGGGATCACGACGTCGATGACGATCAACTCCCCGGCGCCGATGATCTTCGCGATGTATCTGGCGGTGGCCCAGCAGCAGGGGGCGAGCTGGGAGACGCTGTCAGGAACAATTCAGAACGATATTCTCAAAGAGTTCATCGCGCAGAAGGAGTTCATCTTTCCGCCGCGACCGTCGATGCGGCTCATTACGGACATCTTCCAGTTCTGCACTCTGCAGGTGCCGAAGTGGAACACGATTTCGGTGAGCGGATATCACATCCGGGAGGCGGGCGCGACGGCGGCGCAGGAACTGGCGTTCACGCTACGGGACGGCGTGGAGTATGTGCAGTATGGCGTGGAGGCGGGGCTGGATGTCGACGCGTTCGCCCCGCGGATCTCGTTCTTCTTCAACGCGCACAGCGATTTCTTCGAGGAGATCGCGAAGTACCGGGCGGCGCGGCGGATCTGGGCGCACGTGATGCGGGACCGATTCCACGCGAAGGACCCGCGGAGCTGGCAGCTGCGTTTTCACACGCAGACGGCGGGCGTATCGCTGACGGCGCAACAGCCGTACAACAACGTGGTGCGGACGGCGTTGCAGGCGCTGGCGGCAGCGCTCGGGGGAACGAACTCGCTGCACACGAATTCCCTGGACGAGGCATTGTCGCTGCCGACGGACGAGGCGGTCACGATTGCGCTGCGGACGCAACAGATCATTGCCGCGGAAAGCGGTGTGTCGGACGTGGTCGACCCGCTGGGCGGGAGCTACTTCGTCGAGAAGCTGACACGGGACCTGGAAGAGGAAGCACTGGCCTATTTCGACACCATCGACCGGATGGGCGGGATGGTGGCGGCGATCGAACGCGGGTATCCGCAGGCAGAGATCGCCGAGAGCGCGTACCGGTTCCAGCAGGCGGTGGAGCGGAAGGAACAGGTGATGGTCGGCGTGAACGCGTACGTGCAGACCGACGAGACACCGATCGATATTCTCTACATCGACGATTCAGCGTCGGCGAAGGCACTGGCGCAGCTGGAGGCACTGAAGCGGCGGCGCGACGGCGCGGCGGTGCAGCGGACGCTCGCCGCGTTGAAGGCGGGCGCGACGAGCGGCGTGAACACGATGCCGCTGCTGCTCGATGCCGTGCGCACGTATGCGACGGTCGGCGAGATGTGCGACGCGCTGCGCGAGGTGTGGGGCGAGTACGAAGAGGTGCCCATCATCTAGGCTGCCGGCTTCGGACTACGGGCTGCAGGCCTGTAGGCGGTAGCCTGTAGTCCGTAGCCAGAGGACTATGAGTCAAAAGATCCGAGTTGTCATCGCCAAGCCAGGCCTCGACGGCCACGATCGTGGGGCCAAGGTCATCGCCCGGGCGCTGCGTGATGCGGGAATGGAAGTGATCTACACGGGCCTCCGCCAGACGCCGGAGCAGATTGTGGGCGCCGCTCTCCAGGAAGATGCGGATGTGATCGGCCTGTCGATCCTGTCGGGCGCGCACCTCCATATCTGTCCGCGGATCATGGAGCTGCTGAAGGAAAAGGGGCTGCAGGACGTCCTCGTGGTCCTTGGCGGCATCATCCCCGAGCAGGACATTCCATCCCTCAACGAGATGGGCATCACCGGCGTGTTCATGCCGGGCAGTCCGATGCAGCACATCGTGGACTTCATCAACAAGAGCGCGCGCGCGCGCGTCGAGCAGATCTGAGCTCCGTGTTCGGGATTCTTCGCGAACCCCGAATCGCCTTGTAGCATGCCGCACAAGCTCCTGCTGGCCGACGACAGCGTCACGATCCAACGCGTGATCGAGCTGACGTTTGCCGCCGAGGACGTGCAGGTGGTGACTGTCGGGGATGGGGAAGAGGCCATCGCGCGCATTCAGACCGACCGTCCGGACATCGTGCTGGCGGACATCGGCATGCCGAAGCGCAACGGCTATGAGGTTGCGGCATTCATCAAGAACGACGCGTCGCTCCGGCACATCCCGGTGCTGCTCCTCACCGGCGCATTCGAGCCTGTAGACGACGATCGCGTCCGCGACGCCGGGTGCGAGGGCGTCCTCGTGAAACCGTTCGAGCCGCAGCAGGTCATCGCCCGCGTCAGAGAGCTGCTCAGGGGTGCGACCGGGAGTCCGACGATAGCGACGGCCGGTGTCCCGCGTCCGGTGGAGCACCTGGCGTCCCCTCGGCCGACCCAAGAGCCACCGCCGTCGCTGGTGCAGACGCCGGTCGTCATCCGCGCCGCCGCGGCGGGCCCCGTCTTGCCACCCATGTCGCCGGCGTTGAGGCTGGTGACTGCGGCGCCCAAGCTCGCGTCGCCGGCGCCGGCAAAGCCGCGGAGCGGGCCCTCATCCGCACTGGAGGACTATTTCGATCAGCTGGATGCAGCATTTGCCGCTCGGGCCGCAGGCACGGATCCTCCCGCGGTGATTTCCCCGAGTCGTGAGGCGCTTGCCGGGTTTCAACCCGCACCGTCGCCGCCGATGCAGCCGGCCCCAGTACCTGCTCCGGCCGAGGTCGTCGTGCCGCCGAGGATGATGGCGCCGCCGTCCACACCGGTAGAACCACCGCCACCGCCCGCTCCGGCGCCGGCGCCTACAGCCGTCGAGGAACCTGCGCCGCCGCCAGTCGTCGCGACGCCATTGCCGCCGGTCACGCCACCTCCGCCGCCGTCGCCGGTGACGC